>OOCI01000632.1_pt1 | contig 31920 bp, 25 predicted proteins | sample 1671761 | NCBI WGS metagenome assembly OOCI01 (sample SAMN06348190, study PRJEB24527) | human gut metagenome | biome: human gut; feature: ankylosing spondylitis patient; material: feces | host: Homo sapiens | place: China | collected 2015-10
CGTCCATGCTCCTGGAGAGGTCGACGCAGATGGCGATGTTCTTGAGGATCGCCTCGTCGCTGGGCCTGTCCTTGGGGCTTCCGCCCATCCACCTGATGTCCTCGGGCACCGGCTGCGCCTCGACCTGCAGGGGCTCCCCGTCCTGGTATGCGGTGATGTTGACGACCCCGTTCTCGTCGTAGCGGTACTCGATGTCCACGAGGACCCCCTGTCCGCGGTTGTAGAACCCGGAGATGACGACCTTCGCGAGGACGTTGCAGTCGAGTGGGACCCTGGACTCTCCCTGAAGGGTGAAGACCTCGATCTTGTCCGTGACGTTGCCCTTCTTGATGGTGAACTGCCTGCGGACGGTGCAGGGGACCTTGGAGTTCCTCTTGATCATGATCTCGTTGACGAACTTCTTCCCGTCCTGGCTGACGGAGAGGATGCCCAGGCTGTGGGCTGTGACGTCCGCGATCTGCATGGCCCTGAGGCCTGTGGCGGAGCTGCAGTAGAGCTCGGCGGTGATGGCGGCTCCCTTGGCGACCGCGAGGTCGGTGTCGCTGTGGGCGATGACCTCCCTGCCGGTCAGGTCCTTGAGGAACCTGGCGACCGCGGGCATCCTGGTGGATCCCCCGACCAGGAGGATCTCGTCGATGTCGTTCCAGGTCATTCCGAGGTCCTGGATCAGGTTCACGCAGACATCCTTGGTGGCCACGAGGAGGTGCTCGGTCATGGACTCGAACTCGTCCCTCGTGAGGGTGTACTTGGCGCTGTAGCCGTCGTAGTTGAGCGGGATCGTGACGCTCTCGGCGATGGAGAGGGTCTTCTTGTATCCCTCCGCGGCGACGATGAGCTCGTTCTTTGTGGGCAGGTCGTCCCTGGGGTCGACGTCGTACTCGTCGATGAACTGGTCGCAGACGTACTTGACGATGGCCGCGTCCCAGTCCTTCCCTCCGAGGATGTGGTTCCCCTCGGTTCCGACGACCTCGATGTTGCCCTTGCTGATCCTGACGATGGTCACGTCGAATGTTCCTCCTCCGAGGTCGTAGACCATGACCGTCTTGTCGGCGGAGTGCTTGTATCCGTAGGAGATCGCGGCGGCCGTCGGCTCATTGATGATCTTAGGGACCTTGATGCCGCAGGACTCGCCGGCGCGGATTGTGGCGGTCCTCTGGAAGTCGTTGAAGTAGGCGGGCACCGTGATGACCGCCTCGTCGATCTTCTCGCCGGTGGCCTTCTCGGCGTCGGCGATCAGATGTTTGAGAAGCATCGCGCTCAGGTCCTCGGAGGTGTAGTCCTTGCCGTTGAAGCTCACGGCGATGGATCCGTCCCCCATGTTCCTCTTGAACGCGGCGGCGTTGACGCCTGTGCCGTTGGACTGCATGTCCTTGGCGTCCTCGCCCACGAGAATGTCACCGTCGTCGAGGAAGCAGATGACCGAAGGTGTGATCTCCTTCCCGAAGGCGTTGGGTATGATAACGGGTTTGTTCGCGTTTCTGTCATATCTTGCGACTGCAGAGTATGTTGTTCCGAGGTCTATCCCAACCTTCATTTCCCATCGAAATCCGTAATCGCATATTATTATAAAAACAACATTACCCGACGCTGGATTCCGCTACGAATTTCGTAGCCCATTATAGCTGGCACCTTTATTCACCGAAGTACCATGGATCCGTCTACGAAATCCGCAGACGGATCATTCCTCCTCGCCGATGTGCTCCAGGGCCGTCTCGAGGACTATCCTAACATGCTCGTCGCACAAGGAGTAGTAGATGGACCTGCCCTCCCTGCGGGAGGTCACGAGCTTGGCGTCCCTCAGCATCCTGAGCTGGTGGGACACGGCGGACATGGACATACCCAGGGTCTCGCTGATGTCGCACACGCACATCTCGCCGGAGTCCAGTGCCAGCAGTATCCTCACCCTGGTGCCGTCCCCGAAGATCTTGAAGAAGTCGGCGAGGCCCTCGACCGTGTCGGAGGGAGGCATGAAGCCTTCGCCTTCGCCACTGCGTCGTTGTGGACCTCGCGGGCCTCGCAGACGATGTCGTCGTCGTTCGGCGCCATGTCAGCTGTGCTCCCTCATGCGGAAGAGCATTACGACCATCAGGATGACGGCCAGCAGCGCGACGACGCCTGCGACGATCCCTATGGTGGCTATGTGCTCCGGAAGCAGGACCACGGCGAATGACAGGACGATCAGGATCGCCGCCAGGACCACGATGGTCTTCACAATCGGACCTTTGATCATGAGGACCCGTAGGCGTTCATCATTAACAATCCTGACGTTCCCATAAAATAGAGTCAGGTCGTTCGGGACGGCATGACTGATCCTGCCGAACTTTGCCAGAGGGCGGTCGAACTCATCGGGACGGACCCCGAGTCCGCATACGGGCTTTTCGCGGAGGCCGCCTCGCAGGGGCATCCCAACGGTTTCTTCGGACTCGCCGAGATGAAGACCATGGGTCTTGGGACCGAGAGGGACCCGGAGGGGGCCCTGGAGCTGTACCGCACCGCCGCGGAGGCCGGCCATCCCCCGTCTATGTACCGCCTCGGGGCGTACTACTCAGGTGCGGTGGAGGGGTCGGAGGACCCGGAGAAGTGCAGGTACTGGTTCGAGAGGGCGGCGGAGGCCGGGATGGAGCTGGCATATCCGGAGATCGCCGGCATCTACCTGTATGGGTACGGGACCGAGGCCGATCCGGCGAAGGCCTACGGGTGGTACCGCAAGGCCGCCGATGCGGGGGACCCCCTGTCGATGTTCAAGGTGGGGTACATGGCGTCGGAGGGCGTCGGCACCGAGAAGGACATGGACGAGGCGGTCCGCATGTTCAGGATGGCCGCGGTGGCGGGCGTTCCGGAGGCCATGTTCAAGATGGCAGCCCTGGCAGCCGAAGGCAGGGTCGAGGGTGGCGAGAGGGCTGCGTTCTCATGGTACTCCTCGGCGGCTGAGGCGGGGTTCATGCCGGCGAAGTTCAACCTCGCCACGATGTACTACGAGGGGCAGGGGACGAAGAGGGACATGGAGAAGGCCTTCTCGCTCTACAAGGAGGTCGCAGACACCGGGGACGGTGATGCGCTCTTCATGGTCGGAAGGATGTACTTCGAGGGACTCGGGGTCGAGAAGGATCAGGGAAAGGGTTTCGAGTTCTTCGGAAGGGCGGCAGCCGCCGGGAACAAGCTCGCGATAGAGCTGGTGGACGACATCCGCCGCCGTCAGAACACCCAGTTCGTCCGTATAGACGGGAGCTGAATCACTCCTCGACGGGCTCGAACTCGGACTTGGGCTCGCCGCAGACGGGGCAGCACCAGTCGTCGGGGAGGTCGGCGAACTTGACGCCTTCCTTCTCCTCATCGTAGATGTATCCACAGAGGGGGCACCTGTACTTCATAAACGGCGTTATCATCCAAGGTTATTTGAAGGTTGCGAGCAAAACAAATGCTCTGTATGGGAAGAACGGTTGTTCCGCATTGTCACGGATGCGCATTGGGAGTGGGGCGAGAGGTACATCGGCTACCTCCGTGACGGTGGCGCATCCAGGTCTGGATGGTGACGACGTCGGCTAGCGTCAGAGGAACATCGTCATGTACACAGGCAGGTAGACGATCCCGTTCTCCACGGAGAGGTCCTTGGAATGTATCACATAGGATTGACCGAGCCTCTTCCCGAACCTTTCGCGGAATCTGTCCAGCGACTTGTGGTCACGGCTGCGTTTGGATGACTTCACCTCGATGGGACATATTCTCCCATTCCTCCTGATGAGGAAGTCTATCTCCATCTGGCCGTCAGGGTCCTCGCGCCCTCTTGAATAGAAGAACAGTCTGTCGCCGATCGATACAAGGGTCTGCGCGACCACGTTCTCCATGAGCATGCCTTCGTTGATGCCGATGCCGTCCAGCAGTATCGCCTTGTACAGTTCGTTCTCCATGGATCTGCGGTCTGAGAAGGCGTGGGTGACCAGGAGTCCCGTGTCCGCCATATAGCATTTCAGAGTGGGCCTGTCGCTGTAGACGGAGAGTCCGATCTCGGGGTTGTTCGAGTTCAGGCACAGGTTCACTATACGGCCGTCGACCAGCCACATGAACGAATTCTCATATTCCCTCATCCTGGCGTTCTTGTCTATGCTGGACAGCGTGAACACCTTGTCCTTTCTGTTCAGTTCTTCCGGGATGCGATCGAACACGTTGTGGACATGGTTTGTGTTCCCGTTAGCCCATTTCCCTATGTCCTCCCTGTAGAGTCCGAGGATGCGCCTCTTTGCACGCTCCGCATCATCGAAATCCCTGGACTCCAGATACTTCGATACCGCCTGCGGCATCCCTCCCACCAGGACGTACTGCTTGAACAGTCTCATCATCTTCTTGTGGACGGCATCGCCCATAGGCATCATTTTTTCAAAGCAGTCCCTGGCCATCCCAAGTGCCTGATCCTCGCCCATGGCCCATAGGAACTCCTCGAAGTCCATCGGGTGCATGTCCATCGACTCCTCCTCGGAAGGGATGAGGATGTCCTCGACGTTCTCCTTGATTGAGATCAGGGAGCCAGTTTCGATGTAATCGTAGCGTCCGTCCTCCACAAGGTGCTTGATCAGCTGTCTGGCGCGGGGATACAGCTGCACCTCGTCGAACACTATCAGGCTCTGCCTCGTGTGGAGCTCCGTCCCGGTGAGTTCCTGGAGACGCTGGAAGAACCTGTCCGCCCCTCTGGAATAAGTGTCGATGAGTCCTTTGATGTCATCATCGCAAACGGAGAAATCGATCAGTATGTGGCTTCTGTACTCGTTCCGGGCGAACTCCCTGACCACGGTGGTCTTCCCCACACGCCTGGCCCCCTCTATGAGGAGTGCTGTGGAACCCTCCCCCCTCTTCCACTCCAGCATGTGGTCGTAGATCTTCCTCCTGAACATCCTCCTCGGAGCCATGATCCCATATTGACGAACACGATGATTAATTGTCCTATCACAATCCATACACTTACAACAGATTGAATTTGACAAAAAATACACCTACAACAAAATCTCAACATTGGAAATTTCACATACAATGAAATCTGAGGGGATGGGGTAAGGTGGGGGTCGCCAGGACCCCCTTGCGATCACTGGTCGAACTCGCCGTTGTCCCTGGCGAAGTTCACCGACGGGCAGGGTCCGAAGCAGTCCTTGCAGAAGATGCACTCGTCCTCGTGGATCCTGACCTGTCCGTCCTCCATGTACAGCGCCTTGGGGTCGCACCTCGCGGCGCAGAGGCCGCATCCCACGCACTGCTCCGCCCTGACGATGACCTGGAAGGCCTCGTCGATGTGGGCGCGGGCGTCGTTCTGCACATGGGCCTTGCAGATGATGGCCCCCTCCCTGTAGATGGTGGTCATATCCGCCTCGATGTACTCCCCGCCCTCATCCATCTCCACCACCCAACCCAGTGCGTGGCAGAACGGTTTCACCTTCTGGAGGTCGATGGGCCTCGACAGCGCCGCCTCGATGCTGAACCCGATGGTGCACGGGGAGTACCCCTCCTGGACCTTCATGGTCAGCGGTCCCCTCTCCGGGGCCTTCGTCTGCTTCGTCAGGTCGGACACCTCCTTGCCGGAGATCCTGTGGACCTCCTCCCTGATGGACTTCGGGGCATTCTTCCATCTCCAGAGCCCGTACTCCTTCCACTCCTTCGGGAGCCCGCGGTCCTCCATGTATCTGGTGAGGTACTCGTCCCACTGGTCCCAGCGGGCGCTCCTCCCGGCTATTGCCTCGAACTCCGCAAGGTCGGATGCGGGGCACAGGAAGCAGCCGATCCTGTCCAGCCCGCGGGTGTACCACACGTTGTAGGGGGCCTTCCTGGAGAATATGTAGAGCCAGACGTGCATGGCGCACCAGTTCTGGATGGGGGATGCACCGATCTGGCCGGGGGTCCAGGGGTTGGTCCAAACCCTGGGCTTCGCGTTCCTGGCCTCGGACTCGTACTTCCTCTGGCCGATGAACGAAAGCACCCCGTCCGGGAAGTTCTTGTTGATGGCGCCGACGGTGGGGCCGAGCTTGTTGGTCTTGCAGCACCACCTGTAGTCCTTGGCCGGCGGACCGAAGTACACCAGGTTCCCGAAGAACGCGTCGGTCGGGGCCTTCTCCTCTATCAGCTGGAGGCCGTAGCGCCGGCAGACGTCGTGCACGTGCTCCACGGTCTCGTCGAACTCCAGCCCGGTGTCCACGAAGAGCACTGGGAGCTTCAGGCCGGCATCGATGGTCAAGAGGAGGGATGCCAGGCTGTCCTTGCCTCCGGAGAAGGAGACGATGGCGGGCTTCTGGTTCCTCTCGATGGTGTTCCTGATGAACCCGACCGCCTCGGTGACCCTCTTCTCGATCACGTCATGGTTGGCCGCGACCACGTCGTCCCATGTGTGGGGGGTCTGCAGATCCCTGAACTCCTCGGGCTTGTACCACCTGGTCTTGACGGCGACGCCCTTCTGGGCCTCCACCATCTCCGGGCCGGTCATCCTGGCCATCCCTGTGGCGATGACCTCCCTGTCCGCCGTGACGATGACGATCTCGTCCCCGACCTCGATGCCGGGGTCGGCGTCGATGACTCCTGGGGCCATGAGGTTCTTGCTCTCCCTGACGAACGGGACCGCCCCGGGGTCGCAGACCACGTATCCCTTGGAGTAGGCCTTCCCGATCCTGTAGGCGCCCTGCATCCTGGACACGAACTTCCATCCGGAGCCCATGTCGTAGCGCAGGGATGCGACCACGGCGCCATCCACTATGACCTCGTCCATGCGGTCCAGCGCCGGGGCCTTGCTGAGGATCACGATGTGGCCCTCGGGCAGCACGGCCAGGCCGGTGCCCTCCCCGTAGTCCCTGTCCAGGATCGACCTTATCAGGTCGATGTCGTGCTGGAATGCCGGGCGGGCGTCGCCCGGCGGCGTCAGTTCGATCTCCTCGGTGGCGGCTCCGCACACCGGGCATTCCTTGGACTCGAGTATCGGGAGGTTGCACCCGTAGCACCATCTGAGGTGGTTCTTTCCCAGCCTTATAGCACCCATGACCTTTTCCTCGTCTCGGGAGAGGTCATGGGGCTATTTAGGGGTATTCTGCCCGCCTCACGACCTCCTCAGCACGACGGCCAGTATCACGGTCACCAGGGCCACCACGCCTACCGCCGCGACCATGGCCGCGCGGTTCAGGCTGCCCGTTCCACTGCTGTCCGACGGCTGGGCGGTCCCGTCGTCCCTGCCGTCATCGCCGTCATCCGGTTCCGTTGGATCTGTCGGATTGGAGGGTTCGGTCGGTTCGTCGTCTCCGTCGGTCCCGGGGTCTGCCGGGCCGTCGTCATCATTGTCGCCGGTGTGTCCTCCGCCGGAGGAGCCTCCCCCGGTCGAGACGCCTCCCGTGCCGCCGCCCCCGGTCTGGATCCTTTCCCATACAGCGTAGAGGTCCATGTCGCCCGTGGGGACGATGGATGTGCCTGGAAGATGCCTCACTTCCCCGCCGTCGGTCTCCGCCCATCCGGAGAACCTGTGGGTGGAAGTGTCCTCCCCGTCCAGGACCACATGCTCGCTTCCGTCCTCAACCTTGATGGCCTCGACGTCACTTCCGTCGTGGTAGGTGACGGTGTGGAACACCCTGTCGGCCCAGACGGCCGTCAGCACCGTGTCTTCGGTAACCGACAGCGCGTCGCCCGAGCGGTACTCGGAGGCTCCGTCGGTCCAGTGGATGAACTTCCTCAGGGGATCGATCGGATCCTCGATCGTGATCCTGGCCTCCGCCCCCTCGGTCACCTTCATGGATCCATACGTCTTCCCGTCGACGACGAAGGTCACCTCGAACGCGAGGGCTTCCCTCCACTGCGCCGTCAGCACGATATCTTCCGTGACCGTGACGGTGTCGCCCTTGTGGAGCACGGCCCCGTCGGGTCCCATCCAACCCAGGAAGATCCTTCCTTCGCTAACGGGGTCGTCGTGTGCGATCGTCATCTCCCCTTCCCTCACCGTCTCGGAGAACAGCGTCCTGTCGCCGTCCTTGTACAGGACGGTGAACTCGTCCGGCGCCCTCCACTGGGCTGTGAGCGTGAGGTCTGAGGTCAGCGATAACGTGTCCCCGTTCCTGTACGGCTTGTCGTTCTCATCCACCCAGGCCACGAACACCTTCCCATCGGAGACGGGGTCCTCCACCTCCACGGTGAACTCCACCCCCTCCAGGTGCTCCGTGATCTGTACGACGTTCTCCCCGTCCATGAGGGTCAGCGAGAACGTCCCGCGCTCGTGGAACACCGCCGTGAGCCTCGCATCCGCATCCTCCGTCAGCACGTCCCCGACCATGACCACGGCTCCGTCGTCGGTGGTCCAATGGTCGAAGATGCGGGTGTCCGTGTCCGGGCATGTGCGCTCGACGGTGTACGGTCTGCCCTCGGTCTTCAGATCGGTGAATGTCTCCCCCGACCCGTCCACGAACACGATCTCGTAGGTGTCCAGGGGCCTCCACTCGGCCGTGAAGGTCCTGTCCGTGTCGGATGTCACGGTGGATCCGATCGTGTATCCGACGCCTTCGGACCTCCAGCAGACGAACGCCGACCCATCCCTCGGTTCGGGGACCAGGCCGATGCTGTGTGGTACACCCTCAAGCCCCTTCTCGGTCCCGAGGACGGTGGAGCCGTCCGAGTCCAGATACGTGAACGTGACCTCGATGCGGTCGCGGTACACCGGTTTCAGCTCCAGGGGGCCGTCGATGTCGATGCCCTCTCTGGGCCCGTAGACGTTACCATCGGTGTCCTCCCATCCCACGAAGATCTGCGTCCCGCTGTCCTCCGGGGCCGGGATGATGAGCGGCACACCCTCGGTCTTGGTGTACTCGGTGGTCTGCCCGTCCGGCCACACGACGGTCACTGTATACTCCTCCAAGGGCTCGAACCTCGCCGTGAGCTCCATGCTCCCGGAGACTGTAACGGTGTCCCCCGGCTCGCGGACGCTCCCGTCGGAGTCCACCCATCCGGTGAACTTCTGCCCCTCGGGGGCCTCGGGCGCGTCCAGGACGGTGTGCTCCGATCCTTCAATGACATCGACGACCTCGCGCTCCCCACCGGTGACGTACGTCACAGTGAGCGTCAGTGGCTCGCGGTAGCTGGCTGTCAATGCTATCTCGGTCGTGACCGTCACGGTCCCGCCCACCTGTATCCTTTCCCCATCAGGGGTCGTCCAACCGTCGAAGATCATCCCGTCCCTGTTCCCTAGGGACAGCTCCACCGTGAACGGCAGCCCCTCCACGGCGAACTCATTTCCGACCACATCGTCCCCGTCCAGGAACGTGACGGGCACGGACTCCCTGTTCCTCCATTCGGCGGTCATGGTCGTGTCAGATGTCAGGACCATGGTGTCGCCGGGCATGTACGTGCCGCCGTCCCCGCTCTTCCAGCTCTTGAATATCGCCGTCTCCGTCTCGGGGACCGGGGCGTCGAGGGCCACCTCCCTGCCGTCGTATCCCGTGATCTCGAAGTGCGTCTCGCCGTCGACCAGGAATGTCACCTTGTACTGTGCCCTGGTCTCGAACACCGGCTTCAGAACGACGTCCTCCGTCATGGTGAAGACATGGTCGGCGCCGAGGACGGTGGTCCCGTCCAGGGACCATCCGACGAACCTCTGCTCCACGGAGCCGTCGGTCGTCACGGAGGTATCGATATTGACCCTGTGGTTGTATCCGTGCTCGGTCCTGCCGATCTCCGTTCCCGAAGCGTCCGTGTAGACGACGCTGTACAGCACCGACGGCACCCACAGGCTCTTCGCGGTGTGGGCGTTGTAGTCGGTGATCGGATCCCCTGCGGAGTACCTCGTCTCCCCGACCATCCATCCGTCGAACGCGTATCCCGTCACGTCGCCCGGGTCCGGATAGGTCCCGCGATAGGTGTACGTGAATCTCTTGTCGAGGCCGGAGGTGTCGCTCAATCCCGAGATGCCGGAGTGGTCCAGCGTCAGGACGACGTCGCTGAACACCGGGACCACATCCACGTGTCCGGAGTGCGTCCTCAGCATGTCCCCGTCAACGGTGCCGCCCTCGACCTCCGCGCCGTCCACGGTCCAGTGGAGCAGCCTCATGTCTCCCAGGGTCAAGTCCGGGAGCTCGTAGCTCGTGGTGCCCTCCGGGAGGACGACCCTGGTCTCCTCGAGGCCGATGTCGTCTGGGAACGAGATCACGGCGTTGCTCCGGTTCAGGATGTAGTCCACGCCCTCCTCCGGCGTGAACATCCCGTGGAACTCCACCCCGGTGGGGTCCGCGTACTCTATCGTGACCGGGTTCCCGTCCAGGTCCTCCACCGAGAAGTACTTCATGTACCAGACTACGACGGTCACCCTCCCGTCGATGCATCTGATCGCCTCGTACCAGTCCATGTCGCCGTCGAAGTAGATGCGGTCAACCCCGTCGACCACCGCCTCCTGCCCGGTCCTGACCACCTGGAGGGTCAGCTCGCTCCCGGTGAACGCATCGGGGTCGATGCTCCTCATGTTCCTCAGGTCCAGGATCTCGAGGCCGGAGCCGGCGAAGACCTGGGGGCCCAGGGATGTGACGGAGGTCTCCTCGATCTGGAACCTCTTCAGGTCGTATGTGTCCCTGAACGCACCGTCGGCGAGGGTGGTCAGGCTGCCGCTGAACCAGCAGCTGTCCAGGCCGGAGTCCCTGAACGCGTCCGTCTGGACCGTGGTCACGGAGTTGGCGTAGATGTAGGACAGCGAGGGGGTGTCGGCGAAGGCCTCCCGCCCTATGGTCCGTATCCTGTTGTCAAGATGCACGTCGGTGATCTTCGTGCAGCCGCTGAACGCGTTCGCCGCTATCGCCGTATTGCCGTTGACGCCCATCACGAAGATGCGCGTGTGGGAGCCCAGCGACGAGTCAGTGTATCTCTTGGAGGCGTCCACCACCAGGTACTCCAGCGACCCGATCACCGTCGTGTCTCCGACGTCGACCGCGTCGGTCTCCTGGGGCTCCGCCACATAGGCGAACGCCACCGTCAGCATCACCAGCGCGAGGCATGTCGCCATCATTGCTTTGTTCGTTGTATCACCCGCTGCGACCGCCTAGCGGTCTGCGGGAGTCGATTCCGCCCCGTGGTATTTTACCGGCGGGCAGTTGCATAAGGTCGCTCCACCTTAGTCCGTTCTAAGCTCTAACTTCGACATATGCTCGAGTCGCGGGCTGACGCTTCGACGAATGACGCACATTATTATATACAGTAACCCATCTGGCACATCAGGATGGATGCACATGAAGATCAAGCTGTTCGGACGCGGGAACCGTGAGGTCCGCCAACGTTCCGACCGCCCCAGGTACGTCTCCTCGATCCAGAGGGACGTGCAGAAGTACGAGGGTTGGAGGGACGTGGACGTAGATGCGGACTATCGCGCCTCCAAGTCCGTCCACACCATCGTCACCCTGGGTTACCTGGAGTACCACGAAGGGACGCTGGTCCTGACCGACAAGGGCAGGATGCTCATGCAGAACGTCGCCCCGGTCCAGGCAGTTCCGACGGACTGAGGCGGATGGAAGGGTTTTAAGTGGTTTGCAGCGGGAGCTATGGCCCCCGCCATGCCGGCTCAGTCGAGCGTGGCCTTCTTGTAGAGCGACATGTCGGCGCCCAGCGGGATGGTGGCGTCGAAACCGACCTTCCAGGTGGTCTTGCCGTGGGAGCTGGGGTCCAGCGAGGATCCGGCGGCGCCGGGGATCTTCAGGATCCTGTCGGCCTGCATCCTGGTGGCCACGGCCCACTCGACCTCCTTGTCGTCGAAGATGTCGATGTCGTCGTCCACGATGATGACCTGCTTCATGGACGGGTGCCCGGTGAACGCCGCCATGATGGCGTTGACGCCGTCGCCCTCCTTGTTCTTGGCGATGGAGACCACTCCGTTCAGCCAGCAGCATCCGCCCTCCGTGAGCCTCACGTTCTTGACGCGGGGGACCGCCTGCCTGACGGTCTTGAGGATCATGGGCTCCCTCGGGAGCCCCATGAGCATGTAGTGCTCCCAGCCTCCGGGGAGGAGCACGTGGAACATGGGGTCCTTCCTGGTCCAGATCCTGTCGATCTCGATGACGGGCTGCTGCCTCTCGAAGTCGTACGTCCCGGTGATGTCCACGAACGGGCCCTCCTTGGTCTCCTCCAGGGTGATCCTGCCCTCCAGGACGTAGTCCGTGTCCGCGGGGACCAGGAGGCCGTTTTCGGTGCGTCCGACCCTGAGGGGTGTGCCGTGGCCCTTCCTGAACATGGAGGATGCGACCTCCAGCTCGTCGGCGCCGAAGTCCATGGACGTGGCGGCCGCGAGGAGGACCTCCGCCCTGGCGCCCACGCATATGGCGATCCTGAGCTCCTCGTTGTTCTTCTTAGCCATGTTGAAGATGGTGAAGAGGTGTCTGGGAACGAGCCTGACCGCGATGTGGTTGCGGTCCATGATCATCATCCTGTGGAAGGAGACGTTCTTCATGCCGTTGTAGTCCGTCACGATGACGCCGGATGTGATGTAGCGGCCGCCGTCCTCCGGGAAGTACTTGGGGATCGGCAGCTTCATGAGGTCCAGCTCCGCGGAGACCTCCCTGAACTCCGGGCTGTCCACGACCTCGCAGGGCTCCGGGTTCGTGATCGCGTGCAGGAGATGCTCCACGATACCGTCCCTAGGGACGTTGAGCGCGGCGGCGATCTTCTCCCTCGTCGAGAACAGGTTGCCGACGGCCCTTCCGCCGTTGAGGTCCTCGAACACCACCGTTTTGGACTGGTCCTCCATGAGCTTCCTCGTGACGTCGCGGGTGTCGGGGTCGATGGGGCTCTGGACGGTGACGACGTCGCCGGAGATGGATTCCTTGACTGACATGAGCACCCGTATGTGGTGGCCCCGTTTCTAATTTCTTGTCGTCACAGAACTGTGTTTTCTCTGTACAGGGCCTGTTCATTTACACAATCGTTCAAAAACCAGAATGTCCAGGGGTCTTCTCTAATATAGAAACGATGTGGAAACGTCTCTGACCGGCTGCACAAACTGCCTGTCGAGGGGTCGGGGCGGGCGGCCAAACAGGGAGGCAGCCATGGGAAGGCGCATTGCAGGGTAAAGGGATCGGACTGTCGACAACAATGCCTGGCGCATTCGAGGAGCTCCTCGACGACTCCGAGGTCGTTCTCGAGGCCTGTTCGATCGAAAGCAACGGATTGAGAAGTAATTCTGGCCTCGACCCTGTTTATATAGCGCAAACGCAATCCCATGCCCATGGGCGAGGTGAAGGAGTACACGTTCGAGGAGCTCTGCCAGATAGTCGGGGCCATCGCCGCTGAGTACGGAATCCTCAAGGTGTATCTCTTTGGATCCAGGGCCCGCGGCGATAACCGTCCTGACAGCGACTACGACTTCTGCATCGTTGCACCTGAGGGCATGGGCCTGTTCAAGATGGGCGGATTCTATGGCAAGCTGGAGGAAGCCCTCGGCACGGAGATTGATATCGTCAGCGAGAGGGCAATGAGAGATGACTTCAGCAGGGAGGTTCTCAGAGACAGGAGGTTGCTCTATGAGGCGTGATATCAAGAGTTTGAATCTCATCATAAAGTATTGCGACGATGTGGCATCCGACATTGCACGCTTCGGTGACGATATCGAAGATCTGATCGGCGACGAATCATATCAGAGGTCCACCGCTAAGTCCATCGAGCTCATAGGTGAGAGGGCCAAGAGGCTCTCCGATGATATCACATCCCGTTTTAAGGATGTAAACTGGCATGATATCTGCAAGATGCGCGATTTCATGGCGCACCAGTACGAGGAGGTCGATCTGGAGTTCCAGTGGTCCACCATGAAGGAAGATCTCCCGTTCCTGAAGCAGTATTGCGAAAAGATTGTGGCGATTCTTGAATCGGAATTCGATGAAGAGACCAATAATCGTCGATGACGATTAGGAAAATTCCCCGGACCCGGCTTCGAGCGTCAGTCTTTGGCTCCAATTAAGCACTCGTTGGTTACTCGAATGGCCTGCTATGCAAGGTTGCTCTCTATGAGGAGACCTCAATCAAGGGTGCAGATAGTCAATAGGACATCTCAAAGTAGTTCAAAATGAAACATCGTCTGTTGATTTCCTTGTCTAATGCTTTATGCACGCACACGCGAATGTGTAAAATAGGGGTTCGCGATGAACACTCATGTCCGACCAGATCGAGGATACGATCAGGAAATTCGCTCTTCAGAACGCCGTCTTCTTCAAAGGCAAGGCCAACCCCAAGGCCGTCGTAGGGAAGATCCTCGGGGGATGCCCCGAGCTCAGGTCCAAGGCCGCCGAGATCACACCACTGATCAACCAGATCGTGGAGGAGGTCAACGCCATGGGTCTGGAGGCGCAGACGAAGGCCCTGAGCGAGATGGACTCCTCGATGCTGGTCAAGGAGAAGAAGGAGCGCCACTACGAGCTCCAGGAGCTCAAGAACGTTGAGGGGAGGGTCGTCATGCGCATCGCGCCCGGTCCGTCCGGCCCGCTGCACATCGGCCACACAAGGGTGTCCGTCCTGAACGACGAGTACGTCAAGAGGTACGGAGGGGACCTGGTCCTGAGGTTCGAGGACACGAACCCCGAGAAGATCGACCCCGAGGCCTACGACATGATCCCGGAGGACCTGGACTGGCTCGGCGTCAAGTGCAACAGGACGTACATCCAGTCGGACAGGTTCGAGATGTACTACGACTACACCAGGAAGCTCCTGGAGATGGGGAAGGCATACGTGTGCACCTGCGACGCCGACCACTGGAGGGACCTGAAGGAGCACAGGCAGGCCTGCCCGTGCCACGACCTCCCCGTGGAGGAGCAGCTGGACAGGTACGACAGGTTCCTCGCCGGAGGTTACGAGGAGGGCAAGGCCGTCGTCGTCGTGAAGACGGACCTCAACCACCCCAACCCGGCAGTCAGGGACTTCGTCGCCCTCAGGCTCGTCTCCCATCCCCACCCCAGGACCGGTGACAGGTACGTCGCCTACCCGATGATGAACCTCTCCGTGGCGATCGACGACCACGAGATGGGCATGACCCACGTCATCCGCGGGAAGGACCATCTGAACAACACACTCCGCCAGGAGTACATCTTCGACTACTTCGGATGGAAGAAGCCCGAGTACTACCACTACGGGCTCGTCAACATCCCCGACACCGTGCTGAAGACGTCCATCATCAAGGGCGAGATCAGGGACGGCACGTACTCCGGATGGGACGACGTCAGGACCGGTACGGTCCGCGCCATGGAGCGCAGGGGCATCAGGCCCGAGGCCATCCGCAGGTACTGGGTCGAGGCCGGGATGAAGGCCGTGGACATCCAGTTCTCCTGGGACAACCTGTACGGCATGAACAGGGACATCATCGACTCCGAGAGCAACAGGTACTTCTTCGTCCGCGACCCGGTAAGGTACGACATCGACGGCATCGATGTGATCGAGGGCTCCGCACCCAAGCATCCCGACCACCCCGAGAGGGGCGACAGGACCTACAGGCTGGAGGACCCCAGGACCGTCTTCCTCGCGGGAGAGGACTCCAAGCTGTTCCAGGAGGCCAAGAGGATCAGGCTCAAGGACCTCTGCAACCTCGACTACGGCCTCCCAGCCAAGTACGCCGGCAACGACGTCTCTATACTGAAGCAGGGCGTCCGCGCCGTCCAGTGGGTCGGAAGGGACTCGGAGGAGGCCACGCTCCTGATGCCCGACGGCGAGGTCTGGACAGGACTGGCCGAGAGGGCGCTCATGGACGAGCCCGGCGAGATGGTCCAGCTGGAGAGGATCGGCTTCGCCAGGATCGAGAAGAGGGAGCCCGGCAGGGTCTCCATGGTGTTCGCGCACCGCTGAAATCCTCAGACGGGGTCTCCCCCGTCAAAGGAACATCGCCATGTACCGGGGCAGGTAGACCGTTCCGTCCTCCACCTCAACGTTCTTCGGGTGGAGGACGTATCCGTCCCCGGTCTGGCGAACTTCTCCGATATGATGCTCTTACCGACACGACGGGCATCATCCATCTATATGGCGGTCTTGCCATCGCGGGCGTTCTTCTATTGTACGAGCGTGTCGTAGATTTTCTGTCTCATGCATGGGGTTCCATCATCATCCTTACTGGGCTCATGTTCCTGTCACCAAATAGGATTTCAGATGTGCCGTATTTGTCACCAAATAGAATCTAAGGGATACCTCAACTGTCACCGAATAGGATTTCGGATCCATCCATCGCATACATGGATCCCCGCTGCCGTATCGTCTCGTCCGGATACGGGGTCCCTCGACGGGGCCGACGGGCATCATCGGCGACAGGAAAAAAAAGGTGGAAGGGAAAAGGGGACGGGAGCGGAGTCCCGGTCCCGGTTCATTCATCCGTTGTAGTAGCTGTGGAGCTTGATGCTCATGGACGAATCGCAGTCGACGACAAGCGTGATCGTCTTGTCCTCCTTCGACGAACTCGTCACCTCCGCGCCGTCCAGATCGATCATGAGGTGAAAGCTGTGCCTCTCCCCGGGCACGTTGAAGATGACCCGCATGAGCGATTGACTGAATATCACGCCGTGGATGTCCTGATCGGCCACGATCTGGATGATGGCTCCGGTCTTCGGGATCGTGACGGGGAACTGGGCGGATTCCACAGGTGTCCCGTCGATGATGACGCTCCATCCCTTGCCTTCGATGTCGCAGCCGGTCACGGTTGCCGTGTCCCCTCCCGGGAGGGCGCTCCCGAAGTCGCCAAGATCCATGATCAGCGTGACGATGCCCTCGGCGTCGAATGTCAGTGTGATGATGCGATCCGAAACGGAGGACACGATGTTCGACATGTTCGCGGTCTCCACCGTCAGGGTGTGCGTCGCCCCCGTCTCATTGACGAGGGTGAAGGCGTATGTGCCGTCGTTGTTGTCCGTAACGCTGTCGACACGATCTACCGGACGTAGCTCTATGACGTTCCCCTGGGGCTCCAGCGGACGGGGCATGTTGAACGGGGTGATCATCGTCCCGTCTATGTACAGCTCGAAGAATGAAGATGTGTTGATGTAGTTGGAGAGCACGGGCTCCGTGTTCTCCGGAGTGTCACTGCCGTCGTCCCCTCCGTCGTCACCGTACCAGACGTATGAGGCGACAAGGGCTACGGCTATGACGATCGTGGCCGTGGCTATGATGACGCTCTTCCTCATGATGAACGAATCTTAGTGCCCTATATAAAACAGTTAACGGGCGTGAACTGCCGGACGCCGGTCAGAACGCCTGCAGCAGGAGGTTCGTCGCGGTACCGAGCAGGATGGCGACCACGATCGAGAGCACGCTCACCCCGACGGTCTCCTTCCAGCCGATCTCCCTCCACATCGTGATCAGCGTGGCGACGCAGGGCATGTACACGGCCATCACGACCCCGAACACGACGAACTGGTCCGGTGTGAGGAAGAGCTCCAGAGCCACACCTCCGGCGAGGATCTGCAGCATTCCGAGGGCCATCTCCTTCCTCAGTATTCCGACGATGAACGCAATTATGCACACCGCCGGGAGGCCGAGCATGTCCACGGTGATGAATGAGAGCGGCTCCACGATCACGTCCAGGAGGTCGTACTGGAGCAGCACCTCCACGACGATGGAGCCGACGACGAGTAGAGGGAACGCGATGTAGAAGAAGTCCTTGATCCTGTACCAGGTCTTGAACGCCACGTTCTTGGGGCTGGGGATCTCCAGGTCCGGAAGCTCCATCGCCAGGTTGCTGGGCTCGTACTTCAGGATCTTGTTCATCAGGACCCCGGTGATGACAGCAAGGCACACCAGCATCACCAGTATCCCGAACGCGTAGGCGATGCCCGAGTAGCTGCCCGTGGCGCCCATTATTATGGCCATCTGGGCGGAGCACGGCACGGCCATGACGATCATCGACGAAAGGATCACCTTCTCCCTGCGGGACTGAACGGTGCGAACGGCCATGATGGCGGGCACGTTGCACCCGAGTCCGACGATTACCGGTATGAACGATCCTCCGTGGAGTCCGAAGTGGTGCATGGTCCTGTCCAGGAGCACGACCGCCCTTGTGAGGTAGCCGGAGTCCTCCAGGAAGCCCAGGATGATGTAGAAGACCATGATGTACGGGATGACGAGGCCGAGTATCGCCTGGATGCTGCCGTCGATACCGGTGGTGACAGCGGTCCAGAACTCGCTGTCGCCGCCCAGGTCTATGATGGCGGATCCAATGAGGCTCTCGTATGCGGACGAGACCACCTCGTCCAGGAACGACCCTATGTAGATGATGGCGACGAGGATCACGAGGCACACAGCTATCAGGATCGGGACGCCGGTGATCGGGGTGATCATCAGGTCGGACAGCCTGTCCTTGAGAGTCGGCTTCACGTCGCTCTCCGACACCACGTCGGAGACGATGCTCTCCGCCAGGGCGTATCTGGAGGACGCTATAGACACGCCCATCTGCTGCCCGTTGTGCTCGTAGTAGATTTTCTTCATCAGCTCGGAGGTGTGCCTCAGGTCGATGCCGACCATTCCGGCGAACTCCTCGGAGCCCTCCAGGATCTTCACCGCGGTGCCACGGCGGGAGAAGCGCAGGTTGTCGGGGAGCCCGTCCTCCAGGGCGACGACGGCCTTCTCGATGTCGGGCATGTACTCGACCCTGTATCCGGAAGACCTCGCCCTCCCCTCGCAGACCGCATCGGCCAGTGCATCGACGCCCTCGGACGTCTTGGCGGAGACGGGCATGACCGGCACGCCCAGGATGGACGACAGCGCGTCCACGTCTATCTTGAACTTCTTCCTGGCCTCGTCTATCTTGGTGAGCGCGATTATCGTGGGGAGACCGAGCTCCAGTGCCTCGAAGCAGAGGACGAGGCTGTTGACGAGGTTGGTGGCATCCGCCACGAGGATGACGGAGTCGTTGTGCCCCTCGGCGAGGTCTCTCAGGACGACCCTCTCGTCGTCCGAGTTCCCGGAGATGCAATAAGTCCCCGGGAGGTCGTGGACGCTGACGGTCTTGCCGTTCCTCGTTACCACTCCCTCATCGAACTCCACGGTGGTGCCGGGATAGTTCGACGATATGACCCCCACGCCGGTGAGACGTGTGAAAAGGGATGATTTGCCCACGTTCGGAAGTCCGACCAGGGCTACCTTGAACGATTCTCCATGAGCCAATGCGATTCCACTCGACCGTCTTACTCCGACTCGGCCGCGGTGTCGACGAAGATGTGAGACGCCAGATGGTAGTCCAGTGCCATCGTGGAGTTGCCCATCCTCACGATGCGGGGTCCGCCGTCGGAGAGTATGGTTTCGATTGAGATCTCGCGGCCGGGGACGAACCCCATGGAGATGAGCCTCTTCACGACGTCCGTGTCGTCGGACGTGATGTGGGAGATCCTCCCCGACTCGCTCTGGGCGAGCCTGTTGAGCGGCGTGATCCTGGTGATTCCCTCGGACACGGCCTTGCAGGGCTTGATGCAGCTCTGGCAGTCGGAGTCCACGGGGGTGCCCATCATGTGGCACATCTTGATCGCGGACTCGTCGGAGATCGCATGCTCCATCCTGCAGGCCTCCTCATGGGCGGTCTTGTGGTCGATGTTGAGGTAGTCCGTCAGGAACCTCTCCAGGACGTGGTGCTTCTTGCGGAGCTGCCTGGCGTACGTGAGCCCCTCCTCCGTCAGGGAGACGCCCTTGTACTTCTCGTAGTTCACAAGACCCTCCTTCGCGAGGACCTTGATCATCTCGCTGACGCTGGCGGGTGAGACGTTCATGTACGAGGCCAGCTCGGTGGTCTTCGCAACGCCCTCCCCCTCTGTCAGTCTGAGTATGTTGATAAGGTAGTCCTCGCGGTTTCCGGTAGTCATCATCCCAGGTTAAGGAGTTCCTATTCTTATAGTTAAGGTCCTCCTAATCATTCGTTAACGAAGGTCTGGGATGTCCCGCCTATGTCGACGTCCCTCCCTATGAGGTATCCCAGTACCAGCAGGGTGGCGGCTATGACCATGAGGAAGATCAGTCCGGGGCCCCAGTCGGACGTGGCGTCGAAGATCGCGCCGACGGCCACAGGGCCGGTGGCGGCGACCACGTACCCGATCGACTGTGCGATGCCGGAGACGCTGGAGGAGTCCCCGGACGTGCGGGTGCGGAGGCCGAAGAGCATGGACGGGTACGTGATGCACGTCCCGCCGCAGATCCCGCACATGAGCACCGGCAGGACCAGCGACGCGAAGCTCCCGGAGGAGACCATGAGCAGTGCCAGGCCCGCGATGTAGACGACCGCGAGGAATGTCCCCAGGACCCTGAGGTCCCTCCTGTCCCCGGCGAGGACCGGCAGAAGCAGGGAGCCGATGATGCCGAGGATCATGTACACGGAGATGACCCAGCCCGCCTCGGTGGGGTCGAGCCCCTTGGACTGCAGGATGACTGACATCCAGGCGACCAGCGAGTAGTAGATGAGGGACTGCAGCCCCAGGTAGAGGGCGATGAACCATGTCGTCGGCGAGCGTATGATCGACATGCGGCTCCCCGGGGCCGGGGCATGATCCTCCACCGGGCAGTCCCTGTGGGGGATCCAGAGAGCCAGCGTGACCACTATGAGCACGGCCCAGACGGCCAGCGACCCCCTCCAGCCCAGGGCGTCCCCGATCGGCACCGACACCGCACCGGCGACGGCGGACATGAGGGACATCATAGCCGTGTATATCCCTGTGAGCCTCCCTATCCTCTCCGGATAGTGGGCCTTGATGAACGCCGGGATGAGGACGTTGCCAGCGGTTATCCCGATGCCTATGACCGCAGTGCCGAAGAACAGCCCCCAGGTCCCGAGGACCGAGCGGCAGATCACCCCGGTGAGGATCATCAGCAGCCCGATGACCATGATATTCCCGGCGTTGCGGCGCCTCCCCAGGTCCCCCATGACTATCGAGAACGCGGCGAACATCAGCAGCGGGATCGTGGTGACGGTCCCCATGGTGCCCGACGACACCCCGAGGTCGGATTGGATGACGTCGGCGAGAGGGCCCACGCAGGTGAACGGGGCGCGCAGGCAGAAAGCTGCGAAGACTATCGCCAGAGCGAGGCTGGCTATCCCGACGGACCGTTTCAAAATCACACCTTCGTGCGTAACGGGTTTGCGACGGGGGAGGCTCCCCCGTCAGGAGGCTCACTCCTCCTTCTTGCCGATGGACTCTTTCTGGGCCTTGAGGTCGGCGATCTTGGTCTCGCACTCCTTGATCTTGTCGTAGAGCTCGGAGACGTTGGCCTGGGCGGCGTCCTTGCCGTCCTTCAGAGCGGCCAGGACCTTCTCCCCGATCTCCTTGGTGAAGTCCTCGATGGCCTTCTCCTGCTTGCGGATCTCGCTGTCCAGCTTCTCCTTGTCGATGGCGTTGCCCAGTTTCTCGTCGGCGCTCTTCACAGAGTCCTTGACCTTGTCCATGAATCCCATTTCAGGTTCCCCCAGATCACTCCACCAGTCTGTGGTATCCGTAGGCGGGCTCGCCGGCGTTGAAGCAGTACTGGATGGTGGTGAACTGCTTCTTGAATGCCTTCACGTCCTCTTTAACCTTGGCAGGGTCCTCCTTCTTGACGACGACCCTGGCGATGAGCTCGGCGACCTCCTTCATGTCGGACTCCTTCATTCCGATGCGGGTCATCTCCTGGGATCCGAGCCTGAGCCCGGACGGCCTGACGGAGCTGGTGTCCCTGGGCAGCATGTTCTTGTTGCAGATGATGTTGGCGTCCTCGAGGGCCTTGGCGCAGTCCTTGCCGCCTCCGAACTGGGCGACGTCGACGGCGATGGCGTGGGACCTGGTGAACCCGAGGTCGGGGCACAGGACCGGCACTCCGAGCTCGTAGAGGGCCTCTCCGAGGGCCCTGGAGTTCTTGCAGGCCTGGGCGGCGTACTCCTTTCCGTAGACCTCCATCTCGGCGAGCGTGATGCCGAGGGCGGCCATGGCGTGGAGGTGGTGGCTGGAGGTGACTCCGGGGAAGACGGCCTTCTGGAGCTTCTTCTCCTGCTCCTCCGTCAGGTTCTGTCCCAGGAGAAGACCGTGGTTGGGTCCGGGGAACGTCTTGTGGGTGGAGGAGGAGACGATGTTCACTCCCTCCCTCAGGGGGTCCTGGAACTGGCCGCCTGCGATGAGTCCGAGGACGTGGGCGCAGTCCTCCCACACGAGGCATCCGATCTCGTTGAACGTGTCCTCCAGCTCCTTGAGCGGTGGGGGGAACAGGAAGACGGAGAGGCCGAACTGGGCGATCTTCGGCTTGACCTCCTTCAGGAGCTTGATGGTGCCGTCGACGTCCAGGTTCATGTCGTGCTCGTTGAACGGGTAGTTCACCGAGTTGACGGCCCTCTGTCCGAAGGCCCCGAACTCGCAGGTGGAGATGTGGGCCCCCTGGGCGAGAGCGCAGGTGGTGATGGTGTCGCCGGGCTGGGCGAAGGCGAAGAGGACCGCCATGTTGGCGACGGTCCCGGAGATGGGCCTGACGTCGGCGAAGTCGGCGTCGAAGACCTTCTTGGCGAGCTCGATGGTCTTGAGCTCCACCTCGTCCACGTAGATGTTGCCCTGGTAGTAGCGTTTGCCGGGGAGTCCCTCGGCGTACCTGTCGGCGAAGTCGGAGATCAGCATCTCCTTGGCCAGGGGGCTCATCAGGTTCTCGGAGGCGATCATGGGGATGCACTCCTCGAACCACTTGTTGTGGGCCATGACCTTCTCGCGGATGAATTTGGCGTCTTCCTGAGACATTATTATCGGTGGCTAATCGCCGAACGTCGTTTAAAGGTTCTTCGCGCGGGGATGTGAGGCGTCCCGGAGGGTACCGGGACGCGGGGGCCCTCAGGCGGTGCGGTGCATCACCCTGGACCCCTCCTGGAGGTCCAGCGTCGCGGAGAGGACCGACACGAACCTCCTGTCGGCCCCTTCCAGGGACCCCCTGTCCGCTTCCCCTCCGGCTAGCAGCGTCAGGGCGGCGTCCCTCCCCTCGGCGGTGAGGGATCCTGCGTACCTGCAGAGCGTGAGGCACTGTGCCGCCACCGCGTCCTGCCTGGAGAGGAACAGCATCCTGTCCCCGTCAGGCTCGGTCTCGGCGTTCATGTGCATCTTCGCGGAGACGCCGGCGGCAACCAGGGAGTCGACGGTCTCCCCGTCGCGGTCCCTGTCGCCCCTCAGGGAGGACTCGACGCGGCCCAGCATCCTCTCGTTGAGCGCCAGGTACCTGTCCCCCAGGGAACGGTCCTCGTCGGATATCCTGTAGGGCAGGAGCAGGAAGTTGGCGGCGGTGGAGACCACCACTCCTAGGAGCACGAATAGCACCCTCTCCGCCACGGCGTCACCCGCGGGAGCCGACATGGACGCGGCCACCAGGGCGGAGAACGTGACGAAGGCCATCATCACGTCGTACCTCTTCGGATCGAGGACCGTGTAGACGTAGTTGGCCAGCATCAGCGCCGCCGTGAGCAAGCCCACGTCCCCTCCGAAGAGCAGGGCCACCGCCGCGAAGGCCACCACGCCCACCAGCGTCCCGGTGACCCTCATGGCCGATTTCCTCCATGCGCCGTCCACGTACGGGAGCACGAGTGCCACCGCCGTGAACAGCAGCCACTTGGCGTTCTCCAGGTCCCACTGCTGCCACACGAAGGCGAACAGCGTGAACACCACGGACATCCTCACGGCGAACGTGAAGCGGGCGGAGTCCCTGCGCGCGGTCTCCCTCCCCACGGCCCTCATCCTGCCGCGGAGGTCCTTGCGCTCCTGGGCGTCCCCCGAGGACAGCGAGAGCAATCCGTCCCTCAGCGAGACCACCGATGCGGTGAGCGCGCTGTCCGCGTCGGGATGCGAGGCGAGGAACCCGGTGGCGGCGGCAGCGACGTCGGAGACCCCTACTCTGCCGTCCTCGTGGCCGGCGACCATCCCCATGAGGGATTCCAGGTCCGCGAGCGTACCGGGGTCCCTCTCCCTCTCGCACACCGCCCTCCCGGCCATCTGCAACGCGGAGACCAGGTCCAGGACCGTGCGGTCCCCCGGGGTGGAGAAGAAGCTCCTCCTCAGGCGGTCGTACATGCTCCCCCTGAGCCCCAGGCAGAGCGAGTCCAGCCTTCCCGGATCGGCCTCCCCGTCCTCGAGGACGGAGCGGCAGCAGAGGGCCACCTGCTCGCAGACGGAGCGGAGGCCGTCGTGGCAGGTCCTGGCGTGCCTGTTCATGTTCAGGAGCACGTTCAGCGCGACTATGAACACGGATCCGGCGACCAGGGCGAGGATCCTGACCGGCAGCTCCTCGGCGGTCACGGGGACGGACAGCATGAACGCGTACCCCAGCAGGAACGGGAAGTGCATCGGGGACCTCAGGTCCTGCGTCGTCATGTAGCTCAGGACGAACACCACCGAGAAGTTCACCGCCGCCCCGACGAGGGCGTTCCCGCACCACACGGACACGTACGCACCGACGCCCATGAGCAGCGTGAACGCCACCAGGCCCATCAGGTTCAGGCCCGGGCGCACCGACAGGTCCTGGCCCAGCATCATCAGCGCCAGCACCACGACCACCACGCCGGTCAGCGAGTTCTCCTGGCCGAAGGCCGCGGAGTACAGCGCCACGAACAGGCATATGAGGACGAAGAAGACGGTCTTCCCCGCCACGTTCTTGAGGTTCATGAAACGTCCTCGGGGAATCGGTATATAAAGGGGTGAGTGGGGCCCGATGGGCTCCGCGTGGGAAGGGGCAATCCCTTTTAAATCGAGCTCCCATGTCCCCGGCGAGACCCCGGGCACGGCGGGACGGGCCGGTTACAACCGCGGTCTGCAACTACAGTTTTCATGGTAATTCGAACCGCCTTTATCTCGACCTCTGAGATTCAAGGACGAGAACATGAGCGGATTCGAGAGGGTACTTGAGGACGTCAGGCGCGGAAGGCCCATCCTCGTCTACGACTTCGACGACAGGGAGAGGGAGACCGACATGACGGTCGCCTCGCAGTTCGTGACGCCCGCCGTCCTGAGGACGATGCGTCACGACGCCGGGGGGCTCGTCTGCACGACCACGCCGGGGAGGCTCGCCGAGGAGATCGGGCTCCCGTTCATGTCGGACGTTTTCTGGGACGACGTGGAGCGCTACCCGCTCCTCAGGGCGATGGCCCCCACGGATATCCCCTACGACAGGACGAAGTCCTCCTTCGGGATCACCATCAACCACCGCGACACCTACACAGGCATCACCGACGACGACCGCGCGCTCACCATCACGCAGTACGCGGAGACGATCTTCAGCGGCGCGCCCGTGGAGGATATCCGTAGGGAGATGGGCGAGAGGTTCAGGGCGCCCGGTCACGTGCACCTGCTGAACACGACGGACAGGATCCTCGTGGACAGGAGGGGGCACACGGAGCTGTGCACCGCGGTCATGTACATGGCCGGGGTGAAGCCGTCGGCCACCATCTGCGAGATGATGGGCGACGGCGGCGGCGCCATGCCCAGGACGAGCGTCGAGGAGTACGCCGAGAGGAACGGCCTGTGCTTCGTGACCGGAGAGGAGATCCTCGACAGGTGGGAGGGCTTCAGGTCCACCATCGGGGAGGACCTCTGATACCATGACCAGGGTCATGGCGTCCGGTGTGTTCGACATCATCCATCCGGGCCACATTTCCTACCTCGAGCAGGCCCGCTCCTACGGGGACGAGCTCGTGGTGGTGGTGGCCAACGACGACACCGTCCGCAGGGGGAAGCACGAGCCGGTGACCCCCGAGGCCATGAGGGCTAGGATCGTCGGCGCGCTGAAGCCGGTGGACAGGGCCATCGTCGGCGGCCACGGGGACCTGCTGGACACCGTCCGCTACGTCAGGCCGGACGTCATCGTGCTGGGCTACGACCAGAAGTTCGACGCCGCCGAGCTGGAGAGGAGGCTCTCCGAGGCCGGCCTGGACGGGATCAGGGTGGTGCGCGCCACCGAGTGCGCCGAGGACCTGAACGCGACCCGCAGGATAATCGCGAAGATCCGCAGCATGGGGGGAGCCCCTTGAAGAAGATAGGAATCGCGGACACCACGTTCGCAAGGTACGACATGGGCAGGTCCGCCATAGACCAGCTCCAGAGGACCGGCACGGGCTTCACGATAGTGAGGTATACCGTCCCCGGGTTCAAGGACCTGCCGGTGGCATGCAAGAAGCTCCTGGAGGAGCAGGGCTGCGACATAGTCATGGCCCTCGGCATGCCCGGGCCCATGGAGAAGGACAAGATGTGCGCGCACGAGGCCTCCACCGGCCTGATGCTCGCCCAGCTGATGACGAACAAACACATTATCGAGGTCTTCGTCCACGAGGACGAGGCGAAGGACGACGCCGAGCTGGCGTTCCTGGCAGACAGCAGGGCCAGGGAGCACGCGGTGAACGTCTACGACCTGCTCTTCCGCCCGGAGAGCCTGACCAGGAGGGCCGGCACCGGCCTGAGGCAGGGGTTCGCGGACAAGGGGCCGGTCCTTCAGAGAAGGTGAAGAAATGCAGCAGTACAGAATCGGAATGGTCGCGGCGGAGTTCAACTTCGAGGTCACGTCGCTGATGATCGAGAGGGCCAAGGCGGAGGCCGAGTTCCTCGGCGTCGAGATCACGAGGACTATCCTCGTGCCCGGGGTGTTCGAGATCCCCATGGCGGTGAAGAAGATGCTGGAGTGCGACGACGTGGACGCCGTCATCACCCTGGGCGCCGTCATCACCGGCGAGACTAAGCACGACGAGGTCGTCGTCGCGCAGTCCTCGAGGAAGATCATGGACCTCGGTCTGGAGTACGGCAAGCCCGTCGGATTCGGCATCACCGGACCCGGTATGACCGAGCTCCAGGCGATGGATAGGATCGAGAAGGGCCGCGAGGTCGTCGACGCCGTCGTCAAGATGCTCAAGAGGCTCGACTTCTGAGAAACACTTCAGGGGCGGACAGCCCCTTTCCTTTCACATGTTGGGCGTCCTGCCGTTGCAGACATCCTCCTTGAGGATCTTTATCACGGTGGACAGCGGGAGGCCGGTGTCCATGGAGATCTTGACGCACCCGTCCCCGGAGCTGTAGCGGCGGACCACGTCGCTCTCCATGCCGTCGTCCGGGCCCCTGCGGGAGTCGCCCCTGGACCTGAGGGACTCGTCCATCCAGGCGCGGGTCTTGCAGCGGGGGCACCTGAGGGGGACCTGGGTGGATCTCGAGAACCACGTGTGGCCGCACGCGACGCAGACGTTGGTGGTGGGCTTGCCCTGCCAGTGGTACGTCCCGCAGTTGGGGCATCTCACGGGCGTCTCGGTGTGGCTGATCCAGACATGGCCGCAGCGGCCGCAAACCTTCTCCCTGGTGTCCGTCTCCATTGGTTCCACCGTATTGGACAGTCCATCCAACAATAGGGATTGCCTATAAAGCGGTATTGTCTAATTATTTTAGTGCGAGATCGATGTGAGGTTTGACACCGAAGCATTAATCTTCGTTCTCCGTCGACGTACAGGGGAGGATCGGATGCTTCACACGGACAGATGTCCGAGTATACGGAGAAGTGCTGGATGCCATTGCTTATGGATGTCGTGGGTTCTAGTACCGAGTCCTTAGCATATAGGGTATTGCTTTTAGGATGTTATTATCGATGGTTCGGTGATGCGCCTGTTCGTTTAACCACCTGTATATAATGGATTCGTTGTCGTTGGCCAATCGTGTCTTGAGAAGGACACGATCACCATCCGATTCTATAGAGGCGTGGTTCATGATATTTTATTATCGACAACGGCATCATCCGGGCGTTCAAGGGACGGGATCGGCCGTTCCGGAGGTTGATACATTGGTTGGATCAGAACAGTCAGGGAAGGCGGTGCGGTTCGCGCTGCTCCTCGCCCTGTCGGCGATTCTCGTCCTGACGGCGGCTCCGACGGTCATGACCGAGGGTTCGCATGCCACGGGAACGGATCAAGGCGTTCCTTGGGGGGAGACGAACGGAGGAGAGCAGACAGATACGTCGACCGGAGAGGGTGATGAAGGGTCGGGCCAAGAAGGGGTAGATTCCGATACACCGGTCATGTGTGCTGTGACGTTTGAAGTGACACCCGAGGATGCCGTCATTGTGGTCTACGGGGAAGGGCAAACCTATCTGTTCGAGAACGGGGTCAAGCAGGAAATTCCATATGGTGAATATGAATACATCATCACTGCTGACGGATATGAGCCTACAAAATACACTCTTGGGCTCAGTACAATAACTGAATTAATTGTTATTGAAAACTTAGAACCGGATTCCGATTCTCCAGTGAAGTTTACACAGAACACTCTGAGTGTCTACACAACAAAATTCCATCTTCCATACGAGGTCCCTGATGGAATTACTCCAACATTCACTTTCACCCCTGGAGTTACCTATGAACCAGATACTAACATCGTTACAATAAGCGGCAATGAAACAACAATCGCGGTGGAAATGACTGCCGAATATGGAGATGAATCCTACACGGACTACCTAACAATCCTGGTCAACACCTCTGATAAAGCCACTATTGATCCTGACATCATGATCTCAGCCACCGAAACCGCCAGGGATGAAGCTGTCAGCAGAGAAGATCAAGTAATGGACATAGATGCCGAAACCATCTACAAGGTCTACCTGGACATAAGCTCCGTTTCAGAATCCAAGGAACCAAAGACCATCGACATCACAGAGATTCTGAAACAGATGAGCCATGTTGACAACATGGAATTCGGCTACAGTCATGACGAGTACGAGGTCCTGGCGGTCCACTTCGGAGATCATTCCGTGGATTATCCCGAGGTGGAGATCATCGACGGTCAGGTTCACGTCACCGTCAGCGAGTTCAGCACCTATGGATTCTACATCTATCTCGCTCAGGAGCACACGGCGTTCGACCCCGTCTATCCGCCATGGTTAGAGGATGATGACTATGTCCCGTTCCCTCCGATCGTTGTGGAGGAGGCTGAGGACAACAGCGTCGAGGTGGTGGCCTGCGCGGCCGCCGCCGTGGTCGCAGCGCTCATGGCCGCATTCCTGATAATCGACAGAAGGAAGGGATGATCGCAGTTCAAACCCGATGCCCATGACACGGGGGCTTGTGCCGTGTCACCATGATTTTCTGACGGCACTCCGATGATCTGTTCGTTGTCGAATGCGAAGGTTCTCGCGATCTACAAGGATACCGGTGAAGGCCGGGGGAGGTGGAGTGAAATAACGTCCATCGAGAGGTCCAACGTTCCGAGGGGCCTTCCGAACTTGTATCCGGATTCCTGCTAGCCAAGATTCCATGATTTATATTGACGTATACCCAGCCTTCGCACCGTAATCTCGTTCATAGGATTTAAGGTGGGCTGAGAAAGAAAGAGTCCCTGGTCATGTTGCCATTGTGCTATTATCAGGCAATTATGATCTAATAGTTTCTGTATTTTAGAACAGAGTTCTGTATTCGTGTGGCTCTTTTCTACTTACAACACATCTGGTGTTCTTAGGTCCACACTATATATTATTTAGTACCTAATGAGATACTGGACTAAACAGATTTAGACACGGGGGGGGGGGGGGAACCTTCTGTTTCTCCCTCCCGTCCCTCCGGAAGGAGGACACATGAATAAAACTATGACAGTGGCGATGATTGTCGCCATGGTTATTGCCGCCTGCGCTGTCAGCATTGCTGCTGATAATACAGTTGCGGATACATGGGATGGGACGGCAACCACTCAGGATTGGTATTCTGATAAATCCGTTAGCTTGGAAATCGATTCTGCGGCGGATCTCGCAGGTCTCGCCCAATTGGTAAACGGGGGTAACACCTTCGAAGGAAAGACAGTCACCTTGGTTGCGGATATAGATCTAGACGACAAAGAATGGATCCCCATAGGAACATCTTCCAATCCCTTCAAGGGAACATTTGAGGGTAATGAGAAAACGATCAGCAACCTGTTGATTGAAGATAAAGAGCTAGATTATGCTGGGCTTTTCGGATTCTTAGCCACTCCTGGTACTATACAAAATGTCACAGTCAGTAACCCTGATGTGTTTGCTAAGTCTAACGTCGGTGCTCTGGTCGGTTCTGCATACACCGGAACCGTTACAGGATGCAAAGTGACAGGAGACATAGCTATTGAAGGATATTACAAAGTCGGCGGACTTACTGGAGATGGATACGCTACCATCAAAGATTGCTCTGTCAAAGGAACGATCGGCAGTACGGTCACAGGTCATCATTTGAAAACAGATCTCGAGGGAGATAACGTCGGCGGGATCATCGGCTATCGTGCCGAGGGTAACCTGACAATATCTGGATGCACCGTAGAGCAGATTACAGTCGAAGGCACCCGCGAAGTCGGCGGACTGGCTGGGTCTGCTTATGACAACAGTATCATTACCGGATGCTCAGTAGAGAATGTTACCGTCAGCAGCAACGCTGACCCGACATACATCGAAAACAATCCAAAAACCATTGCCATCGGCGGACTGGTGGGGCTCTATGCACACAACGGCAACGGTGGTGGGACACTATCGGATTGCAAGGTATCCAACATCACCCTGTCCAGCGACAATCCCGGTGTTGTGATGAATTACACGGTGGGAGGTCAGCGCGGTTCAGCCTCCGTCGAGCCATTGACGGATGTCATTAGCTCGAATGTCATAATCAAGGGTACAAACAGCGGTGCTAGTTCCATCAGTTTCATCAGGGATGGTGTCTCATATCCTACCATAGACGCCGCTCTCGACGGCGTCTCAAGTGATACGACTCTTTACATCCCAGGTGGGGTGTATGGGATGTTTCCTGTAAGCGATACCTTCACTTTCGAATATAAGGTGACATTCCAGCCAGTTGATGGTTCCGATGTCACGATCCGTATCGTCCCCTCCTCGGGTTGTTATGATGACACCAACCATAAATGTTTGATTGACAATACTGAATGCAACGGTCCAAATCCCAATTATCCAGGGGATTTGAACACACCTCAGAGGATTCAGAGTTTCAACGCCCAATATCAGATTTTTAATGGATTCACAGATGTGGCGTTCTCGGGAATGGACTTCGTATTCGTGCCTTTTGATTTCACACTATGTCTGAACAATAACGGTTGGGAAGGAATTGCAACAGCGAGCACAGTCCGTAACGGGGAGCTCCAGTTCCAGAACTTGGGTAATCTCTCATTCAATGGATGTAATTTCCAGAAGGTCATAGTGAGTCCATTTTCCTGTAAAGGAACCACCACCATTACTGGATGCTCGTTCAGCGAGGTTTACGATGCCTACGCCATCAAGGATATATACAGTAAGAATGCGACTATCGAGGATTGCGAGTTCACAAACTGTGGCGGTGCGATCTACTTCGAGGGAGATAGTACCAAGGGTGCACTCACAATCAGCGATAACACGTTCACAAACATAGATTCAGTTGAATGGGCCGCAGAAGGCAAGGCAGGAACCCGCGGACTGATCCAGTTGTCTGCCGCAGGCGACTACAGCTATGCTGTTTTCGACATTTCCGGTAACTCTTCAAACAATGATGCTGCTCTGCTCAGACTGCTCAACGATTCAGTGGATGTCAGCAAGATAAGCCGCGAGGACAATTCTGAAATCGACGGGCCGCTGCTGACTTCGAACTCCAATCACATCCAGATCGGAGACAACTACTATGCCTCATTCGAAGAGGCTGTGGAAGCCATCCGTGGCATGTCCGGGGATGTCAAGGTCATCATCAACGGGAATCTGGATTTGACCAAAGTTTTCGCTGAGTCTGCGAACAACAACAAAAAGTATGACCTTTCGACATCTAGAATCAATTCATTGACCATCCAGGGGTCGAATGACGCTTCAATACTTTCCGGCGTGGATGGACACGATATCGATGGTGATGGCGGAAAGCCGAGATGCCCTGTACTGAACTTTTCACTTCCCAATGATGCTGCTCTCAATATAGAGGATATCACATTTGAGGGCGACCTCTGGATCGACAACGACAGCGGAAGCGTGACCTTCACCGGATGCATATTCCTTGGTGCCATCAGC
>OOCI01000636.1_pt1 | contig 31866 bp, 40 predicted proteins | sample 1671761 | NCBI WGS metagenome assembly OOCI01 (sample SAMN06348190, study PRJEB24527) | human gut metagenome | biome: human gut; feature: ankylosing spondylitis patient; material: feces | host: Homo sapiens | place: China | collected 2015-10
CCGCCGCCACCAGCAGCACCGGCAGGGCGTAGGCGATGTACTGCGCCGCGCCGCCTTATATCAGTTGCATGTGCAGCCTGCTCAAGGTGCTTTTTGTTGCGGTGAGATCACACTTCGTCCTTTTTCCTCTGCTCCAAAAGCCAGGCTGTCATGTCCTGCAAAGTATCCTCCACCGGGCGCGGATGATACGCAAAGCATTCCGACGCAGCAGCATGGCTGAAGCGGCCGTTTGAGGCAAGAACAGCAACGGAATAAGGGGTGAAAAACAGCGGCTTTCGCTCCTTCATGCTTCGACGTTCATAGTATGGAGCCGCCAGCTTTGCAAGCCCCAGTGGCAGGCAGATGGGGCGATACTTCAGCTTTGCAGTCTTTCCCACGTGCTGAAGCATCCTGCGAATGGTGACATAGTGGCCGGACAAAATGTATCCTTTGCCGGGCTCTCCGTTTTCGGAACAGGCGAGAATGCCTTTTGCCACATCTCGCACATCCACGAAGTCATATCCGCCGCAAACGGCAAAGGGCAGCTTTCTGGAAAGAAACGATTTCGCCATTGAGGTGAAGCTCCCTCCCTGTATATCGCCCGGCCCGATGATACCGGAGGGGAAGACAATGCTGGCATTCAGCCCGCGCTCTGCCGCATTGAAGACAAGCTCTGTTGCGGTTGCCTTGCTCTTGGCGTAATCTCCGTCCACAAGCCCCGGAGAGAATTCGCAATCCTCCGTAATGGTGCAGCCCTTTGGCTTTTCCGGTATGGCATGGACGGAACTGACATAGACCATTTTGCCCACATTACGCTCCATACATTGCCGGAGAACGCTCCATGTCCCACCTACATTGACCTGATAGAGCTTCGAACCGGGTCTGGACGCGACGGAGACGATACCGGCGCAGTGAATCACACAGGTACGACTGTCCGCATCCGCGAAGAAGTCTGTCAGTGAGTTTTTCACACACACATCACCGATGACGGTATGGACTTCTTTGGGGAGCAAATTGATATAGGGGTCATCATGCAGCACAAGCGCATACACTCGTGTGCCGCGGCGTACCAGCGCTTCTACAACAGCTCTGCCAAGGAAGCCGGTGGCACCTGTAACAAGATATTTATCATACATTAAAAAAGCCTCCTCAAATAAGCATACAAGTGTTGATTATCTTTCACAAGTACAGTATACTTGAGGGGAAAGGCAGAAACAATCAGCACTTGCCATACGACCGAAAGAAAAACAACACTTTCTGTCAAAGCGTTGCTTTTCTTTGTAAACTTTTTTTGGAGGGGCTCAATATGGAGAAGATGGATGCAAGGAAACGCTATACGCAAATGGTGCTCAAGCAGTCCTTTCTGAAGCTGCTGAAGGAAAAACCTGTAAACAGAATTACGGTGAAGGAGGTTTGTGCGCTGGCGCAGCTTAACCGTGCCACCTTCTATGCCCATTACAGCGATTGCTTTGCCCTGATGGAGAGCATTGAGAATGAACTCATCGACGCATTTGAGAAATCCCTTCGCTATGTCAATTCGTTTGATGTGACGGCGCTGATCGAAGCCATCTACGATATGGTCGATCAGAATCAAACGGCGTGCCGCGTCCTGATTTTGGGGAATACAAACTCAACGGTCCTCATGCGGATGATTGCCCTGGCCAAGGCGGACAGCATTGCTTACTGGCGGAAAGAACTGCCCGGAGCCAGTGAGACAGAGCTGGAAATGATGTATACCCATCTGTCAAACGGTTTGATGCATGTCGTCGTGGAGGGCTATGACAAGTACAGCAAAGAGGAAATGGTCCGTTTTGTCAACCGGGTAGTAAAAGCCAGTCTTTCGCTGTTCCAATCGCCCCAAAGACCTCTTGCTTAACATAGACCTTATGCTTGCGTAGTATAATAGGCTCTGCAAAACGGTCTATGGTCAAAGGAAAGAATGGAACAGATCAGTCATATATTATGAAAAATGAGCATAAGAAAACCCCGGAAAATGCGGATTTTCCGGGGTTTTTGAGCTTTTGAGCTGTGAATTTGCGTCCGATCAGCGCTTGGAGAACTGAGGTGCGCGGCGGGCGGCCTTCAGGCCGTACTGCTTTTGCTCTTACGTCCGCAAACCGTTGGTATTACTGGGTTTGCGGCATCCCCGGCTCTCGGTTAACCCATCTGCTCACCCATTATTTTGTGATAAGTGTCAGAGGGATACTACGCGCTTCTTTTGCACGTAAAACTCGAAAATAATCACTGATACGCCATGATTTTATCTACATACAAAGGTCTGTAAATCACTATGACCACCTCCGTCTGTAGATAGTATACCGCAATTCCTATCAAAAGTCAAAATGTTTTGCGATTACAAACCGCAAAACATTTTGATAATTTCCTTAGGGAAAAATACCTTTATAGAAGCTCAATCCTAATGTACACACCAAAACACTCCACTTCCTTCGGCTGGATCAAATTCAGCAAAATATACATATAGCAATTCGTTGACAGCATAAAATTTATGCTATATAATGATATCAGGCAACGACACAGTGCTATCCCAAGAAGAAAAAGTCCATCATGTTGAAAAAGAAAGAAAGGAAGGTTTGCCATGAAAAAATTTACGCAAGGAAAGTTGATGAAGAAAATAACAAGTTTTATGCTCATTTTGGCGTTCGCCTGCTCCCTTTGTTCAACACCGGCCTATGCCCACGGTCTGAGGTCCGACGCGGAGGTTACCGAGGGTCTTGAATTGATTGAAAGTTTCATGAAGATTCCCCGGAGTTACCTGACAGGTACGACCGTGAACCAAGATGGAATGGTTGTGTTTTCATATGACATTGACGGGGTAGCTTCTGCTATTACTGTCACTCAAGAAAGTGACGGCACCACTTTTGAAGTTTCCGAGGGATCAACGGTAGCTAGTATGAAGTTTACCAATAACAATGAGTTGTATTTGAATAACAAAAACATCGGAACTGTCAGTCCACAGATTCAGCCTATGGCTGTCTACGAGATTTATTGGACTCAGACGTGTCCTTATGGTCGCGCCTCGGATTATTCAACATATTACAGATATGATGAGCATAGTAATGTTCTTCTTGAAAATGCACTACTATCCATAGGGGTTACTATTTTGACCTCAATCCTTATTGCCGAAGTTCCGGCCCTTGCTCCCTGCGGATTTAGTGAAATACTTTCTATTGCGTCGGTTATGATTGATAAAGCGCCGTATTCGACTGCAGCCTCTTATAAGGATACAATCTATGTGCACAATGTGAAAGGTTATTGGATTTCCGGTTCTATTGACCCGCTTGGTGTGGAAAAGCATAGTACAGTATTATATGCAGGGGCGGGCTTCAACCATAAATCTACCGATTCTCCAGTCATAACGTTCCGTTGTCAGGACTTCTGAGGTTGCAGGAAGGAACAGTAAAATGAGCAAAAAGGAAGATAACCGTTCTACATTGCCACAATTAGAACTCTCGGGACTGCTTTTATCTGTTGCTCCTCTTATTGTGGCCGTTTTCGTCTTCACAAACCGTAATGAGTATAATTACGCAAATATATATTTAAAGATATCCATGATCCTTGCTGGCGGAATCGTCGGAGATTATTTAGGCTTATTATTACACAAAGAAAATCGAGAAAAATGCGGTAGGAATAAGCAATTCGCATGTGTCATTGCTGTATTCGGGGGACTATTTCAAATCATTTTTTCGTTCGTTAACCTTTTGAATGCACCCCTTGATACTACGATTATCAAGCTTGAATTTTTTGAATATCATTTTTTCATCCTAATCATTACACATTTGGCGCTTTTTTTACTTTCGCTTTATATCCTGAAAGCAAAAAAATAGTGGCAGGAGAGGCAGATATCATTACGATATCTGCCTCTCTTTTTTTGTGAAGTGACAAGGTTTATTATCTTCCACCATAAAGTGGCCCCTACGTCATGGAACCCTTGGCATTCTCTTGCATTTCTATATATGTGACACCTGCATATTCAAAGGAATCCCCATCTCTATTCAAAATCATCTTTGCACCTCCCTCAAATATGGCAGTCGATCCCGACAATGAAATGATCGTCAGGGATACTATCAATTTTTAGCCCCTATAAAATGGGTTAACATGGGTCTGGTTCAGCCAGATTTTGCCAAACCTTCCAAAATCATTCAAATCGCAATTATACAAGAAAACGCCAGAAACTTCTTGTTTCTGGCGTTTTCCGTTCGATTTTGTTGTAAAATCCTGATCTCTCAGCGCTTGGAGAACTGAGGCGCGCGGCGGGCGGCCTTCAGACCGTACTTCTTGCGCTCCTTCATACGAGGATCGCGGGTCAGGAAGCCGGCCTTCTTCAGGATGGCGCGGTACTCGGGGTTCACCAGCAGCAGGGCGCGGCTGATGCCGTGGCGCAGAGCGCCGGCCTGGCCGGACACGCCGCCGCCCTCGACGGTGGCAACGATGTCCACCTTGCCCAGGGTGTTGGTGGCGTTCAGAGGCTGACGGACGACCATCTTCAGAGTCTCCAGACCGAAGTACTCGTCGATGCTGCGGCCGTTGATGGTGATGGAGCCGGTGCCGTTCTCAAACAGGTGCACACGGGCGACGGAGGACTTGCGGCGGCCAGTGCCGTACTTGTAGGGATTCTTAGACTGATACATTCTCTTTTTCCTCCTTACTTGACCAGCTCGGGCTTCTGAGCCGCATGGTCATGCTGCTCGCCGGCGTAGATGTGCAGACGCTTCAGGGAATCCTTGGTGACGATGTTGCGGGGCATCATGCCGCGGACGGCCACGCGCATAGCCAGCTCGGGCTTGTCCTGCATCAGGATGCGGTACTTGGTCTCCTTCAGACCGCCCACCCAACCGGAGTGGGTACGATAGTACTTCTGCTCCATCTTGTTGCCGGTGAGCACAGCCTTGCCCGCGTTGATGACGATGACGTTGTCACCGCAGTCGGCGTGGGGGGTATAGGTAACTTTGCCCTTGCCGCGCAGCAGGTCGGCGACGATGACGGCGGTCTTGCCCAGGGGCTTGCCGGCGGCATCCACGACGTACCACTTGCGCTCAATGTTGGCCTTGTTTGCCATGAAAGTGGACATGGTGATCTTCCTCCAATTTATATAATGTGTGCTTTACTTTTTCACGCGCCCTTGTTACAATCGGGGCAGAGAAAACGCGCCCAGCGCGCAGAATTATTTATACCACAGCGCCGGCGCGTTGTCAATATCGATTTAATTTATGGCATGAACATCTTGTGTTTTCTCTTATTTTCTCAATTATACTCTCGTTTTCTCAAATCGCAATTTACATTTTCAGGAGGCATGACCGTGCAGCACATATTGGGACTGGTCCGCCGCTGTGTGGAGGACTACAACATGATCGAAGCCGGAGAGACCGTGGCCGTAGGCGTCTCCGGCGGCAAGGACAGCTTGCTGACGCTGACGGCCCTGGCCCGGCTGCGGGCATTCTATCCAAAGCCCTTCCGGGTGGAGGCCATCACGCTGGAGACCGGTATGCCGGGGATGGACTTCTCCCCGGTGGCCGACTACTGCGCGCAGCTGGACGTTCCCTATACCCGCATCTCCGTACCGGTATACGACATCGTGTTCAACGAACGAAAAGAAAAGAACCCCTGTTCCCTGTGCGCCAAGCTGCGGCGTGGCAGCCTGCATACGGCGCTGGCGGAACGGGGGATACACAAGATCGCGCTGGGGCACCACTACGACGATGCGGTGGAGACGCTGCTGATGAACCTGTTGTTCGAGGGGCGCATCGGCTGCTTCCAGCCGGTGACGTACCTTGACCGGACCGACATCACCCAGATACGCCCGCTGCTGTACTGTCAGGAATCGGACATCCGCCGCATGGCGGCGAAGCTGGCGCTGCCGGTGGTGAAGAACACCTGCCCCATGGACGGCCACAGCCGCCGGCAGGAGGTCAAGGAGCTGCTGGCGGAGCTGGAGCAGCGCTATCCCGACCTGCGGAAAAAGCTCTTTGGCGCTGTGCAGCGGTACCCGCTATATGGGTGGGATCTGGAAACGATGGAGAAATAAACGGCTTTTGTGAGGCTCGTAAATCAGGTCTGGAGGGATTCCGATGATAAAGGATCTAATGTATATCGAGTTAAAATCAGGATATTCCGATGATGGCCCGGCATGGATCGGCTATGTAAAAACCTCAAAAACTGGAAAAACGATCTACTTTAACGACCACGCCTTTCAAAAAGCCATCGGCGGTGGGTCGAACTACATAGATATTGAAAACGGTGACGGATATTGGATCTCCGGTTTGAAAAAAGGAGAAAGCAATCGTCATTGGGCGGGGCACGGAAAAATCACGATCGACCGCAGAGCTGTTGAGGAATACCTTGCTTTGGTCGGGGAAAAAGAATTGCCATTGAGCTTGTTTGAGGTGGCCGACATGGAGGATAAGTTCCCTGTTGAACGAGCAAATAAGCTATTGAACGGAATAAAGTGAAATCTTCCTCTCGCCTCTCCCTATATGTACCCTACACCAGCACCCACTTCACCAGAAGCAGCAGCCCCAGCCCCGGCAGACCCAGAACCCCCACCGTCAGTGCGTTGAACCAGTTGACGCCCAGCGTCAGCCCGGTCACCGGGGCGGTGCTGTTCAGCAGCCACAGGACACCCAGGCCCAGGGCACTGTTCAGCACCACCCGCAGCGCCAGCTTCAGCGGTTTGCGGAACAGCCGCACCACCGCCACCAGCAGGAACAGACCCACCAGGGCCAGGGATACGATCTCTATGACGGACATACCTCTCCCCCCTTTATCGCGCCGGCAGCCACACAGGGCGGCGCGGACGGCTCTGTCTTCAGCACCGGCACCGCGTGCGGAATGCCGGAGGGCACACTTTGGCCATTCTGCTCCTTGATACGGCGCAGCAGGTAGTTACTGCGGGCTTTCAGGGCGTTGATCTCGAAGATACAGGCGTCGATGAGCTCGCTGTCGCAGACATAGTCAAAGCGGATATAGGCCTCCTTCAACGCCTGGGTGGTGCTGTACAGTTCACGCTCCAGTTCACGGAGCGTCGGGTCTGTGCTGTGCTTCTTTGCCATAGGGTTCCCCTCCACATCAATATTGTACGTCCAGTTTACGCATTTATGCCCGGTTTCAAACAGGGGCGGCCTGTCCGCCCGGAAAGGACAGCTATGAAACAGGAATATTTCATGCAGCAGGCCCTCGCTCTGGCACAGGAGGCCGCTGTCCACGGCGAGGTGCCGGTGGGCTGCGTCATCGTCCGCAATGGCGAGATCGTGGGCCGCGGCCGCAACCAGCGGGAGGAAAAGCAGGCCGCCGTCTCTCACGCGGAGATGGAGGCCATCGCCCAGGCCAATGCGGCGCTGGGCAGTTGGCGGCTGGACGAGTGCGACCTATATGTGACGCTGGAGCCCTGCCCCATGTGCGCCGGGGCCATTCTTAACGCCCGCATCCGGCGGGTGTACTACGGCGCCCGGGATGAGGTGATGGGCGCCTGCGGCGGCGTGCTGAATTTGTTTATGGAGGGCTTTCCCCGTCCGCCACAGCTGGTGGGCAATGTGTGCGGCGACGAATGCCGCAACGTTTTGCAGACCTTTTTCCGGGAAGTTCGGGAGAAAAACGCCGAGAATACGAATCGTTCGGCGAACATTGTTGAAGATTTCACAGATTTTTAATATTTGTAACCGAATTTTTTTCACATCTCCGCGATATCCTAATCATGCAAGAAACAAAAAACTTTTTTCATCTTCTCTTCCTGCCATATCTGCGGAGCGCCAAGCGGCACTCCGCTTTATGGTGTCCGGAGATATTTGCCCGCGCAAGCGGGTTTTTTGCTGCCCTATGGGGCTTTTCTTTTTGCGGGACTCATGCTATAATACCCCGCAGAACGACAAAAGGAGCGCGGAACATGGCCTCACCCCTGCTGCAAGGAAAACTGCATATCTCCGGCATGGACAGCTGTGCCCCGGCGCTGGCCCGACAGTGGCAGTTGGGACTGGAGACCATCGCCTTCTCCTATGCGCCTCTGCTGGATGATTCCGCCGCCCTGCCCCGGACGCGGGAGGAAATACACGGTATCAGCAGTCTGTGGCTCCACGGCCCCTTCGCCGAGCTGATCCCCTGCGCCATCGATCCGTTGGCCCGGGATGTAGCCATGCGGCGGTTCCGGCAGGCACTGGACGCAGCGCAGGCGCTGGGTATACGACGCATGGTATTCCACGGAGGCTTTATTCCACACGTCTACTTTCCGGAGTGGTATGTGGAGCAGTCGGTGCGGTTCTGGCGGGAATTCCTGCGGGACGTACCGGCCGACATGACACTGGCGCTGGAAAATGTCATGGAGCCGTCGCCGGAGACACTGGTGTCCATCGCCGCTCAGATAGACGATCCCCGATTGGGGCTGTGCTTGGATGTGGGCCACGCCAACACCTGCGTCAGCGAAACGCCGCCCATGGATTGGATCGTGCCTATGGCCCCATGGCTGCGGCACGTTCACCTGCACAACAACCAGGGCGATACGGACCTGCACGCCCCGCTGGGACAGGGAAACATCCCCATGCGGCAGATCATCGACACGGTGCTGCACGCCGCGCCGGAGGCCACATTCACCATTGAAAATCAGGACGCCCTGCCGTCGCTGCACTGGCTGGCGGCGCAGGGATCTATCGAGGAACCGACATGACAGAAGCAGCATTGCAGCAGTATATACAGGCCATCCGACCGGCCGACCGGGCGGCGATGGACGCGGCCCGGAAACGACAGGCAGAGCTGGCCAAGCCGCCGGGGAGCTTGGGCGCGCTGGAGGACATATCCATCCGTCTGGCGGGTATCACCGGTCAGGTATGCCCGAAAATGGGAAAATGCCGCGTGGCGGTGTTTGCCGCCGACAACGGCGTGGTGGACGAAGGCGTGTCCTGCGCGCCCCGGTCCGTGACCTTGCAGCAGGCCATCAACATGACCCGGCGCAGGACCGGGATGTCCGCTATGGCCGCCGCCTTCGGCGACGATGTGGCCGTCGTGGACGTGGGTATTGCCGCCGACGTGCCGGGCGTGGGCATTCTGGACCGGAAAGTCCGGCGAGGCACCGGAAACATCGCCGTAGAGGACGCTATGACCCGGCCGGAGGCGCTTGCCGCCATGGCCGCCGGCATGGAGCAGGCGGCGCGTGCCAGGGCCGACAGCATCACCGCCCTTGGTGTCGGCGAAATGGGTATCGGCAACACCAGCACCTCCGCCGCGGTACTGTCCGCGCTGACCGGGGCGGACATCGAGGCCGTCACCGGCCGGGGTGGCGGACTGACAGACGTGGGCTTCGCCCGCAAGAAGGACGTGCTGCGCCGTGCGCTGACGCGTCGGGCTGTTGACAAGGACGATGTGTTGGATGTGCTGTGCGCCGTGGGCGGGCTGGATGTCGCCGCCATGACCGGGGCTTTCCTGGGCTGTGCCCGTGAGCGCATACCGGCAGCGGTAGACGGCTTCATCTCCGTGGTGGCCGCACTGTGTGCCGTTACGCTGTGCCCCGAAGTGCGGGACTATCTGTTTCTGTCCCACGACTCCTATGAGGTGGGCTACCGCCTGGCAGCAGACCGGCTGGATTTGGAGCCCTGCCTTCATCTGGGAATGCGGCTGGGTGAGGGCAGTGGGTGTCCCCTGCTGTTCCGGGTGTTAGAGGGTGCCTGCGGCGTAATGGCCGGTATGGCCACCTTTGCCCAGGCGGCCATACAGGATGACTATCTGGACGAAATCCGCGCAGGCGACAGCTTTACGGTGGACAAGCCATGAGGATACTGCTGATCGGCGGCGGAAAAAGCGGAAAGAGCACCATGGCCCAACGCCTGGCCGCCGCACTGTCCGGGGATGTGCCCCGCTATTATTGGGCCACCATGACCCCCCATGATGACGAGGACCTGGCACGTATCCGCCGCCATGTGGCGGATCGGGCAGGCATGGATTTTATTACCGTCGAGCGCAGCTTCGACCTGCCCGCCGCTCTGCCGGCACTGGACAGGCACGGTACGGTGCTGTTCGACAGCGTCACTGCCTGTCTGTCGGAGCAGATGTTCCCCGGTCCCGCGCCGGACGCCGGCGCAGCAAATCGGGTACTGCGGGAACTGCTGGATATCAGCCGTTACCCCGCCCACTTCATCGCCGTGTGCGACGATATCTGGCACGGCGGCGAGGACTACCGGGACTGGACGGAAGTTTATGTTCGGGGCCTGGCGGATATCTGTCAAGGGCTGGCAGCGGAATTTGACGTGGTATGTGAGATGACGGCGGGCCTGCCCCACCTGTGGAAAGGAGAACTGCCCCGTGTCTGACTGGATATACGGCTTTTTCATGGCGTGGGGTATGTTCCTGACCATTCCCTGCCCTAAAAAAATATGGCGGGAGAGCGCCCGGCGAAAAATGCTGGCTTGTCTGCCCCTGATAGGGCTGATCGTCGGCGGCATATGGGCGTTGTGTGCGTGGCTGGGCAGCTTTTTGCCACAGCCGCTGGCTGCTCTGCTGTGCGCAGCAGCTCCCTGGCTGATCACAGGTTTTATGCATCTGGACGGCTATATGGATGTGTGCGACGCGGTATTGAGCCGCCGGGACCTGGAGACACGGCAGCGAATACTGAAGGATTCCCACTGCGGGGCCTTCGCGGTGATCTGTCTGGCGCTGCTGGTCCTGTGCCAATGGGCGGTATTTCTGTCGGCGGAGGCGCTGCCCCTTTGGCCGCTGACGCTGATACCTGCGGCATCACGGGCCTGTGCAGCACTGGCCGTTCTGACACTGCGGCCCATGTCCACCAGCCAGTACAGCGCCATGACCCGCGGCGGCGCACCGGTAGTGTTTGCCGCCGTTGTGCTGGCGGCGGTGTGCGGGCTCTCCGTACTGCTGTGGGACAGCCTTGCTCCGTTGGCTGCGGCGGTGTGCTATTGGCTGGCGGCATGGTACGCTTTCCGGCAGTTGGATGGTATGTCCGGCGATGTGTCAGGCTTCGCCCTGACCATTGCGGAGTTAGGTGGTGCAGCGGTACTGGTGTTGTGGAGGTAAATATGATCCTGATCATTGGAGGCGCGTTCCAGGGAAAGCTGGCATACGCGCTGAAAGCATATAACTTGACAGAAAATGACGTATGCGATCTGGCAATATCCGATCCGGTACCAGGCTGCAAATGCTATCGGCATTTGGAGGCGCTGAGCCGCAGAAATAACGATATCACAAGGTTTTTGCCGCTGTTCGAGGACGCAGTCGTCATCGCCAGACAGGTCAACGGGGGCATTGTGCCCATGGACGGTGCGGAGCGGGCATGGCGGGAAAACTACGGTGTGCTCTTACAGCAGCTGGCGAAAAAAGCGGAACATGTGACGCGCGTTTTCTGCGGGTTAGCGGAGGAATTGAAATGAAACTGACACTTTTGCGGCACGGGGAGACCGAGGGCAGCCAGAAAAATCTGTATTATGGCGCGGCGGATATCCCGGCGCTGCCGAAATCGCTGGAGGCCTTGCAGCAGAAAGCTTTGACCGGCGTATATCCCACGGCGGAGCACTACTACGTCAGCGGAATGACGCGGACGATACAGACGCTGCGGGCCATATACGGCGACGTGACATACACGGTGCTGCCGGGGCTGCGGGAGATGGATTTCGGCGATTTCGAGATGCGGGCCTACGCCGGCGATCTGGAGCACGATCCGCAATTTATTGTGTGGTGTGAGGACTCAGAGCACAATATGTGCCCCAACGGAGAGAGTGCGCCGCAGGTGCTGGCACGAAATCTGGCCGCGATACAGCCCGTTATCGACGCGGGGGAGGACGCGGTGTGCGTGATCCACGGCGGGGTGACGTCGGGACTGATGATGCACTGGTTCGGCGGAACGCGGTACGACTATCTGCTGGCACCCGGTGAGGGATATCAGGTTAGTTTTAACGAGAAAAAACCTGTAAGCTATTCGAAAATAATGTAATCTTTCTGCAAAGGAGTGGCAAAATGGAGCATATATACAGAACGAAGGGCACTTGCTCGCGGGAGATCTCCTTCGAGCTGGACGGAGACAAGGTGCGGAATGTGCACTTTGTGGGCGGCTGCGACGGCAACCTGAAGGCCGTGAGCAAGCTGGTGGACGGCATGAGCGTGGCGCAGATCGAGGCGCTGCTGCGGGGCAACACCTGCGGGCCGCGGAGCACCTCCTGCGCCGACCAGCTGGCGGTGGCGGTACAGCAGGCCTATGAACAGGAGCAGGCGCAGAAGTGACAAATATGTGCACGCGGAGAAAAGCGGCCCTTGCGGGCCGCTTTTACGTTTATCTTACCAGACCGCGGGAGGCGGAATATTCGGCGTTTATCTCCGCCAACTCCTTCTCGCCGTCGATATAGGGTTGGTAGATACTGTCTACCCGGCCGCCGCCGGCGTTGCCGCAGCCATTGCAGCCGTCACAGGGGCTGCCGCAGGCGCTGAGGGCGCGGCGGACGATCTCCTCCCGCTGGGCGCGGGTGGTGTCCTTAATGAGCAGGGACTGCATGAAAAACGCTCCTCTCGTTTTTATAGGAAAGGCCGGACGGGGAGGGCTTCCCGGCCCTCCCCGCCGGGTCTGTCAGCCGGCCATGTCGAGCATATTCTCAATGAATATGCCGTAGCCGCGGGTGGGGTCGTTGAGCAGAACGTGGGTCACCGCGCCGACGATGCGGCCGTTCTGGAGGATGGGGCTGCCGCTCATGCCCTGAACGATGCCGCCGGTGGCGGAGAGCAGGGCGGGGTCGGTGATGCGGAGGAGCAGGTTGCGGGTGGGCTCGTCCGCGCCGTAGAGGCGGACGAGCTCCACACGGTACTCCCGCACATCGCTGCCGGAGACGGTGGCAAGGATGGTGGCGGGGCCGGTGGTGATCTGGCCGGCAGCGGCCACGGGGACAGGCGTGCCGCCGGAGAGGAAGTCCGGGTCGGCCACGGTGCCGAAAATGCCGCCGCTGCTGTTGACGGTGACGGTGCCCACATCGCGCTGGACGGAGAAGTCGCCCTTGAGCTCGCCGGGATCGCCCTTGGCACCCTTTTTCACCGCTTTGACGGTGGTCTCCATGATGGCGCCGGAGGCCAGAGGCATGAGCTGGGCGGTATCCACATCGGTGATGCCGTGGCCGAGGGCACCGTACTGACCGGTGGCGGGGTCGTAGTAGGTCAGGGTGCCGATGCCGGCCATGCTGTCACGTATCCAGGCACCCAGCTGCCAGACACCGTTATTTTCGCGGGCACAGGCGGTGAGGGCCAGAGCGTCTGCGCCGCGGCGGACGGAGAGGACAATGGGCGCGCCGGCCGTATCGGCCAGAAGGTCCTGGACCTGCTCGGTGGAGCCGACAGCGGCGCCGTCCATGGCGGTGATGATATCGCCCTGACGAAGGCCGCAGGCGCGGGCGGGCGTGGGGCCATCGGCCAAAGCCACCACCAGGACGCCGTCCGCAAAGAGTTTGATGCCCACCGCCTGACCCAGGGGGATCACGGTGCGCTCCGCCGGGGCGGCCCAAGCCTGCTGCACGCAGAGGGAGAGGGCAAACAGCGCCGAGAGCAGCCAGGCGGAGAGACGATGGGAGGCGGGGATATGCCGTAGTTCATACAAGCGTCTCACCCCTTATTTTATTGTGATGTTTCCCGTTTTTGCCGTTGAACGGGCGAAAACGGGGTTTGTTTTGTCGCCGGTGACAGGGTTACTTTGTGTCAAAAGGGCGCAGAACATGAGGTGCAAATTCAGGGGGAAATGTGTAATTTTTTCTTTTGTTTTTTTGCGGGGGCTTTTTATGCGCCTGCGGGCGCGGGGAAATGGCAAAGGCACCCACGAGGGGTGCCTTTGCTGTATATTCGCCCGGTGCCGGGGTCAGAAACACCGGGGGAATACCTTTTTAATGCCGCTTTTTGGCGGTGCAGGCCAGACCGGTGAGGGACGCGAGGGCCAAACCGGCGTAGAGGAGGACGCCGGGGTCACCCGCTTTGGGGGAGTCCTTCTTATTCTCGGCCGCGGAGGGGGCGTAGTAGTAATAAGAACGAGTCAACGGTTCGCCCTGTGTGGCACCGCAGACGCAGGTCTTGGGGGCGGTGTAGGTGGCGGGCTGCCATTCGTGGGCCGCCTTGCCAATCTGCGTATGGCAGACAGAGCATTCATGCCAGTGGTTGTCCACATCGCTCTTCCATTCGGTTGCGGAATAGGTGTGGTCTGCCATTGGGATTTCTACTTTCGTGGTGCTATAGTCGCAGCGGGAACAGGTATCGTAGGCTTCCAAGCCTTTCGCTGTACAGGTAGCCGGTTGGGCATCGTGGTGAACAAAGTCGTGGCCGAGGGCGTCACCGTAGGGTGCATTACAGCCGCCGCACTTTGCCTTTGCCGTGCAGGTGGCGGTGCCGCCGGAATGAACATGGGTCAGGTATATCCCATCATTCTTCTTTTGGACCTCGCAGTAACCGGTATCCGGTGTGAAGTGGCCTTTATCTACGTCCGTGATCGCATACGTCCCTTTTCCCGCGGCAATTTTTACGGACGCATCCTTTGTTGTAGCGACTGGGGTGGCGGTGGTTACGCCGATGCTGCTATTCTCTCCGGTCAGGGCTTTTTCGATGGTGATGGTGGCAAACTTGCTGCTACTGTCATACGCAGACAGGTACACATTGTTCGCATTGTTATTGCTTATGCTGCTGTTCTCATTGCCCTGCCAGTTGCCGGAAATATTGACATTGCCGCCGACAATCATGGTACCAGCGTTAACGTTAACACCGCCGCCGCTGCCTGCGGTATGGTTCCCGGTGATGCTGCCGCCGTACATGGTGAAATTCGCAGTTTCGCTGCCCACATGCACTCCACCGCCATTTTTATTGGCATAGTTCCCGGTGATGTTACCGCCGTACATGGTGAAGGACGCTTCGCTAGCCACATACACTCCGCCGCCATACCCGCCAAATAGGGACGTATTATTATAGCCATTTTGGGTAATACGGCCGCCATACATGGTGAAACTTGTACTATCATTTAGATACACTCCACTACCCTTATTTTTGGTAATATGACCGTTGTACATAATGAATTTAGCTACTTCATTATTACCACCATTATTACTATTCGCTACATCCACACCATTGCCACCTTTGTCATTTTCATCGTTCCCCGTATGAGTGATTACGCCGCTGCCTTCACAGTCGCAGAGGGTAAAGGTGATGTTCTTATTGTTCACTCCCTTCACCTGAATTGCAGCACCAGTTCCGCATGAAATCATTTTCCCATTGAGGCAGAGAGTGACATCTCCGCCATTGCTGTCAATCTGAATCCCGCGATTCAGCGTGAGGTCAGTACCCAAATAGTAAGTACCGGCAGGAAGTCTGTAGTAGTCGAAAGCTGAATCATACGTCACCTGCTGGCCCTCACCATAGCACAGTTTACCATCCCCGTCCATATACAGCTTCGTCCAGGTGGGAGTGGAGCACTTGTCTTCCGTGTGGTCGCCGATGTCGGTATGTGTCTTGCCGCAGACGGGGTGGCTGTGCTCCTGTACTTCCGACGCGGAGGCGGTGACCACCGTGCAGAGCAGGGCACACAGGCACAGGGTCAGGGTCAAAAGTAATTTTTTGTGGTTCATGATGTACGCTCCTCTCAAATATCGGGGGTCTTTCCAGTGGGGGCAGCGGGTATCTGTCTTCGCCCGGGCGAAGACAGAGGCGCACATGTGCGCCTCCGGTGTTGACTTTAGTGGGTTTTTCCCTATAATGGAAGTATAACCCGTTCACCTGTGAACGAAGCAAGGGGTCAGGAGGGATTTTTTATGGCGGAGAACACAAAACAGTTTTTTCAGATCACGGAGGCGGCCCGGGCCTGCGGGCTGTCGCGGAGCACGCTGATGCGGATGGAGGAGCGCGGGCTGCTGACGCCGGTGTTTACCGCGCCGGACAGCGGGCGGCGGTACTACGACAACCACAACGTGGCGCGGATCATGCAGATCGAGAAATTCAAGGCCATGGGGCTGGGGTCGAAGGAGATCGCGGACTATTTCGCGCAGGGCGGCGAGGCCGAGGTGCTGCTGGAGGCGCTGGAAACGCGGCTGCGGGACCTGCAGCGGAGCGTGGAGGAGATGCGGCTGCGGGCGGCGGAGGGCGAGAGCCTGTCGGTGCAGATGATGGAGCTGCCGGCGGTGACGTGCCGGATACGGTGGTGCGAGGGGCTGACCACGGCGGAGCGATACCGGGATATGTACGACTTCTATGGGGCGTGCGTGCGGAAGGGGTGCGTGCTGTCGGACGAGCCGCTGTTCACCATATCGGAGCGCACGGACTATCTGGAGGGATACATCGGGCAGGAGCCGTGCCGCTACGGGGTGTGCGTGCCGGTGCGGAAGAACCGGGCGGCGGCGGACGCGGTGACGCTGGAGGCGTGCCGGGTGCTGTCGGTGCTGTACTACGGCGATTACAGCGGCGTGGGCGAGGCGTGGCTGACGCTGGGGCGGGAGGTAAAGGCGCGGGGACTGAAGCCCGCCGGCGCGCCGCGGGTGCTGGGCATCGTGGCGCCGTACACGGGGCGGGAGATCGAGACGCGGCGGTACTGCTCGCGGCTGGCGCTGCCGGTGGAGGAATAATGGGAAGCGGGAGGCCTGCTATGCAGGTCTCCCGCTTCTGTTATACAAATTTGTGAGGAAACAAATAGGAGAATTACCGGTTCAGGTACTCCATGGCGATGGCGGCCAGGCCGGTGACGCCGTGCTTCATGACCTCCTCGTTGAAGACGATCTTGCCGTTGTGGAGAGAGACAGCGTTCTCGCCGCGGCCGGCATCGACCATCATAAAGGCGGAGGGGGTGCCGGTGAGCTTGCCGAAGAAGCTGAAGTCCTCGCTGCCGGAGAAGGGCTTGTCGATGAACTCCGCCTTGCCGCCGGCAGCGGTGACGGCCTTGTTGACCAGGTCGATCATGGCGGGGTCGTTGTACTGGAGCGCGTAGCCCTCCTCCAAATTGACCTCGATGTCGCAGTCGAAGGCGATGCCGATGCCCTTGCAGATGCGCCGGACCTCCTGAATGGCGGTGTCGCGGCCGGCGTCGCTGAAGCTGCGGAGGACGGCCACCATCCGCGCTTCGCCGGCGGTGATGTTGACTGCGTCGCCGCCGGACATGGTGCCCACGGTGAGGACCGCGGTGTCCATGGGGTCGATGCGGCGAGAGACCACGGTCTGGAGGACGGTGATCAGGTAGCCGGCGCAGGCGATGGCGTCACGGGCGGTGTGGGGCGCGGAGCCGTGGCCGCTCTTGCCGTGGACGGTGATATGGAACAGGTCCACCGCGCTGGTGAAGTAGCCCTTATAGAGCTGCATACGGCCCACGGAGTCATTCTCGGAGGGGCAGACATGCTGGCCGAAGATGGCGTCCACATGGGGGTTCTCCATGACGCCGGCGGCCACCAAGGCCCGGGCACCGCCGGGCATGGTGTCCTCGCTGGGCTCGAAGATCAGCTTGACGGTGCCAGTGAACTGATCGCGCATGTGGCACAGCGTCTTTGCGGCGCCCAGAAGCATGGTGGTGTGCAGGTCGTGGCCGCAGGCGTGCATAACGCCCTCGGTCTCGCTGGCAAAGGGCAGACCGGTTTCCTCGTGAACGGGCAGGGCGTCGATATCGGCGCGGAGCGCCACGCACTTGCCGGGACCCTTCTTGCCGTGGATCAAAGCCACCACGGCGGTGGGCAGAGGCTGCCGGATCTCGTCCACGCCCATTTTCTCCAGCTCACTGCGGATGAGGGCGGAGGTGCGGACCTCGTGCATACCCAGCTCCGGATGGGCATGGATATCACGGCGGATAGAGACCAACTCGTCGAAGATGGTATCGACGAAGGAACGAATATCAGACATGGAAAAGCACTCCTTTCAAATGAGCCGGGCTCACAGCCAGCTGCTCATAACGCCGGCCACCAGCACGGAGGTGATGGACACGGTGACCATGCCGGCCACCAGCATCTTGGGCATGATCTGGGCGTTGATGGCGGCTTTTTCCTCGGCGGTGGTGCCGGTGGACTCAGAGACCTCGTTGGAGATGATGACCGTGCCGGGGAAGCCGAACAGGCAGGAGCTGCCGATGGCCATGGACATCTGCCAGCTGTAACCGAAGATCTTGCCCACGAGGATGGAGACGACGGAGAAGGCCGCCGTGCCGATGACCACGCAGACCAGCAGGGGCACCACCATGCCTCCCACCATCTCCGGGGTAGCAGCGGCCAGATTGGTGAAGATGGACAGGGTGATGATGGGCATTACGATGCCGGTGGCGTGGGCCTTGCCCAGCGCGTCCTCATCCAGGAAGCCCAGCTCCTTGCAGAGCACACCGAAGATCAGGCACCAGACCAGCTTGTTAACGGCATCGTGGAACAGGCTGGACACCCACACGGACAGCAGCGCCACCAGAATGACCTTGGCGATAATGGCGTTGGGGGTGTTGTACTTATCGGGCAGGGCGGGGATCAGCTTCTTGCGGGCAGCGGCAGCGTTCTGGGCCGCGGCGGCACCGGCGTCCACCTGGAGCGTGCCGGCGTCGATCTGGGCCTTGATGCGCTTGGCCTCGCTCTTGAGGCACAGGGAGGCCACGGGGTAGCCCACGAAGCCCTGGGCACACATGACCAGAGTGGCGAACACGGCCAGATCAGGCAGGTTGGCTTTGTTGGCCATATCCTGCATGGTCAGGGTGGCGACAACGCCGCCGGAGAGAATGGGCGCGCCCACCAGAGCGAAGCCGCGGTCGATGATCAGCTGGCCGATGAAGAACACGGCAGCAGAGATGGCGATGCAGGCCACGGCGGAGATGATGACGGTGCGCCACTGGGCGCCGAAGTCGCGGAGCCGGATGGTGGTGCCCAGGTGCACCAGCAGCATGGTGACCAGCAGGCCGGCCATGCTCAGAAGGGTGGAGTCAGCAAACAGGGTGGTGGGGAAAACGCCGGTCCAGAAGCCTGCCAGGAATACGACGGAGGCCACCAGCAGCATGGATACGATAGCCTTTGTTTTCGCGGAGATCATGTCTCCTACGGCGAACACCACGAAGATGACAGCCGCTGAAATGATTGCAGTCATGATTTTCTTCTCCTTTTGTTTTGAAATAGGGGGCAACAGGGATGATGGGGTAAATTGAAAAGCGGCTCCGTCTGAAAGACGAAGCCGCTTCACACACATGGGAAATGGAAAAGACGGGTTCAATTCTTTACAGCCGGCGTTTGGTATCGGGAGGTAAAATAGGCGTACCAATAAAAGCCCCAGACGGAGCTGGTGCCGGCATAATAGGAGACAGCGGCATGGTTCGCGGCCATGTCGTTATGGAACATATCGCGCTGCATCATGTGACGTACCATGTGGGGTCTCCTTTCCGCCGGTGGTCGGCTGTTTTTTATGTTGGCGTTATCTTAACGCCGCGGGGTACAGAAGTCAACCGTTAGATAGACCATACTTTCGCAATTAAAAGCGCTAAATTTTTGTGAAAACTGACAGCCGCCGACATGGCGGAACCGGATGGCGGCGGGAATATGCAAAATTCCCACCGGTATGGTATGGTTTTTGTGAAAGGTGACAATGGACTTTGCGCGGGACGGGACAGTATAATGTTATGTAAGATTTCCGGAGAAGGAGAAAACGCATGAACAGCACGCTGCACACCATAAACTGCGCCTGTTGTACGTCCGCCTGCTGCGCGGGCGTGTGTTGTCGTGCCCATGGGCGCTGTGCGTTTTCTGCTGAAAAGGCCCTGTAAAGGGGTTCGTGATACCTGTACACACAGGCGGCGGAGGATGCGGGCGCATCCTTCGCCGTTTTATTTTGAGAGGAGACAAGGACTATGACTTCCAACGCGGAGATCGCCAAGGCGATGGCGGAAAATATGACACACGCGGCGGTGCCGTTGTACGGCAAAAAGCTGCGGCTGCCGGACAGGGGTGCCATCATCAGCATCATCAAGGAGTTTCGGCGGCTGCTGTTCCCGGCATATTTCGGTGACGCGCAGCTGATGGCGCTGCCGCCGGAGAACTACGCCGCACTGCTGCTGGAGCGTATCGAGACGGCGCTGACGGCACAGGTGGCGCTGGCGCTGCCGGAGGACCAGGCCTTTGCCGCGGCGGCGCTGACCCACGAGATACTGGAGCAGCTGCCCCGCATACAGCAGACACTGATGACGGACATTGAGGCCACGTTTGACGGCGATCCGGCAGCGGCGGACAAGGAGGAGATCATTTTCGCCTATCCGGGGCTGTTCGCCATCTTCGTATACCGCATTGCCCACGAGCTGTACCTGCGGCAGGTTCCCATGATCCCCCGGATGATGACGGAGTACGCCCACAGCCGGACGGGTATCGACATCCACCCCGGCGCGCAGATCGGGCCGTGGTTCTTCATCGACCACGGCACAGGCATCGTTATCGGCGAGACGACGGTGATCGGCAGCCATGTGAAGCTGTATCAGGGTGTGACGCTGGGCGCACTGTCCCCCCGGGCGGGCCATGCCAGCCTGCCGGGAAAGCGGCACCCCACAGTGTGCGACTATGTGACTATCTACTCCGGCGCCTCCATTCTGGGCGGCGAGACGGTGATCGGCGAGCACTCGGTGGTGGGCGGCAACGCGTTCCTCACCGGGTCGGTGGCGGACAACACGCGGGTGGTCATCACGGCGCCGGAGACGGTATTCAAAAACGCGGAGTGACCGCGCAGGAGGGAAAAGGACGGCTGCAAGGCCGTCCTTTTATGCTGCCGCAGCGCAGGCACCCGGCTATTTGCATAGTTTTTGGCGCGGAATTTCAGCGTATCGACGAGTATCGCGGGGAAAAACGCCGCTTGTCAGGGATGGGCGCCATGTATTATAATATTTGATAGAATACAGTGCAAGGAGACGCAGCTATGGGGCGCATCAGCAAGGAAAACTACTATCTGGATATTGCGGAGACGGTGCTGGAGCGCGCCACCTGTCTGCGCCGGGTATACGGGGCCATCATCGTGAAGAACGACGAGATCATCTCCACGGGCTACAACGGCGCGCCGCGGGGACGGAAGAACTGCGTGGACATGGGGTTCTGCACACGGGAGGCCATGCAGGTGCCGCGGGGAGAGCGATACGAGCTGTGCCGCAGCGTTCACGCCGAGGCCAACGCCATTATCTCCGCCAGCCGCCGGGACATGGTGGGCAGCACGCTGTATCTGGTGGGCAGGGACGGCCGGACCGGGGCGCTGCTGGGCGACGCCACCAGCTGCGCCATGTGCCGCAGGCAGGTGATCAACGCGGGTATCAGCAAGGTGGTCATACGGAAGACGGATACGGAATTTGAGGTCGTGGACGTGCAGGACTGGGTGCAGCAGGAGGATGACGTTCCCGCACTGTAAAGAAGGGCTATCCGGCCGAAGGGCCGACAGAATACAACAACTGAACAAAGGAGAATGTGTGATGCTGAACGACTCTAAGATCGCCGCCTACACGGCGATACTGCAGGAGGAGCTCCTGCTGGCCACAGGGTGTACAGAGCCCATCGCCGTCGCGTACTGTGCCGCAAAACTGCGCGAGGTGTTGGGCGGAAAACCGGAAAAGATCCTGGCTGAGATCAGCGGGAACATCCTGAAGAATGTGAAGTCCGTGGTCGTCCCCAACACAGGAGGACGCCGGGGCATCGACGCTGCCATCGCCGTGGGCATAGTGGCCGGCGACGCCGACGCAGAGCTTCAGGTCATCGCCAACGTGACGGAGGCGGATGTGGCTGCCATCCAGACGTATCTGGACAGCACCGACATCCGCGTGACCTGTCCCGAAACGCCGTGTATGCTGGATATCAAGCTCACCGGCTGGCGGGAGGGGCATCGCGCCTGTGTGCGGGTGGCCAACAATCATACGAACATCATCTACATGGAGCGGGACGGAGATATCCTGCGGGAGCTGCCGGTCACGGGCAACGCCGAGGACCATTTGCAGGACAAGTCCGTGCTGAACGTCAGAGACATCATCACATTCGCAGAAACAGTACCTTTGGACAACATACGCCCCACCGTGGGGCGGCAGATCGAGAAGAACACCGCCATCGCCGCCGAGGGGCTGCGAAACAGCTGGGGCGCCAACATCGGCTCCACCCTGCTGGAGAGCAGTCAGGACTGGGCGACACAGGCGCGGGCATGGGCGGCCGCCGGCTCGGACGCACGGATGAACGGCTGTGAAATGCCGGTGGTCATCGTATCCGGCTCCGGCAATCAGGGCATCACCGCCTCGGTGCCCGTATGGAAATACGGCAAGCTCATGGGCGCGGATGACAACACCATCCTGCGGGCGGTGTGTCTCAGCGACCTGATCACCATACACCAGAAGACCGGCATCGGGCGGCTGAGCGCCTACTGCGGCGCGGTCAGCGCCGGTGTGGGCGCGGGCTGCGGCATCGCGTGGCTGCGGGGCGCGGACTGCGAGGGCATCAGCCACACGCTGGAAAACGCCGTAGCCATGATCTCCGGCTGCATTTGCGACGGTGCCAAGGCCAGCTGCGCCAGCAAGATCGCCATGGGCGTAGACTGCGGCATCTTGGGCTACGACATGTACGCCGGCGGCAACAACTTCCGCCCCGGCGACGGCATTCTGGGCGCTGATGTGGAGGACACCATCCGGAATGTGGGCGTGCTGGCCGCGCAGGGCATGCGGGAGACCGACCGGGTGATCCTGAAAATTATGACGGAGTAAAGTCACAGGCACTCCCCCCCGGCTTCCGCCAGGGGGAGTGCCCGAAAACACGAACAGCCCCTCCGGCCAAGGCCGGAGGGGCTGCTTTTTGTGCTTATCCGTCGAATACCTGAAGGGCGGTCTGGCGGAGGGAGTAGGCGTCGCTGCCGTAGCTGTGCCAGAGGGCGGCGGCGTCACGGAAGGGGTAGACCGGGGCGGTCTGGCAGACGTAGTTGGCCCAGCTCTCGATGACCCAGCCGTCCTGGCCGCGGAGGGCGTCGTAGAAAACGTAGGCGCGGGGGCTTTCGACGCCGCGGGGAAAGGACCAGCCGGCGGTGATCCGCTGGGTCTGGCGGGTGCCGAAGAGGTCGCTGACCTGTTGGCTGCCGCTCTTCAGCGTGTGGAAGGCGGCGGCCTGCGCCGTGCCGTTTCTCTCGCAGAGGACGCGGCCGCTGACATGGCCGCCGGGGAACCAGTCGCCCTGCGTCTGCCACGCCGGCCACAGTTCCAGCATCTCGGTGTAGGGGCTGGGCGAGGCGGCGTAGGTCAGGTGGTGGATATAGATATAGCGGCGGACACCGTCCTCCTCCGGCAATTCCACGGCCACATGGGTCATGGTCTGCTCCAGCGTGTCGTAGACCCGATAGACGTAGCGGTAGGTGCGGTTTCCGGCATCGTCGGTCTCCGTGAGGGTGTGGTCGTATTGCAGCGTGTGCGGCGGGTCGCGGAGGAAGCGGGAGAGCGTCACCTCCCGGTAGTCGGTGTTGCTGTACAGGCGCTCCGTCTGATGATAGACCCGGACAGCGCCGGAGAGCTGCGCCACCTCGTCGGCGGTCAGGTCGTTGAGCACGCGCTCCGGAAAGCCCTTTGTCAGCAGCTGCTGGCGGATGTCAGCGTCCTGCGGGGCGTCCTGCCGGGGTTGCCAGTCCATGGGATAGCGCTGGCCGAGGAACACGGCCAGCAGTACCGCCGCCAGCAGCGCGCCCAGCGCGCCCCACAGCACCGCGCTGTCCGACAGGCGCACCGGCGCGGCGGTGATGGCGTAGCCGGTGTCCGTCAGGGAGCGGGACAGCCTGACCATGCTGCGCAGCAGGAAGAGATAGAGCGCCAGCAGCGGCAGTACCAGCAGCCAGCCCTCCAGCCCGATCAGCGCCAGCGCCGTCAGCGCCGTGTAGAACACGGCCATAGCCCCGGCGGCGGGGGCGGCGGGCTTTTCGGCTCCGGCGGCGCGGGATACGCCCACCATACCCTGCCAGAGGCAGACGTACAGCGCCAGCGTCACCGGGATGTGGACGTAGGCGAGGGTGTTCCCCACATCCACCGGCAGGGCGGCAAGCACGTCCCCGGCGAAGCGGATGGCCAGCGCCAGCAGCGCCAGCCGATAGCCCCAGCGGAGGGGGGCGTTCTCCCGCCGCAGGGTACGGAAGCCCAGCACCAGCAGCACCGCGCCGATGGCGGGCAGAAGCACGTCCAGCCAGAGGAAATTCAGTGTGATGGTGGTCAGCCCCATGCCCCAGAGGATGCGGTCCATGGCCGTGCGCCACGGGGTGATCTCTCCGTCGGCGGGCGGCGGCAGGGCGGAGGCGTCCTCGCGGAGCAGCTCGTCAAAACGCAGGTCATCCGTCACAGAAATCACCTCCCAACTGTTGGCGCAGGCTCTGCCGCAGGCGGTACAGCCGCCCCTCCACGGCCCGCTCCGTCAGGCTCAGCTCGGCGGCCATCTGGGCGGTGGACTGGCAGTAGTAGTATTTCCGGTAGAACAGGTCGCGCTCCTGCACCGGCAGGGCGGCGATAACGGCGCGGAGTCTGGCGCGCTGCTCCCGGCGGAGCACCTCGTCCTCGGCGCTGCCGTCCCCGTGGGGCACGGTGTCCTCCAGCGGGGCGTCCTCCGTTCCCTTGGCGCGGGCGCGGTTCAGGGCGGCGTTGCGGGTCAGGGCGGTCAGCCAGCCGTTCAGGCTGCCCTTTGCCCCGTCGAAGCTCCCCGCCCCCTGCCAGATGCGCAGGGATATATCCGCCAGGCACTCCTCCCTGTCCCGCTCATCCGGGAGGATGGGACGCAGGATATAGAGGAACAGCGGCGTGAAACGCCGCAGCAGCGCCTGCAGGGCTGCCTCGTCACCGCCGGCGATGCTCGCCATCAGTTGTCTGTCGTCCACGCGCTCCCTCCTCCCTGTGGTTTCTTCTGTATGATACACTATTTTACCAGAAATCCCACGGAGAAACAGCATAAAAAACAAGACCGGCGTCGCCGGTCTTGTTTTTTATCACACAATTACTCGGTCACGAAGGGCAGCAGGGCGATCTGACGAGCGCGCTTGATGGCCTCGGTGAGCTGGCGCTGATGCATAGCGCAGGTGCCGGTGGTACGGCGGGGCAGGATCTTGGAGCGCTCGGAGATGAAGCGGCGCAGCTTAGCGGCGTCCTTGTAATCGATGCACTCGCACTTGTCCACGCAGAACTGGCAAACCTTCTTGCGGCGCTTGCCGGCACCGCGAACGGGTCTATTTTCGCGTTCCATAGCCATGGAAGTTTCCTCCTTTATAAAATGTCATGTGCCGGGGGCACATCAGAACGGCAGGTCGCCGTCCTCTTCATCGATCTCGGAAAATCCGGAGCCGCCTACGGGCGCAGCGTAACCGCCGGCAGGAGCGGAGTAGCCGCCGTTATTGCTGCCGTAGCTGTTGTTGGCGTAATTGCCGCCGCTGCTGCCGTCGCTGTCGCGGCGGGAGTCGCCGAAGTAGACATTGTCGGCCACGACCTCGGCGCTGCGGCGGTTGTTGCCCTCCTTGTCCTGCCAGGCGCGGATCTGAAGCCGGCCCTCTACCACGGCCATACGGCCCTTGGTAAAGTACTTGGCCACGAACTCCGCGGTGGCGCGCCAGGCGACCACATCGATGAAGTCCGTCTCCTTCTCGCCGGACTGTGTCTTGTAATCACGATCCACAGCCAGAGAGAAGCTGGTGACGGGGGTACCGGACTGCGTACGGCGCAGCTCCGGGTCACGGGTCAGGCGACCCATGATAAAAATCTTGTTCAGCATTGCTGTACTCCCTTACTCGCCCTTGCAGACGATCATGGAACGCATGATACCCTCGGTAATGCCCAGGATACGATCCAGCTCCTTGGGGAATTCCGGGCCGCTGGTGAAGCTCATCAGCACATAATAGCCCTCGGTCTTGTAGTCGATCGCGTAAGCCAGACGACGCTTGCCCCACTCATCGACTACCACGTCGGTCGCGTTCTGCTCTGCCAGGGACTGGAACTTTGCCACGGTGGCGGCAACAGCCTCCTCACCCTGTGCAGGGTCGATGATGTAAACGACCTCGTAGTTGGCGGAAATCTTAGCCATACTTTTGCACCTCCTTTTGGACAAATGGCCCTCATTCTCGGATGAGAGCAAGGATATGCTTGCAGACGCAAGCCATATTATTATACCGGAAGCACGGCAAAAGTCAAGATATTTTTGCGATTTTGGTACTTTTGGGGCGGTGTGCGCCGGAAACGCCTGTGTGTCCGCCTGCGGCGCACAAATTTGAAAATTTTGTTTGCCATACGCCTTGCACGGAGCAAAACGGTGTGATAAAATTTACCTATATTGAATGAGGAGGCGCATTTTATGATCTCCATGGCCATGCTGCACGACGCACAGCGGGTGCTGAAGCCCGTCATCAATCGGACGCCGGTGATCCCCACCAAGGGGCTGGTGCCGGGGTGCGCGTTCTATCTGAAGGCGGACTGCCTGCAAAAAACCGGCGCGTTCAAGCTGCGGGGCGCGTACTACAAGATCGCCACCCTCTCCGACGAGGAGAAGGAACGGGGCGTCATCGCCTGCTCCGCCGGTAACCACGCCCAAGGCGTGGCCTTTGCCGCCCGGGATATGGGCATCAAGGCCACCATCTGCATCCCGGAGGGCGCGCCCATCTCCAAGATCGAGGCCACCCGCAGCTACGGCGCCAACGTGGTACTGGTACCCGGCGTGTACGACGACGCCTATGCCGAGGCGGTGCGCCTGCGGGACGAGCAGGGACTGACGTTCATCCACCCCTTCAACGATTACAGCATTATGGCCGGACAGGGCACCATCGGCCTGGAAATTTTAGAGCAGCTGCCGGACGTGGATATGATCTTCGTGCCCATCGGCGGCGGCGGACTGATCGCGGGGCTGGCCTACGCGGTGAAGAACCTGAGGCCCCAGTGCCGCATTATCGGCGTACAGGCCGCCGGCGCGCCCAGCATGGCTGAGTCCCTGAAGGAGGGAAAGATCATCACCCTCAGCAGCGTGGATACGGTGGCCGACGGTATCAAGGTCAAGACTCCCGGTGATCTGACGTTCGATATGTGCCGGGAGTACGTGGACGAGGTGGTGACGGTCAGCGAGGGTGAGATCGCCAGCGCCATCCTGACGGTGCTGGAAAAGCAGAAGCTGGTGGCCGAGGGCGCAGGCGCCGTGGGCATCGCCGCCGCCATGTACCACAAGGTGAACACCGAGGGCAAAACGGTGTGCGCTCTGCTGTCCGGCGGCAATGTGGACGTGACCATGCTGGAGCGCATCCTGACCCGGGGCCTCGCCAAGGAGGGGCGGACAGTGAGCTTCTCCACGGTGCTGCCGGACCAGCCCCACGCGCTGGCGTCGTTCCTGGAGGTGGTGTCGTCCCTGGGCGCAAACGTGCTGGACGTGAACCACGAGCGCCGCAATACCAAGGCCGCCATCGGCTCCTGCGTGGTGAATCTGTCGCTGGAGACCCGAGACAAGGCCCATATTCAGGAGATCTTCGGCTCTCTGCGGCGAAAGGGCTATGTGGTAGAGGAGCAGTGAATACAGACGCAGCCCCCGCCAAAGGCGGGGGCTGCGTCTGTTTATACCATGACCGGTGTGGTACGGTAGTCCTGGCCGGGGGCGGCCTGGGTCAGATCCGGGCGGGCCAGCACATACAGGTCGGTACAACGGGACTCCAGAGTGAACAGCTCCTCCGCCGCCGGCCCCAGCGCCGGAACGTCGGCAGGCTTCGTCAGCACCGGGGCACCGGCATCCCGCAGACAGCGCAGATGAGCGCGGCCCGCGGCCGTGGCAGCCAACACGCGGAGGTAGGGCACACGCTCCGGCGCAGGCGGTAATTGCAGGTAGGCACTGAGGACCATACGGCGCAGGCGGGCAAGTGGATAGCGCTTGGTTTTTGCAGCGGAGAGCATCTCCGCCACGGTGCAGGCGTCGCGGGATGCCTGATACAGCCGGTGGTACAGACCCTCGTTTCCCGGGTCGTAGGGACGCCAATCCGCCTCGGTCATGGCACGGAGGCGGGCCAGTATCGCGCGCTCACAGAGGGCGCCGTCAGCAATGCGGCCTGCGGCCAGCTCACGGCGGAGGACGTCCGCCGCCGGGGTGGGCATATAGGCACAGGCGGCCTCTCCCCTGCCCTGCCGCAGCAATTCACGCAGATAGGAGGCCGAGGCGGTATCCCCCTCCGGAGCGCCGTCATGGCCGGCACCCTCACGACGGAGTGTGCATGGCGTCATGGCGCTGCGGGTATGGCGCAGGGCGCGGAGATACTCCACGGCCAGGGTGTTGTTGGGACTTTGCAGAAGGGCGGCGGTAGCATTGTCCAGCAGGGATGCGGCGGCAGCCTGACGACGGGCGGCGAAGGTCAGGCCCGACTCCGGCGCGGCGGTAAGGTGATCGGCAAAGGTGGGGCTGTCCAGGCAGTCGGCCAGACACCGCAGGGCGGGCAGATTCCCACACTCGCTGCCGAACAGGAGGGTATCGGCCCCGACAAGGGCCAGCAGCCGCACGCCGCCGCGGGCGAAGGTCTCCGCCGGGGACATGGCCCAGGGCGTGGGGAGCTCCAGCACCAGGTCAGCGCCGCAGCGGACCGCCATCTCGGCGCGCGCCGTTTTGGACAGGACGGCGAAGCTGCCCCGCTGGGTGAAGGAGCCGCTCATGGCGCAGACCACCGTGTCCGCGCCCAAGGCGCGGGCGTGGGAGAGAAGGCGGGCGTGTCCCCTGTGGAGGGGGTCAAATTCGCAGACGATACCGATGACCATGATGTGCTCCTTTCGTTTTTTATTATTTTACAGGGAAAGTGGGGAAAATGCAACTTGACATTCTGCCGCCGGGGTATTTACAATGGAGAAAACGGGAAAAGTGAGGGTTTGCTGTATGCTGACTGGATTGCTGTATGCCATGAAGGGCGAGATCGAGAGCCTGCTGCCGGAGGGCGCGGAGCCGGAAAAAACGGTGGCGGGCGTGCCCTTCTACCGGATACGGGAGAACGTGGTCGCCTGCTGCGGCGGCGTGGGGAAGGTAAACGCTGCCATGGCCACCCAGCTGTTTATCGACCTGTACGCGCCGGGACGGATCGTCAACGTGGGCGTTGCCGGGTGCTTTGAGAACGTGCCGATCGGGACGCTGGTGCTGGCGGATCGGTTCATGCAGCACGACGTGGACACGTCGGGCATCGGCGACCCGGTGGGGCTGGTGTCCACGGTGAACCGGATGGACTTCCCCACCGCCGAGCTGGAGAAGGCAAAGGACGCCATGGACAAAGCCGGGTACGCCTACCGGGTGGGCAGCGTCGCCACCGGCGAGTGGTTCGCCACGGAGTGCGACAGGGCGCGGTGGATCGCCGAGACGTTCCACCCCCTGCTCATTGAAATGGAGGGCGGCGCGGCGGCACAGGTGTGTTACCGCAACGAGGTGCCGTTCATGGCGCTGAAGTCCGTATCAGACTGCGTGCTGGAGCACCATGATTTCTATTTTAACTTCCCGGAGGCCATGAAGGACCTGAACAGGGTCGCTATGGCGTTCCTGGACGGACTGGAGGGCTGAACATGGAACGTATCGCCAGCTTTACGGTGGATCACGACGTGCTGGTGCCGGGGCTGTATCTCAGCCGGCAGGACGGAGACGTGGTGACGCTGGACCTGCGGTTCAAAAAGCCCAACACCGGTGACCTGCTGACCAACGCGGAGATGCACTCGGTGGAGCATGTGATCGCCACACTGCTGCGGAACAGCCCGGAAAAGGACGCGGTGGTGTACTTCGGCCCCATGGGGTGCCAGACGGGATTCTATTTCCTGTTTGACGGGAAGCAGTTGACACTGGCCCAGGCCGTGGCACTTGTGCAGCGGGTGTTCGCCCAGGGGGCGGTATTTGAGGGCGAAATGCCAGGAAAAAGCGCAAAGGAGTGCGGCAACTACCGCAATCTGGACGTGGAGCTGGCGAAGACGTGCTGCGCGTTCTATACGGAGATCATTTCCGGGTGGAACCAGGAGAAACTGGCCTATCCCACGGCGTAAAGCGGGAAATTTTTGCGAAAACAGGCAAAAACAGCGTCTTTCCCTGTTGACAAGGGAGACAGACGCTGTTATACTTGATAAGCCGCTTTGAATGGGTAAGCAAGCGCCGGCTTGTCCGGCCGCCCCCGACAGCGAGTCCGTAATTAAGGAAAGGCAGGTGCAACAAGGTTATGCAGGCTATTATCGTTACCGGCGGTAAGCAGTACAACGTCAGCGAGGGTGACACTCTGTTCATCGAGAAGCTGGACGTGAATGCTGGCGACGCCGTGGTGTTCGATCAGGTTCTGGCCATCGTCGATGGTGAGAACACGAAGTTCGGCACTCCCGTGGTGGAGGGCGCGAAGGTGGACGCCACTGTGGTCAAGAACGGCAAGGGCAAGAAGATCCGTATCTTCAAGTATACCCCCAAGAAGGGTTACCGCAAACGGCAGGGTCATCGTCAGCCGTACACCAAGGTCGAGATCGGCAAGATCACGTTCTGAGACGGCAATGACCACTGTGACATTCCTCACGGAGGAATCGCGTATCGTCGGGTTTGAGGTCAGCGGACACAGCGGCTATGCCGACGCGGGCGAGGACATCGTCTGTGCCGCCATCACCAGCGCTGTACGACTGGTGGAGGCCACCGTGAACGACGTGATGGGGCTGTGCGCCGCCGTCAAGGTCAATGAACGGGAGACCAGCATCACGCTGCGGCTGCCCGGCGGGCTGGCGTCCGACGCCGAGAGCACCTGTCAGAATTTGCTGACGGGGCTGATGGTGTATCTGGCACAGCTCCACGACGAGTATCCCGACAACATCGAAGTTATGGAGGCGTGAGCCTTCTTCCTCGATCATCTTACAGAAAGGATGGTACTTGAAAATGCTGAACATTTCTCTGCAGTTCTTTGCCCATAAAAAAGGTATGGGCTCCACCAAGAACGGCCGTGATTCCGAGTCCAAGCGCCTTGGCCCCAAGCGCGCTGACGGGCAGTTCGTGCTGGCTGGCAACATTCTGGTGCGTCAGCGCGGCACCCACATCCACCCCGGCACCAACGTGGGCAAGGGTACCGACGACACCCTGTTCGCCAAGGCGGACGGCGTTGTCCGCTTCGAGCGTCTGGGCAAGGACCGCAAGCAGGTCTCTGTTTACCCCGCGGAGTAATTGGTATTTGAAAAGCCTCCCGCCGATGGCGGGAGGTTTTTTGTTGACCTTTTTACTCCTTTCGGGTAAAATAGAAGCAAAATGGAGAGATAGGCAAGTTTTCAGATAAAGCGAGGTAGCACCATGGCAAATGGATTTATCGATAAGGCGCGGATCACCGTGCGGGCCGGCAACGGCGGCAACGGCGCGGTGGCCTTCCACCGGGAAAAATATATTGCGGCGGGCGGTCCGGACGGCGGCGACGGCGGCAGCGGCGGCTCCATCATCCTGAAGGTGGACGACAATATGTCCACACTGATGGACTTCCGCTACAAGCGCAAGTACGTGGCCGGCAACGGCGTGGACGGCCAGGGCGGCCGCAAGACCGGCAAGGACGGCGAAAGCCTGACCATCAAGGTCCCCCGGGGCACGCTGGTGCGCGATGCCGAGAGCGGCGAGATCATCAAGGATATGTCCGACGACAAGCCCTATGTGCTGTGCAGGGGCGGCCGGGGCGGCTGGGGCAACCAGCATTTCGCCACCCCCACCCGGCAGGTGCCGCGGTTTGCCAAGGCGGGTCTGCCCGGCGAGAGCCACGATGTGGTGCTGGAGCTGAAGCTGCTGGCGGACGTGGGGCTGGTGGGCTTCCCCAATGTGGGCAAAAGCACGCTCTTGAGTGTGGTCAGCAAGGCCCACCCGAAAATCGCCAACTACCACTTCACCACCCTGTACCCCAATCTGGGTGTGGTGTACGTGGACGAGGGCGTCAGCTTCGTCATGGCGGACATCCCCGGCATCATCGAGGGCGCCAGCGAGGGCGCGGGTCTGGGCC
>OOCI01000637.1_pt1 | contig 31865 bp, 23 predicted proteins | sample 1671761 | NCBI WGS metagenome assembly OOCI01 (sample SAMN06348190, study PRJEB24527) | human gut metagenome | biome: human gut; feature: ankylosing spondylitis patient; material: feces | host: Homo sapiens | place: China | collected 2015-10
AGAGCTCGCCCCGTAGGGGGAGCTGGCGCGCATGCGCCTGAGGAGGTTCATCTCCACGAGCGAAGCGAGGTCGTATGGTTTTTCCTCTTTGTATGGTTTTATCATGTTTTTCTCAGCCGCAGGCTGGTTGTCCGGTTTTCCCATCTTTTCTCACGCTTTCCATCTTCCCCCCTCCCTCCGTCCAAAAATTTCCTCATGCTATAATGAAAGGGAATTGAGTATTGGAATGGATTTAAATAGAAAGAAGGACTTTATGTTTATACTTGGATGCCATTTATCCGTCACGGGCGGGTATCTTTCCATGGGGAAGACAGCCACTTCGATCGGCGGAAATACGTTTCAGTTCTTCCCGCGAAACCCGCGCGGAAGCCAGTCTGCTCCTGTGAAGGAAGCGGATGCGCTGGCTTTGAAGGCGTGGATGCAGGAGCATGATTTCGGGCCGATTCTCTGCCATGGGGCTTACACGATGAACGGCTGCTCGACGAAGGAGTCGGTGCGTGAGTTTGCTCGCACGGCGCTTCGTGAGGACCTGGCCAAAGCGGCGCACCTGCCGAACTGCCTTTACAATTTCCATCCGGGCTCCCACCTGAAGCAGGGCGCAGAAGTTGCGATTCCCATGATTGCAGACATGCTGAATTACGCCATGGATCAGGAAGAGCTGCCGCCATTTGTCCTGCTTGAAACGATGGCAGGGAAGGGGACGGAAGTCGGACGCACGTTTGAGGAGCTGGCCGCGATTATCGACAAGGTTGAGCGCAAGGACCGCATGGGCGTGTGCCTTGATACCTGCCACGTCTATGACGGCGGCTACGACATCGCAGGAGATACCGACGGCGTTCTCGCCCATTTCGATGAAGTCATCGGGCTTTCCCGCCTGAAGGCTATTCACCTGAATGACGACAAGAATCCGATGGGAAGCCACAAGGACCGCCATGAAAAAATCGGCGAAGGGACAATCGGTCTCGAAGGGATGGAAAGGATCATCAATCATCCGCTTCTCAGAAATCTTCCCTTCTACCTTGAAACACCGAATGATCTGGAAGGCTACAAGCGTGAAATCGCGCTTTTGAGAAGCCTTCGGAAGGAGGACGCATGAAATTCATTCACACAGCCGACTGGCACCTGGGGAAGCTTCTGAAGGAACACTCTATGACAGAAGATCAGGCATGGCTCCTGGAAAACCGTTTCCTGCCCATCGTCGACGAAGAAAAGCCGGACGTGATCCTTCTGGCCGGGGACGTCTATGACCGCTCATTTCCTCCGGAAGATGCCGTCGAGCTCTTTGACCGCATGACTGAGGAAATCGTCGGAAAGAGAGGGATTCCCTTCATCGTCATCAGCGGGAACCACGACAGCGCCGAGCGCCTCGCCGTGGCAAGCCGTCTTCTCCGCTCGCAGGGGCTCTACATCTTCGGGCCGCTCGACAGGCTCTCTCCCGTCATCCTGAAGGATGAATGGGGTCCCGTCGCATTTCTTCCGATGCCGTATTCCGAACCCGCCCGCGTGCGCGTCATGATGAACAAGCTCGGCATGGAAGAGGCGGAAAAGGTGAAGACGTACGAAGAGGCAGAAAAAATTCTTTCCTCCCGCATGCTCTCCCTCCTTCCTGATGAAGGAGAAGGCATGAGGAAAATCGCCCTTGCCCACGTCTATGCAGCAGGCGGCATGTCATCGGAATCGGAAAGACCGCTCTCGATTGGCGGCTACGACCAGATTCCTGATGAAGTCTTTGCGCCTTACGACTACACCGCACTCGGCCACCTCCACCGTCCGCAGAAGACGAAGAGGGATTCCGAGAAGATCCAGTACAGCGGAAGCCTCATGCGCTACTCCTTCGACGAAGTGCGCCAGAAAAAAGGCATCATCGTAGGGACGATCGACGGAGAAGGAAATGTTTCCACCACGTTCCGCGAAATGCTGCCCCTCCATCAGGTACGCGAAATCCAGGGTTCTTTTGCAGACATCATGGCTAAGGAAGGCTCGGAAGACTACCTGCAGATCGTATTGACCGACTCCGAACCTGTCATCGACGCCATGCCAAAGCTTCGCGAGAAGTACCCGAATGCCCTTGGCGTCGAGCAGGACATGGGATACAAGGACGATGACGGCGAAAGAAGGATCCGCCTCGAATCCATGAGCGACGAAGACATTTTCCGCGCCTACGTCAGCCATTTCCGTGAGCAGGAACTGACAGAAGAAGAAGAAAAGCTTTCTCAGGAAGTCTGGGAAGAGGTATACAGGAAGGAAAACGCAAAATGAAACCTTTGAAACTGACGATGCGTGCCTTCGGTCCCTATGCGGGCGAGACCGTCATCGACTTCGAAAAACTGCAGGGACGCCATCTCTTCCTGATCTGCGGCCCGACCGGAGCCGGGAAGACGACGATCCTGGATGCCATGTGCTATGCCCTTTACGGCAAGACAAGCGGCGACCGGACAGGCGAGAAAATGAGAAGCGACTATGCCGACTCCTCGGAAAGGACAGAAGTCATTTTCGATTTTATGCTGGGGGATAAGACATACCGCGCAACGAGAAGCCCGGCGCAGATGGTTGATAAGAAACGCGGCAGCGGACAGACACTGGCTGCCATGCAGGCGTCCCTTTCCGAACTGGAAGACGGCAAGGAAATCAATACATTGCGCACAGGCATTGAAGAAGCCGCAGGGAAACTCATCGGGCTCAATGCCGACCAGTTCTGCCAGGTCATCCTCCTTCCGCAGGGCGATTTCAGAAAACTCCTCGTGGCAAAGGCCGATGAAAGAGAAGCCATCCTGAAGCAGCTCTTCAAGACACAGCGTTTCTCGGAATTCAAGGACAGGCTGAAAGACAGGCTCGATGCAAAAGTCCGTGAGAAAATGGAAAAGCAGACAAGAGAAGACCAGATTCTCAGCACCGCCGGCGCCGCAGGCGAAAAGCAGCTCGCCTCGATCGTGGAAGAAGCGGAGAAATCACTGCAGGAGGCGGTGGAGACGACCCGGAAGCAGGAAAAGGAAAGCAATGAATTCCGTGAAGTCTACCAGAAGGAAACTGCCCTGATGGGCCATTTCACCGAGCTTGATAAAGCATTGAAGCAGGATGCAGCCCTCAAGAATGAAGAAGGACGCATGAAGGAAATGGAAGCATCCCTTTCCCTGATCCGGAGCGCACGGGAGCTTGCGCCTTACTTCGACCAGCTGGATGGCATCACCCGGGAAGGCAGGCAGGAGGCACAGAAACTCAAGACAGCCAAAGCGGATATGGAAACGTATACAAGGCTGAATGAAACGCTTGAAAAACGCATCCAGGAGCTGGACGCCATGAAAGAAAAACGCGAAGAAGAGCGTAAAACAGCCCTTAAAATGCAGGACCTGGTGCCCAAGGCAAAGTTGTACGGGGCAGCCGTCCAGGCGCTTAAAAACGCACAAAACGCATTATCCAGAGCAGAAGAGGAAACGAAGCGCCTCCAGGCTTCTGCCGAAGCGGCAAGGAAGGCAAGGGATGCGCAGAAGGAAAAGGCAGATGCTGTCAGGAAATCCTATATCGACGGACAGGCATTCCTTCTGGCGGAAGGACTCGAAGACGGCGTGCCATGCCCCGTCTGCGGTGCCATCCATCATCCGGCCCCGGCCCGCGGCGGAGACCATGTAGCAAAGGCAGAAGATGTCGAACGTGCGCAGAAGGAATATGAAAGAGCATCAGCTGCTTATGACAGAGCCAATGATGCCAAAGAAAAGCACAGCACAGGAGCCTATGCGAAAGCCGTGAGCGATCACGCGAAAGCCGATGCCCAGATGAAGACGCTGGAGGAAATTCCTGAAGCATACAGGGATCCTAAATTTCTTGAAATGGAAAGCACGCGGCTTCTGGCGGGTATCAGGAAATGGGAACGAGATAAGGAAACAGCGGCCGTCCAGCTGAGGAAAGCAGGAGCCGACCTCTCTGCCAGCCAGGCCGCATGCAGGAATGCCGAAGAGCGCAGAGAAGAGCTCGTGAAGAAATACAGGGAAACAGAATCCGTCCTGAAGGAAGCTTCCGATAAGGCCGGCTTCCAGAGTCTCGACGAATGCAAGGAATGGTACAAGAAGAAGGACACGGAAGAAAGCGTCCGTAAGACACTGGAACAGTACCGCGCAGACAGAAAGAGCACAGAAGAACGGATCAAAGCAGAAGAGCAGGAGACTGCAGGGAAGGAGCGTCCTGACATGCTGGCGCTGAATGAAAAATCCAAAGCACTGCAGGATCAGCTCAAAAAAGCCTCCGAAAGGGCAGCCGCTCTCAAGGAACGCACAGAAACGCTCCAAAAGGCCGTTTCAGACGCCAGAGCCATCGAGAAGGAACTGGAAGACCTCCGCAAGGAGGAAAGCCTTATAAGAGGCCTTTATGACCTCACAAGCGGAAAGAAGACAAGGATCACCCTGGAAAGATACGTCCTTGGCACACTCCTTGACGACGTAGCCAATGCTGCGAACCTCCGTCTTCTCTCCATGAGCAGGAGGAGATACTCCCTCCACCGCATGACAGACGAAAGCGGACTGGGGAAGGGCGGACTGTCGCTTGAAGTCTCCGACAGCTTCACAGGACGTTCCCGCCCGGCCAATACACTTTCCGGCGGCGAAACCTTCCTGGCATCCCTGTCCCTGGCCCTTGGCCTTGCTGACGTCGTCCAGTCAAGACAGGGCGGCGTCCGTCTTGATACCATGTTCATCGACGAAGGCTTCGGTACCCTCGACCCCGACTCCCTGAACAGCGCCATGAATACACTCATCGACCTCCAGAACACAGGCCGCATGGTAGGCATCATCTCCCACGTCCCAGAACTCGAAGAACGCATAGACGCACGACTGCGCGTCACACCCGCCGAAAAAGGCAGCAAAGCAGAATTCGAGATCATCGACTGAGGAAATAAGGATAAAGGAATATATAGGCAAAAGGAGCTGTAGAAATCCGCTAAAATGTTGCTTTTTCCTTTTCTCGAACGAAGTTCGGTTTAAGGGGGTCAGAGCTCGCCCCGTAGGGGGAGCTGGCGACGGAGTCGCCTGAGGAGGTTCATTTCCTTCGAGCGCAGCGAGGTTGTATGGTTCTAATTCTCTCAATCAAATAACTCTCACTAAGGACTGTCGAAATGCCTGCACATTTTGACAGTCCTTCTTTTATTTCGATATCGACACCCATGAGTTCATAAAACTTATCTATATTCTCTCAAGGCCGGCGCGCCGCTCATATATGACTGATAGTCAAAAATATAAAAATGTCTGAAATGACTTATAGTCGGTCATGCGGGAGTTAATGGGAATGATTGTGATAACTCAGTATAAAACTGATTCTGTCGAATGTTTTACAAATAACCAAAAGTCTCATGCATATCATAAAGGTTTATCAATAGTTTAAACTTGATTTAACTTTGCGTCCGTGTTAAACTAACCACAGACATGAAGGAAGCCTCAAGGTCATGTCCCTTGGAAAAGCAAAGATGAAAGACAGCAGAGGAAACACGGTCACTCGCGCAAGGTCCTAGTCGGAGCTCCTCCGAGGAAAAATAGAGGCACGCATAATTCTCTATATTTTCTATTAAAGGAGCGATGAAACATGAAAAAGGTTCTCGCAATTGCTGCAGTAGCAGCACTCACAGCTGGCGTATCCGCATACGCTGCAAATCCATTCTCTGATGTAACCCCGAACGACTGGGCTTATCAGGCAGTTGAAGACCTGTCCGAACAGGGCGTCGTTGAAGGTTATCCGGATGGCACCTTCAAGGGCGAAAGAAACATCACCCGTTATGAAATGGCTCAGATCATTGCCCGCATGCTCGCTAAGGAAGATCAGCTGAACGCTGAACAGAGAGCAACCCTGGACAAACTCGCTGGCGAATATGCTGACGAACTCGCAAACCTGGGCGTTCGCGTATCCAACCTCGAAAAGAAAGTTGGCAACCTGTACTGGTCCGGCGATGCTCGTATGCGTTATCAGGACAAAGCAACTGGCGATGATTCCTGGAACGGCCGTATGAGAATCAACGTAAAGGGTCAGGTCAATGACTCCACTTACGTTCAGGGCCGCCTGAACGCAACCATGGACTTCAAAGAAAGTGAAGATGATTCTGATGTACAGTTTGATCAGCTGTTTGCAAACCATGACTTCGGTACCGCTGCAACCGTTCGTCTCGGCCGTATTCCGGTCGCTTTCGGTGACCAGGGCGGCTGGCTGTATGGCGATTCCTATGGCGTAGACGGCGCTGATGCTGCTCAGGTAACATTCCATGCAGGACAGAAAGTTGACCTGACCGCTGGTTATGGCCGCTTCAATACCTCTGACTATGATGAAGGCGTTGAAGATCAGGATGCATTCTATGCACGCGGCGCAGCTGACCTGAACGTTGCTAAACTCGGCGTTGACTACATTAAGTTCACAGGCGACAAGAAAGCTGATACAGCTGCCGGCTATGAACTGATGGGTGCAAACCTGACTGTTCCGGTTTCCGACTTCCGTGTATTCGGTGAATACTGGAAGAACACCACCTATGAAAACGGCAATGATACTGCTTGGAACGCAGGTATCGGCTATGGCAAACTGAACCTGAAGAAACCGGGCTCCTTCGCTATCGATGTAGCTTACAACGATGTTGACGAAGGCATCTACTTTGGCGGCACAGGCCTCCAGACCGATGCTCTGAAGTATCTGACAAAACATGAAGCAACCAACGTAACATTCTGGAATGCAATGGCTGACGTTACCCTCCAGAAGAACGTATTCCTCCATGGTGAATATGCATTCGACGTTAGCGCTGATGACGCTGATATCAATGATAAGGATGCTTGGACCGTATCCCTCAACTACAAGTTCTAATTTCTTGCAAAGAAACTGGAATCCAAAAAAGGAAGCCTCGAAAGAGGCTTCCTTTTTTTCTGTAACAAAAACAGGAGTTGAGTTATTTATATCAACTTTTGTTTTTTATTTAGCTGCTTGGACAATAAGCACTTGGCCATGAGGACGCTCAGCGCTCATGACTTCTTTCAGATTCTCCGGTGTAGCATCCAAATCGGTATCTTCTTTTACAGTGACACAGAACAGCTGTCCCGGCGCATACTCGATATTAGTTCCTTTCATAAAGAGGCCAAAGACAGAGACAACTGCCGTTACGGCAATAGCGCCGTTATCGCGATTTCCATAACCAGAGACATAGCCATTGACCGGAACCTGGATTCCATTCCGTGTTTCAACATAAGGAATGTTGATGACTAATTTTCCAGAACCTCCAAAAATTCCATTCTTGTGGGCATCAATCACTTTTCCTGTTACTTCCTGATCTTTGGGAATAACGATAACATCATTGATAATCAGATTATCAACGGTTTTCAGATGAAAATTGGCTCCGGCTTTAACACGTTTTGAATGGAGGGGATCTACAAGACTTAACATAATATTTGTGCCTTTGGGAACATAAAGATCGCCTTTCTTTATGCCATTGACTTTAACATTATCTTTTTCCGGGTTCAGGATTTGTGCTACACGGGCTTTTAAATCAGAAGCTTCCTTTGTCTCCTCGGATGGCTCTTCAACGGGAACGCTGGTAGCCATAATGGCTATAGAAGTATCATGAGGTGCGGCTTGCGCATCAATGCCACCGAAAATACTAGCTGCTATCAGTGCCGCTGCAATACTGGATATCAATTTTGATTTTGTCATGAGAGACCCCTCCACTAAATGAATTTGGCTAATTATATCATGAGCATTATTACTTATACAACGAAATTATAAGTGTATCTTTAAAGCACATGAAAGGCATTCAGGCAATGATCTGATACGAATAGCGAAAAATTCATGTATGATTATTTACACCAAAGGAAATAGTCGTGATAGCGAGAAGAAAAATGGGAAATGCTTGCAGGAAGTATAAAAACAGGCTATCGCATTTATAGAAGTTCTTTATAAGCTGCAAAAGAAGAATGCGGGTGGACAATCTGACAAAATGTGCCGAAATGTGAATGGAAAATCTGCTGACTTTCGGTCATATGGCGGTAAACGCGAATCATTTGCATAATTTAAAATTAGGAGATTTCACTCAAAAATGGAAGCTTTAAGGGAATGAGAGGATTTGTTTAAACTTGATTTAACTTTTCTCATGTGTTATTCTCAACCTAGACATGAAACAAGTCTTCCGATTCATGTCACTTAAGATCGAAGAAGAAAAACACGCAGAGGAAACACGGTCACTCGAGCCACGTTTTTCATCCAAGCTCTTAGGGAAAAAGGAAGACATTCCACATTTTTCTTTATAAGGAGCGAAGAACATGAAAAAAATTCTCGCACTCGCTGCTGTAGCAGCACTCACCGCTGGCGTATCCGCATACGCTGCAAATCCTTTCTCTGATGTAACCCCATCCGACTGGGCTTACCAGGCAGTAGTAGACCTGTCCGAACAGGGCGTCGTTGAAGGCTATCCGGATGGCACCTTCAAAGGCGAAAGAAACATCACCCGTTATGAAATGGCTCAGATCATCGCCCGCATGCTCGCTAAAGAAGATCAGCTGAACGCTGAACAGAGAGCAACCCTGGACAAACTCGCTGGCGAATACGCTGACGAACTGGCTAACCTGGGCGTTCGCGTTTCCAACCTGGAAAAGAAAGTCGGCAACCTCTACTGGTCCGGCGACGCTCGTATGCGTTATCAGAGCAAGAGCCTTGACCAGAAGGATGGCTGGAATGGCCGTATCCGTATCAACGTTAAAGGCCAGGTTAATGACTCCACCTACGTACAGGGCCGTTTCCTGAATGAAATGGATTTCAAAGGTAATGATACCTCCAGCACATCTATGGATCAGCTGTATGTAAATCACAACTTTGGCAAAGATGTATCCGTACGTCTTGGCCGTCAGCCCATTTCCTTCGGCGATCAGGCAGGCTGGCTGAACAATGGTCATGACGGATACGATGGCGGACAGATTGCTTATAACAATGGTAAGCTGTCTCTTGCTACCGGCTATGGCCAGTTCAACAGCACTTTTGGCGATTTCGCTTATGATGCAAATGATAACAACAAATCTGATTTCTACTTTGCACGTGGTGCTTATGACTTCAACTTCGCTAAACTGGGCGTAGATTACATTGCATATCAGGATAAACACAATGTAGTAGAAGAAGGCAAATATAACGCAGCTGGCGATAAAGCTAAAGTTGATTTTGAAGGAACAAAACCGGAACTGTTTGGCGTTAACCTGAACATCCCTGTTCAGCAGTTCAATGTATTTGGTGAATACTGGAAGAACACCACAGCTCCAGATAAACTGGAAGACACCGCTTGGAACGCTGGCCTCTCCTATGGTGCAGCTAACTGGAAGAAACCGGGCACCTGGGATCTCTCCGTTGCATACAACAGTGTAGGCAATGGCGTATACCTCGGCGCTACCGGCTGGCAGACCAACATCCTCGATGCTGTAGCAAATGCTAAACAGCTGAAGTTCTGGAACGCTATGGGCGATGTAACTCTGGCTAAGAACGTACAGCTCCATGCTGAATATGCATTCGCTGCTGATGCTGATCAGGGCGCTGATCCGGATGATGCTTGGTCCGTATCCCTGAACTACAAATTCTAATTTCTTATCGAAGAAACTGGAATCAAAGAAAGGAAACCTCTTTCGAGGTTTCCTTTTTTTATTTCCTGACATGGAAACACCGGACCATGGATCCTGGCAGCAACTTCAGCACTTCCGGCCGTAAAAGCAGGAAAAGCAATGATTTCATTCGATGAGAAATACAGGAAGCATGCTGATTTACTCATCATTATTTCACTCTTTTAACAGAGTAAAATCCATCAAATTCTGTCTTGATTTCTCCCTTTAGGCAAAAAACCGGGGGTGTAACTTGCCTCAAATGGCATATCAAGGCTAAAAAGGGCCTTTAAAGTGATTTTAGGGAGATTTATCTTCATGGAAGAAGGCGAGACCCGTGATTTTTCTCAAAAATGATGTTTTAAGACAGCCTTTTGAAGGATGGATTTTCCTTTAAAAGGGGTTCTGCGCAGCAATAGTCCGGGAAGAGGGCATCCTCCCGGATGACAGGGGAGGTATGCAAATGGCAGATTGGACAGGATTGCATATGTAAAAATTTTATAGTATTCTGAATGCAGAACATACGCCCTGCGTATGGCATGGAAGAGCGAAGCGCGGTGAATACGGAGGCCATTCCCCTGCTTCATGACTCCGTTTCAAGAACATTCATTTTTTAAGGAGCAGGAATACGAAAAAAATTCTCGCACTCGCTGCCATGGCAGCACTCACAGCTGGCGTATCTGCATACGCTGCAAATCCTTTTTCCGATGTTAACCCGTCCGACTGGGCTTACCAGGCAGTGGTAGACCTGTCTGAACAGGGCGTCGTTGAAGGCTATCCGGATGGCACCTTCAAGGGCGAAAGAAACATCACCCGTTACGAACTGGCTCAGATCATCGCTCGCATGCTCGCTAAGGAAGATCAACTGAATGCTGAGCACAGAGGCACTCTCGATAGACTTGCTGGTGAATACGCTGATGAACTCTCCAATCTGGGCGTCAGAGTTTCCAATCTTGAAAAGAAGGTAGGAAACCTTTTCTTCTCCGGCGATGGCCGTATGCGTTACCAGAACAAGGACGCAGGCGCCGCTGATAAGTGGGACGGCCGTATCCGCCTGAATGTAAAAGGACAGGTCAATGATTCCACCTACGTACAGGGCCGCCTTGATGCAGAAATGAATTTCAAGACGAGCGATGATACGAATATCATTTTCGATCAGCTCTTCGTCAATCATGACTTCGGCGATGCTGTCACAGTCAGACTGGGCCGTCAGCCGGTTGTCATCGGCGACCAGAGCGGCTGGCTCTACGGCTTCCCATACGGCTATGACGGAGCTCAGGCTATGTTCCATCAGGGCCGCGTCAATCTGACTGCCGGCTATGGCCGCTTCAATAAGTCCGATTACACCGATGGTGTAAAAGATCAGGATGCATTCTTTGCCAAAGGTGACTTCGACTTCTCCGCTGCCAAGCTGAACCTGAACTATTTGAAATTCACCGGAGACAAGAAGGCAGACACCTTCGCTGGTTATGAAATCGCAGGCGCTGGCCTTACGATTCCTGTCGGAGATTTCCGCGTATTCGGCGAATACTGGAAGGATACAAACTGGAAGAACGGTTATGACACCGCATGGAATGCAGGCCTTGGCTATGGCAAGCTGAACGTGAAGAAACCGGGCTCCTTCGCCGCTGACGTAGCATACAACAGCGTCGATCAGGGCATTTACTTCGGTGGCACCGGCTATCAGACAAACGTCCTCTCTTACCTCACCGACTCTGGCACAAACGCTGATCGCGTGAAATACTGGAACGCCATCGCTGACGTCACCCTCCAGAAGAGCGTCTACCTCCACGGCGAATACGCCTTCGACGTCAAGACAAACGGAGGAGACCACTCCGCGGCCGACGAAGACGCATGGACACTCTCCCTCAACTACGTATTCTAAAAGAAATTCAGAATTGGAAATACATAAAATTTAGAAAAGAAGCCTCCTTCGCAGGGGTTTCTTTTCTTATCGAAAAATCTAACATTCTGTTCTCAAAAAATGCATCATTTTTGCCTCTACTGCCCTGAATCAGAAACGCAGGAGAAACTTATTTCTTCCTGTTATATGTGAAATAGAAAATAATTGTAAAAATATAAAAAATATTGGATATATTATGAATATTGTAAGACTGACCAACGCCTTAATGCATGTTAAAGAAAATTTCTTGAACAAGCAGAATTTACCGGTACTTTCGGACGTTTCACAGTAGTGACCTATGGTCAACTGAACAAAGATGTCAAATTTGTTTGCATGAGTAAATATTTTGTAGTATCTTTAAAAAATACTATATGTTGTCTCACATATGGTGGGAAGGAAAAGACAGCGCAGAGGAAACTTGGCCACTCGCGGGCTTCTTTACTTCCTTATAAGAGACATACCTTATTTCTTATATTTCTTTTAAGGAGCGAAGAATATGAAAAAGATCCTTGCAATCGCTGCTGTTGCAGCACTTTCCGCTGGCGTATCCGCATACGCTGCAAACCCGTTCTCTGATGTAACACCGTCCGACTGGGCTTACCAGGCAGTCGTAGACCTCTCCGACCAGGGTGTCGTAGAAGGCTATCCGGATGGCACATTCAAGGGCGAAAGAAACATCACCCGTTATGAAATGGCTCAGATCATCGCCCGCATGCTCGCTAAAGAAGATCAGCTGAACGCTGAACAGAGAGCAACCCTGGACAAACTCGCTGGCGAATATGCTGACGAACTCGCCAACCTGGGCGTTCGCGTTGCTAACCTCGAAAAGAAAGTGGGGAACATTTCTTTCTCCGGCAACGGCTATATGAAATTCTACCAGACCTACAAAACCGTTAAAGATGACGATGGCAAGGTAAAAGAGTATACCGGCAAATCTGATGACAAATACGTTGGCCGTATCCGTATCAACGTAAAGGGTCAGGTCAATGACTCCACCTATGTGAATGGCCTGCTCCGTTCTGATATGAACTTCAAAGACAGCGAAACCAGCAATACCTACATGCAGAGACTCTATGTCCGTCATGCATTCGGCGACAAAGTGGAAGCTACCCTTGGTAAATATGACCAGTTCTTCGGTCAGACCGGCGTATTCTTTGATTCTGAAATCAAAGGTGCTGAACTGGCTTTCCACGCAAACGATGCAGCCAACCTGGCAGTAGGCTATGGCCGCTTTGAAGACTGGAACGGAGACTATGCAGACAACATCACTGATAAACATGAATATGCATATGCACAGTTCTCCGGTGAAGCTGGACGCTTTGCTTATGACGTAGACTATGTCAATGGCACCAGCACCAACAAAGTCAACATCTGGGGTGCAGGCATCACCGCAGGTCTTGGCGGCGGCTTCGACGTATTCGGCGACTACTATAAGAACACCGATGCCAAAGGTGATCCGGACCTCTGGACTGCAGGCCTTGGCTATGGCAAACAGGACAATGCGAAAGTCGGCTCCTTCCGCGTAGCTGCTTCCTATGTAGATGCTGAAAGAAATGCATTCCTCGGCGCTTACACCTACGACGCTTCCCCGCTGGATGCTCTCCTGAACAAAGAAGTAAAAGAAGTTAAATTCTGGCGTGCAGAAGGCGATGTAACCCTCGCTAAGAACGTAAGACTCCACGGCGAATACAGCTTCGACGTGAAGACCAAGGGAACCGATACCGACTACGATGACGTAGCATCCGTATCCCTGAACTATGTATTCTAATCTCTCCTGAGATAAAAAGAAGCTCCTCCCAAGGGGCTTCTTTTTTTTGCGCGTTTCTCTTTATCTCATCTAATGGAACGACGGTAAACGGCAAAAAACTTGCGTCCCCTTTAGGGGAAGAGGGCCACGAAGTGGCGAGGGGGTGCAGGACGCTGCAAGTCGAAATGACACTATGCAGAACTGACCGCCAAACGGCGGCCAAAAACTGCGGCGGAGCCGCTGCCACACCCTTTGAATCTTTCCCTTACGCCCCCTGAGCGAAGCGAACACAACCCTTCTACACAACCTGCGGCGTTAGCCGCGCTCCTTTTTCTTAATTTGCGGAGTCAGCCGCCACCACTGCCCTCGGGCCCCAAAGGGCCCGTCCCCCTTTGGTGCCTGCGGCACCACCTTCCCCCCGCAAGCGGTGGGACAATAAATATAAGAGCTGAATCCCATTTCCTGCATAGAAAACCATTTACTATGCTTATCGATACTCTTGAATATTCTCCCTCGCCATGATATACTATGACTACAGCACCCATGCAGAAGAAAGTGACCATCGAACAGTATGAAAGGTTGTATTTCTTTTTGCAGCTGAAAGAAACATCCCGCTGAACCACCGGATATCGTACAAACTTCAGCGGAGCATCTCATACAGGGGATAATCCCAGCAAGTGATTGAAAGGAAGGTATTATTATGGCAAAAGCAGACATTCAGGAACAGTACGGTCTCTTCATTAATGGCGAATTCGTTCCCGCCTCTGACGGCGCTACCTTTGACGCCCACAATCCGGCAAATGGCGAGCACTTGGCTTATTTCGCAGAAGCAACCAAAGAAGACGTGGACAAAGCAGTGAAAGCGGCAAGAGCAGCCCTTCCCGCCTGGTCCAAGACCTCTCCCATCGAAAGACAGAATATCCTGCTGAAAATTGCAGACATCATTGACGCAAACCGCGATCATCTCGCACTGGTGGAAACACTGGACAACGGCAAGCCGATCCGTGAAACCACAGCAGCAGATATTCCGCTGGGTTCCGATCATTTCCGTTACTTCGCAGGATGCCTGAGAGCTTGGGAAGGTTCTGCCACCATGCTCGACAACAACACTCTGTCCCTGATTCTCCATGAACCAGTCGGCGTTGTTGGTCAGGTCATTCCGTGGAACTTCCCGTTCACCATGGCTTGCTGGAAACTCGCTCCTGCACTGGCAGCAGGCAACACCATCGTTATTAAACCGTCCTCCCATACATCCCTGTCCCTGATGGAACTCGTCCGTCTGATCCAGGGTGTCCTCCCGAAGGGCGTGCTGAACGTCATCACCGGCAAGGGTTCCAAATCCGGCCAGTGGCTGCTCGATCATCCGGATATCGACAAACTCGCATTCACCGGCTCCACTGAAGTCGGCCGCGGCGTATACCAGGCTGCATGCGACAAGCTGATTCCAGTCACCCTGGAACTCGGCGGCAAATCCGCAAACATCGTATTCGACGACGCTGACCTGAAGCAGGCTGTCGACGGCGCATGCAAAGGCATCCTCTTCAACCAGGGCCAGGTATGCTGCGCAGGCTCCCGCCTCTTCGTTCAGGAAGGCATTTTCGATGAATTCATCAAACATCTGAAAGCAACCTTCGAAGGCGTCAAAGTAGGCGACCCGACCGATCCGACCACCCAGCTGGGCGCTCAGATCTACAAAGCACAGCAGGATAAAGTCCTCAGCTACATCAAGATCGGCCTCGAAGAAGGCGCAACCCTCGTAACCGGCGGCGAACGCTACACCGAAAACGGCTGCGACAAAGGCTTCTTCATGAAACCGACTATCCTGATCGCAGGAAACAATGACTGCCGCGTATGCCAGGAAGAAATCTTCGGACCAGTTGTCGTTGTACAGAAATTCAAGACAGCTGACGAAGTCATTGCTCTGGCAAACGACAGCGTATACGGCCTCGGCGGCGCAGTATTCAGCAAGAACATCGACACCGCTCTGAAAGTAGCACGTGCTGTACGCACCGGACGTATGTGGGTCAACACCTACAACGACCTCCCGGCAGGCGCACCATTCGGCGGCTACAAACAGTCCGGCATCGGCAGAGAAACCCACAAGGTTATGCTCGAACACTACAGCCAGACAAAGAATATCCTGATCAACCTCAGAGAAGGCGTCAGCGGTATGTACGACATTAAATAATCCCTGAACATCAGCGGATCAAATAAAAAAGAAGGATCTTCCCAACCGAAGGTCCTTCTTTTTTGCGTGAGTTTAGCAGAGCGAAAGGCCAAGGTAGGCCCTTGACCTTGCCCTGGAAGGGAAGGGCGTATGGTAGGGATAGGATTAAGAAGGGTTTCAAACAAATCAGATTAAAAATCTTTTCTTTATTCCTCTTGAGACCTGCCTCGGAGAGGAAGGATGTCACGGAGTGACAGAAAGGAGTGCAGTTCCTTCGAGCGAAGCGAGGATGTATGGTGTTTTTTCGAACGAAGTGAGGTTTAAGGGTGTTAACCTTGCTCCGAAAGGAGAAGGTGGCGCCGAAGGCGACGAATGAGATGAAGTTCTTACAGCCGCAGGCTGGTTTTATGGTATTTTCCACGAACGAAGTTCGGTTTAAGGGTGTCAGAGCTCGCCCCGTAGGGGGAGCTGGCGCGCATGCGCCTGAGGAGGTTCATCTCCACGAGCGCAGCGAGGTTTTATGGTTTTATCATGTTTTTCCCATTTCCAAAGTCTTATGGTGTTCCAACAAGCGCAGCTTGGTTTGCTTGTCTTTCTCCCCGGGTAGCAGAACCAATTTTGCGGCACTATAAATTGTATAAAACCATTCCCATTCAGGTTGAAAAAATGTCATATATGGTATAATAGAAAGGACATCAGATGGATAGATGTCTCGCGTAATAAGGAAATCCGCATATAAAAGAACCCATATTATATTTATTTCCTTTACATTCATCAGCAAGGAGGCAGATGGAGTGGAAACGAAACGTGATTTTATTTGGAAAATGGGCGGACAGCAGGGTCAGGGCGTAGAATCCTGCGGCGAAATTCTCGGACGCGTACTGGCACAGGAAGGGTATTCCCTTTTCAGCCAGCGTCTCTTCGCATCCCGCATTAAGGGCGGTCATACAACGATTGCCCTGCGTATCGCAACGAAAGAAGTCGCTACGATCGGTGAGCATGTAGACTGCCTGGTAGCCCTGGACCAGGAGACTATCGACCTTCACGGTCATGAAGTTCCGAAGGGCGGCGTTATCATCGCTGATGACGCATTCCACCCGAAATTTGACGCACATTCCGGATGTATTTTCCTGGCGCTTCCAATCACGGAGCTGGCAAGAAAGTACGGCAGCATGCAGATGAAGAACATCGCTGCACTGGGCATGAGCGCAGGCGTTCTGGGATTCCCGGAAGACCCGTTCTATGGTTTCATCGCTGAACGCTTCGGCAAGAAGGGCGAAGAAATCGTTTCCAAGAACAAACAGATTTTCAAGGACGGCTATGATGTAGCTATCGAGAAGCTGCAGGGCGTATCTCTGGGTGCTCTGGCAACTCCTCCGAAGAAAGATCAGCTGTACCTGCTTGGCAATGAAGCAGCAGCCCTCGGTGCTATTTCCGCAGGTGCCCGCTTCATGGCATCTTACCCGATTACCCCGGCTTCTGAAATCATGGAATACATGATCAAAGTCGTACACAAGATCAACGGCACGGTCGTACAGACGGAAGACGAATTGTCCTCCTGCATGATGGCTATGGGCGCAGGTTATGCCGGCGTTCGTGCTTTCACCGCTACTTCCGGCCCAGGGCTTTCCCTCATGGCTGAATCCATTTCCATGGCAACCATCGCAGAAATCCCGGTCGTCATCATTGACGTTATGCGTGCAGGCCCGTCCACGGGCATGGCTACGAAGGTAGAACAGAGCGATATCCGCTATGCGATTGCTTCCGGCCATGGCGATGCTGAAAAGATCGTCCTCGCTGCATCTTCTATCGAAGACTGCTACTACATTACCCAGGAAGCTTTCAACCTGGCTGAAGAATTCCAGACTCCGGTCATTCTCCTTTCCGATCTGCAGTTTGGTATGTGCAAACAGTCCGTACCGGCTTTCGATCCGAACCGCATCGCTATCAAACGCGGCAAGCTCGTTACCGAAGGTCTGCCGGAACTTGATACGGCAAAGAAAGCATACTTCCATCGTTTCGAAGATGTCGAAGACGGCATTTCCCCGAGAACGATTCCTGGCGTAAAGAACGGCATGTTCCTCTCCACCGGCCTCGAACACAATGTATTCGGCAAACCGGCTGAAGGTCAGGCTGACCGCGTCATGGAAATGAACAAACGTCACAGGAAATTCGCTGGTGTGGCTAAAGCTATCCAGCCATTCACCGTGGCTCATGAAGATACCGACTGCGATCTGCTCCTGATCGGCGTCACCTCCACAAACGGCGCAATCGAAGAAGCTCGTGAAGAACTGGAAGCTCAGGGCAAGAGGGTCAACCACCTCCAGCTCAGACTTCTCTCTCCATTCCCGACCGAAGCGCTCGCTCCTTACATCAATGGCGCAAAGAAGGTCCTCATCGTAGAAGAAGACCTCACCGCACAGCTGCATGAACTTTTCTCCATCAATTTCGCCTGCCACGACAAGCTCCTGTCTCTCCTGCAGTATGACGGAACTCCGTTCCTGGCATCCACGATTGTAAAGAAAGCTGAGGAGGTATACTGATATGGCTTCACCGAGAGATTATAAAAATACAATCGTACCGAACTGGTGCCCCGGCTGCGGCGACTATGGCATTCAGAACGCCATCTCCGCTGTATGCGCCAAGAAGGGCTGGGCCAATGAGGATATCACACTGATTTCCGGCATCGGCTGCTCCTCCCGTATCGGCGGCTATCAGTACTGCTATGGCGCCCACACGACGCATGGCAGAGCTCTTCCTTTCGCACAGGGCATCAAATGTGCTAACAAGGATCAGCACATGATCGTCTGCTCCGGCGACGGCGACTCCTACGCCATCGGCCTGGGCCATGCTATGCATGCGATCAAGAGAAATATGGACATCACATACCTCGTATTCGATAACCAGGTATACGGCCTGACAAAGGGCCAGACGTCTCCGGCTTCCGATAAGGGCTTCGTCACCAAGACAACCCCGGACGGCAACCCGCTGACTCCGCTCGATGCTCCGGCTATGGCACTGGCTGCCGGCGCTACCTTCGTAGCACAGGCTTATGCTATCGACAGCAAGACCATGATCAACGTCATCGAAAGAGCTGTCGACCATAAAGGTTTCTCCTATGTCAACATCTTCACACCATGCGTTACATTCAACCACCTGAACACCGTTCAGTGGTACAATGAACACCTGGTCAAGATGGAAGACGTAGCACCGGATCATGATCCGTCCAGCAAAGCAGCTGCATACAGACTGCTCGGCGAAACGAACAGCCTCGTGACCGGCGTCATCTACGAAGAAAAGGACTCCGTTGCTTTCGGCGACATCGTACCGTCCAAGGACGTACGCCTGATCGACCACGTAGAAAAACCATCTGCAGAACTCTTCGAAGACCTCTGCAAGGAATTCAGATAATAAAAAGACCTGCATGAGCAGGCTGCAAGCGATTTGCTTTTGACTTTTTCTGCAAAGCCAATTTCATCACGGTATAAGAATCACTGGCGATTCGGCGGCTGGGGGAACCCCTCAGCCGCCTTGCCAATGCATTTTTTCTGGCAGGAGCGGTCAATCCGGAAAAGGCGGGAGCGATACTTTCAAAAAGAAAAGGAGCGGAACAAATGGCATCAGATAGAATGATGGAATATTACTACTCGATGGGGCAGGACTGCCTCCATACCGGCAGTATCGATGATGCTGTCACCTACTTTAGGAAAGCCGCCAATCTCGGAGCCAGAGAAGCGGCCGAGGAAATCTGCCAGATCGGTGAAAAGCTGGAAAAGGGAGAAGGCGTCTCCAAGGACGAAGTGAAAGCGGAAAATTGCTGGAAGATCGCGTCCAGTTACGATATTTCCCGTGCCAACCTTCTTCTGGGCAGAATGTACATGAAGGGCATCAATGGCGGAAAGCCGAACCCGAGAAAGGCAAGACGCTCCCTTGAACGCGCAAGCGACGACGGAAGCGCCGAAGCTGCATCCCTTCTGGGAAAACTCTACGACGAAGGCATGCTTGGCCGTGTCAGTCCTGAAAAGGCATTCCAGTACTACCTCCTGGCAGCCGAAAGGGGCGACACCGCCGCTATGCTGATGACCGGTCTCTTCTATGCGCAGGGAACCAGTGTCCGCAAGGACCTGGCTGCTGCGGAAATGTGGATCAGGAAGGGCCGCGAAATGGGCGACCCTGACGGCGATGCCACACTTCGCGTATTCCTCGCCGTATCCTGCGCTGAATACGTCACCGGACAGGCCGGCGTAGTCGATGAGGAAAAGGCGAAAGCCATGGCAAAGGAAGCCGAAGAACTCGGCGACAAGGACGTCTACTACCGCCTGGGCGATGCCTATACCAGAACAGGCAAGCATCAGGAAGAAGCGTATGCATGCTATGAGAAAGCAGCAAAAAACGGAATCATTGCTGCGTATTCCGCAATGGGGCTTTGCCTTGAAGCCGGCATTGGCGTAAAATCAGACATTGCAAAAGCTGTTTCCTGGTACAAGAAAGCCGCTGAAGAAGGCGATGCCTTCGGAATGGCCCACTACGGCTATGCACTCTCCGCCGGTGAAGGCTGTGAAAAAGATGAGAAAGAGGCCATGGCCTGGCTCATCAAAGCTGCCATGAAAGGCGACGAAGGCGCTATCCGCGTCCTCCGCGAAGACTATCAGTACGAACTGCAGTAAGCAGAACGGAAGACAGAGGATGCGGAGGGGAAATCCTTCTGCATCCTCTTTTTTCATTTCAAGGTATTCCGTAAAGAAGAAATCCGCGTTCCCAGCGCGGTTTTTTCTAACAAATTTCATTGAGTGTATGTAAAAGCACAAGAAAAAACTTGAAAAAACGGAAAAAGACCTTATAATATGAAATGTATAGCATACTATATAATTTAAAATCCAAAACATACAGATAGTTTGCTGAATTTTTGAGAAACCCTGATTAACAAGAAACAAGGAGCCGCTATGGGAAGCTTTGAAGAAATTTTAGTGAAAAAGCATTTAAAAAGGACGAAAGCACGCGTAATGATTCTGAAAGTGCTGGAAAAGAGCCTGCCTTTGACAGCAGGAGAAGTATATGAAGCCGTTCGTAGAAAGGACATGCGTCTGTCCCTGTCCACCGTGTACAGAAACTGTGAAGCTCTTGCTGAAAACGGCTTACTGCTTCGTTCCACCATGCTGGCTGATGGCCTGATCCGCTACGAATACGCGCACGGAACTCCTTCCCATCATGCGGTCTGCCTCTCCTGTCACAGGATTTTCCCGGTAGACGTAGGACTGCAGTCCGACTACGCAGAAGTCCTTGACGAAGAATATGGCTTCGAAGCAGCAGAACCAAGAGTAGAAATCTACGGCTACTGCCGCGACTGCCGTTCTACAGGAAAAGACAGAGCATTCAAAGAAAAACTCAGAAGCGCAAACGCTTAACAAACAGAGACCGGAGAAATCCGGTCTTTTTTTGTTGCGAAAATGCGGGAATAGGAAGATAGTGATAATGCGGCGTAAAATAAGATACGCATTTAAATCACTTTTGATAATATCAGTACATGCCGGCACGGAAGGTTTTGACCTGCCCCAGCGGGGAAGGCTGCCGCGAATGCGGCAGAAAGGGGTGTAGTATTCATTGGTTTTTATAAAAAGGTTCCGCGAGCGGAGCGAGGTCGTATGGTTTTAATTATTTTCCTCAAGCGCAGCTTGGTTTGCCTGTTTTCTATTTGCGAAGCAAGGAAATGGTGTTGACCTTCCCAGACGGGGAAGGTGCCCGGCCTGGTTTCTGATGCCGGGCGGATAGGGTTGATTATTCATTGAACTTTCTAATCTAAAAAGGTTCCACGAGCGAAGCGAGGTTTTGTGGTTTTCCTTTTCCTCAAGGCAAAGCCTTGGTTTAAGGGTGTTTGACCTTGCCTCGTAGAGGAAGGTGGCGCCGAAGGCGACGAAAACATCATTTCCGACAGCCATCAGGCTGGTTGTATGGTTTTAATCTTTTCTCTTTTCCCTCGTCCTCCGGTTTTAATCTTTCAATTGTTTCACCTTTTCCTATTTGTATGGTTTTAATTCCCCCATTTCTATCTTTTTTCTCTCTCATCCACAAACTCCCTCTTGCCAATTTTTAAAATATTTTTTAAAATATTTTTTAAAATAGATAACAATACTAACTGATAATTGCATGCTGCTTGGCAGAGCGAGGCAGGGCTTGGCCCGGGTCTCAGGCGAACTCCGTATACTAGACGGAGTTTTTTCTTTGGCAGCAGGAAGGGGAGTTTGATGAATTCTTTGACGTTTCTGACGATTTTTCTGGGAGTGATGTCTGCAATGGCGCCGCTGTCTACGGATATGTACCTGCCGTCGCTTCCGGAGTTGTCCTCTTATTTTTCCATTTCCACATCGATGACGCAGATGACTTTGACGATGACGATGATCGGCATGGCGCTGGGGCAGATTTTTGGCGGGCCGGTCAGTGACCGCATGGGGCGCAAGGTGCCTCTTTTTATCGGGATGGGCGGTTTCACGATTGCATCGGCTGTCTGCGCTGTCTGCACGAATATTTATGTATTCCTTGTTTTCCGTTTCATCATGGGACTTTCAGGGGCGTTCGGCATCGTCATCTCCCGTGCCATTGCAAGGGACGTGTGCGAAGGGCCGGAGCTTATGCGCTTCATGGCGATCCTCATGATGGTAAATGGTCTTGCTCCGATCGCGGCGCCTGTTCTTGGCGGGCAGATTCTTCTCTTCACGTCCTGGCACGGCATTTTCTTTGTGCTGACGGCTGTCGGTATCATCCAGATCATGGCGACGATGGCGTACAAGGAAACGCTGGAGAAGACGGACCGCGTGCGCCGTTTCTCTGACGGGTTCAGGGCGTTCGGCACATTGGTGAAGAATCGTTATTTCTTTGGCCACTGCCTGGTACAGTGCTTTGTATTCGGCGCTTTCTTCTCTTATATCGCAGGTTCTTCCTTCCTTTTCCAGAACATCTACCATGTCACCCCGCAGCAGTACAGCTATATTTTCGGCGGCATCGGCGTGGGACTCATGCTGGTCGGTGCGCTGCCGGCAAGACTGGCAGGAACGGTGCGCGAGGTGGTCATGCTGAAGTATTCCATTCTGATTCCTCTCATCGCTTCCTTCTTCCTTTTGGCAGGCATCATTGTGAAGGCGCCGATCTGGTACACGATTCCCGTCCTTTTCGTGACAATCGTCCCGCTTTCTGTCATGGGCGCAGCTTCCGTATCGCTGGCACTTTCGCGCTGCGGTGAAAATGCAGGGAGCGGCTCGGCTCTGATCGGTTTCTTCTCCATGATTCTTGGCGGCGTCATGATGCCGGTCGTCGGCATTGCAGGGGACCAGACGGCGCTTCCGATGGGAATCATCATGGTCGTCTGCTATGTGCTGGCTGTCATCATGTTCTACACAAGGATTGCCCCGGCTCATGCAAAAGAAATGAAGTAGGAATATTTTCTGTAATTTCATGCATTTTGATGGAAAATCAAAAACGGAAAGAAAAATTTAAAATCAAACGCATCTAAAATTTTCATTTAAAAAAGATACAGGCTGATAAAAATATTTTTTCAGTCCTGTATCTTTTTTTCTCTGTTCATAGTATTCTATAAGCTATCTATCATTTTATCCGAATTTATCGGTAAAAATGTATGAATTATAAACACGTGTATGATTTTCTTCCGTTGTTCTTATGTGCAAAAAGTGTTAAAATATAATCGAACAAATCAATCGTATGATTATAAACATTAATCATTATTTCGTATAGGGAATTCTTTCCCACCACCCGCAGTTGGGATCGGGGCAAAAAGACTCCGGAAGAGTCCAGGAGGTTATTCCATGAAACCTGTTATCCATGTCGGTATCGACGTAGGTTCGACCACGGTCAAAGTCGTGGCCCTGTCGCCATACCTGAAACTGCTTTTCGGACGGTACCAGCGTCATATGTCCGATATCAGAAGCGCGACGATTTCCCTTTTGAAGGAACTTCAGAAGGATTATTCGGGTTACCGTATCACCGCGTCCATTTCCGGAAGCGGCGGCATGGGACTTGCAAAGATGATGGGACTGCCTTTCTGTCAGGAAATCCTGGCGGAAACGAAGGCAATCCGCACGTTCAATCCGGATACGGATGTCATCATCGAGCTGGGCGGCGAAGATGAGAAGATCACGTACCTGAGAAATGGTGTCGATCAGCGTATGAATGGCGCATGCGCAGGCGGCACGGGCGCATTCATCGACCGTATGGCATCTCTTCTTTCTGTCGATGCAGCAGGCCTTGGAAAGATGGCCGAGAAGGCGAAGGAAATCTACCCGATCGCTTCCCGCTGCGGCGTTTTCGCCAAGACAGATATCCAGGCGCTCTTGAATGAAGGCGTCTTTCATGAAGACATTGCACTGTCCGTTTTCCAGTCCGTCGTCAATCAGACGATTTCCGGCCTGACCTGCGGACGCCCGATCCACGGCAAGGTAGCATTCCTTGGTGGTCCTTTGACGTTCCAGCCGATCCTTCGCGAACGTTTCCAGAAGACTCTGGATATCAAGGACGAGGATATGATCGTTCCGGAACACGGCGAACTGTATGTCGCTATCGGCGCTGCTGTTTCTGCCTGCCACGACAAGCCGCTCGATCTTGACAGCTGGCTGACGAAGGTGGAGAACTCGGAGGAATCCGATCTGGGCAATGCCAAGACGCTCCCGCCGCTTTTTGCAACGGAAGAAGATTACAAGGAATTCAAGGAACGCCATGCTCGTTTCCATGCGCCAAGAGCCGATATTTCCAAGGCAAAAGGCCCGGTATGGCTCGGCATCGACGCTGGTTCCACAACGATCAAGGCTGTCCTTCTCGACAGGGAAGGCAATATCCTTTATGAATACTATGCAGGAAATAAGGGTACTCCGCTGAACGGTGCCAGGAAGATCCTGACGGACCTCTATGACAAGCTCCCGAAGGAAGCCGTCATCTGCGGCGCGGGTGTCACCGGCTACGGCGAAGAGCTGATCAAGAGAGCGCTCGAAGCGGATGTAGGCGAAGTCGAAACGATGGCGCACTACAGAGGCGCCAATCACTTCCTGCCGGATGTTTCCACGATTCTGGATATCGGCGGCCAGGATATGAAGTGCTGCCGCATCAAGGACGGCGCTGTCGACGACATTCTTCTGAATGAAGCATGCTCTTCCGGCTGCGGTTCCTTCCTCGATACATTTGCACAGTCCCTTGGCATGGACGTCAAGGAATTTGCACGCATCGCTCTGACAGCCAGGCACCCGGTCGACCTGGGCTCCCGCTGCACGGTCTTCATGAACTCCCGTGTCCGTGAAGCGCAGAAGAACGGTGTATCGGTCGCAGACATTTCTGCCGGCCTTTCCTATTCTGTCATCAAGAATGCGCTGTACAAAGTCATCCGCCTGCGTACTGCGGCTGATCTTGGCAATAAGGTCGTCGTCCAGGGCGGTACGTTCTATAATGATGCCGTCCTCCGCGCACTGGAACTGCTCCTCGGCTGCCATGTCATCCATCCGGATGTCGCAGGGCTGATGGGCGCTTACGGTATTGCGCTGATTACGAAAGATAAATGTCCGGAAGGCCATGTGACCTCGCTCGTCACCCCTGAAAAGCTGAAGAGCCTGTCACTCACGAATGAAATGAAACGCTGCCCGGGCTGCGGCAACCACTGCATGGTTACGATTACCCGCTTCAGCGACGGACGTGCCTTCGTTTCCGGCAACCGCTGCGAGAGAGGCACCGCTATCATGCTGACCGGCAAGAGCGCACCACATTCCACGCTCCCGAATATTTACCGCTGGAAGTACGACGAGATCTGGCACAGGAAGTCCCTGACACCGGGCCAGGCCAAGAGAGGCACCGTCGGCATTCCGCGTACAATGAACATGTACGAAGATTTCCCGTACTGGCATGCTTTCTTCACGAAGCTCGGCTACCGTGTCGTCACATCCAGCGAACAGCTGCGTGACATCCCGACCGAAGCGATGGAAACGATTCCTTCGTATTCCGAATGCTTCCCGGCCAAGCTTGCCCATGCGCATGTCTATGACCTTGTCAAGCACCATCCGGATTTCATCTGGTACCCGTGCATCGACAAAGGTCCGGACGAAGGCAGCACGAACAGCTACAACTGCCCGATGGTCGCTTCGTATCCGGAAAACATCCAGGCCAATATGGACGAAGTCCTCTCCAAATATAAGACTACATTCTACCATCCGTTCCTTCCGCTCCATGCGCCCAAGCAGCTCTACGGCCGCCTGAAAGAATTCTTCAAGCCGATGGGCATTTCCGGCGATGAACTCAAAGCTGCCATGAATGCAGGCGAAATGGCGGAAGAGGCATACAGGAAATCGCTCCGCGATGAGACAGAACGCATCCTGAAGGAAATCCATGACAAGCACCTGATCGGCATCGTGCTGGCAGGCCGTCCGTACCATGTCGACCCGACGGTCAACCATTCGATTCCTGACCTCATCAACCAGCTGGGCATGGCTGTCCTTTCCGAAGACGGCGTATCCATGGTGGGCGGCGAATTCCCGAATCTGCGTGTCATGAACCAGTGGACCTGGCACAGCCGTCTGTACAAGGCAGCTGAATACGTCACACGCCATCCGGATCTTGAGCTCGTCGAACTGAACTCCTTCGGCTGCGGCCTTGATGCCGTCGTTACCGATCAGGTACAGGAAATCATGAGCAAGAGAGACCGTCTCTACACCTGCCTCAAGATCGACCAGAGCTTGAACCTCGGCGCTGTCCGTATCCGTCTCCGTTCGCTGAAGGCCGCTATCCAGGAAAGAATCCAGGACAGCGATCATGTGCCGGAAATCCATTATGCGAAGGCTGAGTTTACCGAGGAAATGAAGAACGACAAGGATTACACGATCCTCGTTCCTGAAATGTCCCCGATCCACTTCCCGATCATCCAGGCTGCTGCAAGGGCTGCCGGCTATAATGTCAAAGTCCTTTCCCCGGTCCGCGCGGATATCGATGAAGGGCTGGCTTCGGTCAACAATGATGCCTGCTACCCGGCCATCATCACGATCGGCTCCCTCATGCGCGCACTGAAATCGGGCGAATATGACCTGAACCGCACCGCGCTCATGATGTCCCAGACGGGCGGCATGTGCCGTGCTTCGAACTATATCGGATTCATCCACAAGGCGCTTGATGAAGCAGGCCTGTCCCAGATTCCGGTCATTTCCCTGAACACACAGGGCTTTGAACCGCAGCCTGGCTTCAAGTTCTCGCTGTCCCTGGCAACGAACCTTGTACAGGCAGTCATTTACGGCGATGCCCTGCAGCAGTGCCTCTACCGCACACGTCCGTATGAACTGACACCGGGCAGCGCGGAAATCCTCTGCCGCGACTGGCAGAACCGCTGCTGCGAATCCATCCTCAAGGGTGAATCCTTCCGCAAGTACAAGAAAAACCTTGCCAATATCATCAAGGACTTCGACCGCCTGCCGCTCAACGACAGCCCGCGCCGTCCGAGAATCGGCATCGTCGGTGAAATTTACGTCAAGTTCAGCCCGATCGCATCCAACGATATCGTCCATGCAATCGAAGCGAACGGCGGGGAAGCCGAAACGAGCGGCATGCTTGACTTCTTCCTCTACGGTTCCCTCGACAGCCATTTCCAGAGAAAGTTCATGGACGGCTCCATGAGGGAAGACCTGAAGGATACCTTCTCCCGCTACGTCCTGGAATGGTACAGAAAGCCGCTGGAAAAGGCAGTGAAGAATTCCAAACGCTTCCATGAAATCACAAGCATCGAGAAGATGGCCAAGAGAGCATCCCAGTACCTGTCGCTTGGCAACCGCGCCGGCGAAGGCTGGTTCCTCACCGCCGACATGATCGATCTTCTGTATCATGAATGCCGCGGCGTCGTCTGCCTGCAGCCATTTGCCTGCCTGCCGAACCATATCACCGGTGAAGGCATGGTCCACAAACTGCACTCCGCGTATCCGGAAGCCGTATTCCTGGCTCTCGACTGCGATGCCAGTGCCAGTGAAGTCAACCAGGCAAACCGCTTGAAACTGATGATGAGCGCCCTGACCGAGAAGAGCGAATCCAAGGATGATCTCTCCTTCGTCAGAAAGACCGTAAGTTTGAGAAAAGGAACTGCATTATGAGTGATAGAAAACTGACTGGAAAAGGAGAAAAAGTCCGCGAGAAGATGATCGCCGCTACAGTGAAGATTCTTCAGCAGGAAGGCTTCAAGAAGGCGACCGTCCGCTCGATCGCCAAAGAGGCAGACGTCAATATCGCTTCGGTCCGTTATTACTTCGGGTCGAAGGAAGAGTTGATCGGCTGCGCTTTGGAATACATGATGGGCAATCTGGAAAATATCGTCGCATACCTGGACGATACGAGGCTCTCGGCGAAGGAAAGGCTGAAGAAGTACATCATCGCCTATTTCCATCTCGCCCGCCAGCACCCGGCACTTTTCCGCTCCATCTCCAATCCTTCCAGCGACGATGCCAAGGATACGTACTTCATTTACTTGTCACTTCTGCACAGCCAGTGCTGGAGCAAGGTCATCCGGAATATCGCTGAGATTACCGGATACACCGATCCCGCTGATCTGGATCTCAAAGCCATGCAGATTTTCTCCGCCGTTGAATTCCCGATCATTTTGGAAAGCAACAAGGCCGATTCCTTCATCTCCAACTACACCGACTCCGATACGCTGAGCCGCTATGTAGACATCCTTCTGGACAATGCAGAAGAGAAGAACGAGAAGAAAGAATACTTGAAAGAAATCATGCACGGTGTAAAATAAAAACAGAAAACCATAAAAAAAGACTCCCGGTACAAAGCCGGGAGCCCTTTTATTCCCTGAAAGGAGAGCCATGGACTCTTACAATTACTACCTCTTCGACCTGGACGGAACGATTTCCGAATCCGCTCCGGGCATCGTCAAAGCCGTAAAGTACGGCCTCGATCAGGCAGGCATTCATGAAGAAGATGCAGAAAAGCTCCACAGCTTCATCGGCCCGCCTCTCAATGTGCAGATGAAAAAACTCTACGGCATGACCGACGAGCAGATCGTCACCGCCGTCACTGCCTTTAGGAAACTGTATGAAGACGAAGGCGGACTCTATGACTGCGAAGCCTATGACGGCATCGGAGACCTTCTCTATGATCTCAAGAAGGAAGGAAAAGTCCTCGCCGTCGCATCGAGCAAGCCGGAACCCTTCGTAAGAAAAATCATCGACCGCTTCGGCTTCACCGACGCCTTCGACGTCATCTGCGGAAGCGGCATCGGCGACGAACTCACCAAGAAAGCCAGCCGCGGCCAGAAAGCAGAAATCATCCACAAAGCCATGGGCCAGCTTTCCGGTAATGGAAATGCAGAAAGTCTGGCGGGCAGGACCGTCATGATTGGCGACACAAACTACGACATCCTGGGCGCCAAAGCCAACAGCCTCCCCAGCGTAGGCGTCGCTTACGGATACGGCAGCAGACAGGAACTCGAAGAAGCCGGCGCAGAAAAAGTAGCCGACACAGTAGAAGACCTGAGAAAACTCCTCCTTTGCGGAGAGAGATAAAGGAATCAGGAAACTGTGTGATGTCCCCAGATGGCGAAATACTCGCCTTCCCAGACGGGGAAGGTGCCCGAAGGGCGGATAGGGTTGATTACCACGAGCAAAGCGAGGTCGTATGGTTTTCCATAAGGCAAAGCCTTGGTTTAAGGGTGTTTGACCTTACCTCGTAGAGGAAGGTACGGCCGGAGGCCGGTAATGAAGTTAATTACCCACGGACGAAGTCCGGCTTTATGGTGTTTCTTCGAACGAAGTGAGGTTTAAGGGTGTTAACCTTGCTCCGAAAGGAGAAGGTGTCGCCGAAGGCGACGGATGAGATGTAGTTCCTCTCGCGCAGCGAGGTTTTACGGTTTTCCTCAAGGCCTCAGCCTTGGTTTAAGGGTGTCAGAGCTCGCCCCGTAGGGGGAGCTGGCGCGGATGCGCCTGAGGAGGTTCATTTCTGCGAGCGAAGCGAGGTTTTATGGTTTTCAGTTAATGCAAATATATAAACATGTTAGTTAATCCTCTAATCTAATACCCACGCAAAAAAGGCTGTGAAGAAATGATTGCACATTTCGTCACAGCCTTTTATTTATCATTTATTTTCTCAAACCATTTCTATTCCCCATCCACTCTCTTCAGCCTGAGTCCGGGAAGGATCAGGAGGACGCTCACGATGAGACCCGCGAAGAGGGAATCAATCGGAAGATGAAGAACGACGGCGAGGATGGCCGCCACAGTGCTCCCTGCCATGGAGAGCACCGCCCATCCCCTCTTCAAATGCCCAGGGAAGAAGACCGAAAGCGTCAGCGGAAGGAAAATGCCGCCGCCTCTAAGGCCCATGGAGAGGTAATTCCAGAAAAGGACCTGCGTTCCCCTGTTCATCGCCGCAATCACACAAGCCGCTGCCATGACAGAGAGGACAGAAATTTTTGTCAGACGGAGAAGCGCCTTGTCATCCTGGAGATGCAGGATCGGCATCAGGATATCCGTCACAAGCATCGTCCCGATTCCCAAAGACAGCCCGCCGATCGAGCTGATGAGAGACAGCACGATGCCGCCCATCGCAAGACCGCCGACCAGGAAGGACGCATGATTCGTAAAGTACGTAGGAAGCGTCAAAACAGGCACCACATTCGGATCAAAAGCGCTCATGTACATACCGACAGCCACAGACGGAAGCCCGACAGGAATGACAATCAGCGCCGCCGTGATGCAGCCGGCCGCGGCCGTAACCGGCGTATCTGCCGAGAAAATACACTGGATATACGTCTGCGTGCAAAGGACGCCGACAATCATCGAGAACAGATTCGACATCGACACCTCTAACCCGCGTCCGAAAAGATCCAGATGAGACGGAGGAATTGCCACGGACGAAGAAGCCAGCACCTCATATGCTTCGAAACCGCAGACGAAAAGGGAAAGCCAGATGACAGCCATCTTGAGGATGCCCCCGATGGCCGCACTCTTCATCCCGCCAAAAAACGTATACGCCGCGACAAGCGTCATCAGGATGATTGCCGCTGGAAGCTCGCCCACGCCGAAGATCGAGGAAATGATTTCCATCCCGGGCAGGCAGCTCGCCACCGCCGAAAGAAGAATCCCTATCGAAGAAATCACCGAAGACAGACGCTCCGCCCGCCTCCCGTAATGCATCCCCAGAAACTGCGGAATCGTAGAAAGCCCCGTCGAGCGCATTTTCTGTGCATAGAAAATCCCCATCAGGATGAAAGCAATCCCGCTTCCCAGAGTGAACCACCATGCCGAAAGCCCCACACTGTACGCCAGCTGCGCCGTACCCACCGTCGCACCGCCGCCGACCACCGTCCCGGCAATCCCGCCGGCCACCATGGGCACCCCGGCACTCCTTCCGCCGACACTGTATCCCTCAGCCGACCTGACCTTGCGCGACTGAAAAATTCCCACACCGATGACAAAAGCCACCGTCAAAAGCATCACGGCCATCAAAGGCCACGTCATATGCATGGTCATTCCCCCTTAAGAAAATAATTATTCCCATTATAGCAAAAAAAGAGACAGCATTTCTTGAGAAATCCGCAACGCCTAAGGAAAATGGAAATGAAGGAATGAGACAGGTATAATAAAACAAAAGAAAATGCAAAAAGAAAGGAACAACTATGATCAAAGCCGTCATTTTTGATATGGATGGAACCATCCTCGATACCATCACCGACATCACCACCGCCTCCAACAACGCCCTCGAAGCCATGGGCCTTCCCCACTACTTCACCAGAGACGAAGTCAAACTCTGCTTTGGAAGCGGCATTCACGACGACATCGCAAAAATCATCGCTCTTGCCAGAGGCTGCCAGGGTCAGGACCTCATCGACCTCTGCGAAACCATCCCCGCTTCCCGCTATGCCGTCACCGAAGAAGAAATCCAGAAATGCCGCGCCATCTTCTCCGACCTCTATCCAAGAAACCACAGAAAAACCAGCCCCTACGAAGGCATCCCCGAGCTCCTCAAAAAACTGAGAGAAAAAGGAATCAAAACAGCCGTAGCCTCCAACAAAGACGAAGCCCCTGTCAAAAAACTCACGGAAATGTACCTTAAAGGCCTTTTTGACATCGTCAAAGGAAACAAACCGGATATCCACCGAAAACCCGCTCCAGACATGATCAATGCAATCCTGAGCGATCTTTCCCTCACACCCGAGGATGCCATCTACGTCGGAGACACAGAAGTGGACATAGAAACAGCCAGAAACTCCCACCTCCCCTGCCTCTCCGTCACCTGGGGCTTCCGCCCCGAAACCTTCCTCAGAGCCAGAGGAGGAAAACACTTCGTGAACCATCCCTTGGAAATACTGGATTTCGTGGAAAAAGAATAAAAAAAGGAACCCCGCAGCATAAGCGATGCTGCGGGGTATTTTGATTTGGGAGTGCACTGGTCAACGTATTTTGGACACAAAATCTCAAAAATTAGATGTCAAAAAAA
>OOCI01000640.1_pt1 | contig 31828 bp, 30 predicted proteins | sample 1671761 | NCBI WGS metagenome assembly OOCI01 (sample SAMN06348190, study PRJEB24527) | human gut metagenome | biome: human gut; feature: ankylosing spondylitis patient; material: feces | host: Homo sapiens | place: China | collected 2015-10
TTTTTATGCTATAATATTTGATAAACAAGCAATGTCATTGCGTGGCGCGTAACATTAATCCTGAGAAAGAAAACTATGAGTGAGAAAACAAAAAAGGAGTCCTTGCTGAAGTATGCCATTGCGTTTACGGCGATAACGCTCTCCCTTATCGTGCTTTCGGTGCTGACCTATGTGCACATCGACAGAATTCTGCTGGAAACCAGCATGGAAACGATGACGGATATGGCTGATCATGACAAGAGAGTGCTGCTGAACGAGATAAACGCCGAGTGGGAGTCCCTGGAGAAGATCAGCGTCGCTTTTGATAAGATGAAGATAGAGGACGAAAAGGACGTAATAAATTGCCTCCAGGTGGTGAATCTGCCGTATTCCAACGACCTGACGATGCTTATTACCGAGGACGGAGTATGTTTCCAGAGCGACGGGCTGATATCCTCCACTCAGGATTACATAAATGCCGTCAACGGATACGGCGACAGATTCGCTGTGACATATGACATGAAGAAAGACAGTGTGATGGAGCGCAGAAAGGAATACATGCTCATCGGGATCCGAACAAACGGCATGAAATTTTCCGGCAGAACATTCCGGTATGCGTTGAAAAGAATAAATATCAGTGCCCTGGATTCCGAACTGAAGCTCCGGAGCTACGGCGGCGAGGGCTCGTGCAGCGTTATCGACAGCAATGGGGATTATATTGTCAGCATGAACCGGAACGGCAGCGTGATGGAACGCAGGAACTTTTACTCCAGAATGTCGTCGGTGAATATCAACGGCGGCAGAACGATAGACGAACTGATGGGGGAGCTTCGCGATTCCACGGACGGCGTATCCTTTTCGGCGGCGCTTGATGGGAAGAAGTACATCATGCGCATATGCCGCCTGGACCCTCTGGACTGGTACTTTGTGTATCGTGTGCCAAGCAGCGTGTTTTCTTCGCTGAGCCGCGAGGTGTTTTCCGTCATAACCGGACTGCTGATGATAATAATTGCCGGAACGCTGCTGATAATCTGGCTGCGCACCCGAGGCGCAATAAATCGCGCTGCGGAGATAGAAGAGCATCGGTGTCAGCTGTCAGCGGCTCTGAAGCTGGCGCAGCAGTCCAGCAGTGCCAAGACGAGGTTTCTGAACAGCATGTCCCACGATATCCGCACGCCGATAAACGCCATCGTTGGATTCACTTACCTTGCTGACAGGCACATTGGCAATTCCGACATGGTGAAAGATTATCTGAACAGGATATCGCAGACCTCAAAGCATTTGCTGAGTATCGTGAACGACGTGCTAGACATGAGCCGCATAGACAGCGGAAATCTGACGCTGAAAGACGATAACGAGGATATGGGCGAAATGCTCCACAGCGTGATAAACATGGTCATGCCGCAGGTGAACGAAAAGGGGCTGCGGCTTTACATTGACACGCAGAATATAAGGGACGAGCACGTTGTATGCGATCGTCTGCATCTGACGCAGATACTTCTGAATCTTGCCTCCAACGCGGTAAAGTTCACGCCGGATGGCGGACATATCTTTTTCAGGATAACCCAGGGGGAATCCGTCGGCAATGTGAGCAGATATGAGTTCAGCATACGGGATAACGGCATAGGGATAAGCGAGGATTTCCTCGGAACGATGTTTGAACCGTTCACCAGGGAGCAGTCCTCTACCGTCAGCGGTATTCCCGGCACCGGGCTGGGGCTGTCGATAATCCGCGGCCTGGTTGAGATGATGAACGGCACCATAACCTGCAATACCGCCAAGGGACATGGTACGGAGTTCGTCGTAAGCCTGCCGATAAAGATCCGGGAGGAGGTCTGCGGCGAGGCGCCGGAATTAAACGTGGGCGCAAAACGCGCACTGCTGTTCGATGAGAACGGGGACTCCTGCCGGAGTATTGCCAGAATGCTTGAGAAGCACGGGATTGAATGCGACTGCTGCACCTGCGGTGACGAGGCAGTAAAGTTAACCGGGGAGGCTCTTTTTGCCGGGGAGCCATATGATTATTACCTGGTGGGCTGCCATCGGGGCGGCAGGGATATCCGCACTGCGCAGCAGATCCGCCGGGAGGCAGGAAAGAACGCCTGCATCGTTGTGGTATCCGTATACGATCCGGAGATAATCAGCGGCGGAGTGGACATGTCTTTTGTAACGTGTTTTCTGAGCAAGCCCGTGTTTCCGTCGGATATCAGGCGGCTTCTGCTGAAGCTTTCCGGGAATATGCCAGCGCCCGAAAGTAAGCCGGACTTGAAGCTGGGCGGACATCGGGTGCTTCTGGCGGAGGACAACGAGGTAAATATGCACATTTGCCGGTCGATACTCACCTTAGAGGGCATGGAGGTGGAAACTGCGGCAAACGGCAGGGAAGCGTGCGAACTGCTGGCGCGTAGCGGCAGCGGATATTTCGATGTGATTCTCATGGACGTGCAGATGCCGGAGATGGACGGATACGAAGCCACGCGCCGGATACGCGGATTCCGGGACAGATCGCTGGCGAGTGTACCGATAATCGCCATGACTGCAAATGCGTTTGCGGAGGACAGGCATTCTGCTTTTGCTGCTGGAATGGATTCCTATATATCAAAACCGTTTGACGTATCAGAACTGCTGCAGGTGATATCCGGACAGATTAAGGAAGGGAGCGCACAATGATAAGGAAGATAGCCGCACTGATAATTGCTGGGTTTATGCTCATGATTCCAGGCTGCCGTCGAATGCGTAATTCCGTCACTCTGACGCTGAAATCCCCGGCGCTCCCATTCCGGACTTCGGCTGTCGACGATAGCGTGACAGGCTTCTATGAACTGCTGAACAAGATTGGCAGCTCGTTTTCCGAATACTACATGGACGCTGACGTCACGGTCAATGTGATCATTTACGAGAATGCAAAAGAGATCGAGAACAATGACGACTGCTATGACACCGGGAATGCAGCCGATGTGCTGCTGAACGACTATTACGCGATGGAAACTCATATTCATTCCGGACGGGTGGTTCCGCTGGACGATATTATTTCAGGCGAACTGCGCAGCGACATTGACGATGTGTTCTGGGAGCAGAGCATACTTGACGGCAGGACGTACATGATTCCATATTTCTATCGTCAGAATGTGCTTGCGTACAACAAGGAGCTGTTCCGTAAAGCCGGGCTGGATGAATACATCGGAAGCACTGCGGCAATACAGTCATGGACTACTGACGAATGGGAGGAGATTCTCGCCGCCCTGCGCGGAAGCATGCCGGATACATCCTATCCGCTGATGATGTGCGCACTGGATAGCCAGGGGGACGCGCACGTCATGTGCTATATACGATCCATGGGAAGCAGCATCTTTGACGAGGAAATGAGATTCAGCCTGGAAACTGTGCAGGGAATCGCCGGGCTGCAGTGGATAAAGGACTGCGTGGACAGGCGGTACATGCCGGAGAATGCCGGGGAGATAAACCTGATGTCCAATTACGACATGTTTTTGAACGGTCAGCTGGCGATATTTCCCGCAAGTGCTCTGCTGGAGGAAAGCTTCGACATGGACTACGGTCTGGTGAATTTTCCTTCGCCGGACGGGGGCTGCAGCACAAGCTTCCTGACAGGATTCGAGGTGTTCGACAACGGCGACCCGGAGAGACTCCGGGCGGCAAAAGCCTTGGTGGAGTACATCTATGAATCGGATTTCCTGGACTATTCCACCGCCGCAATCCCATGCAGCCGAAAGACGCGCGAGAAGTATCCCGCGCATATGGCGTCCGTGAAGAAATACATCGACAACGCCGGCACGACGGTGAATTTCACCGGAGGGAATCCCAACTGGCTTGGGGTGCGCAGCGTGTTTTACAAGCGCATGCGCGATCTTGTGAGCGGCAGAAAGACCGCTGCCGAGGTTGCTGCCGAGCTTGACGCGGACGCCAACGCAGCTATCGCAGAAGGATATTCCCGGAGCGCACTGCATGGATAAATAAAACGGACGAGTCATGACGGACCCGTCCGTTTTTTCACATCATCGGCGCAAACAGCCTGAGTATTGCGCGCCCGATACGCCGGAAGATACTTATATTCAGGCAGTCGGAGTAGGATATCTCCTGGCATTGCCGCAGGGTTTCGAGGTAGTCCAGCTTGATGTCGGAAATGCAGTCGCATTTGTACATCCACGCAGCGCATTCAAAGTGGAGATACAGACTGCGGAAATCCAGATTTATCGTGCCGACGACCGCAGCCTTGTCGTCCGAAACGAAGTTCTTGGCGTGAATGAATCCCGGGGTGTATTCGTAGATCTTCACGCCGTATCGCAGCAGATTGCGGTAGTGTGCCCGGGTGACTGCGAACACAGCTTTCTTGTCGGGAATATGCGGCGTGATTATCCGCACGTCCACTCCGCTCTTGGCGGCGAGGATTAGCGCCGTCTGCATTTCGTTGTCGATGATGAGGTAGGGCGTGGTGATGTAGACATAGTCCTCGGCGCTGTTGATGATGTTGAGGTACACGTTTTCGCCCACCGGCTCCTCGTCCAGGGGGCTGTCAGTGAAGGGTACGACCACGCCCTCGTCGTGGAAATCCGCAATCTCGTCCGGGATAGGGCGGTACTTGTCGATGTCCTCCATGTGGTTTCTGGTGAGGTAGTTCCACATGGAAAGGAACATTACCGTGAAGCTCCACACGCCCTCTCCCTGGAGCATTACGGCGCTGTCCTTCCACCTGCCGTACTTCTGCTTTTCGTTGATGTATTCATCGGCGAGGTTGATTCCTCCGGTGAACGCGGTGTGCCCGTCAATCACAAGTATCTTGCGGTGGTCGCGGTTGTTCATTTTTGCGGACCATACCGGGCGGAACTGATTGAACACGCAGCACTTTATACCGCGGCGCTCCAGCTCCTCGTTGTATTTGTAGGGCAGTGTGAGCAGGCAGCCGATGTCGTCGTATATCAGTCGGACGTCCACGCCCTCGCTTGCCTTGCGTTCAAGGATGTCCAGGATAGTCCCCCACATCAGTCCCTCGGCGATGATGAAGTATTCCAGGAAGATGAAGCGGCGCGCCTTTTCCAGCTGCTCTATCATCTCGGAGAATTTCTCCTCGCCGCCGGGGAAGTACTTGGTGCTGGTATTTGTGAACACGGGGTATCCCGCGTAGTTGTAGAGGTATTTCGCCTGCTTTTCCGCCGCATAGTTGTCCCAGTGCAGCCGGTTGATGATCTTGTTGTCCTGCGGAAGCAGCAGCCTTGCCTCGTCGTTGTATTGCATCATGCGCTTGCGGATACGGTCGCCGGAGTGTATGTTGCCGAAGAAGATAAAGAACATCACGCCGAAGATGGGGAACGAGAGAATCACGAACATCCACGCCATCTTGTAGGTTGGGTTGATGTCGGTATTGTAGATATACAGCGACAGTGCGGCGCCTGCTCCCAGGAAAATCAGATAGGAATAGGTATACAGCGTGCCGAATGTCAGAAATATGAATATAAGGTAGGTCACCTGAATTATGATCCCAAGAATGCACACAACGGTGCGGTTGAACACCTTTTTCAGGATCTTTGTCAGAACATGCATAATATCTCCTTTTGCGATTGGTTGTACGATTATTATATACCATATAACATAATTTGTCAATCGCCCGGAGAAATAAAAAAGCGCCGCAGTGACGCAGCGCTTCAGTTTCCGGAATCCGGAACGATGTAGTATACTCTTTCGTCAGGACGCGCGAAATCCAGCTTGTCCCGTGCCATGTTCTCGATGTATTCGCTCATATCCGCGTCCTCGTCGAGATAGCGGCGGATCTCGTCGTTGGAATCCTCCACCGCCTCGGTCTGGGCGACAAGGTCGTCGTACTGCTTCTGGTAGTCGTTTATCTTCATATTGGAGGAAACGATGGAAACCACAACGAACAGACCGATGATAATGAAAGCCGAGAATGCAGCAACGCGGACAAATCCGCTGCGGCGTCTAGGTATTGATGCCTCGTCTGACCTGAGCTTTAATGACATGACCTGTTTCACTTCCCCCACTATTATCTTCAAGACTTTCTTTATTATACACTATTTCATGGGACTTTTGCAAGGGTTTGCGGTGCTTTTTCACATAAGATAAGTGAATTTTGTTGATTTTCCCAAATACATCAGACGCCGTATGTGCAATTATTCCAAAAAACTTTGACGCAATTCTGCGGACTGTATTGAAAACAGCTGACAGCGCAGTCCGGACTGCATTTGCGACGGCGTTTTCCAGCAGATTCAGCAGTCGTCCCAGGGTATTGATGTAGGCGAAAATACCGGCTCCGAAACCGAACACAGTGGACCAGCGGATATGGTCGCCCAGCGCCATGGAAAGCCGCGTGACAGCCAGCGCCGCCAGCAGGAAGAATACCACGTCGCACACGAAAACCACGATCCTGAAAGGAAATACCACCCGGACAATGCGCAGCGCCTCGTAGACCAGCGAGAACATGAGTCCCGCGGCAAAAGCAGCCATGAAGCACTCTGGAACTGTGTAACTCACCTGAACAGCCTCCCGATCATGTTTTCGCGGCTGCTGAAGCTGCTGTAGAGAAGGCTGCGTATCTTCCCTGTCATGGAGAAGTCGCCGGTATCCGGGTCAAGTCCGATGATGTGCAGCTCCTGTCCCTTGACCGTAAGCTCCCCCATCACCGTGTCCAGGATCACCTTTGAATCCGAGAAGCTGCCGATGTCCTTTACCCCGGAAAGCCGCAGGGTGGCGCGGTCCTCCAGTATGAGCGTGTGTCGTGTGTCGTTGTTCATAGCGTACCTCCTGCCGTGTTTGTACATCATATGCGGACAGGGCAGGGGATATGCCGGAGGAGTATTACTGCACCACCTCGTACAGGGCGGCGGCGTCCTCCTTCTTGGTGAATTCCCTCACGTCCAGTACCTTCACCTTCAGCGGCTTTGCGCCGATGTTTATTTCGATGACGTCCCCGGTCCTGACGTCGTAGGAAGCCCTCGCCGGCTTTCCGTTGACGGATACTTTCTCGGCGTCGCAGGCCTCGTTCGCCACGGTGCGGCGCTTGATGAGCCTGGAAACCTTCAGATACTTGTCTAATCTCATGATAACCTCCTGAAAACAAAAACGGCAGGCAAGAATGCCCACCGCTTGGTTTCTTATGCCGTCAGACGCAGAAATTACTTGCTTACAGCGTCCTTGAGAGCTCTGCCTGCCTTGAATGCAGGAACCTTTGTAGCAGCGATCTCGATCTTAGCCTTTGTTCTGGGGTTGATACCCTCTCTTGCTGCACGCTCGCGTACCTCGAAAGTACCGAAGCCAACCAGCTGGATAGACTCGCCCTGTGCCAGTGTATCAGTTACAGTCTCGATGAAAGCTGCGAGAGCCTTCTCGGAATCCTTCTTTGTGAGACCGGACTTTTCTGCTAAAGATGTTACTAATTCTGCCTTTGTCATAAGTTTAACCTCCAAATAGTTTTTGTATAATCTAACGGTCAGCGACCGCTGAATACTGATTTCTTGAGTTCCGCAAGTTCTTCGGGGGAAAGGTCATCAAGCTTCTTTCCCTTTTCTGAAGCGGAATTTTCGGCGTGACTAAAGTCTATTATAAACTTATTTGACGCATATGTCAAGGCTTTTTCGCCATCGACTTTCAAAATTCTGTCCAAGTTACAAAAATCCAACAGCAAATTTCCCAATGTCTGTTGATTTTGCGAATTGACCTTATCATAGCCTTCCTGCTCGAGTTTATCAAGCCCGGAGCGTATTGCGGCAACGCATTCCGCCGGGTCATCAACAGGCAGTCCTGCTCTTGAAGCGCGCTTGCACAGCTTTTCTCCGCGCAGCAGCGCAGGGAAAGTTTTTGGAACGCTCTCAAGTGTTTCCGCATAGGTTTCCTGGTGCTTGGATTCCTTTTTCAGTGCGTCCCAGTTCTTCAGTACTGTGTCGGTGTCGTCGGCCTTGACCTCGCCGAAAACGTGGGGGTGGCGGTAGACGAGTTTCTGGCAGATGTCGTTGCACACATCGTCGAAATCGAACGTACCGTTTTCACGCTCGATCTGCGCATGGAACACTATCTGGAGAAGCAGGTCGCCAAGCTCCTCGCGAAGCATTTCGGGGCTGTTCTTGTCGATGCCCTCGCATACTTCATATGTTTCCTCTATGAGGTCGGTGCGGATACTCTCATGGGTCTGCACCTTGTCCCAGGGGCAGCCATTTTCTGACCGCAGCAATTCAATGATATGCATGAGGTCGTTTATATCATATCTGTCCTTGAAATCAAAGTTCACCATAAAATCACCATAAAATCACCATATTTATCAAAGCTAGTGGTGAAGCCGTTTGAGGGCGACACCTTTTATATATTACCCTATTTTTGCGGATTTTTCAAGTGTTTTTGCGAAAAAAAAGCACGGCTTTTTATTAATTGGCGCTTTCCACGAAAATCGCTGTTGATAATTAGTGATATTCCATAAACAAATGCGCCTGAAACCACTGATAATACGGTGCGGAGGAGGTTCCCGAGGGAATCCGGGAGCAGCGAGCAGACAAGAAAAGCGCACCCGGCGCACAGCAGCGAGCCGACCAGCGGTTTTCGCACGCAGCGGAATACGCTGATACACGGCGAGAGGTGCTTCCGCAGAAGGAGGGCCCCTGTGATCGCAATGAATATGTACCCGGCGGCGGTGGCTAGGGCGGCTCCGGCTATATTCAGCTGCGGAACTGACATCAGTATCGGATTCAGCACTGCCTTTATCCCGACGGAGGCGGTCATCAGCAGCAGGGGAATATGCGCCTTCCCGATTGCCTGGAATATCCCGAACATTGCGGAGGCGGTGATCATGAAGAATCCGCCCAGGCAGAGTATCGTGAATGCCCCGGTGCATACGCTGACCTCTGCGGCGCGGCGGCTGTAGAGGGTCATGAGTATCGTCTGCGCAAGGGCGGCGGCTCCGGCACACGCCGGGAATCCAATAGCAGCGGCAGCGCGGAAGAGCGTGCAGCAGTGCCCCGCCGCGGAATCCACATCTTTCCGTTCCCAGGCGGCGGCGACCTCCGGGAGGGCGGTTTTCTCCGTCATTCCGGCGAAGGAGGGGATAAGCATGAATACCGTCATCGCGATTCCGGTGTAGCTTCCGTACATGAAGTTTGCCAGCCCGTCCAGTCCGCCGCACTGGGCAAGCAGGACAGGGTCGTTACCGAGAATCTCCGGGAAGGCGAGGGCGGTTTTCCGCAGCGTCCTGGTGACGGTCAGCAGATCAACGAAGGAAACGCAGTTCATCACCAGCGCTGACGCCGCCACGGGGATTATCTCCCGGATAAGACGACAGGCTATGGTGCGCGTGCTGTCGGTGGATTCACCTGGGGAGCAGGGGAGCTTCCGTTTCCTATCAGAGATCAGCAGGGAGATCAGTCCGCACAATTCGCTGAGGGAAACCGCAGCGATTGCTCCGGCTGCTGCCAGTGGAAGCGCTGCGGTGTACGCCTCGCTGTACTCCGCATAATACTGTCCTAGGATATCCGCGCCGCGCTCGAATCTGCCCTTAGCCCAGAATACGACGCCGTAAGCAGCCGCAAGTCCGACCGCCGCCCGGGAAACTGCTTCGGCGACCGCCGCAGCCGCCGAGGGTATCACATCGGATAATCCCTCATGGTAGCCGCGTATCACGGAGGCGATACAGCACAGCATGACCGCCGGGGCAATGGCAATGACCGCCGGAGTGCTCTCCGGGGAGCAGGCGATGTGCTCCGAGAAGAAAGCGGCGAACAGCGCCACGGCGAGTGAACCGAGGAATCCCACTGCGGAAAACAGCAGGAGCGCAGTCCGGCGCGTCCTGACGGCGTTCCCGGGGCGTCCGGCGGCGATATTCTGCGCTGTGATCCTCATCATCACCGTGGGTATTCCGGCGGCGGTGAGGGCGAACACCGGGGAATACAGCCCGTAAGCAGTGGAGAAATAGCCCATTCCTGTGCCGCCGAGCACGTTCGCCAGCGGAATCTTGAATATTGCGCCGACGATCTTGGTTATGGTCATTGAGGCGAATAAAATCGCGGTGTTCCTGATGTATTTCCTGTTCATGGAATCCCTCCCGGTGCTGATAACTTGTCTGATTAAGTGTATTTGGCTTTGTCCGGGAATATTACTGCGGTGACCAAAATACGGTATCTTTCATACAATACATCAGCGATGGTATCGCAATCTCAGAAAGGGGGATTCTGTATGGAATCTTATGAGCACGATATGCTCAAAAAGCCGGGATATGTGTATGCCCCTATTCAGCGCATGGATAAGGTCTATCCGCCGAACAAGGCACTGAAGGCAGGGACGATATTCCCGGAGCTGAATATTACTCTGGAGGAATACGAAAGGGGGCTTTACAATGGGAAGTAACATGTACCGCCGCCCGACAATGCCACAGACGCGGCAGGCTCCGCCGCCGTCCCGTCCTAATCCTGCGCAGGGCTGTGAGGAGCTTCTCCGGGCGATAGCCGAGGCGGATTTCTTCGCCCAGGACCTCAAGCTGTACCTGGACACCCACCCCGGCGACAAGCGCGCCGTCGAGATGTTCGTGGAGGCGTGCCGGCAGGCGCGGGCGTGCAAGGCAGCATTCGAGGACAGCTTCTATCCGCTGACAGCATGCAGCTCCGGCAAGGATGGCTGCTGGGACTGGCCGGAGGGTGTCTGGCCGCCGTTTAACTGAGGAGGGGTGACTTAATGTTCATTTTCGAGAAGAGAACCCAGATCCCCGTCTGCATAAAGAACCGCAATCCTAAGCTTGCCGGAATTATTTTAAGTCAGTACGGCGGACCAGACGGAGAACTCTCTGCTTCCCTGCGGTATCTTTCACAGCGTTTCACAATGCCGGACAATATGGGAAAGTCGCTGCTTACTGACATAGGCACCGAGGAGCTTGCGCACCTTGAGATAATCGGCAGCATAGTAGGGCAGCTGACGGACGGTGAGGGCGCGCGGAGCTTCGACAAGTACGGCAAGGCGGATTATTATGTTGATCACGCCAACGGAGTGTGGGCGGCGAACGCAAGCGGAGTACCGTTTACGGCGTCGTATTTCCAGGTGAAGGGTGATCCAATTGCGGACATTGTCGAGGATATGGCAGCAGAGCAGAAAGCCAGGGCGACATACGATAATATCCTGCGCCTGTCCGACGACCAGGATGTGAACGAGGTTATCCGCTTCCTGCGTGAGCGCGAGGTGGTGCATTTCCAGCGGTTCGGCGAGCTGCTGAATCACTATCAGAGCTGCATTAAGTAACGGCAGGTCACCGAGCGGATGAATTGCTAAAAAGCTCCCACCAAATCGGTGGGAGCATGTTTTATTTGTCGTATATCCTGTGGATCTCCTCCCAGGACGGGGCGGAGTCCTTCATCGACTTGTAGGCGGAGCATTCCACGCCGGAATTGAATACTATTTCGTCCATCTTCACCGCAAGCCCTTCCATCTCGGAAACCGCATGCCGGCAGTGGTCGGAAGCCGCCATATCCCCGAGTTTCGTGTGGCACATGATATTCATCATGGCGCTCATCAGGACACGCTTTACGCCGGGTCGGTAGTACGCGTCCTCGCCCTCGGGTCTGACCGCACAGCCGGATTTCTTCAGCGCTTCAAAGGCGTTTGAGGTGGCGTCAAACAGCATTTTACGCTGCTTCCCGGTGGATTTCCGCAGGTCGCAGCCGACTGTGTAGCACAGACGCGCGACTGGAACGATGAACGCAGCGTGGCACTTGTACCAGGCGTCCATGTCGTCCATCCACTTGATTTCGTAGTCAGCCCCGGCGAAGGTGCTTTCCACAATGCTCGTGATTTCCCCGGGAATATTCTTGCCAAGCCCTCCGAGCACCATTGACGGCGCATGGAGCGAGAGGACTTCGGTGTAGTCCTCGTAGCGGTTTCCGCCGGTGCCCTGGAATCCGAACAGCACGTTCTTGCCGCCTGCCTCGATTATCTGCTGCTTCATTTCGGGAGCGGAGAGGTTATTCCCGACCAGCACCACCGCGGAACAATCCGCTGCGCCCAGGGTTTTCAGCAGCTTCCACTGCTGTTCGTGCTGCATTACCGAGAATGCCAGGTCGAAGTGCTCCGCCGGAATCTCTCCCACGACCCGGGGTCTGTCGGTGTTGACGACCTTTTTTCCGTGGAATTTCGTGCGCAGTCCGTATTTTTCAAGCTCCTCCCGGCGCTTACCCCGGGCGAGGACTGTAACCTCGTTATTGTTTTGCAGCAGGGTATGTATCAGCAGGCTTCCGATAACTCCGGAACCGCAGACCAGTATTTTCATAGTGCTACCTCCGATTAGTTCAATCTAACAGAACAATTATATCACCAATGAACTGCTTTGTCAACATAAGTTAGCGCAGGCAAACAAATGTAATCAGCCTTGACAGCGGGTGGTTTTCGTGGTAGAATTAAGTAGTATAGACTAACTTGTAAAGGAAGTGCCACGATGGACAAGAAATACGACCCGGAAAAGATGATAGCGAAAAGCAGATTCCGGGATTATTATGCGGCATGGGAGCCTGACGACAAACTCCGCCTGCTGGGGAGAATGTCGCGGCTTCTTGAGGAGAACCGGGAATACGCCGACCGCAAGAATTACTCGCACATGTGCAACCTGATAACAGCGCTTGCGATGGAGCTTACCCTCGAGGAAAACGGGAAGCCCCGGAAGGAGGCGCAGGAATCCGTTGCGAACGCGATGTACGATTTCCTGAAGCCCACGGTGCCGAAAATGCAGAAGTTGGCGAGCCACGGCTGGTTCGTGCGTCTGCTTAAAATCAGCATGCCGGTCAAATTCGGGAACACCATCGGTCACGGCTGGGAGGTGGAATTCCCGAAATGCCCCAGGGACACCTACTCGATGATAACGCGCAGGTGCAATTACCACGACATCTTCAGCAGGTACGGAATGCCGGAATTCACCGCCGTGTTCTGCCAGGTGGACGACATGATGTACAGCGAGCTTCCGCGCGCGGAGTTCATCTACACCCAGCAGATAGGCAGGGAAGGGGATATGTGCGATTATTACTTCAAAAAGCGGTAGACCTCACTGCGCCCTTTCATAGGTGTAGGTTTCCGTGTAGGTGCTGTTGAATGATTTGGATTCCGTTTCGTCGTTTCTTACACGGGTGCATGTGACCTCAGCGGATACCGGGGTGCCGTCGCCGCCGAAAGTGTAGTCATAGCTGTATTCCTCGAGGGTATTCATTTTAGTGTTTTGTTTGCGGAATTTGTATGTGGTGTTCCCCCACTCGTCAAAGCGGAATTCCACGACAAGTTCGTCGTTGTCATGGCATGTCATGCGGCTGAGTACTCCGTTTTCGCTGTATTCGTATTCGTAGTTTCCCTTACCAAACATTATTTCAAGACCATCTGCGGAGATGTCCGGATCGTCGCTTATTCTGCTGGTAACCGTGCTGATAAGCCTGCCGTACTCATCAAATTCGTATGTGTATACGCAGTTGCCCTCCTGGGTGATCCAGCCGTTTTCGTCGGTTTTATATGTGATTTCATTGCGGACATCGCCAGCCGGGTCATTCGCATTCGAATAGTAGTAGGAAAGCACGCCGGGCGTGCGGTAGTCGAATTCCTCGTGATTCGTCAGCACGCCGTCCTCGTAATCCCATGAAGCGTGATATACCGGGCACATTGAGATAGCGTCGTTCTGATAGATACGGTTGATTTCCGTAACGTCATACTGATATCCATCACCATTGTGGTGTTCTTCGAAATGGTAGTTCCCGTTCTCGTCGATGTACCCGTCGTAGTATCCGTCCGAAAGATCAGCGTGAACGGCTGTCCTGATGAACTCCGTTTCCGCAGGCGTGGCGGATTCGGATTCAGATTCCATGGTCGCGGCTTCTTCCGTAACCACAGGTTCGGAGGTGCCCATCTCCGGCGACTCGCCTTTTATGCTGTCGATGAGTTCACGGATACGGCTGATGTCCTCCGGAGTCGCGGTGCCGCCGACCATGTCAAGCGCCGTCTCAAGGACTTCCAGAGCCTCGTCGGAACGTCCGAGGGCTGCCAGTGCCTCTGCCTTACCGATGTAAGCGTCTACGTTCAGCGGATCCATCGCCAGCACCTTGTCGAACTCGATTATTGCCCGTTCATAGTCCGAGTCGTTCAGAAATTTCTGCGCCAGGGAAACAAGCCTGGAGGGGCTGTTGGCGTAGTTTACCGCGGTTACGGTCGCGGCTGTGGCGCCGCCGGCGATTATCACCGCAGCGGCAATGATGATAAGCGGCTTTTTGGAGAACCCCCTGGGAGATTCTTCATTATGATTTTTCATACAATTACATTCCTTTCACGTTTTTCAACCAACCATTTTGTGGGGATTCCGTAAGTGAATCCACTTTTCTATTATATCACGATATGCGATGATTGTCAATGACGCAAAAAAGCTGCCCCATTTCTGAGGCAACTCTATCAGTTTTCGGAAAAGTAGCTTTCGAGGTATCTGCGGAATCCCTCCGGGGAGGACTGTATCCGCTTCTTAATGCGGTCGGCTTCCTCCTTGCCCTCGGCGGAGATCGTCAGATAGTACTTCTGTCTGCCGGTTTTTTCGGATTTTATCGTGACGCCGATAGTACACATTCCGTTTTCGTGCTCGGCATAGCGGACCGAAACCAGACCGTCCTTCTTGATCTCGTCCCGGGTGTAGACCTTGACAGCTTCCTCGAACATTTTCTCGCGTATCGACTGTGGAAGTTCGCTGCCAAATTCCCGGGCGGCGGCGTCGCCAAGCTTGGTGTTTGCGTAGACCGGGACTCCGTTTACTTCCTGGCAGGTGCACAGGCGCGCGGTAATCCCGTCCAGCGCCTCCATCAGATCAAAGTAATTCACTGCCTGCTCCAGTGAAGTTATTTCCGCAAGCTGATCTCTGGTGAGAGGACAGCCCAGGCTGTAGATCAGGTGGCAGACAAGTATCCTGATCTCATTAACGTCGTCTATCCGGATTCTGGGAATTTCTTTCATCACTTCACCTGCTTCCTTGGAAATAAGTTCAGAGTTTTCCCTCTGCTGAAAGCGCGGAAACCAGCGCAATATTGAGCGCCGCCTCGACGCAGGGGACCGCCCGGGGAACCACGCAGGGATCGTGCCTTCCCTTTATCACAAGCTCCTGCTCGGTCATGTCCTTGAAATCCACGCTCTTCTGCGGACGGGATATAGAGGGGGTAGGCTTGAATGCAGCGCGGAATATTATTGGCATTCCCGAACTGATTCCGCCGAGTATTCCGCCGTGGTTGTTGGTGAGGGTCACTATCTTTCCGTCACGCACCGCGAATTCGTCGTTGTTTTCGCTGCCGAAAATATCCGCGCAGCCGAATCCGTTACCGAACTCAATACCCTTTACCGCCGGGATAGCGAACACCAGCCGGGAGATCACGTTCTCCAGCCCGTCCATCATCGGGGAACCGACGCCTGCCGGCATTCCGACTGCGGCGCATTCCACGATTCCGCCTATGCTGTTGAGGTCGCTGCGCGCAGCGAGGATAGCTTCGCGCATTTCCCCGGCAACTCCGCTGTTCAGCACCGGGAATGCCGCAGATTTGACGGCTCTCAGCTGTTCTGCGGTCACATTCACCGGGTCGAAGGCGTCGTCCTGTATCCCTTTCAGGGAGCGGATATGCGCACCAGTAGTGATTCCGCGGTGCTCAAGTATCTGCGCGCAGACTGCACCTGCAAACACCAGCGGCGCAGTGAGCCTTCCTGAGAAGTGCCCTCCGCCCCGGGGGTCGTTGGCTCCGTTGTAGCGCAGGAATCCAGTGAAATCAGCATGGGCAGGCCGTGCGATGTGTGCTATATTGCCGTAGTCCTTGGAATGCTGCTCGCCGTTGAATATCACCGCCGCCAGCGGAGTTCCGGTGGTTCTGCCCTCGTAGATTCCCGAGAGGATATCGGGAATATCCTTCTCCAGTCGCAGGGTGCTGGTGCCGTCGGATTTCGCGGCTCTTCTCGCCATGTAGATACCGATCTCATCAAGGTCTATCTCCTCGCCGGAGGGCAGATTGTCCAGCACGACGCCGATACCCCTGCCGTGGCTCTCGCCGAATATGGATACGGAGATACCTCCGTCAAACAATGACGACATCGTATTCACCTCCAAGCGCCCGGAAATCCTCGAAGAAAGTGGGATAGCTCTTTGCAACGCACTCCGCCCCGGTTATCGTCAGCGGGGAAGTGCACCGCTGGGAAGCCACCGCCAGCGACATTGCGATACGGTGGTCGTTGAAGCTTGAGCATACGCCGCCGGAAAGCTCCTTCACGCCGTTTATCTCCAGTTCGTCGTTTACTATCTTTACATCGGCGCCCAGTGAGTTGAGCACTGTCGAGATGGATACCAGGCGGTCGCTCTCCTTTATGCGCAGGCGCTTGCAGCCCCGTATATGGGAAGTCCCCTCGGCGAAGGCGGCGAGCACCGTCAGCACGGGAACCAGATCCGGGATATCCGAAGCGTCGATGTCGAAGCCGGAGTAGTTCCCATTTATTTTTATCGCCTTGTCGATTATGTCGAACACCGCGCGGTCGCCCTGCACGCTGTTGCGGTTGACTCCGACGAGTTCAATGCTGCTTCCAAGTTCGTTTGCAACGGCGAAGAATGCCGCCTGGGAGCAGTCGCCCTCCACGGTGAACTTCGTGGGATTATAGGTCTGGATACCCTTGATGTTGTAGTTGCCGTTGACCTCCAGGGTTTCGATACCGAAGGCGCGCATGCAGTTCACGGTGATGTCCGCATAGGGCTTGGACTGGAGCGTGGAGGTCAGCTGGATAACGCTGGCGCCCTCAAGAAGGGGCATTGCGAACATCAGCCCGGTGATGAACTGGGAGGATATGTCGCCGGTTACGGGGTAAACACCAGAGGTGAGCTTTCCCTTGATGTGGTAGGGGAAAGTGTCCGAAATGAATTCCACGCCGTGCTTCGGTAACTGATCCAGGTAGGGAGTCACGGGTCTGGTGGGCAGCTTTCCGGAGCCGGTAAATACCGTTTCAACGCCGAGAGCCGCACAGACGGGCATCATGAATCGCAGGGTGGAGCCGCTTTCCCGGCAGTTTATCTCCGCGTAGGAGGGCACATTCTCGATACCCCTGACGTAAGTAACGCCGTTTTCAGTGCGTATTTCAGCGCCGAGTGCGGTGAGGGCGTCGGTGGTCGCGTCGATATCCTCGCATTCGAGGACGCCGGTTATCTCGCTTTCGCCCTTAGAGAGGGCGGCGCAGATAAGAGCGCGGTGGGAAATACTCTTGGACGGCGGAATCACGACTCTGCCGGAGAGCGGTTTTGGTGTAATGACGATATTCATGCGTTCACCTCAGCCTTTCAGGAAATTTTCGTATTCGTCGATGGACATGCTGCAAATCTTGCTTTCGCCGATATCCGGGCAGATAATTATATTCATGCCGGAGGAAAGGCGCTTCTTGTCGCCGAGGGAGTTCCTGAAGAGATCGTCCATCGGGGCTTCCGTCGTAAGGGGAAGATGGCACTTATTCAGCAGTGCGTCCAGCTTTTCGGAAACTCCCGGGTGGCACATTCCGCGGCGTTCGGCGATGTGGGTGAAGGTGCTCATTCCGATAGCGACGGCGTAACCGTGGGACATTCCGGTATAATTGTAATATTTCTCGATAGCGTGCCCGAGGGTATGTCCGAAGTTCAGGAGCATTCGCTCGCCCTTCTCGCGTTCGTCGTTCTCGACTACCTGCGCCTTGATGGAAACGCAGCGCGTGATTATGTCCTCGAGGTTGTCGTGGATATCCTTTTCGGTGAGGATATCAAACAGCTCCCGGGACTTTATCATGCCGTATTTCACGACCTCAGCCATGCCGTCCGCGAAGAACTCCGGCGTGAGGGTGGAGAGCGTGTCAGTGTCGCAGAGCACCAGCTGGGGCTGGTAGAACGCGCCCACCAGGTTCTTTCCTCCGGCGATGTCCACTGCGGTTTTGCCGCCGACTGAGCTGTCGGTCTGGGCGAGAACCGTTGTAGGGACCTGCACGAATCCGATGCCGCGCATGTAGCTTGCAGCCGCGAATCCGGTCAGGTCGCCGGTGACTCCGCCGCCGAGCGCGATGAGCGCGTCGGAGCGCGTGAATCCGTTGTCCGCCAGGAAATCATACAGCCGGATAAGGGTTGTGTGGCACTTGGAGGCCTCGCCGTGGGAGAATACGAACTTGACGGCGCTGAATCCGTGGTCCGCCAGGGTCTTCATCATTCTGTCGGAATACAGCCCGTCCACGGTGTCGTCGGTCACAACGCACACATGGCGCGCCTTTATTGCCGCGGAAATGTAATCCCCGGCGTTATCGAGAAGTCCGCTGCCGATGATTATATCGTAGCTGCGGCTTGCGTTTACATGTACTTTCTGCATAATGCATTATCCTTTCTGATGGTTACACTTATATTATTATAGCGCATTCCGGCGAAAAAGTCAACTATGCAGAAGTAATGCCCGCCGGAATCCGGGGGCATGGAGGTTATTCTGTTACTGCTGCGGAGTTCGGCTCCTTGCGCGTCATAGAAACCACGCACTCAACGTGGCACGAGCCGTTGCAAGCAATGTCTGGCTTTGTTTTGCAGTTTAGTGGAGTGCGGGGTGTGGGTGGTGCGTATAGGGGAATATGTCTATTGAGTAGTTTTACTGCTCAATAGACATATTTTTTGCCCAATATTGATATTTGAGTGAATGCATTTTCCTTTGATGAATTGTTGTTTACTAATATTCAAGCCTTATCAGAATTAACCCAATTCGTTTGTGTATTGACGAATGTCCATTGAGTTGAAAGATTGCATTACTTTTAAGCGTATCTGAATCGTCAGCAATACAGAACGAAACTGGGAGTCATAATTTAAGCTTTTCCAATCGATTTTCAGCAATATCACACCAATTCTTTTCTATCTCTATACCAATCCACTTGATGTTATGTCCCATTTTGTTTAATTTTTCACAGCAGACACCTAATGTGCCAGAACCGTGAAATGGATCCAAAATTGTACCTTCGTAAAACCCATTTGCATTCTTTGGACAAAATGCCTTGATTATTTCTGTAATCAAAGCTTCAGGCTTTTGAGTTGGATGAGGTGTTTTTTCATCTTGATAATTTTTTCCTGCAAGAGTCGGAAAAGACCATACATCACCCCTCATTGCGCCGAGCGGATTTGGTTGCCATTTTATGCGTTCACCTTTCGCATTTTTGTAGTAAACGGGATTCTTTAATCTTTCGGTGCTTTTGTATGGAATGCGCACATCATCAACATTGTAAGTCCAATTTTTAGGTGATTTTGAAAACCACAGAAAAGGCTCGTATTGTGTAAGAGGCGCAGTAGTGAGCCTACTAAAGCCGTTCTCGTAGTACCAGATATTCATACGTCTATAGTTTAATCCAACATCGTACATTATTGATTGAATGAATCCGATATAGTGGTGAATTCCAAACCAGATTATACTCCCATTTGGAACAAGCAAATCTCGACAGAGTTCTATTCGCTTTCTTGAAACTCTTAGAAAATCCTCCAAGGAAAGTTTATCACTATTGTTTCCAAAATCTTTGTTTAAGTTATATGGCGGGTCAGTTAAGACTAGATCAACTTTGAAGCCGTCATCAAGCATCTTTTGAAGAAGTATATCAGAATCACCACATATTAAACCACAGTATTTCTCCTTCATTATTTTTTTTCCTTTCTAAAAATTAAAATATATTGATGATGGATGTTTTCAACATAAGCGAAAGGGTAGCCATAGGGGAGAAGCGTTTTGTGATTTTGCAAGAGAATCTTAACTCCTTGCAAGGTAATTCTATAGCCATCAGAAGTTCTCCTGTGATTCATTGTTTGAATTAAGTCACTGTGAAAACTGATGAATTCTGATTTATTCCTAAAATCAGAAACAATTATGCACATATACTTTTTGGGGCGAAGAAGTCTTGCGCATTCAAGAAATACATCGTCCACGAGAGATTTTAAGAAATCCTGATAATTTTCGATATTTGACATATCATTTTCATCATTGTCTGAATAATTAGTGGCTAAATTGTTTTCCAAACGTTCTTTTTTGACCTTGTAATCAGCTTTTTTGTTCAGTATTGACCAGTAAGGTGGGCTGGTAACCATAAAATCAAAGGAACAATTGTCAATTTTTTTCAATTCCTCTCGCGAGTCCCCGAGGATAAATGTGTGTTTCGTTGAAGAGCCTTCACAGACTTCTGTTTCAAGCCTTTCAATTGCTAAATCATGCCATCTTTTTTGTAGCTCAATGCTCGTACAAATGCGCCCTTCAAGTTCGCAAGCTTTTGCAGTTGAGCCAACTCCGCCAAATGGGTCAAGAACGTGCATTCCCCTTTTGGTAAAAAAAGTTACAAGGTGAGAAATATCCTGGAAAGAAAACGGAGCTGGATGTTGCCGTTCGATTTGTGCGTGTGGATGTTTTGCACCAAGGCCCTTTTGATAAAAGAAACTTTTGGTTTCTGGCAACCATTGTGATCCATTTAGATCATTTAATGTATTGCGCGGATCTACAGGCTTAGTATCAATAGGTGTTTCGGAAACATTGTCATCATCTGCTTCTTTTTTTGAGGATTCAGTTTCGATATCCTCTGTGATGTCTCCAGAGATAAAATCCAATTTCATCTGGTAAGGATTTTGTGGAGCAATAATGTCTCGGCTTTTTTCTAAATACTCTTCCAATTGCTCTACGGAAAAACGTCTTTGACCACCAGGTGTTTTGGAAGGGTGGAGTATTCCTTGTTCAACCATTCGGTAGATGGTTGAAACACTAACACCTATTATATCAGCAGCTTTTTTGGTTCCAACTATATTTTCTGACATTTCATCAATCTGCCTTTCTGCATAGTATTCGTCTTTTTATATTATACCATGCGTTTTAAGACTTGTCAAGACTATTCAACACTTTTCAAGTGTTTTGGCTTTATTTATTTCATGGGTTCTATAATTCCAAGTTCTTTATTGCTTATTGGAATATCAGCACAATCCATTTGTACACAAAGTATATGTCTCAAATCCATATTATCGTAATCAATATAGTAGCGATTATTTTCGGGTTCAAAAGTGCAATTATTCCACAAGAGCAACATCAGTGCTCCTACGGTTATTGTTCCAATTTTAATTCCTTCGACAACGGCAATATCTTTTACTACTTGCCAATAACCTTGACGAGCATTAGGTAATTGTAGACATATAACTAGTGCTTTATTGTCTAGTTTGTTGATCCCATATCTTGTGTTTAGAACAGCAATATCATCGAGAATTCGTCTAGATGCGTCAAGCGTGTCTCGTCCAAACTCAATTTCCACGGCACCAAAAGATCCTGCTTGTGAAGAGTAGATTGCATCCATACGTGTATACACATCACCGATTCTGCGAATAGAGCATTTACAGCCCAAAGCGATAAGCAAATTTCTACCTACAGTGGTATGATAATTATTCCTTAAGTTGAAAAGTTTTTCATATATTTTTTCTAAAAGAAAATCATTCGCATTTAAATAAACTCCTGTGCGAGGAATTTTTAGCAATTGATTGATTTGATAGATATGATTAGACAGGTTTGCTTCATCATACTTCTCTTTTGTGGTATACATTGAGGTTGAAGAATAGACTGCTGGTTTCTCTTGGTCGGTAAAATAAATGGCTCCCACAGGGCAACGACTTGCACAAATTCCACAGTTAATACATTTTTGGACATCAATTATAGGAACATGACCTTCATTATCCCAAGCAATAGCATCAACGGGGCATACATTTATGGATTTATCACTTGGGAAACCATTAACGTATTCACATTCAATTTCACGGTCACTAAAGTACATACATCTAGGATTGGCGCAACTAAGACAACCAATATAACATTCATCGCCATTTCTGAAACATGCAACACCAGGCGTGCACTGGTGAATTAACAAAGCAAAAGGAATCTCTTTGAGTATAGAGATATTTTGCCTGTTTGATAACTCTTTAAATACTTGCATTCATTAATCCCTCCAAGTGATACATTTTTTCTTTGTCAAATCCTTTTCCATCGACGAGAATACTTACTGCAAGCGATAGCAATGACTTCAAATCAATTACACCAATCTTATAACCGTATGTTAATTTGAAATCAGAAATCAATCTGCTTACCTCAGCACGCTCATTCGGCATATAATATCCAACTGCCAATGTTGATGTTTCTGGGGTAGTTATATGAGTTTTTCGCGATAATAGAATAATTTTGTTTTCAAGTGCCTGCCTTATTGCTTTAATGGAGAGATGCTGTTCTTCAGTTGGTGATTTTATTTCAATCGGAATGCTCCTTTGTGAGTCATCAATAATAGCATCCCATCGAGCTCCATTATCGCCAGGTCTGGAGAAAGAACAGTTAAAACCCATTATTTTAAATAGCGTTGCTATTAATGGATAAAATGTGGTTTGCGTAGCATCTATATAATATTCAAATAGAATATCTACAATAGCACGGCTGCTTTTTCCAGAAGCCACCAGTTGATTTACTCTATTTAAGAAATCCGTATCCTCTGTCGATATTAATAAATCTGTAGCAGCTTCTTCAGGAATATTAATTTTCCATATCTGCGTATTATACAAGGCTTCGCGTTCTTCGACAGTGCTATCAAATGTATCAATGTGATTTTGTGATTCTAAACCACTACCTATTTCAATTCCGAGAGCTTTCTCCACTTGTGCACGTCGAATTGTCTGTGAAGGCGAGAATAATAAATCCTTGTTGCCAAGTAAAGATTTACATTGTTCTTTGTCAGATTCCATCACATCTTTTACTCCAGACATATCGTAACCCGCTCGAAGTAGCATGGTGTATGTACCTAGACGAATCGTTGCTTGTTGGGTGCATTCGTCCAAATTGATATATTTATTGAGTCGTAAATCGTACATGTTTTTAACACTCTCATAGGTTTCTATACCATGAGTAGTAATCTGTAAGCAGGACATAGACTTTCCATACAATGTTTTATTTTGAACTGATTCTATCCAATTACAACTCTTCATAAAAGCAATAGGAAGTCTTGTGCAATTATCAACAGGGGTTGTTTTCATACCCAAGCTATCTGCCAAATCTTCGAATGCTTCTTTTAACCTCTTATAATCACCTCTTAAAGATTTGATGTATTGAATCATTCCCCTATATGCGACTTCATCTTCATCGTTGATACTCATTGGCCCAAGGCATAATTCATGTTTATACATTACTCCTCCCAAATCAATAAAGGAACGCAATGCACATTTGAAAAAGCGAACTTTTTCATTATATCTCATTTTGTCCGTCAATTGGGTGGGACTGTTTATTCCAAGTACACATTGCTCATAGAGTTTGGAACAATCTTCTGTAGATAATGCAATATGAATACCAATATATGTGAACACCAACGGATACGATGATTTTTCGCTATAAGGAGTAATCCATCCAAGCATACGAAATACTTCTGCATACATTTTGGCGTTCATCAATGCAGAGTTCATGCTTTCTTGATCTGTATTGCTTAGTCGAAGTGCATCATCACCAGCGTATCCGTATGCGGTCATAAGTCTGCCTTGTGCAATAACAACAGCCATGTCCTCAAGTGTAAAATAGGCTTGCTCGTGTAAAGCTGAATAGAGTTGTTTTATTACCTGAACTTGGGTAGAATATTGTGTTCCAGGATTTCTAAACCTTATCAAATCAATAACCTCCTAAAATCTTATGTGCGATTTCCCATCATCATATCGTAGTGCTGTTTCTGCTCCATCAGTGTGAACACCATTCGAAATGTTTCTTTGGTTTGGCTTATGTCCACACATTCATCAACAAAGTTGATGCCATCGTTGATTCCTACTGAATTAGCACTTATATAAGATAACATCGCATTAACCATCTGATATTGCGTATAATCTTCATTCCCGCCTTTATCAATTGTAACGAATTTATCTTTATTATCAACCAAAATGCGCTTGCGAAGCGTGGTTCCATCATAACCGCACAACTGAAGGAAATAATACTCAAGGATACGCCGAATTACATTCAGCAAAGGGATAGGCGCGGTAACGACTTTGTACTCTTCCCATAGGGCTGCATAGGAATTCTGTACGGGATTATAGTTAATCTCCTCTGTGAGAACATCTGGGTTCTGTCTGGTACAGCATTTAATAGTAGATATGTTATCCACTTTGCTGATGAGGTAAAAATTTACATATTGAAAGTTTCTCACTTGATTATAGGTGATTTCCCGATGGAAATAGGCATTGTGAGTCAGGATAAAAATTTGTTTGATGAAATTGCCTTTCGCTGAAAAGTTGTCACCGACAGCATTATTCTCACATATTTCTATCATCTCACGTACTAAAGCACTAACGATGAAAAGAGAGTTACTGTCCATACTTGAAACAGGGTCATCTATAACCACTATCTTATCTTTTCGGCTTCCATCAGCAGTATCAGTACCTTTAACCGAATGGTAGAAGTAAAGAAATGCAATGAAATTGCGCTCTCCTTCGCTCAAGTTTTCTGCAATACTACCGTCTGGTCTTACTACCTCGTAAACATTAGGAACACCTTCTTTTGGGCGAAGGCTGAAACCTTGAAAACCAGAATCTCGTAACAATGTATTTACGCTTTCAATTGTATCACTTGTATTCACGCTGTTTCTATTTAAATCGGATATTTCTTTGTTAAGAGTATCCATAGTTGTTCTTTGAGCAGAAATGGTATCAGCCAGTGCGGAAATTTCCTTTTCCAAAGTAGACTTGCTGGTCTGATATTGAGATACCAAGTCTGAGAGTATAAATGCAATATGCTCCCAAACGGCTGTTTTACATTCAGCTTGTTTGCGAGGTTTGGAAATGATAATTTCATTATTCTCACGAATTAATTTATTATATCCTGCGATAATTTCAGACAGTTCATGCAATTTATCAGACGTATTCTCCAGTTCGACCACAAGTGTGGGGTTCGCTTTTTTCTCTTGAATCTTCTGTAGATTACTACTAATAATGCCCTTAATTGCTGACAGTTTGTCATTATACACATTAATATCAATTTCGGGCATCAGTTCGGTCGGTGTGTGCATCAAAGGAACAAACAGAGTGTTGGCAGCATTACGATATGCATCGTAAAAATCCGACAAGGCTTGTATTGCGTTTTGGTAATGTTTGTCAAAACAAGCACAGAATTCTTCTTCAAAATTGACAGGCAATTGTTGCTGGCAATATGGACATTTGCCGCCTGAGACGCAATGATACTGCTCGTGCCCCTGCTGAACCCAAGCTGTAGCATTGATAGTTTTTATGAACTGTGCAAACGGAGTATCAGCACTGCTCACTATTATTTCTCTAAGTACATCCTTCCCTGGAAGTGTATCAAGAATATCAGCATCTGCAATTTCAGCAAACTCTATATATTCCTTTGCGTTTTCTGAATAAGCAGCAACATACAAACGATTTAACGCCTCAAGTTCGTGTTCCTTGGGTGTTTTGATTCCCAGGACTGCCTCAGCAAAAGCCTTTTTTGTTTTTCGTTTATCCTGTGTTTTATCAAAACTTCGGCGTATAGTAGCAGTGGCATTCCAGCATTCTTGCTGGAACAATTCCAGTGCCGCTTCTAAAGCAGTCTCCTTTTTCTTTTGTTCCTCCATAGCGTCTGTGAATGCTTTGGAGGCTTTTTCTTTTTCGGACTGTTTCTCTTCGACCTGTCTTTGAATTTCAATATTTACTTCATTGACAGTAAAGACCCCCGGAAGGTTCTGATACTTCTGCAAATTAGCTGTAATATAATCCTGATTATATACATGGACAGTATATTCGGAAACAGATCTGCCGGTTCGCCAAGTCACACCGTTATTAACCTTTATTGCTTTACCAACGGTAGACTTTCCTGTGCCATTGTTTCCGAAGAAGAAGTTAATGAGAGTTGGTGTGATTGTCGCTCCGCACCCTTTGTATGAAGCGTCATTAAGTGTCAACTGCATAATTTCAGAAGGAATTTTTTCTCTCATTTTACTTTCACCTCGTCAAATTAACCCAAACAAGGTGATGTTAGCATCTTTCAACTCCTCTATAAGGTTGATATGCTTTATCGCCCAATGGGTATGATTCATTTCTGATATTGCTTTGTTCATGTTTTTCATTCCGAGTTCAAAACCGATACTGCTGATACTTTTCATAGGAATATTCCATAGTAATCTCCAACGGATTTTTATGCCATTGTCCTGAACTCTGATATCTTCAATTACACCAAGAAAAGCCTGCTGATCATCGGTTGGCTTAGCATAGTATCCCTCAGCTTCAGACATAAGAAGTGCTGGGAACGTCTTGAGTTCTTCTATATTCTCAGCCGTAAGACGTCCGTATCTGTCTCTCAATTCATCGGAAGTCCAATAAGAACATAATGCGCGTTCAGGAGACACCACAAAATGGCCCTCTGAGAATGTTTCGCCGCCCATTACAAAAAGATGGTAATACTCCGTGCTGATTTTCTGCGTTGATTGCATCGCACCACCTGATGGTGTTCGCTGAACTGGTGGTAGAATCATAACGTTCTGGCTAATGTGATCTACCTTATCAATATGAACGCTTTTCTCGCCGTATTGATTAACTGTATTTTGAGTATAAGGCAATAATTGAGCTGGGGTAACAGGTTGCAGTTCTTTTTTATCCATTACTACATCTCCTGATTATAACTTAAAAGTATCGACATGACCGATGTGAACACAATTTTCACCGTACTGGTTTACAACAGTGGCCTTCTCAATTATTTGTACTTTGGATTCTGTTCCATTGGCAGTCCTATCGTCATCACCTGCTGGTGCATTGTCAACCACAACCTCCGCATCTTCTTGATCGTTTTTTCCCATTCCTTTTGCCATTTGCTCAACTGTTTCTTTCCATGTATCAGAAAGGACTTGTCCCGATGCCAATACTCTGTCTGAGAAAATTTCGTGTGGTTCTTTATAAATCCTTTGCTGTGTGTCCTTTGAGGCGCTTTTTCTTTTTGTTGACGCAGCTTCTTTGAGAATAGTACTGAACAAATTTGCTAACTGTGTACCTACATTTAAATTGTTGATTTCTGGTAAATACTCTCTAAATCTGTCGCAAAGACTTACAGTGGTTTCGTCAGAGAACTGTTCGATATATTCAACAAAATTCTCGGGTTCTATATATGGTAAAACCTTCTTGGCAATTTTGGAGATTCCAGTGTTCCCGTTAAAATATGATCTATATGTAATCTCGGACTGTTCATCTAGTGTGCTTTGGCCTTCCTCTGTGATAATTGTTTCAAATAACGTTCTAACAAATGCCGCTTGATTGCTGGCTCCACCAATTATTGGATGTAGTATTTGCACAAAGTCTGAAAAGAACATACTAATTACTCCCTATTAAAACCTATCGAAACCTAACAACGCCTAACAATAGCTATCAAGTCCTATCAACTCAATTTAGTATAATTATTCTAGGAACTGACAAACAAACTAACTTCCCCAAGAGATTATATACACTTTTGCTTTATTTTTATTATATCACAGTTTTTTATTTTTTTCTACTATTTTTCCAAAAATGATATATAAAAACGTTGAAAAAATGTAAATATTCTTACTTTGGAAAATGCAGTTTTTTGCAGTCAGCCTTGACTTACTATATTTTTGCAGTAAATTGCAGTCCGCTGCGATTTATAATATATCTTTTATCTGATGTAAAATTCGGATAAACGGCTCAATCGGAAAGTTCCGTAGAGACTACAAATATCAAATCATGCCGGAGTGCGCAATCTTGGCAGGATATCTTTATAGGTCAGTTCACCGCGATAAAGACGGCCGAACAACCTGCGACGAGATACCCTTACCTTGCTGCGCTCTTTTTGGCTTTGCGGGTCTGCGTGTATCTTAAACGCAGACCTTTTTATATTCTGCCATGATTGCCCTCCGGCACAGGAGGTAAATCATGAAAATCAAAATGCGTTACGACAACACCTATCAGACTCTTGAAGTCGATGCCGAGAAAATGTGGGTCAGCCTATCACTTGAGGCTGGGGCGAACATTACGCAGGAGGAAAAGGAACAGCTTATTCAGGATAAGGTTGAGGAGATATACAATAAACCGGAATACAATAGCTGGCATAAGTTGGACAGGCATCGAGGTGAACCTAAAAGAACGTTTAGAAAAGACGATGAAGAGGCAGATAACAGCGATGGGATCGACCTTATTCCCGATTATTCCGACGAGGAGCGGCGTGAACGTAAGGAAAATTACGAAGATGTGTGTCAGAAATTGCGTTCTCTGTTGAAACCCGAATACGCAGATGTCATTATCGCAGTCATTCTCGACGGCAACACTCCCGAAGAATACGCTGCTGAAATAGGGGTACATAGGGATACAGTCTACAAGCGCCTTCAGCGTGCAAAAAAGAAATGCGCAAAAGTCTGGTGAACTGTCCAATTCGGCAGTTCGTCGTGGCTATTAGGCAGAGGGTAACCTCAAGATTTTTATTAGGAGGTCATTTTTATGTGTGACATGAAGATTTATGAGAATCCGGAATTTGGCTCTGTGCGTACTCTTTCCTTAGATGGCATACCTTATTTCGTTGGAAAGGACGTAGCTGAAATTCTAGGTTACAGTAATACCAAGGACGCTATTTCAGTTCATGTCGATGAGGAGGACAAGCGTGTAATTCAAAGGTCGGAAAATACGACCTTTGAAATTCCGAATCGAGGCTTAACTGTTATCAACGAAAGCGGTATGTACAGCTTAGTTCTTTCCAGCAAGCTCCCGAATGCGAGAAAGTTTAAGCGCTGGGTAACAAATGAGGTACTCCCGGCCATCCGTAAGCACGGTGTATACGCTATGGACGAGCTTCTTGAAAACCCGGATATGCTGATAGCCGCCCTTACCGAACTGAAAGCGGAGCGTGAACATAGAGAACTGCTTGAGCACACGGTAGCTGTGCAGAATCAGCAGATTTCCGAGATGAAGCCCAAGGCGTCGTACTACGATGTCGTACTTAACTGCAAGGATCTTGTCGCAATTTCAACTATCGCAAAGGACTACGGCTGGAGCGCAAATCGAATGAACCGTTATCTTTACGAAAATGGTGTTCAGTTTAAGCAGGGTAATAAAATCTGGCTGCTTTATCAGAAGTACGCCGAAAAAGGGTACACCAGCACAAAGACTCATAGTTATCACGGCAATGATGGAGCTGTTCATACCAGGGTACACACCTATTGGACACAGCAGGGCCGACTGTTTATTTACGGACTTCTCAAAGAGAATGGCATACTGCCAATTATGGAAGCTGATACCTTACGTCAACAACGCACGAACGCACTCTGCGGAGCAGCTGAATAAGCTGCGTTCCTCGCTGCGTGAATTCGGGTTTATCAATCCCGTAATTATCGACAGAGATTTCAACGTTATTGCTGGTCATGGAAGAATTCTTGCAGCGAAGGCGGAGGGCATAACCGATGTGCCTTGTGTGTTCGTGGATTACCTCACTCCTGCGCAGAAGAAAGCGTACATAATTGCGGACAACCGCATGGCGCTTGATGCCGGCTGGGACGAGGAGATGCTGAAAGTCGAGATTGAAGCATTGCAGGCGGAGGATTTTGACCTTTCGCTGACCGGGTTTGATGAAAAGGAACTCGCTGCGTTCTTTGACGGTGATTCCGATACCAAGGACGATGATTTCAATGTTGACGCAGAGATGGAAAAACCTTGCACAACAAAAGCGGGCGACCTCTGGCTTCTCGGTAATCACAGACTTGTCTGCGGCGATAGCACCAAGCCGGAAACCTACGAAGTTCTCATGAATGGTAAACAGGCAAATCTTGTGGTTACCGACCCGCCGTACAATGTGAATTATGAGGGTTCGGCAGGTAAAATCAAGAACGACAATCTCGAGAACGAGAAGTTCTATCAGTTCCTGTTGGACGCTTTCACCTGCATGGAAAAGGCTATGGCAAACGATGCAAGCATCTATGTTTTCCACGCAGATACAGAGGGCTTGAATTTCAGAAAAGCTTTCTCTGATGTGGGTTTCTATCTTTCGGGAACTTGTATATGGAAGAAGCAGTCGCTTGTTCTCGGGCGTTCACCGTATCAGTGGCAGCACGAGCCTTGTCTGTTCGGTTGGAAGAAAAACGGCAAGCACCAATGGTACTCAGACCGCAAGCAGACCACGATATGGGAGTTCGATAAGCCGAAGAAAAACGGCGACCACCCCACGATGAAGCCGATACCGCTTATTGCCTACCCAATCAAGAATTCAAGTATGAGCAACTGTATCGTCCTCGATCCGTTCGGCGGCTCGGGCAGTACGCTTATCGCCTGTGAGCAGACGAACCGAATTTGCCACACAATCGAACTTGACGAGAAATTCTGCGATGTTATCGTGAAGAGGTATATCGAGCAGGTCGGCTCTGCGGAGAATGTGTCTGTGGTTCGTGACGGAAAGACGATTGCTTATTCCGAACTGGAGGTTGCCGATGAAGAATGAACTCACGCTTGGCAGCCTTTTTGACGGCAGCGGCGGTTTCCCGCTCGGAGGAATGCTTGCTGGCATTACTCCGCTGTGGGCTTCGGAAATCGAGCCATTCGCTGTTCGGGTAACAACGAAAAGACTGCCGCAGATGAAGCACTATGGAGATGTATCTGCGCTGAACGGTGCTGATCTGCCGCCCATAGATATAATAACATTCGGCAGTCCGTGCCAGGATATGAGCATTGCCGGAAAACGCAGCGGTCTTGACGGGTCAAGGTCGAGCCTGTTCTATGAAGCGGTAAGAATTATAAAAGAAATGAGGTGCGCTACCAATGGCAAATATCCAAGATTTGCGGTCTGGGAAAATGTCCCCGGAGCGTTCAGTTCCAACAAGGGCGAGGATTTCCGGTGCGTCCTTGAAAGCCTGTGCAGGGTCAGGGACGAAACCGTTTCTGTTCCTCGACATGAGAAATGGTCAGCCGCAGGCAACATCGTGGCAGACGGTTTCTCAATCGCCTGGCGAGTGCTTGACGCACAATACTGGGGAGTACCCCAGAGAAGAAAACGCATCTACCTTGTCGCAGATTTTGATAGCGAATGCGCCGGAAAAATACTGTTTGAGTCCGAAGGCTTGTCGGGGTATTCTGCAGAGGGCTTCAAAGCGTGGCAAAGAACTGCCGCCGCTACTGAAAGCGGCTCTGGAACGGCAGGCGCAATCTGTCTGAACGACCAGGGCGGCAACAGAATGGACGTGACGGAGGAAGTAACCTGCACTCTCCGAGCCGAAGCTCACCACCCGCCGTGCGTGATGGAGTCAGCGGCAGGAGCGTCCTGTGCGGGATTTTGTACGGAACACTCCGCAAAAGCCCGTGGAATAGGCTATGAGGAAGAAACCTCACCTACCCTCCGTGCGGGTGTCATTCCCGCGACTGTCTATGAGAATCATTCACAGGATACACGCTACACCGAGTTGAACGGAATTGCTCCTACCGTATTATCAACCTACGGAACCGGCGGCAACAATCAGCCGTTTGTCGTGGAAGATACTCGCTGTTTTGATGTTCGTTTCACATCTGACGGAACGAAAAATGCGCGGCAGAACTGCTATGAAACAGATACCTCCCGGACGATAGATACGGGCGGTAATTCTCCCGATTCAAACCAAGGCGGCGTGGCAGTCGTAGCCGTCCAGGGATCAATGATAGGCAGAGCAGATAAAAACGGTCCGCAAGGCAGCGGTGTAAACGAGGATATATCATTCACGTTGAATGCCACCGACCGCCACGCAGTAGCATTTTCGCAGGACAGCTACACAAAGTACAGCGAAAACGATAAATGCGGTGCGCTTCGAGCCGCGGGTGGAATGTACGGAGGAGGCTCTGAAACGCTTGTTTACAGCACAAGCAAGAATT
>OOCI01000662.1_pt1 | contig 31105 bp, 24 predicted proteins | sample 1671761 | NCBI WGS metagenome assembly OOCI01 (sample SAMN06348190, study PRJEB24527) | human gut metagenome | biome: human gut; feature: ankylosing spondylitis patient; material: feces | host: Homo sapiens | place: China | collected 2015-10
GCCACCACTTCGTCTTTGAGGATGAAAAGTGCACCATTCCCGCAGCCGAGCAGCAGAATAAGCGCGTGGTCAGAGAGCCAAGTGAGCAGAGCCATGTTTAGTTTTTAGAATTCAGGACGGCCTGCAACAAAGTAAGGGTATCCTTGTTATTGAATGCATCGTTTTCGCTAATGTCGAATCGGCCATTGTAGTCGTTGATGATCTGCAGCACACCAAGGTACGCTTTCATGTCCGCCTTAGCGCCCTTATCTTCGCCCCCCAGATATCCAAAAGGATCACCGTTATTATTACTATCATTCTTCATGGCTAAAAAGAGATCTTGAAGGGCATCTTTGTCCTTAGGATCGGTCGTCTTAAGCTTATTTTTGAAGGTATCACTTGCATAATCCGAGTTACCATAGGCGGTCATGGTGCCATACAGAAGCGCTGCCTTGATGAGCGGGTCTTTATCTTTATCTTTATTCAAAATATCGGTCATTACCCCTTCGGGATTGGTTCTTACGCTATCCAAAAACTCATCGTTGTTCATGCTTTTTGCTTTGGAAGCGACATAAAGAATGGTGGCGTTAGCGAGCTCCGTATTAGAGGGATCTCTCCCCAGCTCATTTTTGAGATCATTTTTTAACTTCGTATAGTCGGCTTCAGGCATCCAAGTGGACAGATCGCCGCCCTTTAGCCACTCGGTAAACAGAGTGGAAATGCCGTTGCAGGTATTTGCCAATTCCACTTCATGACCATTCAGATTGGACTTTCTGAAATAATCAAGAAGCTCCTTCTGATCATCATTCAGCTCGACCACCGTGATAGGCAGGGGGATCGTGTTGTATTTGGTTTTGCCCGCGTACTTGTCCGTGCGGTATTTCACGGTGTTTTCCCAGTTAGAGCCGAAGGCGTCGGACAGCCACTTTTTAACGACCTCAGCATTACCGCCGTCAGAAGTAACGGAAACGCCGCCCTTGCCGACGGTCACGGTGCCCGTCACGCCGGGGTTCTCATACTTGCCGATCTCACCGGCGTACAGGATGTTGCGATACAGGGTCTCGTCCAGACCCTCGTTGGTGCGCTTAATGTAGCCGCCGTAGCCCACCGTGCCGACGCCGGCCAGAATGCCGATGATCGCGATGACCACAATAAGCTCTACCAGCGTAAAGCCTGCGCTGCCGCGCAGCTTGTTCCTCACTTGCTTTTTCATGTTGTATCCTCCTCAATATATTTGATTTCTTTTTGAGAATTATATGAACAGATGATTACTCTGTGGTTTCCCCTTGCGTTTTCCAGTTCAGCACGCCGTAGCCCACGATGCGCTTATCACTCAGAGAGTAGCGGTTGACGGCGACCCTGCCGCCGCTATTGCCCTCGATGGTGTAAAGGAAATTCCCTTCCACGCACAGCACCGCGCCGACGTGGTCCGGGTCCTTGACGCCGTCCGGGTCGTTGCGGCCGTCCCAGTCGAAAAAGACATAGTCGCCGGGGATGGGCATATTGTTGGCGTCACCGCGTTCGCGCCACATACGGCTATCCTTGAATCCCTTCATGCCCTCATCCACGTCTGCGAATCTGGGCGGCGCGCCGTTGATGGTATCGCGCTGCTGATCGGCTGCCCACGAGAGGAAGCAGCCGCACCAGGGGGTGTACTGGTTCCAGCCGGGGTTATCCTTGTAGCTGCGGATGTACCATTCGGAGAAGTAGCCGCTCCCTCCGATGATCTCTCCCCTGCTGTCGTACTGTCCGGCAAGCGTCTTTAAAAACTCGAACCGCGCGTCCTTTTCCGCATCGGTCAAATTGGGCTTTTTCAGCTCATCCAGCTTTTCCTGCGCCTCCACTTTGCCGACGCTGTCGCCATCGATTCCGGTGCGGCAGAAAACGGAGGTGCTGTAGCTGTGCGCCGCGGTCGCGAAGGTGAAGGTCACGAGGCTGCCGTCCAGATCGACCCGCGCGCCGCGCAGGTTGTCCAGCAGCACCTGATCGCCGCTCGTGCCGCTCGTGAGCGTGCCGCTGTTGTATCGCAGCAGGACCGCGCCGGGAGTGCCGCCGGCAGTCTTTCCCTGTAGCTGCCAGCCGTCGGAGAGCGGCTCCACGCGGTAGATCTTGCCGCTGGCGGAGAGATCCTCCAGCGCGGAGAGCACGATGCGCACGGTCTGCTGCTCGCCCGCCTCCTTCTGCGTTGTTTGATGCACCCGCAGTCCGAGCAGCATCAGCGACGCTGCGGCTGCCAGCACGATGGAGCTGACAGCGACGGTCACCAGCAGCTCGACCATGGTAAAGCCGCTGTTGTTTCGTTTCATCCGCTCGTCTCCCCTTCCGCTGTCAAATGGGTGATGGTATAGGTGTTGTAGCTGTGCGTCGCCTTGCTGACCTTGGCGGTGTACGTCGTTTTGGACGTTTTGTCCGGCAGCGTTTGCGTCGTCATTTCTACATCGTAATTGAGCGCCATGCTGATCTCTGTTTCGATGCAAACGGTATCGTTTTTGTAAGTAAGCGTAAATTTGCAGGATTCCCTGTCAGAATCGCTGGTATCAAGGGTCAAGGTATATCCGCTGGCCAGCGACTTTAAGTAGTCTTTGTACGCTGTTTTCGCCGCGTCCTTTGCCTTGTCCTTTACGGCGTTTTCTGTGGCGGCGTTTTCTGAGCCATAAACCGTTAAGGAGCTCACATTGCTCACAGCTTCCGCCAGTGCCACGAATTTTTCGATCTCGCCCTCCGCCTGATAGAGCTGCCGCGTCTGGCGGATGGAGCGCTCCTGCGCCTGATAATTTTTCAGCGCCGCGGTGCAGACGGACACGGCGACGGCGCACAGCACCAGAACGACGATGAGCACATATACCAGCGCGTAACCGCCGTTGTCTTTCCAGAGCTTCTTCATGTGCCACCGCCTTCCGGCGACACGGCGCGGACATACGTTTTCACCGTAACGAGCGGCTCTGCGTGCTTATCCGTCACCGTGACGTGATAATAGGGGTCGCTGTCGTGGTCTTTCTTCGTTTCGATCGTCACATCGGAGAAATCTCTTTCGCGGTAAACGGGACTTGCCTCCGTGACGCCGTCCTTCATCAGGGTCTCCACGGCGGTGCGGACGTTCAAATGGGCTTCCATGACGGCCTGGCTGTGGGCGTTGATCCGTCCCGCCAGAATGAGGCTCGTGCAGATGGGCGCGGAGATCAGGCCGATGATGGCGATCGCCACGACGACCTCCAGCAGCGAAAAGCCCGCTGTTCTCTCTTTCCCGATCTTTTTCATGCCTTGTCTCTCCCAATGGGTCAGTTGAAAATGTCTGTCTTACCGGTCGCGGGCGGCGTTACGCCCGGTTCCTCATAGGTGTTCTGAGCGGACGGCATCAGATACAGCGTCAGGGTCATCTGCCCGTCCAGCAGCTTTTTTTCGCTGTCGTAGTTGAAGGTGGCATACCGGATGGAGGTGATGCGCTCATCCGTTGCCAGCGCGTGCACCATGTTCTTGAACTCCCGATAGGAGGCGTGATAGTACACCGTCAGGTTCAAGCCCTCAAGGAGTGCGCCATCGCTCAAGGCCTGCATCGGCGTGATCTCACCGAAAGAAAACTCGATGTCGCCGCCGCTCCCGAAGCGCTGAAGGAAAATATCGTGCAGTTTCTGGGTGTAGCCCAGCTCCTTACTGCCGGTCCCCAGCGTTTTTTCCAGATACAGCAGATAGAGGATCTGATCTTCTTCCTTCATATCCGCGGGGAAGTTCTCATAAAGCGCGGCGCGGCTTTCCTCGATCGCGGCCTCTGCCGGCTCAAGCTGATCCTGCACGTCCTTGTACATCTCGTTTTCGACGATGGTGGTTTGCAGCGCGGTGATCTGAGCATTTAACTGATCCCGCTCCATGACGTAAGCTTCACTGCGGGGGCGGTAGCCCAGAACATACACCAGAACGGCGACCAACAAGAGCAGGACTGACAGGACAGCCTTCCAGTTTCTACCGATCACTTTCACTGGCCCACCTCCACTTTCTCAACCTTGGCGTCGCGATCCAGACCCTTGCGCGTCTGCTCCGCCTGGATCAAGGACTCGTCATAGGACAGCACGACCGTCAGGTAATAGCGGTTGTCGGCAGGCTTCTGCGTCTGAGAAGCGCCGGTGTTGAAGATATCCGGGATGCCTGAGCCGCCGGTTTGATTTTTGAGTTGATTCATCAGGATCCACATCAGCAGATCGTTTTCATCCATGCCCGTGTTGCCGGAGGTGCCGGATGTACCGGAGGTCTGCTGATTCTTCCGCAGCAGCGCGTTGACCGCGGCCACAGTGGCGGCATCCCGCTGGAACGCCGCGCCGCTGTTGATCTCCTTTTGGAGCATCGCAAGGTCGAGCGCGGTGTTGACCGAGCGGAGCTCGCCCATTTCCTTGGCAAGATGGAGCGCAAGCTTGCCGCTCAGCGTCTGATTCTGCCGAATGAGCGCGATCGCTGCGTTGACATTCGTCTTGTTGTCGGTCAGGATATTCAGCAGGTTCGGCAGATATTTGTTCAGCATCACATCGTCGCTCTCATAGAACATGCGGTGCTGATCGGCGTTTTTCCAAATGTCGTCAAAGATCTTGTCGTACAGGATCTGGTCCTTTTCCTCACGGGCGATATCCTCGCGCATCAGCAGGAAAAACTGATACATGGCGGCAGGATCGTTTTGCAGCAGCGAGCGCAGCGCCGCCTTTTCCTGCGCGACAGTGGCGCTCTTGAGCAGGCTGTCGAGCGGGAAGGAATACTGCTGCACCGGGCCGTAGACGGCTTGCAGCGCGTCCAGCTGGTTGGAATTCAGGTATTGCAGGCTGAGACGCAGCTTTGCAATATCGGCAGACTCAATGCCAGAAGCAGAGGACGTACTGCCGCTGCTGGGCGTGGTAGGCGTGACCGGCGTGCCGGAATTGCCGGGACGGCTCGGAACGCTGGGGGTGCTCGGCGTGCTCGGCGTCGTCGTGCCGGGGTTGCTCGGGGTGACGCCGGTGCCGCCTCCACTGCTGCCGCCGCCTCCGGGGAGCAGACCTTGCAGGAAATCAAGGTTATCGGGGGAAATGGTCATGCCGACCTTCTCCATCATGTCGGCGTAGCTTTCGATCTTCTGGATGGTCGCTTCGTCAACGCCCGCGGCACGCAGCAGCGGGAGCACGTCCTTGATCATTTTGCCGGTGATGCCGTTTGACGCGTTGGGGAACAGCTCATCGAGGGAATAGCCGCCCTCGGTGGGAGGTTCTTCCGTACTGCTTTCCTCGGTGCCATCCGCTGCGCTTTCCTCCGTGCCCGGCACGGGGGACTCCTTCCCCGCTTCCTCGTACAGCGCAGCGATCATTTTGTCCGGGGAGTAGGCTTCCCGCGGGCCGATGGTCAGGCTGGAAACGGTGTTGAGGGTCATGAAGGGCACGTCGCGCAGCGCCACGAGGAAATAAGCGGCGTCCTCCTTGCTCTGGAAGGCGACCTGCGCCGCAAGACACAACTCGGTCGTGCTCAGAGCGGTCACCGTTGACTTCTTGGGGAGCTTTGCCTCCAGCTCGCCCAGCACCAGTTCAAGGTTGTCGTTATATGTCCGAACGGAGTCGAATACGGTGTCCCAGTCGGCGCTGTAAGCGTCGTACATACTCGAATAGTTGTGGTAGTTCTCCGCGCAGCCAGCATTCTGCTGGGCAAGCGCCGTCAGGCGGTCCTGCTGTGCGCGCAGACCGTCCAGCTCCGTGCTCCACGACAGCTTGGAGGTCAGCAGCAGCAGCACGGACGCCGTCAGCGCCGCGCCGCCAAGGAACACAAGACCGTACTGCCACGCGCGGTTGATGGGTGCGCGCGCGCCGGTGATGTGGTTCAGCTCCGGGTCGCCGAAGTCAAGGGCGGTGAGCGCCGCGCCCTGACAGAGCAGCCACTGCGCGCCGTAGTCGGTCTCCGCCATTTCGACGGGGACATTCAGCAGCGACGCAAGCGCCGGGGCAAGCCCCGCCTCCTTCCCCTGACCGCCGGAAAGCACGGCGCTCGTCAGGCGGGCGCGGCCGGGCATGGCGGAGAAGTAGTCGAGCACGATGCCCGCCTCATTGAGGTCGTCCTGCTGGGAATAGCCCCGCTGCAGCAGGCGCTGCAGCTTGACCTGCCCGTTGTGAACGAAGGTCAGCAGCAACAGCTCGCTCTCGGCGTTGATATAAAGGCAGACGCCGTCGTCCGTATCCGCGGAGGACTTCGCGTGCTTTGGCATGGCAAAGTCCGCGTCCACGGCGGTGGCGTGGCTGTGACCGCAGAAATCGACGGCGGCAACGCTCAGCCCCATGCTGTTGGCAAGGGCATAGTAGCGCTGCAGCATCGCGCGCGGCACCGCCCAGAGCTGCACGCGCAGAAGACGCGCGTCCTCGCGCTGCTCGACGCCCACGCTCTCCCACGAAAGCTGATACTCGCCCGGGTCGATGGGGAAATACTCGTCCATGTTCGCCAGCAGCATCTGACCGAGACGCTGCTGCTTTTTCACCGCGGGGACGGTGACGCTCTCGCTGATGACCTGCGTGGAGCAGAGCGAAAAGACCACCTTACGGCAGCGGCGGAACAGCCCCTGCCGCAGAACCGGCTCCATCGCGTCCCGCAGGGCGTCCAGCCCCACGAGCTGACCGTCCTCGACCGCGTTCGGCGGTGTGGGCAGGATGACCTGCTCGGAAATGGCGTCGCTGCCCAGCGTCATCTGGGCGATGCGGATCTCCCGCTCGGTGATCTGCACCACCAGCGCCCTGCCGCTCAGCCTTTGCATGCTCATAAGTGTTCCCTCCCGGACTGTGGGAATGGCACAGCCGTCCCGAAGAACGGTTCTGCCCCTCCCACAGGCTCTTGTTTTTCTCTCGCGGGCAGGTCCGCGCCTGCCCTTTTCTCTCCCGTGTTACAGCCCAAAAAGGCCAAGATACGCCGCGATGAGCCGGTCACCCCACAGCGCCGCGACCCAGATCCCGGCGGCAAGATACGGCCCGAACGCCAGCTTGCGGGGCGCGCCGCGTTTCATGCGGATTGAGTGGATGATCGCGCCGGAAACACTGCCGAGGATCATCGCAAGAAGGATGCGCTGCCAGCCCAGCAGCAGTCCCGCCCCTGCCATCAGCTTCACATCCCCCATGCCAAGGCCATTGCCCTTCGTCACGAACCACAGCAGGAGGAAAAGAAGGCTCACCGAGAACATGCCGATGAGATAGGTTTTCCAGTGAGATACATCCGCGGCAAGCTGCACCGCGCCCAGCAGGAAGATCGCAAGGTTCAGCCCGTTGGGGATCTCGAAGGTGCGCCAGTCGATGAGCGCCACGACGATGAGCGCGGAAAAGAGCAGCGAATACAGCACCGCGCGCAGCGGCTCGGCCTGATACAGCCACGCCGCGAGCAGCCACGCGCCGCCGCTGAGCGCCTCCACCACGGGGTACTGGGCGGAGAGCCTTGCGCCGCAGGCGCGGCACTTCCCCCCCTGCGCAAGGTAGCTCACGACCGGCAGCAGCTCATACCAGTGCAGACGATGGCCGCAGGCCATGCAGTGCGACGGTGTTTTCACGAACTCCTCTCCGCGCGGCAGGCGGAAGATCAGCACGTTGCAGAAGCTGCCGACGCACAGACCCAGCGCCGTCCAGAGCAGCAGCAAAAGACAGGTCATGGGGGAAACTCTCCTTTTTGGTCAGGTCAGGGGTGTTCCCCCGCCCGGTGATAGGGACGCCGGACGGGGCGTTGTTTCTAAGTGCTTGGGATGGTGCGGGGGGGGGGTTATTTCGTGGTCTTCGGGGTCAGCACCCAGCCAGCAGGATGACCACCCGTCGTGCTGGTATCCTCCGTTGCGTACCACGTTGCCACTGAGGTGTTGCTCTTGAACTTGAAATCCTTCAGATCATAATAAGGTCTAATATCGTTAGCCGTAATAGTAAGAGTAGAGGGCTCAAGCGTAACGGTAGCATCACCAGAACCGCTAGCCGCAGGGGTAACAACGATCTTCGTAATGTCCTTATACTCATCGCTGGTCTTAAGCTGCGCATCGGTAGAAGCGAAGACAACAGCAGTCTTGATGGCGTCGAGCTGGGTGTAGTCGGCGGCCTCGTGCGCCTTCTTGATGTAGCCGGAGTAAGCGGGAACGGCGATACCGGCGAGGATGCCGAGGATCGCGATGACGACGATCAGCTCAACGAGGGTAAAACCGGACTTGGAACCAAACTTTTTCATAGGAGTTTTCTTCCTTTCTTTGTTTTGCGTCGGATTTTATATCATCGCCATGCGGCACGGGCCCCTATCTCCCGCTCCTGAATACACGGCTTGGATATACGGATTTACAGGTATTTGTCGAATGCCTTGGTCATGTTGATCATCGGCAGGTAGATGGCCAGCACGATGATGACCACGAAGACCGCCATGAAGATGATGATGGCGGGCTCCATCAGGTTCAGGAGCTTTTTGGTGGCCTCATCTACTTCTTCATCATAGTAGTCGGCGACCTTGCCCATCATGCTTTGCAGGTCGCCGGTCTCCTCGCCCACGCCGACAAGATTCGACACCATGGGCGGAAAAATACCCGTCCGCACGAGGCTCTCCCGCAGGGGCGTGCCCTCGGCGACCAGGGCGCGCGCGTCGCGGATGGCCTCCAGATAGTAGATGTTGCCCATGTTGCTGGCGGCGAGGTCCATGCTGTCCGTCAGCGTCAGGCCCGAGCCGATCAGCACCTCCATCGTGCGGCAGAAGGTGGCGCAGGCGGTTTTCACCGTCAGGTTGCCCACCACGGGCGTCTTGCGGGCGAGCCAGCCGAAAAAGTGCTTGCCCTTGTTGGTCCTGTGAAACAGGACGCCGCCCACGATCAGCGCCACAAGCACCAGCAGCGGCACCCACCACCAGGATTCGAACCATTCGCAGACCGCCATCACGCCCTGCGTGAGCTTGGGCAGCTCCGCGTCCATATCCTCAAAGGTTTTGAGGAAGTTGGGGATGATCTTCGTCATCATCACGATCAGCACGACGATCATGACCACGATCAGCACGCAGGGGTAGATCATGGCGCTGGTCACCTTGCTCTTGGTGCGCTTGCTGCGTTCGAAATAAAGCTCCATCTGGCGGAAGGATTCCTCCAGATTGCCGGAGGCCTCGCCCGCTGACACCATATTCACCAGAATGGCGGGGAAGATCTTGGGATGGCGGCGCATGGAAGTAGCAAGCGATTCGCCCTTTTCCACGTCCGCCTGCATTTCGCGGATGGCGGCGCGGAGCTTTTTATTGCCGGTCTGCTGCCCGAGCATGGAAAGCACGGACGCGACCGACACGCCCGCGCGCAGGATGGACACGAACTGACGGCAGAACACCGCCATGTCCTTCGCCTTGGGCTTGCCGAGGAACGGGATCTCGATATCGCGGTTGAGGGTGGTCTGCTCCTTAATGTCTAAAATCGTATAACCGGCGCCGCGAAGGGAGCTTTTCGCGGTCTCGATGGACGACGCATCCAGAGAGGAGCGGACGCGCTTTCCGTTTCGGTCGATCGCCGTATAGTTGAATCCGGGCATGGAGCCGCCCTCCTTTCTCAGGTCTGCCGCCCTGTCTTGAATTTATCAGGCTCGTTGGCGGCGGCGAGGGCAGTCTCCAGCGAAATCACGTGACGGTCGACAAGATCCTCCAGCGCGTCGTCCAAAAGCTGCATCCCGTACCGCTTGCCGGTCTGGATGGCGCTGACGATCTGGAAGGTCTTGCTTTGCAGGATCATGCTGCGAATGGCGGGGGTGACGACCATGATCTCGAATACCGCCGTGCGGCCGCCGCCGATCTTCGGCAGGAGGGTCTGTCCCACGGCACACTCCAGCACGTCCGCCAACTGGATGCGGATCTGGTTCTGCTGCTCGGCGGGGAACGAGTCGATGATACGGTCGATGGTGTTGGCGGCGCCCTTGGTGTGCAGCGTGCCGAACACCAGATGGCCCGTTTCGGCGGCTGTGATGGCGGTTGAGATGGTCTCCAGATCGCGCATCTCGCCGACCAGGATCACGTCGGGGTCCTGACGCAGCGCAGCGCGAAGTCCCGCGGCAAAGCTGCCGGTGTCCGCGCCGACCTCGCGCTGGTTGATGATACATTGATCGCTCGCGTGCAGGTATTCGATCGGCTCCTCCAGCGTGATGATGTGGCGGCGCTGGGTGTGGTTGATGTGGTCGAGCAGCGCCGCGAGCGTGGAGCTTTTGCCCGAGCCGGTGGGGCCGGTGACGAGCACCAGTCCGCGGGGTTTATCCGCCTGCGCCACCACCACGGGCGGAAGGCCCAATTCCTCGGCGGTGGCAATGCGCAGCGGCAGCAGGCGAAGCGCCAGCGACGTCATGCCCCGCTGACGGAACACGTTGCAGCGCATACGCACCAAATCGTGATAGGTCACGGCGAAGTCCGCCTCACCCAGTTCATGAAATTCCTTGAGAAGTCCGGGCGTGATCAGCTCCTGCACATAGGCGGTGGTATCCGCCTCGGTCAGCGGGACCTCCCCAAAGTTGGTCAGCTCGCCGTCCAGTCGAAAAATGGGGGGCTCCCCCACCGTGAGGTGAATGTCGGAGGCGTTGCGCTCCAGCGCGTCATGAATGAGTGTTTCCAGGTCGATCATGCGCCGTCCTCCAAAGGATGAGTTTCTTCCGCCACATTTTCAACGCTGATGCGCTGCATCTCGCTGATGGAGGTCGTTCCCTCCAGCACAAGGCGGCGGGCGCTTTCGCGGAGGGTGTGCATCCCCTCGGCGATGGCAGTCTCCCGCAGCGTGCCCGTGTCGCAGCGGTGGGAGATCATCGTGCGCATACGGGGCGTGATCTCCATGATCTCGTAAATGCCGATCCGGTCGAAATATCCGGTACCGGCGCAGCGCTGGCAGCCCACCGGCTCGTAAACCTCGGCGCTGTCCTTCTCCTCCGGCGTCAATCCCAGATATTCCAACTCATGCTCTAAAAGAACGTGACGCCGCTTGCAGTTGGGGCAAAGACGGCGCACAAGGCGCTGGGCGATGATGCCGGTCAGCGCGTCGGCGATGAGGTAGCTTTCCACGCCCATGTCCAGCAGGCGCGTGACGCTGCTGGCGGTGTCGTTGGTATGCAGCGTACTCACCACGAGGTGACCCGTGATGGACGCCTGCACCGCGATGGACGCGGTTTCCCGGTCGCGGATCTCGCCGATCATGATAATGTCGGGGTCCTGACGCAAAATGGAACGCAGGGCGTTGCCAAAGGTCAGGTTCGCCTTGGGATTCACCTGCACCTGATTCACGCCGTCCACGTTCGCCTCCACGGGGTCCTCCACCGTGACGATGTTCACCATGTCGCTGTTCAGCTCGTTCAATGCGGTGTAAAGCGTGGTGGATTTACCGGAGCCGGTAGGTCCGGTGACCAGCACGATCCCGTTGGGATGGCGCAGGATCTCGTCGAATTTTTCCAGTTCCGACCCCGTCAGGCCAAGGGCGCGCTTGCTGCGGCGCAGCGCCTTTTTCTGCGTCAGTCGCATCACGCACTTTTCGCCATAGACCGTGGGGAGCGTGGAAACACGCACATCGTATTCCCGGCGGTCCACCAGGATGGAAAAGCGGCCGTCCTGCGGTCTGCGCTTTTCGGAAATGTCCAGATTGCTGAGGATCTTAATGCGCGCGATGATGGCGGGCAGCAGCTGCAGGTCGTAAGTGGCGGTGGTGTACAGCACGCCGTCCACTCGGCAGCGGACCCGGACCTTGTCCGGTCCGGACTCCACGTGGATATCGGAAGCGCGTTGGCGCACCGCCTGCTCCACAAGGGAGTTCACCAGCACCACCACGGGGGAGGCGTTGACATCCTCCTGAAAGACCTGATCTTCCAGAGAGGCACTCTCCCGCTCGTTGGTCTGGGTGTAAAGCTCGGCAGCCTCCTGCATCTCCTCGCTGCCGTAGCAGCGGTCGATGGTCACGAGAATGTCGGATGTTGTCGCTAAAAATGGCTTAATGCGACACTTGCTGGCAATGGCGACCATGTCGCGCCCCTTCATGTTCATGGGCTCGTTCATGGCGACATACAGCGTGCCGCTGTCCTCCGGATCAAACTGGAAGGGCATCATTGTATATGTACGCAGGATATCCGGGCGAACCGCCTGTCGGACATCCATGGGGATGGTCATTTCGTAAAGGTGCACCACGGGGGTGCGGGTCAGCGAGGACAGGGCTTCGATGACCTGTTCCTCGGGCAGGATGGCGCGCTCCAAGATCAGCTCGCGGATGGACTTGTTCGTTTCCTCCTGAGCACGACGCAGCTCATCCGCCTGTTCCGCGGTCAAAAGCTGCTGTTCCAGCAGGTATCGCAGGAGCTTTTCGTTCATGCGCGCCCTCCTTTCTCTTGTTTTTCGGGGCAGAAATTATTTTTGAATCAGTGCTTTTCAAAAGTGTGAGACGACAGACCCGCCAGGCTCTCAAACGCGAATGAGCCGCTGCCGCGCCTAACGTCTTTTTTTTTTCCCCCCCCCCCCCCCGGGGGGGGGGAATTCCCCCCGCCGGGAAGAGGTGGTTCGAATCATTGCTTTGTCTTACGCTGTCAAATTACTTGACGTTGATGATGAGGTTCGCGCTGGCGCTGCGGGTGTTGTAGTTGACCGTCACCTTCTGACCGGCAGGGTCAGCGAAGTCGTTGATGCTCAGATCGCCAAACTTCGCGATGAGGTTCGCAAGCTCGGTCACGGCCTCGAGAGAGGTCTTGGCATTGCCAAGCGCCGTGAGGTCGTTCTCCGTCAGCGTCACACCGTTGAGGGTGATGCTCGCGCTGTCGGGCAGCAGGTTCTGCGCCTTGGCAACGATCTTGCCGAGGTACTGCGCAACATAAGTGTCGCCCTTGTTGCCGACGATGTCCATCATGGTCTGGCTCGTGAGCGCGTCAGCAAGCTGGGCTGCGGTCTTGGTCTGGATGCCATTGTCGGCATTGAACTTCAGGCTGTTGAGCAGGTTGATCTTCTCCTGATACTTCGTCTGTTCGGCAGAGCCGTTATTCAGAATATCCGACACATTGATCGTGGCAAGCTTGTCGTTCAGCTTTGCCTCCAGCTTTGCCTTGCCCTCGTTCTTGATGGTGGGAACGAGATCCGCCAGAACCTTGCCGTCCTTGGCAGCGGCGGTCTTCTCGTTGCCGAAGTCCAGACCCACCTGCACAAGCGCGCTATAAATCAGGTAATCCTTCAGATCAGGGTTCTTCGCCAGCAGATCCTGCAGCGTGGCGGAAGAAGTCAGCGCAGTGTCAAGCTCGCCCTTCGCCTGGTCGTAAATCGCCTTTCTCACAGCGGGACCCTTAACCGTAGCATCTGCAATAGGAGTTTCTACCGTGATGACTGGTTCAGCCAATATCGCGTTGATATGACCAACATTTTCGATATTGAACTGAATGTTGGGGGGAGTAATCTTAGCATCGGGGTAGGCGACAAGTAACGCCTTAGCCATCGACAGGATTTTGTGGTTGTTCGCCTTATCGACGATCCACGCCTCGTTGATCTTCTTCTCCGCAAGCTTATCCTTGATCTGCTTCTGGATGAGAGCGTCCACATCGAGCGCGTCGATGTCCTGCTCGATCAGATCCCATGCGGCGTTGATGAGGGCGGTATTGTCAAGACCCGTCAGGGTGCCGCCGTTGGTGGCAGAGGCGACGAGCGCCGTCCAGTTGGTCTCGACCCACTCGCCTGCCTTTGCACTAAGAGCTCCCTTGAGCTCGGCCTTGGTGGCGTGAGTCAGGGTGATATTGTATTTCTTCAGAGACGTCTCGATCTCCGGATAGATCTCGTCGAGATGCGTCTCCATTTGCTTCTTGGCCTCAGCGACGACCTTATCCTTGGTGCCGTCGTTATAGGTGAACTGCGCGGCGATCTGGTCGAGGCCGTCGTTATAAGCCTTCTGGATGTCCTTGCTGATGTTGAGACGCAGATAGTTGCCCTCGTCATACTTGTACTCCAGCAGACCGTTGCTGTTGAGCTTCGGCGTCACGACGAGCTTATAGTTGTAGGTGTAATTGTCGGTCTTCGCCTTGATGTCCGCGTTGGTGGCAGAGGGAGCGAAGTTGACCTTCAGGTCGATATTGAAGGTGAAATTATCCGTGTAGGAGGTGCCCTGCGCCTTCATCTGCTTGTAGATCTCCTTGGAGATGGCAGTGCCAAGCTCCTTGACGATCTTGGACTTGGCGGCGGAGAGAGAGGCGCTGTTTGCGCCGACCTGAACGGTGGCGTAGGTCTTGCCGTTGAACACAACGTCCACATTGCCGCAGACATAGTTGCCCTTGCCGTCGTGGAAGTTCGCCCACAGGCTCTTGCCCTCTTTCTTGAGAAGGTCGACGACCTGCGTCTTGATCTCTTGCAGGGACTTGTTGGTGAGCACGATGCCGGTCTCGGACTCGACAGCGTTCTTAACGCTGGTCAGGAAACCGTCGATATCGTCGGGAGTGGGCTTGCTCGTGGTGCCGGTGATGATCGCGTCGGCGATCTTGTTCGCCTGCTCGATGGCGGAGACGACCTGACCGTCCTTCACCTCGAGAGCGACGTTCCAGGTGACCTCGCGCTCGGTCTTGTTGTCGCCGGAGGTGAAGTTTGCCTTCACATCCTCGACCTTGACCATGTCGTTGACAATGTTCTTGACCTGCTGGAGCTGTGCATCCGTCAGGTACTTGTTGTCCTTGTTGACCGTTTCAACGGCGCTGACAACGGCGTTCTTCATGTCGTTGAATCTGTCGTTGACCTGCTTGACGGACTTGAGAACGGCATTGCCGATCAGGTCATCGGAAACGACCACGGGCGCCTTAGCCTGCCAGACCGCGTACAGGGTGATAATGGGATAGTTAGCGGTCAGCGTGATGGTGCTGTTCGCGGGGTACGTCGCAGCCGTGGCGGTCTTTTCCGTCGCCCAGCCCAGGAAGTTGTAGCCGTCGCGGGTGGCGGTAGCGGTCACGGGGAAGCTGTAAGTGGTGCTCGTCGTCGTCATGGAGACGGGAGACGCACCGTTCAGCGTGCCGCCGTTGGCGTCAAAATACAGGGCGTAGGTGTAGGCAGTCACAGGGGGGTTCACCGGGGGATTCACCGGGGGATTCACGCTCGGGGTGTTATCCGGCTTCGCGTTCTGCACGAGGTAAGACATACGGTAGATCACCGCTGCCACCTGCGCACGGGTAGACAGATCGTTCGGGCGGAACGTGCCGTCCTCAAAGCCGTTGACCAAGCCGTGACGCTGGCACTGCTTGACCGCGGCGAGCGCATACGCGGGGATCGCGCTCTCGTCGACCATGACGGAGAGCGAGCCGCTCTCGGGCAGAGTCACCTTCCAGGCCTTGCGATAGAGGTCGAGGTAACGCTCGATCATGGTGCACATCTGCGCACGGGTGATGGGATCGTTCGGGGCGAACTTGCCGTTGCCCACGCCGTCTACGATCTTGTTGGCAGCCGCCCAGTTGATGGCCGCGGTGTACCATTCACCGGGAGCCACATCAACGAAAGCGCTCTGCCTGCTGTCGCCCTTCGCACCGTGGAAACGGAACAGGACCGTGACGAACATCGCACGGGTCATGTTATCCGCGGGGGCGAAGGTCTTGTCCGCGACGCCGTTGAAGTAACCCTTCGACGTCACATAGTCTACGAACTGGTAGTACCAGTCGGATCTGCTGACGTCCGTGAAATCGTCAGCTTTTTCCGCCAGCGCTGTGGGCACCAGGGAAAAGACGATGCACAATGCCAGCAGAGCACTCAAGATACGCTGCTTTTTCATCTTCTTAACCACTCCTTTTTTTTACTGATGATCTTCGAGTACCGCAAAAGGGTGTCAGCGTTTCCGCCCCAAGCGCTGCTCGCAGCATCCAAAACCTGTCCCTGTCCGGGCGTGCGGATAGGCGCACGTACTGACAGTAATACAGTCTACATAAAGTCTATCAGATATTTTCTCTTTTTGCAAGCAGTTCTTGCTTTTTTTTCTATATCCTTCCAGGGGTCTTACATTCGAAAATGAATCGCCGCGAATTGCTCGGACAAGTCTCACGTGAGACCGCCCTATCCTTCTTCAAAACAGGAGAACGCCGGATAGTAGCGCAGCGGGATGGGCTGTCCGAGCGCGGCGGAGCGATTCTTGAGGATCTTGAGCTCCAGCTCGCGGGGGTCCTTGCGCTTTTCCTCGTCGATGTTGAAGCCGGGCCGCCCCGCCCCGCGCGCCTGAAGTCCCATCAGCACGTCGGCGGAGTAGTCGATGCCGCCGGATTCCTTGAAGGCGTTCATGGAGACTTCCAGATTATAATTCTCACGGTTGAAGGAGGAAATGGCGAGGATGGTCAGCCCGTGCTGGCGCGAGAGCTTTTTCAGCGCGCAGACGATGCGGTCAAGGTTCTGCTTGTCCGTGAAATGGACGTCCACCGGGGCGATGATCTGGAGATAGTCGATGAGCACCACGGGCTTTTGTCCGGTCTCGGCTATGTGGCGCGCGACCTCCGCGCGGATGTAGTCCAGCCCCGTTTCGTGGTCGCCCTCGCGGAAATAGAGGTGCTTTGCATAGGAGGCGTAGTGCGTCTGCGCCAGCTCCAGATGCGCGAGATCCTGCGCACTGTAGCCCGCCCAGCGCCTGCCGTCTAAAACACCGCGCGCGGTCTTGGCAAGGCGGCGGCGCGCGGAGGTGTCGAGCAGGAAGGATTCGCGGGAAACGGAACGAGCCATCAGCTCCCATGTCATCATTTCAAGGGAGAAAATGAGAACGTCGCGCCCCTGCATGGCAAGCTGATCGGCGATCTGCATACAGAAGGCGGTCTTGCCCAGCGAGCTGACCGCACCGATCACATAAAGTCCGTCGTAAAGTCCGCCGTCCAGCGTCTGATCCAGCCCCTCAAAGCCGGTTTTGAGCGCGGGGCGCTTTGCCTGCGCCTCGATATAAGCGCGGAATGCCTCCATCTGCCCCGCGGCGGAGGTCTCGGCATAGGGGGGCGGCTGCTGTGCCTGCCGATCCTCGACCGCCTGCGCCAGAAATCGCGCCGCGCCCTCGCGGTCGGCGCAGAGAAATTCGTTCAGATCCTTGCCGATGGGGACTCCCGGACAGCGGTACAGCCACGGAAATTCCTCGGCGAGGGCGGCTGCCCATGTTTCCCCTGCCGCGTCGTTGTCCGTCAGCAGCAGGATGGGGGCGGGTCGATCCAGTCCGCGCAGCAGAGCCGCCGCCTTTTCGCGGTTGCCCGCGCCGTTCAGCGCGGCGGCCCGATAGCCCAGCTCCTCTGCCGAGAGCGCGTCAAAGGCGCCTTCCAAAAGGAAGACCGGCTCTTCCCCGCCCGCAGTCAGCAGCTCCGGCTGAAAGAGCGGCGAAGGCTGCCCCTTTTCGTTGAGATAGCGCTTTTCCGCGACGGCGCGGCGCACGCAGCGCCCGTTTTCGCAGGGCAGCACCACGCAGTCATGCTCAGGGTCGTAGCCAAGGCGGAATCTCGTCACCGTGGCGTCGGAAAGCCCGCGTTTGGCAAAATAATCGGTTTTTCGGCGGTGAGAAAAGCAGCTTTCGAGGTAGGAGGCGGGCAGCGTTTCCCTGCTCAGGCGGTCAGCGGGGCGCGCCTCTCCCGCGTCGCCGTGCCCGTAGCGCTTGCTCGCAAGCGCCAGAGCGTCGTGCGGCGAGGTGAGGTTTTCGTCGATTGCCAGCAGATCGAAGAGATCATAGTCCGCGCCGCAGGCAAAGCAGTGTACTTTCTGCCGCTTTGCGTCGTATCCCATGGAGGGATCGCGGTCGAGATGCTTTGGATTTAGGCAGCGAAAGCGCTTTTGCGGGTCAATACCCCGGTCGTAGAGATAGTCAACGATGCGGGGGCGCAGGTCGTTAAAGGTGTCCGGCATAGGATCGCCTCCTTTTCTTGTCGTTATTATAGCATAAGACCCCGCGGAGGAGCGATTCCCGCGAGGTCTGTAAGATATCTTAAGATATCAATAAGGGGATTTTCGGTAAAAAAAGAAAATCCGAAAAAAATTAGATGAAACAAATATAAAAGTATGATTCGACAGAAAATATCTGTATAAAAGTTTGAAAAACATGGAAAAATGGATTGGGCGATTTTGGGCGCGTTGCACGACTTGAGGTCGGTTTTGCACGAAATGAAGTCGTCTTAGCACGGCTCGAAGTCGGAATTGGACAGGCTGTGACCCTCGTTTTGTCCACAGGATGGGCACAGACGGTGGAGAACTTCCGTGAAAAGTAGGCGTTTTGGTGGGAAAATCGGACTTTTGTCGTCAAATTTCCGTTTTTTGTGGATATCTTTTCCACGGATGCTTTGCATTCTCTTCCGCGCGCGGCGAGAATTTCGGTGAATTCAGACGTGGTTTCGTGCAGTTGCTGAGGGGTCACTGCGTGCTCTGGGGCGGCTTTTTAGCGGGCTTTTTCTTTGCCTCGATCTGCTTGACCGTCTTGTTTTTTTCGATCTGCTGGATGTAGCTCTGCATGGTGGCGTCAATGCCGACGTTCATCTTGCCGCCGAGGAAGGTATTGATGTCGTCATAGTCGAAATCCATGTGGATCGAGCCGCCCGAGACGTCCTCGATCTCCTCCACCGCCTTATTGAACGGGCGGATGATCGCCTCGTCATAGTTGCGGTTTTTGACGTCCTCCTTGGTCGGCAGGCCGATGTAGTGGATGATGTCCTGAATTTTTACGCGGAAGCTGCCGTCGTCATCGACGGGCGCTTTCCGCGCGCGGTAGAAGAGATAAAACGCCATGCGGTAGGCATTTTCGCTCAGATGACCCATCCAGTCGGGGATCAGCTGGTAATACTGGGTCAGGAAGTGGCGCACGTTCTCGGCGAAGGAGATCCGCACCTCGCCGGTATATTTTTTGATGGATGCCTCGGTTGCCAGATGGGTGATATAAAAGGATTCAAAATACTTTTTGAAGGACTCGGCAGTGATCTTCATGCCTGTGATGGACTGCATATCCTTCTTAATCTGGCGGTAGGCGGCGTCTCTGGAGCGGAGCCCCGCCCAGTCCATATATTCCTCGATCGTAAAGCTCGCGGTGCTGTTGCGCCAGTTGTCGCTGTTGCCGCGCATCAGGGTGTAGATCAGCAGGCGGTGCGCCGTCCAGGAGAGATTTTTCGTGTATTCCGCGACGGCCTCAAAGATGATGGTCATTTCGTAATCCTTGTTGCGGTAGCGGATGTTCTGGTTGCCGTAGGCGTCAGGCTCGGAATAGGTCACGGTGATGCCGTTGGAGGAGGGATGAAATTCCCTGCCGCGCTTCATATTCGCCCAGACGCCGCAGATGAAATAGGTGGCGGGGCTGTTGCCCAGCACATCGTATTCCTGCACCCTCGCGGTGACGGTCTTATCAAAAATATCCAGCAGCGTGGCGGCGAACGTGACGGTCTCCGACGCGCCGATGGTCACCGCCTCTGCCACCGCCTCCGGCGAAGACAGATCGTGTGTCTGAAGATAACTGTCCATCAGGGGGTAAATGTCGCCGAAGTCAAAGACGTTCATCTGATTTTTGAACTTTCTGGGGTGCTCTTTTTCCAGCGGCTTCAGCTTATTGTATGTATCCAGCATTTCCTGAAACTGTTCGGATTCCAGAAAACGCAGGGGGGTGTCCTTCAATTGCTCTGCCGGTTCGGGGAACTGGGACATGGTGCGACCCTCCTTTTGCGAAAAGATTGCTTTTTTAGAACCTTAGTATAGCATAAGTTGAAAAAAAGGGAAAGAAAAAGTTTTTTTTCGCAAATCGCGAGAAAAATATTCTCATCGCTCGGACAGGTCTCACGTGAGACCTGTCCGAGCGGCGCGTTATTTGTCCGTCAGCAGCGGCTGCCGTTGATGATCTTTCGGATCTGGCGCTCGCTAAGGCGGAATTGGGCCGCGAGACTTCGGTAGTTAGAGCCATTAAACATGGCGCGAATGTCCCGATCGCGGGCGCCGCGCTCCAGCGATTCCCGCTTGGGAACGTACAGCGTTTGTCCGCCGCACAGCAGCGTCAGGTGGACGAACGCCTCCATACCGATGGCGTCCACGATGTCTCGGTACTCCTCCGGGATATCGTCCGTGCGGATGTGGCGGGCAGGGGGGATGCAAGTGGTAGACATAACATTTTTCTCCTCTCTGAAATCAGGTGTGAAACAGGACGAGTTCCTAAGTCTCACGTGTGACTTGTCCGGCTTTGTCCAAAGAACTGTTTCTACCATTCAGCGCCGCCGAGGGAGGCGTTGTATCCTTCGGTCGAACAGAGCGGAAAATTGATTCCTTTTCGCGAGAGAATATCGCTTGTAAAAAACAAAGAGAAAATTGTCCAAGTGTCGCCGCTGCCGTTCTGAGCTTTTCCGGAGTGATGAGAAAAAGGGCGGAAGACCGACTTGGAAACGTGCAGTTCGCTGTGTGTAATTTTCGGAATTCCGACGTGCTCTCGTGCATGATGTTTTAGGCAGATGTTTGGGAAAGTACGACTTGGAAACGTGCAGATGAGAAGAAAATCAGTTCCAAGAGATTGGATATCGGCGCGTGATTAAAACACCAGATGTAATGAATTTGGACAAGTCTCACGTGAGTTTTTGTGGGAAGGCGTTCCGATTTCGGCAAGAAATCGAAAGAAGTCTGCACGAAACCAAGTCGGAAATCAGCTGGAACAGGGAAGCGTGGGTGCACGAAACTAAGTCGGAATTCGTCGAAGGCAGGGGAGAGCGCTGCACGAAATCGAGTCGGAATTCGTCGGGGAAAGGGGAAAGCGGGCGCACGAAACCAAGTCGGAACTCGTCGAAAAGATGGAGGAGATGCCGCACGAAACCGAGTCGGAATTCGTCGAAAGCAGGGGAGAGGCGCTGCACGAAACCGAGTCGGAATTCGTCGGTTTGCGGGAGGCGTCCTCCCCGTCACTGCCAGCGCGTTCGCCATCGGACAGCAGGGGAGAGGGGGGAGCGACTTTCCTCGCAGCGGCGAAAAAGGCGGTGCCGGAAAAGATAAAAGTATCCGACACAAGTCGGATACTTTTATATGAAAACTGATTTTGATGTAGTTTGCTTTCAGAAGGTCAGTCGTCCAAAACCATTTTGAGCGTCTCCACGGTGCGGCGCAGCTCCTCCAGATTTTCAAGGCAGGTGTCAAGCTTTTTCCTGGCGGTGTCCTTGTCCACGTCCGTGCTGAGATCCAGCTCCTTCAGTTGGGCGATGCTGCGCCGGACCGATCTTCCGAAGGAGTCGACCGTCCGCAGGGGGTTGGCGCTCTGGGCGGGCTTTGCCGGGGGAGGGGGGAGTTCGGCTGCCTTTGCCCATGCGATGGCGCGGTGCACCAACGTGGGCAGGTCGCCCTTGGCGTCGTTCCGGGCAACATACTCCTCTACGACGGGCTGAAGATGGATATTTTTCTGGCGAGCCAGCTCATAGGCATCAGTCATGGTCATCTGCCCATGCTCCGCCCACGCGGTAACGGTCTCATCCAGATTCAGAAGATCCAGATACCGTTCCACGGTGGCGCGGCTCAGATCGACCTGAGATGCCATCAGCTCCGACTGCTCCTTCACATTATCGGGGAGCCCGCCCTCTTCCGCCAGCGTGCTGCGCAGGGTCTCCAACTGGCGCGCCATGTCGAAGGCGGAGATATTCCGGCGGTGGATGTTGGCGCCCATCAGCGCCCGCAGCTCGGAAAGCTTACTGTCGTAATGGCGGATCTTGCAGGGCACGGTGGCGCGGCCCAGCTTTCGGGAGGCGTGGACGCGCCGGTGACCGCTGATGATGCGGTAACGGCCTTCCGTGTCCGACGGGGTGACGATGATATCCTCCAGCAAGCCGTCCTTTTCCATGGAGTGCATGGTGGAGAGGAATTCCTCATCCTCCGCCATGGAAAAACGGTTCAGGGGGTTATCCTCCAGCGCGTCCAGCGGGATCTGGTGGGTGAATTCACCGTTCACGGCGCTGGCATTGGCGGTGGTCTTTTGCAGCGTGGAGAAAATGGAGGGATTCTTCTTGCTCGCCATTCATCAGCCCCCCATTCTTTCAAGCATTTCGTCGCACAAAGCGGCATAGTCGACAGTCGCGGCGCAGCGGGGAGAGAAGAAGCAGAGGGGCTGAAGCGCCAGAGGCGCTTTTTTGACGTCAATATTCTTGCGGATGAAGGTGCGGAACGCAAGATCGGGCAGCATGGCAGGGAAGTGGGAGATCATTTCCTTATCGAGACTGGAGCAGACCTCCACCGCTGTCATAAAGATGCCCAGCACGCGAATGTCGGGGTTGGCGATCTCGCGGACGGACTGGATGGTTTCCAGCATCACGTCATAGCCCTCGATGGAGTTCTTGTCCACCTTGATGGGGATGAGAACATACTCAACGGCGACCAGCACGTTGATGTTAAAAAGGCTTTCGAGAGAAGGGGAGCAGTCGAAGAATACAAAATCGTATGTATCGGGAAGCTGCGGCAGCAGGCGGCGCAGGGTGGTGTCCCGGCCGAAGGGCATTTCCTGCATGGCTGCCAGCGCCGGCGCCAGCAGACCGCCGCCCCGGATGAGATCGAGGTTTTCGATACTGGTGTGGCAGATGGTGTCAGCCAGAGCTGCGCTTTTGGATACGATCACGTCGGTCAGGGTGTAGGGGGGAACTTCCGTTAGCTGGAGGTTGCTGGTGGCGTTGCCCTGAGTGTCCATGTCCACGATGAGAACCTTCTTGCCGCGGCGAACCAGCTCGCCTGCCAGATTGATGGCGCTGGTGGTCTTGCCGGTGCCGCCTTTCTGGTTCATGACAGCGATCGTTTTCATAACTGGCTCCCTCCGTTCTTTTCCAGCTCCTCAATGCTGGCGACCTGCTCCAGCACGCTGTCCAGGATCAGCTGGCTCATGCTCATGTGCAGCTTGGCCGCGGCCATTTTGATGCGTGCCCGTTCGTCCTCCGTGGCGTAGACCAGCAGCTTGATCTTCTTTTCCTGTTCCATCGACAAGACCTCCGTTCGTGCGTTGTTTGATGTCGGTATCTGAAAGTTTCGGTAAGATCGTTTTTGCGGCTGCGGACAGTCCCACAGCGATCGTTCATTGAGGATATTATGACATTATAATGTCATGCCGTCAAGAGGAGAATGGTCGAAATGATGTCATAACGAAAAAATTTTTACTGCATATTGATGGCGTGTCGTGATTCTGAGAGTTAGGTCGGAAGCGTTCTTCCAAAATTTGATGAATAATAGAAGAATAGGGGGGAGCAAATATGATTTATTTCAAAGATTGGGAGATCTCACACGACGGCAGTATTCTGGCACGCCAGTACGACCACCTTTCCCGTGTGCTGCTGGTGCGCGGCACGCCGCAGGGCTATGACTGGGAGATGCGGGTACGGAAGGGGGACTGGTACGAGACCATTCCCCTGAGCCCCATGGAGGGGGACGTGGGCTGTGTGCTGACGGAAAAGCATCTGGCGCTGTGGGGCTGGTACAGCTTGCAGCTGGTGGGAACGCTCCGCACCGACGGCGTGACCGTACAGCACAGCAATGTGATCAGCGTTTTTGTGGCGGAAAGTCTGACGGACGGCGAATGGCCCGCCTCGCCCGGCGAGTTCATCCGCTTGGAGTCCAACGTCCGGGAGATGAACTGTCACCCGCCCATCCCCGGTGAAAACGGCTTTTGGATGCTGTGGGAACTGGATAGCCACAGCTACAAGGAGAGTGCTTTCCCACTGCCGAAGGGACTGGATGGCGTAAACGGCAAGGATGGCGTAAACGGCAAGGACGGCGTAAACGGCAAGGACGGGACAGACGGAAGAAATGGGACAGACGGCAAGGACGGCGTGGACGGCAAAACGCCGATTCGCGGCGTGGACTACTGGACCGAGGACGATGTAAGCGCCATGCGGGAATACATCGACAGACGGCTGGGGGTGGTCGAAAATGGCACTTACTGACAAGCTGACGGCGATCGCGGACGCGATCCGCGCAAAAAACGGCGGCGCGGACAAGCTGACGCTCGCGCAGATGCCGGAGAAGATCGCCGCGATCCAGACCGGGACGGATACGGGCGACGCGACGGCGGCGGCAGGCGACGTGCGCAAGGGCAAGACCGCCTACGCCAAGGGGCAGAAGCTGGTCGGCACGCTGGAGGAGAGCGGGGGCGGCAGCCCCGCTTATGTGGTCGGCGCGCCGGTAGTGTTCACGCTCACCGGCTGGGACACCGCCGAGCAGGGGACGACCTACACCTTGACCGCCGAGGGCTACAAGATCGGCGAAAACGGCGTGCAGCTCGGTCTGCCGTCCGATTCCTCCACTGTCAACACGCAAGCAGTGATCGCAGCGGCGCTGACCATTGTGAACACCGCTGTTACCGCTCCGAACAAGAATACAAACACGGTGGGCTTCACCACCATCACCATTTCCGCTGTGAACGCGCCGAGCCGGGAACTGACCGTCGCCATCTTCGGGCTTGAAGAGGCGGAACGTGTCACGGTGACAGAGCCCGTCATCGAGGGCATCCCCGCGCCGGTTGCGCGCAAATATCCCGCGAAGGTCGTCCGGGAGGGCAGACAGTTCACCGGCACGGTCGCGTGGTCGCCGAGCGCTGTGGCATTTAACTACGCTACGGTCTACACGGCGACCATCACGCTGAAGGCAAAGGTCGGATATACATTTGACGGCGTGGCGGAGAACTTCTTCACGGCAGCGGGCGCGGCGAGCGTCAGCAATGCTGCGAACAGCGGCGTTGTGACCGCCGTTTATCCGGCGACCGCCGAGAAGGGGGCGAAATCGTGAACTGGCTGAACCATGTTGCGGTCATCGCCGACGGAAACGGACGCTGGGCGGAGCAGCGCGGTCTGGAGCGCTCCTTGGGGCACGAGCAGGGCTTGAACAAGGTGGAGGACTTGATGCACTGGTGCGTGGACATGGGCATCCCCACGCTGTCCGTCTACTGCTTTTCGTGGGAGAACTGGAATCGGCCCAAGGAGGAAGTGGACGCGCTCTTTTCCATGGCGAACCGGTATTTTGAACGGTATCGGGAATTTGCGGAAAACAACATCCGCGTGCTCATCTCCGGGACGGACAAGCGCGTGCCGCCTGAGAGCATCGAAAAAATGGAGCGCATCCAGCGAGAGACCGCCCACTGTGACGGCCTGACGCTGAATCTGTGCTGCAACTACTCCGGGCGAATGGAGATCGTGGACGCCATTGCCAAGGGCGCGCGGACGGAGGAGGAGATCACGGCGGCGCTGTATCAGGATCTTCCCGAGCCTGACCTAATCATCCGCACGGGCGGCTTTCAGCGGCTCTCCAATTTCCTGCTTTGGCAGTCCGCCTATTCAGAGCTTTACTTCACCGAAACGCTGTTCCCGGACTTTTCCCTTGGAGAGTTCCGCCACGCGGTCAAGATGTACGGCAGCATCAGAAGAAAGCGGGGCAAGGTATGAGCTATACATCCAATCAGTACAAGTATCTGCTGCTGAAGCGGCTCCAGCGGCATTTTTCCATGGGCAACGCCTACGACAGGGCGTATACACAGAGCTTTTTCTGGGAGCTGTTCGACGATTCCGTGACCGTTACAGAGGAGGCCTATCAGAACTTCTGCCGCCTGATGGACGACGAGCTCGCGCTCTGCGCGGAAAAGGGCTGGTATACCTGCAACAGCATTCCGCAAAAAGACATAAAAGAGCATGGGCTTTTGCTCACAAAGGCGTTCGCGGAGATCGGCGTCACGCTGAAGATCGGATTTCCCTCGATCGAGGAGGGGACGGCGACCTTCACAAAACCGAATGGCGCGGTCATGGTCTACACGGTCTCGCCGGGAAACAGTGCGGGCTTCAACTATTTCTACATCAACGCAAGGGCGGGCACGGAGTACCAATATGCCGCAGCGTCGGCGCCTGCCTACAATATGCAGGGGATGGACGTGCCGGAGGAACTGGGAAACCCGAAGATCGCTGGCCCCGGGACATATTGGAGCTACAACGCGGGCACGAAAACGGTGACCGTTTCCGGCGAGGGGGCCTACGCGGGTGCGGCGAAGGACGAGCAGCTTGGCAGCGGGCTGTATCATACGGTGATCCTCGGCGCGAACGTTTCCCGTCTGCTGAGAGAGTGCGTGATCCCCGGCGCTTCGGCGCTGGTGCTGCTGCGGCCCTCGGACGCAGGCTTTGCGGTCGACCCGCAGTTCAACCGCAGCGAGAAGCTGAACGTTTACACAGACTGCACTGCCGCCATTGAAGCGATGAAAGCGGTGGAAAAGCCGGAGAACATCACGCTGCACAGCTTGTCGGAGTGGGGAGGATAAAAAAAGGGGCGCTTGCCGGACTGCGGCAAGCGCCCCTCTCCTATATTGAACAAAAATTTGATTTTGTTCAATGATTTGACCGCGTTCCCTTCCGCGCGATCCTATAGAACGCCCATGGTCGGAGACGCGGAAAAGCAGGTGCTTGTGGTATTTGTCATTTTCTGCTATACTATATCCAACTTTTTGCGGCTTGGAGGTGTCAGCCCGATGACGGATACGGAACAGAGCTTATTGGCCCTCCTGCGCCGCGCGCTTTTTGGACAGGATACGCCGCTGCCGCCGGACGCGGACTGGCAGAGCATTTTTGAAGAGGCCGCCAGCCACAGCGTTCATTTGCTGGTTTATGACTGCCTGACGGAACAGGAGCGAGCTGCCATCCCAAAGGAGACAGCCGTCCCCTGGCGGCAGGAGGTCCTCTCTGCCATGTGGTATAACGAGCAGCTCCTCGGCGAGCAGCAGGAGGTGCTGAAGGCACTTTCAGGGCTCCCCTGCGTGATCTTGAAGGGCAGCTCCTCTGCCGCGTGCTATCCCCGGCCGGAGTTGCGCTGCGCCGGAGACATTGACCTGCTGCTCTTCCCCGCCGATGTAAAAAAAGCGGAGGCGATCCTCTGCGCCGGGGGCTACTGTCCGCCGGAGGACAACCATCCCTTCCATCGCTCCATGCATCGGGAGCAATTTCTCGTGGAGCTGCACTTTGAGCCGCCCGGTATCCCTTCCGGCGACAGCGGCGCGCCCCTGCGGGAATACTTCCGGTATGCCGCGGGAGAAGGAGTCCTTCGCGGCGGTCTTCCCGTCCTGCCGCCGGAGCGTCAGGCTGTTTTGCTGCTGCTTCACAAGCTGGAGCATATCACAAGCAGCGGACTGGGGCTGCGGCAGCTCTGCGATTGGGCGGTGTTTGTCCACCGTGATATGACGCCGGAGCGGTGGGGGGACTTGCTGCCAAAGCTGTCCCGATTCGGACTGCTTCACTTCGCACGGGTCATTACCCGCATCTGCGTGGAGGAGCTTGGCCTGCCGCGGGAGGATGCCCCGTGGTGCATGACCGCGGATGAGGCGCTGTGCCGGGCGCTGCTTTCGGATATCCTGCGCACCGGGAATTTCGGCTGCAAGGAGGAGCGCTACGGGCAGCGGCTCTTTACCGACGGACGGACGGAAAACCGGCTGGTCAGTTTCCTCCGCACGGGCGTTGAGACCTGCCACACCCACTGGCCCGCCTGCAAGGCGCATCCCCTGCTGCTGCTGGCCGCGCCCGCGGTGCTGCTGCTGCGCTACCGCAGGCAGCGAAGGGCGGGAAAGCGCCCGGCGTTTCGCCCTCTTGCCGCGTATCGCGGGGCCGGAGAGCGGCAAAAGCTTTACCACGCCCTTCACCCCTTTGAACCGGAGGACGCGGGATAGAACGGAATAGAGGGAGGCTGCGCTTCACAAGCGCAGCCTCCCTTTTTGGCATGGAATTACCCTTCGTTGAGCAAAAAGTCCAGCGCCTTTACGATTTTGATACCGTCCACGTCGCTGATGAGGTCGCAGTCCATGGCAATCACGATCTTCTCGTAATTGTCCTGCACAGCTTGCAGCGGCGCAAGCTCCCGTGCGCGGGTTTCGGGGGCGTTCATGTTGTCGGTGACTTGGATATACTTTTTCTCGTTCATCTTCGTTGCGATGAAGTCGATCTCCTTTTCACCGACCTTGCCGATAGCCACCTCATAACCACGCCGCAGCAGTTCAAAATAAACGATATTTTCCAGAATGTGTCCCACATCGCCGCCGCGATTGCCTAACAGATAGGTGCGGAGGCCGGGATCGACGATATAGTATTTGCCCAGCGTCCGCAGATAGTCCTTCCCCTTGATGTCAAAACGCTTGACCTCATAAAAGATATAGGACTCCAACAGTGCGTCGATATAGGCAGAGATGGTCTGCACCGCAGGCTTGGTCTTTCTGCCATCGTCCAACAGGCCCTCGCTGACAAGGGTGCGCCCGATGGACGCAGCCGAGGTGTTGTTGCCGATGTTATCAGCCAGAAACAGAATGATCTTGCGAAGCAGCAGCGCGTCGGTAACGGCCCGCTGTTCTTTCCGTTTGCCGCGTTCCAGAATATCCCGCACAACAACAGCGGAATAAATGCCGTCCAGCAGCATATTGGCGCGCTCCTGATCCAGCTCCGCCTCGGCCAGTGCGGGCATACCGCCAAACTGTGCGTAGGCTTCAAACAGGTCGCGCAGCTCATACGCTTCGCCGTCTTTTCCCTTGGCGCGTTTTTTCGTCATTCCGTTGGGGGCTTTGTACTCATCAAGCAGATAGCCGTGGAAGTCCAAAAACTCACGGAAGGACAGCGGCAGCATCTTGATCTCCACATAGCGTCCGGACAGATACGTGGACAGTTCGGAGGACAGCAGGTAGGCGTTGGAGCCAGTCACATAAATGTCGCAATCCAGATCCACGCGGAAGGAATTCACGGCATCCTGCCAGTCCCGAACCTTCTGCACCTCATCTAAAAACAGGTAGAGCCGCTTTTCCTTGGGTGCACGCTCCATCACATACTGATAAAGCCGCTTGCTGTCCATATCGGCAAACTGCATGGACTCAAAGTTCATCGAGAGGATCTGTTCCTCCATGACGCCCTGTTCCCGCAGATGTGCCATCATCAATTTCAGCAGGCTGGATTTGCCGCAGCGCCGGATTCCGGTCACGACCTTGATGACCTCCATATCCTGAACGGAAATGAGCTTATCAAGGTACTGCGATCTGTTTTTTAACTCCATGATTCTGTCACCACCTTGAAACCATGATAGCACATCTCCGGCATTAAGTAAAGTTTTTCACATTGATGTGAAAAACTTTTTTTCTGTCGAAGTTATTCACATCAATGCTACTTTTGCCGAGCCTGCGCCCCGCGGCAGCGCCGCCTCACGCGCTGCGCCCGAGACGCAGCAGATTGGTTCGGGCGACGAGCTTGGACTTGCGCGGGTACGGGATGCACTGCATTGCGGTGTTCAGCGCCTCGCGGCTCCCCACGAGGATGACCTCCTTCCCCGCTCGTGAGATCGCGGTGTAGAGCAGGTTGCGATACAGCATTCTTGCAGTCGCCATGCTCACCGGCATGAGGACGGTGTCATACTGGCTGCCCTGACTTTTGTGTACCGTCAACGCATAGGCGAGCGCAAGCTGCGGCGGGGGCGCGTCGTCATGACCGATGCCGTATTCCCCCTGTCCACGGTCGATTTGCCATGTCTTCAGCGTACCCCTGACTGCCAGCGCGGCAACGCGGTGCGGCTTCTCTCCGCGAATATGCAGCACACCGACGTCGCCGTTGCAGATGTTGTAATAAGCGTTGTTTTGGGTAACGATGACACGGTCGCCGTCACGGAATTTTCCCCATGTCGGCTTTTCCGCCGTCAGCGGGTTGACTTCGTTCTGCAGGCGCGTGTTGAGCGCCTGTACCGAAAAGCCGGTTTTTGCCCTCACCGGCGAGAGGACCTGAATTCTCTCGCCCGCCCGATAACGCCGCGCAGCCTCCTCGCACAGAAGGTCGGGAATGGCGCGGTCATCCGCGGGAAGCAGGCGGAAGCTGTCATCCCACCGCAGCTCTTGCTCCCCGTTCAGCTTCGGGAAGTCCACGACATTCTGACGCAGCGCCGCGGCATCCGTGCTTTGACGGTACTGCTGCTGCAAGCAGATAGAGGGGACGCCGAGCGTCAGAAGGTCGGAAAGGACGTTTCCCGCCCCGACGGACAGCAGCTGATTCGGGTCGCCGAGCAGAACAACGCGGCAATTTCTGCGAACACGGTTGAGGATGCCGGCGAGCATCTCCAAGGACACCATCGACGCCTCGTCGACGACGACCAGCCCGATGCAGCTCCACGAAACGGCGTCCAGAAAGTTTGCATCCGGGACCTTCCCAAGCGCGCCGTGGACCGTGCGTGCCTCGATCCCGGTGCGCTCGGTGAGGTTGCGCGCAGCCTTGCCAGTCGGGGCGGCGACCACATACGGCTCAAAAGCGTCATTGCGCTCTCTGAAGCAATGCACGATGGCTTCAATGAGCGTGGTCTTGCCGCAGCCCGCGCCGCCGAGAATAATGGAGAGGCGGCTGTTCAGCGCCAGCTCGATCGCCTCGCGCTGCTGTTCGCTGAGGAGAATGTCACCGGCGCGGAGCTCCCTCGGGATCTCCATGACCGGCAAAGCCGGGGCTTTAAGGATGTCAGCGAGCCGCTCCGCCGCAGTCACCTCATATGCCGAAATTCAAATGCTGGTACTATGAGCAGGCAATCAAAGACGGCAGTGAGGACAGACTAAAGACACTGATTCCCGACCACTTGCCGGACGGAATCCGAAAAGCATATGAAAACGCGCATTGCTAAAATAGATGGATAATTTGTAGATCCAGCAGTTCTTTCTTTTGTAATTGCTTAATTGGTGCATGGATTTTCCCGATAGCGGATAGCCCAACAACAGCAAACGATGCCTTGCAGAGTGACTGCTAAACGGCGGCGGAAAAAAGGTGAAAATCGGCCTTTGTTTGCGTTCTGCGCCGTTTTGCCGACTGAACAGGAAATCACACAGCCAGCACCTAAAACACCGTTTACAAACGAGAAAATCCACATAGCTCATATGTAGCATTCGACTCCGAATATCAGCCAGCATCTATATGAGGGCAGGAATTGCAGCGGCTTTTGAAAAGAATATTGCTTTTTCCTTTCCAAAGTGCTATAATCGGTATATACCGAAAACAAAGGAGGAAAGCGTCCGTGCCAAGACCGCCACGGTGCCGTCGGATTTGTGACGTACCACGAGTCGATAAATTCTGCCCCAACGGGTGCAAGGATGCCGAGCCGATCCTGCTGACGCTGGACGAATACGAGGTCATTCGGCTGGTTGACCTGGAGCAGCAAACCCACGAGCAGTGTGCCGCGCAAATGGACATTTCCCGCTCTACCGTGCAGGAGATTTACGAAAGCGCACGGCGCAAGATCGCAG
>OOCI01000674.1_pt1 | contig 30770 bp, 49 predicted proteins | sample 1671761 | NCBI WGS metagenome assembly OOCI01 (sample SAMN06348190, study PRJEB24527) | human gut metagenome | biome: human gut; feature: ankylosing spondylitis patient; material: feces | host: Homo sapiens | place: China | collected 2015-10
AGTAGTAACTTCGTGTGTGTTAAATTTATATTATTGGTATAAGAGGGGCAACCATAGTGTGGTTTGCAGTGTATTGGTGCTTGTAGGTGGAATACTATGTTTAGCGGTTGTGCTTTATATGGGGTACAATTTTAAATTGTATTTTTAGAAAGTAATCATATTTAAAATAGAAAGGAAGTATTAAGATGACAATATACAGTTTTGTAGGTGATGAAGCATAATGTTAATTGAGAACAAAAATATAGAGGATTGTTATGGTATGGGAATGCTTTGTAATCAACAAAATAAAAAAAGAGGTTAAGCATTAGAAAAAATTGCTTAACCTCTTTGTTGTTTTAATAATAGAAAAATCTTTTGTGTTACGGTGTAATAAAATTTAAAAATATATTATCTTGTTTCCTTGAAAATCGGCAGGCAAACTAAAATGACAGTAAGTTTGACAGTAAGTTTGACTGCATTTTATCTTGTTTTAACTTAATTCAAAATTACTCAACTGAATTTTTAAAATCTCAAAAACCCAGTGTTTAAGCCACTTTTAAGGCATTTTAAGTAATTTTGGCAAAAAGAAAAAGGCGGTTAAAAAACCACCTTTTTTTGGTCGAGGTGACAGGACTTGAACCTGCGGCATCTTGGTCCCAAACCACTTAATAAATGTGTGAAAAGCTTAGTGTTTATCGGACTTTTCAAGTTCAGTTGCCTAACATTTGCCTTGCATTTATTTTTTAGCTTATTTTACGATTGAGAAAATCATCAAGTTTTTTCGCAGGTGCTTCAGTATCATCTTGCATTAAATGCGTGTAAATGTTCAAGGTGGTTTCGGGCTTGGTATGCCCTAACTGGTGTTGAATGTAGAGAATATCATAGCCCGAATAGAAAAGATTTGTTGCGTGGGTGTGTCTAAGACAATGAGCTGTAAACGGTTCTATGACCTGCGGAATACCGTCGGGGCAGTATTTACTGCGTGGAGCAATGCCGACAATTTTGCTTTGCTGTGAATTGAATGCTTCGAGGTTTAGGCAATTGATATAACTCTCCCACAATCTCCGCCACGCTGAATTTGTCATAAGTTTGCCTTTGGTGGTTGTGACTACATAATCAAATGGGGAGTGGGGTGCAAGGCTTTTCAGATAGTCTGACAGAACGGTCGGAATATCAACCTTGCGGACACCTGCTTCTGTTTTCGCTCCTGCTTTTATGTAAGAATTGTTTCCGTCAAGAACCAAAGTCTGATGAACATTTATTTTGTTGCGTTTCAAGTCAATATCCGCCCATTGCAAGCCGAGGCATTCACCTCTTCTCAGTCCTGCAAGCAACATAATCATTGCCGGCAATCTTCCTCTGTGCGGAGTGTTGATTATTAGCTTTTGCTCTTCAGGTGACAAGGCTCTGCGTTCTTTTTTCTTTGCCGCATTCTTTGATATTTTGACATATTTCAGTGGGTTGAAGTCGATAGCTCGGTTTTCAATAGCATACTCAAACACTCGGCTTGCGGTTGCGATGAACTCTTTCAGCGACTTTTTCGCTGTGGGTTTGCCTGTTGTAGGGTTCTTAGCGGCTAAGTCGAACACGATTTCCTGAAAGTCGGAAATTGTCAGCTTGTTGATTTTGTAAGGTTCAAGCTCTGTGAAATGTTTGAGATACCGTTCAAGCGTTTTGTATTGCTGTGGTGTTTGCAGTGACCTCTGAACCGTTAGCCAGCGTTTTTTCCAACATCCGTATGTATCATCAGATGAAATATCTATGCCTTTGCCGAGTTTTTGTTTTAATTCGGCGGCAAGCGTTTCAACCTCTTTTCGTGATGTGCCGCATACGGATTTGTACTTTCGTTTACCGTTTTCATCCCGACCGATATAGATGTTCTTCTGATAGCGCCCGTCTTTGCGTTTTTTCATTTTATACACTCCTTTTGCTTAAAAAAGGGTGCAAAAATCCCCTGATATTCAATGCTTGAAAATTTCAGGGGAATGTGATACAATTATTTTGCGTTTAATTGCGTCATCTGCACCCTGTGTAGGTGATTCCGCTCTGTTCGAGGACCAGTCGAGCAGGGCGGATTTTTATTTAGTTATATGTACTAGATGTTGTTGTTTGCTTGTATTTATTAGTAAATCAATGAAAATTGTAAAGGCTTCTCTATATCATCGTTCCAAAAGTTTTTGTCACATCCTACAATATCGGATAAATCTTTTTGATTATAAGAAAAATAAAATAAAATATCGCCTTTTTTTGTATTTGAATTTTGGATAATGAATTCCAGGGCTTGTTTAAAAAGTTGTGGATTTTCGTAAGGAATAGTATCATCTAATGGTTCTATTTTGTTCCAACGTTTTGCTGATATTCTCTTTCGCAAAGATAAATTTAGATTGTTGTCAATCAATTCTAATTCCTTACAACGATATATTAAAGCAGAAATGGATACTTTCCACTTTTCTTTCAGTAACATAAAATACTCTAGAGAGAGGGCATTAACATCCAAAATAAACGATTCTCTCGGTAGTAAAAAGCAAGAAGCAAAGGTATTTGCTTCTTTTTCTATTTTGTCCAAGAAATCTTTATTTTTTAGATCTTCATTTGTTACATAACTATGCAATAAAATATGGCCGAGCTCATGAGCAAGGCTGAATCTGATTCGACAAGAAGATTTCAATGTTTTGTCATAAAATATAACAGGAACACCATAGAGTACTTCTGAACAGGCATCTGTTTTTGTTGCCGTAATGTTTCCTCCAGATACAATAATTCCGTTTCGTTCCAAAACATTAGTTAAGTTTAGAATAGGTCCGTTACCTAAATTCCAATAGTTTCTTAAAGCGTTAGCAATATTTTGTATAGAATCAAGCGTAAGCTCTCCTTGATTTAGCAACAAATCTAAATTTGGTAAGTTAAGTGTCGGCATAGTAACTCTGCTGTTGAGATATGAATAAACATTATAAGTCCAGTTGCATTTAATTCTTATCATACTCCTAACAGTTTCTTCAGAAGTTTTAAAACTTCTGTAAAATACTGTGCTTTGAGAATATGATATATCATTGTCAGGTTTATAAAAAAAGCTAACAGGAAATTCCAAAACCGAAGAAAGTTTGTTTAAAACATCTACGCTTACCTTAGAAGAGCCTTGCTCATATTTTGATATAGCTTGCCTTGTTACACCAACTAATTCAGCTAATTTTGAAATATTAAGAGCACGAGCTTGTCGCGCTTCTGTTAATTTGTGCGGATTGATTTGTACACCGCTACTCACAATATCACCCTATTTCCGATTTTTTTAATCTTTCTTTCATAGCAAAGTGGAATTTTTCAATGTCTGGTTCAGTTTGCTTGACATCTAAAGGTACAATACCAGAAAGAGAATTCAATGGTATATAGTTACACCATTTATTGCATGTAGAGTCAGGAACGCCTATAGCTATAATAGGTTTGTGTCCTAATTGTAATTGAGAGGAGTGCATTAAAATGCAGTACATAACATCAGAGTTTGTTTCTTCGAAAAGCGAAAGTTGATTTGTACAAAGTCTCTCCCTGTATTTTGCCCTTCTTGGAAAATCACTATTATTCCCCGAACAATGTGTAATTAACATATCATTCTTTATTAACTCAATATGTTTGCAATTTCTCGCCTTATTATATTCATAGCGATAGTTATATTTGATAAGGCCCTCGTCACATTTCCTTTCCAACACAAGGTCTATTGCAAAATTAACTATGGTTTGATGAAATGGAATGGCGCTTGCAACATTTAGCATTTTGGTGTCTTTTATGTATGAAAGAGCTAATATATCAGCTTCTTCAATAGCTAACCCCATCTGTATAAAATCATTTTTACCTACTTTAGAAATTACCTTTTTGTCTGTGACTGCATTTGGCATAGAAAACCTCCAGTTGATAATTTTATTATGTTAACATTATAGGATATAACACAAGATTTGTCAACTGAAATATGCTTATTGTTAAAATTTTGTAACTGAACAGTTAAAGTAGTTTTATGCCAGCTGTGGGCGGTTTTTTATTTTTATTTTTATTTTAATTTTTATTTGCTATGAGCATTTTAACCTTTGCATTATAACTTACTTTATCGTTCTCATCGTAATGTTCACCAATTGTAAAATCGTTAATGCCAAGAATTCGCTCTTGATTTTCTTTAACAAAAGCTACATCTTCTATATGGAGATTGCCGACATCTAAACCGTTGACAAGCACCTTGATTGCAGGCTCGCCTTTATAATCGTATTCCTGTAACTGCACATTAAGCACTTTGCCTGCTTTTTTGTCAGTTTTGAGTTGTTTAAGTAACTTCTGCCTGCCCTGAAAGGTAACACCTGCAACTTTAAAAACTTTCGTGTGCGACTTGCCCGATTCCGGTTGCATCGCAGGAGTTTTTACCTCTGATTTTGGCTTTTTAAATAATTTTGATAATAATCCCATAATAGCCTCCTCATTGACACATAATGTCAAATATTATATAATAATATTTGAGGAGTTCCAACTTCTCACTATTCCTATTTTTCCTACCATAGCGGCGACTATGGTAGGTTTTTTCTTTTGTTTATAAATTCTGCAAATTGCTCCTTTACTTGCCGTTCAAGAGGGTGCAAATAAAAGGCATTTCTGCGTTCGAGCTCTGCCATTCTTTCTGCCCTGTAGGTTGCCGCCTCAAGGCTAATGTCACATAAATTTGCAATTGCAGCAGCATTTGTTGCGTGTAGCTCATGGAGTACACAGGCCGGAGCCAACAAATCTCGAGCAAATACATTTGCTGAATGTTCAGCATCGTCGGTTGTTGCAAAACCTTTACCATTTTTAGCAAACAGATGCCCTAAAAAGATATGCCCGAGTTCGTGGGCAATTGTAAATCTACAACGCTGAGGAGATTGCTCATCAGCATAGACGATGTACAGCTTATCATCTTGCATCAAAGTTATTCCGCTCTCATTTTCACTTAGCAGATTGACCGCCGAATTATTTAATAAAACAATGTCGGTTTGATTAGCTATTCGGCTTACCTTAACAGGTAGGCTATCTATATTATAATCAATCAAACATTGCCAAGAGGCATTGCGTGCCTGTTTGTATTTACCATAATTCAAGTTTTACCACCTCATAGGTATTGTAACCTATGGGGTGTTTTTTATTATGTAATGCTTATAAGTCTGTATCGTCAGGCTCAAACTTGCTGAGGTCAGGGAGATTAACTATTTCGATAGGCTGATTATTGCCGTCGCTTCGTGCAGCTTTAACCGTTGGTATCAATACTTCATCTTCTACACCAAGCAATCTATCGACTGCAGGTTGCATTTCAGGGCTATTTCTGTATGCGATTATAAGTTTCTTTTCTTTGTCTGATGTTTCAAAAGGTAGTTTAACCGCATTGCAATTTTGCAAATCGTTTATGCTAATTCCCAAACCTGCACAAATTTTAATCACACTATCAACAGCAGCTCCACCAATAGAGCCTTTAAGCATAGATCTAAGTGTGCTGTATGGTATTTCAATTTTTTTGGCAAAGGTTTTTACACTAAATCCTTTGTCACTTATTAACTGTTTTATGTAATCTTCTCTTGTCAAGTTAATCACCCTTTACTATTACTGATTGTAACACGCTGTTTACGAAAAATCAATACTAAAATGCGAAATTTCGTAAAAATATTTTTAAAAATCCGTTGACAAGTGCGAAATATCGTGTTATATTTAATACAGAAACACGAAATATCGCATTTTAGGAGGTGAAAAATCGTGTTTGACAAAATCGAAGTAATCATTTTTGAAAAGAAAATGAAAAAGAAAGAAGTTGCCGAGAAAATGGGAATTTCATACGGACAGTTTTGTGCAAAAATGCGTGGGGAATATCCATTTACGCTTGATGAAGCTCTCCGCTTAAAGTCGGTTTTACAAACTGATTTATCTATCGAAGATTTATTCGGTTCGGCGGCTTAACGAAATTCTTAAAAAGAACAGTAGGTAATACCACACAATCACAATCCTATTAAACGGACTTTGCTGAAAAGAGGTGAAGAAATGAAAAATAAAATGATAGGCAACTATTCAAATGAAGGAGTGCTTAATATATCGGCTACAAATTTGCAGGAGTTTGAAAGCCTTATAAAAAAGGCAAAAAAACAAGCTGACGAATTGCAGGATACAATCAATCAGCTTGAATTCTTCAATTTTAGTTTTAGGTTCTCAACGGATAATGATAATTAGTTTTTCTTTGTCATTTTTTCTGCGTGAATAGCAGAAATGTCAAAATCTATAAAAGAAACGATTGCATTTATAAATTCGATTAAGTCGTCAACATTGTATTCCTGTTGCTTCCTTTCGTAATGAGTTTCATCATTACCTATCCAAGCAGAAGCCACAGCTAAGTGTTTGATTTTACCATTGTCAATATAATTATTGATACATTGTGACAATGGAGCTTTTATTATTGCTTCTTTATCATCAGGGTGTAGAAAAATGGCATAATCTTTTACCAAAAATTCCAATGCTTTTCTGTAAGCCATTCCGGAAATATCATTCAAACGATACTGCTGTGAAGCATAAGCCTGATTGTAAATGCTACAAAAATCAGGTGATAAATCCTTGATATGCTTTGAAAATTCTCGTTCTTCAACATCATAAACCGGCTCAAATCCTCTTAGGTCAGTTATATCGTAATAACGACGTATATGATAATTACCTAAAAAGGTCTTTTCACAATTGTGACAGAAGAAATGAACAAAAAGATTTGGAGAAGTATGTTCATCGTCAATATAGTAGGAGCTTAAACACGAGGGGTCGCCAGATTTGTGACACATAGGACAGACTGACGGATATTCGATTTCAAGATTTTTCTTACTAAGGTTATCGTTCAATGATTCGCAGTTATAAATTGTCTTTTTGATAAGCAAAGACTCCTTTCATTATATAGTGTAATGAATTGCGGTTCATCACTACATATAGTATATCATAGAAAGTTGGTGAAATCAATGCACATTAATGAATTTGCTGAAATCTTGCTTAAAAGCAGAAAACAGAAAGGTCTTTCGCAAAGTGAGCTTGCTAAGAAATCGGGCTTTACCAAAAGAGCTATTCAGTATTGGGAGAAAGGAAAGAAGAGTATTTCTCTTGAAAATGCCGACAGGCTCTTAACGGCTTTGAGTGTAGAAATCAAGATAGGTAAAACAGAAATCAGGTGAGAAAATGGCAAAACTTAAACTTATTGACACAGTCGAAATCGTTTCAGACAAAATTACCAACGAAAAATAGGAGGTGTACATATGCCGAGAGAAAGACCTATCATCAATTGGGATGAAGTGCCGGTGATAATTGATGTGCCGTATGTGGCACGGTTGCTTGCACTTAATGTTGATTACACAACACGGCTTGCACAAAGGGGCGTTCTTCCTGCCCACAAAATCGGAAAGCTTTGGCGATTTGATAAGGAAGAAATCAGACAATACATAAAGGAGCATTAACAATGCGGTTAAGAGATTACCCGACAAAAAGAAAGCTACTCAAAGATATTGAAAACCTCATAGCAGAGAACAGACATCTCGGCATTGAGTTGAGAAACGCAAGAACAGACCTTGCACTCGAAAAAACAGCGTCAAGCGGTTATCGTCACGAGAACAGAGAGCTAAAACGCAAGCTCAAAGCCTATGAATCATCAAAACCTGAAACAGTCGGTTTTGAATGTGTGGGGGTTGAAAATGCCAACGACTACAAGGTTGTTTGATGAAAAGAACATTTTGCGGACCTTAGCAAAATGTTTATCAAATATAAAGGTGGGAAATATTTTGAATTACACTGATTTTATATCCTCAAACGGATACATATGCACTGAATCTGAGTTTGAAATTGCTAAGGCACACGCTAAGAACAAGTTGGCGGTTATTATCAGCCGATTTGGTGATGCAAACGGTGAACGCCTTGAGGATTATTACCTTGAACAGCTTATCAGGGAAGAACTCAGAGCTGAAAGAGTATCAAAGGCGTTGTTTGAAATGCAACTTGCAGGCAAAGAGAAATCCCGCATTGCTTAGGAACAGCAACACGGGATTAAACAAAAAGAAATTTAAACAAGCTCATTATATCATATTGAATCGAAAAATCAATAGTTAGGAGATATTAAAATGTGCGAAGTATGCAGAAACACTCCGTGTAATCCGATATGCCCAAACGCACCGCAAGTACTGGTAATGGGGCATTGCAGAGCGTGCAACGCAGAACTCAGATATGATTATACATATTTCAGAGATACAAATGATGATATTTTCTGTTCTCGTGAATGTGCCGAACTTTTTCACGGCATTACCGAGGAAGAATGGTCAATAGATTAAGGAGGTAACATAAAATGACCAAAATTACAGAACCCGTTAATTTGCTTGAAACTGCTGATATGGAAGAAGTAAAAAATCTGTCAACAGTTAATGATGTAGAACCTGATTCAACCGATTTAATTCAGGTAGCTCAGATTCCTGTCATTATCGAGAATCTCAAGCTGGTTAAATCTGAAATTGAGAAAAAGGTAAACACTGCCTGCGAAATGATATGTACAGACGAAAACTACAAGGAAATCAAGAAGTTGCGTTCATCGCTCAATAAGGAATTTGCGGAATTTGAAACTCGCCGAAAAGCGGTTAAATCGGAAATAATAACACCTTATGAGGCTTTTGAAACAGTTTACAAAGATTGCGTGTTATTGCCTTATAAGAAAGCTGATTCCGCCCTTAAAGGTAAGGTTGACACCATTGAGCAGGGTCTTAAACAGGAAAAGTACGAAAAATCAAAAAGCTATTTTGATGAGTATTCAAAATCACTCGGTATTGATTTTGTGGCATATGAGCAAGTTAGTTTAAACATTACTATGAGCGTATCTCTCAAAAAGCTTAAAGAAACTATAAAATCTAACCTTGACAAGATTATGGATGACTTAAAGCTTATCGCAACGCAGGAGCACAAGGACGAAATCCTGTACGAGTATAAGCGGTCTTTGAATGTATCGGTTGCAATAACTTCCGTAACCGAGAGGTACAAGGCTATTGAAGAAGAAAAAGCAAGGGCAGAAGCCGAAAGAGCAGAGCGTGAAAAAGCCGAGCAGGCTGTGAGCAACACTCTTGACGAATATGAACCGTTTGTTGCAAATGTGCCTGAAGAAGTTGCTCCTCCGGTTGAAGAAATATCAGAACAGCCACAGCAAGATGAAAAAGTTCTGTCATTGTCATTCAAGGTTTACGGTACAAAATCACAGCTTAAAGATTTTGCATTCGCTGTTAAGCAGTTAATCAACGAAAGGGGATTACGCTATGAGTAATTATAATAATCAAAACAATCAGATTCAGCAGAGAAAGCCGAAGTTTTCGTCAATGCTCCAGACACAGGCTTTTCAGAAAAGTCTTTCAAACTCAATGAAAGACCCGAAGGAAATTCAGAAATTTACGGCGGCTATCACATCTGTGGTGAGTACAAATCCTGCACTCGAAGAATGCGATGCAGCTACAATTCTTTCGGCGGCTCTTTGCGGTCACTCTCTCGGACTTCCTCCGTCACCACAGCTCGGTCAGTATTATATGGTCCCGTTTAAGGACAGAAAGAATAAGCGTACAACAGCTACATTTGTTCTTGGCTATCGTGGCTATATTCAGCTTGCTATCCGTTCAGGACAGTATAAAAGACTTAATGTGGTGGAAATCAAAGAGGGAGAACTTCTTAATTGGGATCCGCTCACAGAAGAAATTACAATCAAAATGATTGAAGATGAAACAGAGCGTGAATCTGCCGAAACTATCGGATACTATGCTTATTTTCGCTATGTAAATGGCTTTGAAAAGGCTCTTTACTGGAGTAAGGATAAGATGAAACAGCACGCATTAAAGTATTCAGCCGGATATGCAAGCGATGTCAATAAGGGTACAAGTTACACTTTTTGGGCAAAGGATTTTGATGCTATGGCAAAAAAGACAATGCTCAGACAGCTTATAAGCAAATGGGGTATTATGAGTGTTGAAATGCAGACAGCATATGAAGCTGATAATCATATTATCAATGCTGACGGAACTCCCAATTATGACACCGATACTATGATCGATGCAGAAGTTCCTGCTGAGACACCTGAAATTTACAATTCATCTTCATCTGAACCGGATGAAGAACAGTTCTCTATTGATGATCTTGCAGAATGAAATGATTGATTTAGAGATAATAAGCACAGGCTCTAAGGGCAACGCAGTCTTTCTTGACGGTCAGGTCTTGATTGACTGCGGAGTGCCGTTCAGCAAACTTGTTGAGTGTGAAGTGGTTGACCGAGTTAAATATGTTTTTTTAACTCATCAACACGGAGACCATTGTAATGTTGCTACTCTAAAGCGACTGCTGTCCGAACACCCTTGTATTCGGATAATTTACCCCAATTATCTTTGCAAAAAGCTTTTTTTATTAGGTGATACCTCCTTTCAATACAATTCTTTCATAGTCGCTCAGGATAAATGGTACTCAATCAGCAATATTACTTTTTCAGCAGTACCACTTCGGCATGATGTTCCTAATATCGGCTGGAAGTTACACTTCAACACTCAACAGGGGATATATAAAGTTATATACGCAACTGATACATCGGAAATCGCTCATATAACAGCTAAGAACTACGATTTGTATCTTGTAGAAGCTAACTACTCAAAAACAGAATTACTTAATCGAATAAAAGATAAACGATTGAAAGGTCAATATGTGTACGAAGATAGAGTTCTTCGTACACATTTGAGCAAAGAAAAGTGCGATGAATGGTTGTATCAAAATATGGGTAATAACAGTTTCTTCGTTTATATGCACCAACACGAGGACTTAGTATGATTACATCAGCGAACATAGTATCTTATGACGGATATAACTTAATAGTAAGACCGCATGAGCGTATCGGCAGAGAACTTGCACAGAAACAAGTACATGAAATTGAACTCAGAATTGTTGACGGACGCACGATTTCTGCCGAACAGCGAAGAAAAACATACGCAATCATCAGAGATATAGCATTTTGGTGCGGAGATAATCCCGAATGGATTAAAGAATATTTCAAGTTTAATTTTTGCGGTGAATTTGGCATTGAATACTTTTCTCTGTCTGATTGCGAAAAAAGCGTAGCAAGAGATTTCATAAGCTATCTGATAGATTTTTGTTTCTACCAAAACATCGGAACAAAAGATACTTTGCTTAATGTTACAGATGATATAGGCAGATACTTGTACAGTTGTCTTGAAAATCGTAAGTGTGCAATATGCAATGCACCAGGTGAAGTTCATCACGTAGACAGAGTTGGTATGGGACGAGATAGAGAACAGATAGTTCATACTGGACTGAAAGCCATTTGCCTTTGCAGAAAGCACCACGATGAAGCACATCGGCACGAAAAAGAGCTGTTCGATAAGTACAAAATCTACGGTATAGAGCTTGATGAATATCTTTGTACAAAGCTGAAACTTAATACAAAAAGAAAGAGGTGATACAGTGAATGGCTGGACAACCAAAGCGAGGGCTTGACTTTGCGGCTTGGGATGTTCACTTGTTCGATGATGATGAGAGATTTGATGTGCTTATTGATGCACAGGGTTGGGACGGCTTTGGAGTATTTTTTTGGATTTGTACCAAAGCTTATGCAACAAATGGTTACTATTATGAGTGGCGAGAAGAAACCAGTGCTGCCACGATAGCGAAACGAATGAGCGGTGGAATTAAATCAGATACGGTAAATCAGGTAGTTAAGCTTTGCTTACGAATTGGGCTGTTTGATAACGGGCTGTTTGATAGGGAGAGCATACTGACCAACAAAATGATGCAAGAACGATATATGTACGCTATCGAAAAACGCTCCGTGCGAGGTCGCACAATAAATAGATTATATTGGCTTTTGAAAACGGAAGAAACAAAGGCTTATATAGTTATACCTGAAAATGAGCATAATCTCTCCGAGAATGAACATAATCTCTCCGAGAATGACACAAAGAAAAGTAAAGTAAAGGAAAGTAAAGTAAATAGAAATAATTATTATGCGATGCCGTCTGCAAATGCAGCCGACACCGCTGGTGAAAATATTTTCATTACATTACCTTTGAATGATAAGAGTAAGTATCAAGTATCTGTTTTTGATATCCGACACTATAAGGAGTTATACCCTGCCGTCGATGTAGAACAACAGTTGCGTTCTATGCTCGGCTGGCTTGAGGCTAATCCTAATAGGAGAAAAACAAAGAATGGTATCAAAGGGTTCATAACTAAATGGCTTAATAAGGTCCAAGACAGAGGAGGTGTAGGATATGGATTCAATCCAAGCGATAATGTCAAGAATAATGTCACCACAGCGAGCGGAGGAAATTATCCAACGGGCGAGAAAGTCTTCTAAAGAGCTTACTCCAAAAGAAAAAGCTGAACAGGAAGCAAAGGTTTTTAATTCTACCCCGGGTAAACTTACGGGTTATGAGTGCGACAAGTGCATGAACAGAGGTTATCTTTATCGTGTAAGAGAAGGTAAAACACCATTCGGTCAGATTACATACGATGTAGTGGCTTGTAAATGTGAATGTTTAAAAGTCAGGGATGAAATAAGAAGAATGCAGAACAGTGGTCTTCAAAAACTTCTTAAACGATATACTTTTGAAAGTTACAAGACAACCTCAGATTGGCAGAAATATGTGAAAGATAAAGCATATGAGTACATTGACAAATGCTCTGATTGGTTCTTCTTCGGCGGTCAGCCCGGTTGTGGAAAGACACATATATGTACGGCTATTGTCGGAGCATTACTCAAAAAAGGCAAAGCACCTAAATATATGCTTTGGCAGGATGATATTACCAAAATCAAGCAGGCATCGGGTAATTTAGAGGTGTATGAAGCTCTCATAAATTCATATAAGCAAGCGGAAATTCTTTACATTGATGATTTCTTTAAAACTCGCAGGGGCGATTTTGTCTCAACAGCTGATGTCAATGCTACATTTAAGATTATCAATTACAGATACAATGAAGGATTGCCGACTGTCATAACATCTGAATTATCACTTGAACAGATTTCGCAAATTGATGAGGCTTTAGGCAGTAGAATTTCAGAAATGGCTAATCCGAAAATTTTTATTAAAGCCGATAAAAATAAGAATTACCGTTTTACGAGAGGAAATGAAAATGATGTCTGAAGCACAGGAGCAATGTAAACTCATTAAATGGGCGGATAAATGTGTGCAAATGAAAATACATCCTGAACTTTCAATGCTGTACGCTGTTCCAAATGGTGGCAGAAGAGATAAAGTCGAAGCCGCACATCTTAAAAGGCAAGGAGTTAGGGCAGGTGTTCCGGATTTATGCCTTGCTGTGCCAAAAGGTAAATATCACGGCTTATATATTGAGCTTAAAGTCGGCAACAATAAGACTTCTGAACATCAGGATAAATGGTTGCAGAATCTCTCTCGGTGTGGTTATGCTGTCAAAGTATGTTATGGCAGCAGGTCAGCAAAACAAGCAATTGAAAAATATCTGAAATTGGGTGATTGCTGCTAATGAAATTGCAAATGTGTTGCAAATGTAAACACGAATATCATCCGTGTGGCATACGGAAATGCCCGTACTCTGAAAAAGGTTTGTACATATGTGTTTATTGCTGCAAGCACTGTAGGTTTTGCAAGACCGTAAGTACAGGCTTTGTCTGTGAATTTGAAAGGAGAGAAAGCGTTGAAAGCAAGAATACCAGTTAAGCTAAAAAAAGAGGCTATGGCGGAGATTAACCGCCTTGCCGACAGGGAATATCAGAAAGTCAAGGACAAAGAAATTGCGGACGCCACAAGGCGAATTTTTAAGACGATTGTATTTGCCTTGCATATTATTGTCCCGTTGGTGATTTAAAAGATTGTATTTATAAGGAGTGATATAGAATGATAAATAAAATCAGACACGAATTGTTTTGTATTAAATGGCTTTGGAAAAACAGAAAGTGGGAAAATACAAGGCAGAAGTACAAGACTATGGAGAAAGATTGGGAAAGGAAGTGCAAAAATGATTGATTGTACGAAAACTACAAACTACTTCAACGAAAAGTTGAAGATGACGAAAAGGACAAAGAACGGACTGTGTGAAATTAAGTGTAGCAACTGTCCTTTGTGTAGTAATAAAAACGGTGAAGGTTTACCGTGTCCAGAATTTGAAATGTATTATCCCGAAAAAGCAATTGCAATCGTTCAGAAATGGAGCGATGAGCATCCACGGAGAACTTATCTTACGGAATTCCTGAAACATTATCCGAATGCTCAGCTCAAGGATGACGGAACACCCGAAATATGCCTCAGTAGCTTAGGATTGACGAACTATAATGGATGCAGAAACGGCATTACTTGTTCGGAATGTTGGAATCAGCCTGTTTCTATTGAGGAAGATAAAGAGTAATGACACGAGATAGCCTTGAGAAGTATCTTGATAGCGAAGTTTTTTCGCAAAGAAAATTAATGAAAGAGGTGTAAAAAATGAGGAAGTATGAAACAGTTTATAGTTATGATGTGCTTGATGAAGTTGCAAACGGTGAAAGAATTTTATTGATTGACAGAGCAACAGAAAGTATTTACAGTGTAGACGAAATAAGCACAAAAGATTTAGCGATTGCAATAAAAGCTGAAAACAAAGATAACAGATACGAGTTTTACAAGGAAGTGAAATAAATGAGAATTTATCAGTGTGATAGTTGTTACAAAATTATTCCAAATCCGTACACAGTTAAAATGAAGGAATTTTATGTAAGGGTTGATACTGATTGCCTTAGCGGGATTGCAATTCCTATCGAAAGCAAGAGAAAAATAAAAATATATCTGTGTGATGATTGTTACAAAGGCTTGCATGTTATTGCCGAAAAAAAGGAGCGTGAAAAACAATGATTGAAAAAGAATTAAAAATCCGTGATTTTTGTGGTGATTATGCTTTGGATATACCGTTCGCAGACGGTAGTGTAAACACGATATACTTTAATTCAAAACGAAATGCCGAAACAGTTAAGCATATTATCAAAGTTGACGGTAGTAAACCCAATCATGCTACGGTGTGTGAAATGGAAGAAATCAGGCACGGAAAGTGGAAATTTGAAAAAAATATTTGTGGTCTTGCTTGGTTTACTTGCACAAACTGCCATAAATACATCATTATGACAAAACATAGATTGTATCCATATTGTCCCTATTGCGGTGCAAAAATGGATAAGGAGTGTGAAAAATAATGGCATTCCCAGAAAAGCTAAAAGCGTTAAGACTTAAAAATGGATTAACGCAAGATGAGTTAGGTGAAAAGCTCTATTTGAGCAGAACGAGTATATCTTACTATGAGCAGGGAAAATTTGAGCCTAATATCGAAACCATAATAGCTGTAGCGAATTTATTTAACATCACAACAGATGAATTGTTGAAGTGAGGCAGAAAATGGATAAGTCACACAGAACGGATTTAACATTCTCAAGACAGCTTGAAAAGGCTATGACATCAAGAAACATAGGTGCAACGAAACTGTCGAAAATGTCGGGAATACAGCGCAGTCAGATATGCAAATATTTGACTGCTGAGATGTCGCCGACGGCAATGACTATTCGTAAATTAGCTATTGCTTTAGGCGTAACATCTGATTATTTATTGGGGTTGGTTAAAGCAGACAAACAGTAGCTTGCAATAATAAAATTGTACCTAAAAATAACAGCAAAAAATTATAAAATGGACTTATGATGCAGAAGGACTATCTGTATTGTAAGTCCATTATTATTTGGCGGTGCATATATGGCTAAAGCGTTTGCTAAGAGTTTCTACAAATCAAAACGTTGGCAGGATTGCCGACAGAGCTTTATCGCTGAACGAATGCTTGTTGACGGCGGTTTGTGTCAGCTGTGCAAAGAGCGACACGGCTATATCGTGCACCATAAAATTATGATTGATGAGAGTAATGTAAGCAATCCTGATGTTACTCTCAACCACGAAAATCTTATGTATGTATGCAAAAAATGTCACGATAACTTACCGGGGCACGGGATAGGTTGCGAACCGAAAAAATATTTTTTTGACGAAGGCGGAATGCTCCAACCGATTATCCCCCCCGGTAAAAAATCGGAAACTGGTAACCGTAGGACCGAGGGGGGCAGTTAGATTTTTTGCGCGTCTTACATATAGCCCCCCTCCCCCCAAAATCTTGTGTGAAAGGACGGTGATTGATTTGACTGACGAACAGAAGGAACAAAGAGCGATTAAGCGAGAGATAAAGCGATTAACGGAAATCTACAAGGACATAGAGGTTAAAAGAAAAGACCTCGCTGTTGGCTTGATTGAGAATGCGGCGTTCACTCGAATCAGACTTAAAGAACTGCAACAAGACATTGCAGTTTATGGCTTGACTGAATTATTTTCGCAGTCGGAAACACAAGAACCGTACTCACGCAAAAGACCTGAGGCAGATTTGTATAATACCATGCTCGGCAACTATCTCAAATACATTAAACAGCTCAACGATATGCTTCCGAAAGTGACCGAGGCGAAGACTGTGACAACAGACGGCTTTGACGATTTCGTTGAAGGGCGTGACAAGCTTTGAAGCGCTATCCATTAAGCTATAATCCGATACTTGAATATTACGAGCAGATAAAGAACGGCAAGGTTACTGTTTGCGACAAAATACGCAAGTGGTACAAACATTTAAGCGATAAGGTGATTAATCCGACAGACGGCTATCATTACGAAGCAAAACGAGGAAATCACATCATTGAATTTGTTGAAAACTACTGCCGGCACAGTAAAGGCAAAATGGGCGGTCAGCTTGTAAGGCTTGAATTATGGGAAAAAGCATGGCTTGCGGCGACTTTTGGCTTTGTAGACGATGACGGCATTAGGCAATACAACCTATCTGTGTTAATTATCGGAAAAAAGAACGGTAAGTCGTTGCTTGCCTCTGCGATTGGCTTGTATATGCTCATCGGTGACGGTGAACCCGGTCCCGAAGTGTATGCAGTTGCTACAAAGCGTGACCAAGCAAAGATTATATGGCAAGAAGCAAAACGAATGGTTCGCAAGAGTGAAACTCTGCTAAAGCGAATTAAACCACTGCTGAATGAATTGAGTTCAGAAGATTACAACTGCGGAGTGTTTAAGCCGCTTGCTTCTGATTCAGACACACTCGACGGTTTGAATGTGCATTGTTGTTTAATGGATGAGTTGCACCAGTGGAAAAACGGCAGACAGTTGTATGACATTATGGCAGACGGTACCATCGGGCGAGACCAACCGCTTATTCTTGTTACAACAACAGCCGGAAAAATCAGAGAGGACATCTACGATGAAATCTATGACGATGCTGTCCGCACCACGAACGGCTTGTTTGATGATGTAGGTTACAAAGACGAACACAGCCTTTACATCATCTACGAGCTTGACAAGCGTGAAGAATGGGAAAAGCCCGATTGCTGGGAAAAAGCTAATCCCGGACTTGGCACTATTAAAAATCGAAATGCCCTTGCAAGCAAGGTCAAGAAAGCGCAGGCGAATCCGTCGCTTGTACGCAACCTTGTATGCAAAGAATTTAACATAGCCGAAACATCAACTGAATCGTGGCTCAATTTCGAGGAGCTTAACAACGAAACAAAATTTGATGTAAAGGAACTCTGTCCGACCTACGGCATAGGCGGTGCAGACTTATCAAGCACAACCGACCTTACGGCGGCTAAGATGTTGTTTCGAGTGCCTGACAATGAAAACATTTATGTAATGTCTATGTACTGGATACCGGCAGACCTTGTGGAAAAGAAAGTTGCTGAGGATAAGATCCCGTATGACAAGTGGATAGAACAGGGCTTTATGCGTACTTGCCCCGGAAACAAGATTGACGCAAGTGTTGTTACGGCGTGGTACCAGGAGCTACAAGACGAATGCGATATTTACTTGTGGAAAGAGGGCTATGACGCTTGGTCGGCTCAAATGTGGGTTAATCAGATGATTGACGCTTTCGGTCCTACCGTTATGGAAGCGGTACATCAGGGCAAGAAAACCCTGTCTGCCCCGATGAAAGCCCTCAAAGCAGACCTTGTCAAGAAAAGAATAATCTACAACAACAATCCAATTGATAAATGGTGTCTCGCAAACACCGCAATAGATGAGGACAGAAACGGTAATATACAGCCAATTAAGACCTCAAAGTCAACAAGACGAATTGACGGTACTGCGGCATTGCTTGACGCTTACACAATATATTTTGAATACGAAGATGAATATTTGAGCATTGTTTAGGAGGTGAGAAAATGGGAAAATTTAAGAACTTTTTAAATTCTGTTCGCAATGTCAGAAAGACAAAGAATTTTTCAAGGGTTGAACTTGTCACGCAGAACAATTCAAATTTCTTCTTGTGGGGCAACAGGGCATATGATTCCGACACTGTCCGAGCTTGCGTTAATGCACAAGCTCTTAGATTCTCGAAGTTGTCCATTAAACACATAAGAGAAACAATCGTTGACGGCGGAAAAGACTTGTTAATCAATCCAGAGCCTTACCTCAAATTTTTGCTTGAAGAACCGAATCCGTACACAACAATGGATATGCTCCTTTACAGGACAAGCACACAGTTATCGTTATCGGGCAATGCTTTTTGGCTGATAATCAGGGATTCAAACGGCTTGCCTACGGAATTGTATTTCATTCCGGCTAAATCAGCTACGGACTTGTACGACACTAACGGCAACCTTGTGTATGAATTTGTCCTTGCAAACGGCAAGACCTACCGCTTTGCCTCCGAAGATGTCATACATTTGCGTGATGACTTCGCCGAAAACGATATATTCGGCAGTGGCAAATTTAAGGCTCTTGCTCCTCTGCTTGAAATTGTTGAAACAACCGACAGCGGCATCATCAGCGCTATCCGAAATTCAAGCGTAATTAAATGGTTGCTGAAATATACTTCATCGTTGCGCCCTGAGGACTTAAAGAAAAACGCAAAAGCGTTTGCTGATAATTACCTTAACATCAGCAACAGCTCTGTGGGTGTTGCGGCAGTTGACGCAAAAGTTGACGCAAATCAGATAACCCCGAACGACTATGTCCCAAATGCTTTGCAAATGGATAGAACAAAAAACAGAATCCTTGAGCTTTTTAACACTAATGTGAAAATTATCACATCAACAGCGAACGAAGATGAAGAAAACGCCTATTTCGAGGCGGTGATTTCACCTAAAATTATTCAGCTTAAAAACGAGCTGACACGGAAACTATTCACTCGCCGTCAGCGTAGTTGTGGAAATTACATAGCAGTCGGTTCGTTCAATCTACAATCTGCAAGTCTTAAAACTAAGCTAAATTTTGCCGGAATGGTTGACCGTGGTGCAATGCTTCCGAATGAATGGCGAGAATCACTTGGACTTGCTCCTGTTCCGGGCGGTGACACTCCACTCAGAAGATTAGATACAGTTGCGGTCGATGAAGGAGGTGAAGAAAGTAAAGAGTAAAAATTATGAAGATTTTGTTGAAAATTTTGTTGAAAAATTTAAGTCCAAGAAAACGACAGATGATTGTTATACACCGCCGTTAGTTTATGAAGCCATAAGTGATTGGGTGGCAAAAGAATACAATCTTGATAAATCTACTTTTTGCCGTCCGTTTTATCCCGGAGGCGACTACGAAAATTACGATTATTCAGGGAAAATAGTTGTTGATAATCCGCCCTTTAGCCTTTTGGCAAAAATTTTAGATTTTTATACTCGCAACAAAATTAAATGCTTTTTATTTGCTCCTACTCTTACTATTTTTAGCAATAAAAGAAGTTACAACTACACAACAATCCTTTGCGGCATTAGTATTACATACGAAAATGGTGCAGTTGTAAACACATCATTTATTACAAATTTAGATGATCCTGCCTTGCAAATAAGAACTGCTCCAACTTTATATAAAGTAGTTAAGCTTGCAGATAATAAAACGCTTGCCGCAATAAAGAAACAACTCCCGAAATATTCTTACCCTGATAACGTAATTACCAGTGCTAAACTTTATCCTTTTGCGAAGTATGGTATAGATATAAAAATAAAAAAATCGCAATGCCATTTTATCAGAGCTTTAGAATCACAAAGAGCGAAGAAAAAGGCTATTTTTGGCGCTGCTTTTTTGATTTCGGATAGTGTCAAAGCTGAATTGCAGAAAGCTGAATTGCAGAAAGCTGAATTGCAGAAAGCTGAGGCAACAGAAACGAATAACTGGGAGCTTAGCAGTGAAGAACTTCTAATAATCAAATCACTTGGACAAGGAGGTGAAAACAATGCCGAAGGTAATTGACATTAAAGGTCCTATCATTACAAACGATGACAAGTGGATTTATGATTGGTTTGGGATAGCCTCTTGCTGTCCTGCCGATATTCGTTCTCAGCTTGACGAAGCGGCGGACGATGAGGGCGTACAGGTTGTTATCAATTCATCAGGTGGTGACATCTTTGCCGCCTCAGAAATTTACGATATGCTTGCCGAAAGCAAGGCTACAATCAAGGTCATTTTTGCCGCCTCTGCCGCTTCATACATCGCTTGTGCGTGCACATCTGAAATTGTGCCGACGGGTATGCTCATGATTCATAATGTTTCAAGCTATGCCGCAGGGGATTACAATGACATGGCACACGAATCGGGTGTGTTGCTCAAAGCAAGTAAAGCCGTTGCAACAGCGTACAGGCTAAAAACCGGTATGAGTGAGGACGAACTTATCGGACTTATGGATAACGAAACTTGGCTTACTGCCGATGAGGCGGTTGAAAAAGGTTTTGTTGACAAGGTCACGGAATACGCCGAAAAGCCAAAAGAGGTTAAACTTGCGGCAAGCCTTAACGGCCTTATCCCTGATACAATTATCAAACAGATGAGGGATGAAAAAACACAGCTTACAGCAAAACTTGAATTGCTCAAACGAAAGGAAGTTGAAGAAGGATGAACAAACAGGAATATCTCGACAAGAGAAATGCTCTTTATGACAAGGCAAAAAAGCTCATTGCAGAAAATAAGCTCGCCGAGGCGAAAGAGATTACACAGCAGATTGACAAGCTCGACAACGACTTTGAAAATTCTGCCGTAGACAAAGCAAACAAAAATGCAGAGGAGAGAATCAAAATGCCTGCACCATTTGACAATCACAAGACAAACATCGACCTTACAGATGAGGGCGAACAGGTAACAGATATGTACGCAACACTTGAATACAGAAAGGCGTTTGCTAACTATATTCAAAACGGCGTATCCGTGCCACAGAAGTTTGCTAACACAGCGGCACAGACAACATCGGGTACTGCGGCGGCAATTGTACCAACTACAATGTATCAGCGTTTAATTGTTGAACTTGAAAAAGTCGGCGAGATTTACGCAAGAGTATTTAAGACAGCTTATCCGACTGCACTCCTTGTTCCTACACAGAACATCAGACCGACAGCAAGCTGGGTTGATGAGGAAAAGGGCTCAGACCAGCAGAAGGTTACAACTGACAAGGTTGTGTTTGCAGGTTATAAGCTTGAATGCAAGGTTGCATTCTCTCTCTTTATGACAAAGACTGCACTTGATACCTTTGAATCACAGTTTATTGACCAGATTAAGAACGCAATTGTAAAAGCTGTTGAATCTGCAATCATCAAGGGTACAGGCACAGGCTCTCCGACAGGTATTCTTACTTGCACACCGCCTGAGGGTCAGACTATCGAAATTGCAAAGACGGGTAAACTTGCTTATTCAACACTTTGTAATGCTGAGGCGGCTCTTCCTGCCGCATATGACGATGCTGTATGGCTGATGACAAAGAAATCATTCTTTGCATTTATGGGCATTACAGACAGCAACGGTCAGCCTGTTGCTCGTATGTCTGAGGGTCTCAACGGTAAGCCGTCACTTACCCTTTTCGGTCGTGCTGTTATCCCGACAGACGGGTATATGGATTCGTACGCTGACACGGTTTCAGCTGACACAACCTTTGCAATGATGTTTAATCTCAACGATTACATCTTTAACGAGGTTATGGGTCTCAGCGTCAAGAAGTACGAAGAGGACGACACCGATAACACAGTCCTTAAAGCCGTAATGCTTGCAGACGGTAAGGTCGTGGATACTCACAGCCTCGTCAAGCTCGTAAAAAAGAGCGCTTAAAAGAGGTTTGAATTATGGCAGTATCTAATGAAATTGAAGCTGTAAAGGTTTCGCTCCGTATCAATACGGTGCTGTTTGACGATGAAATATCTGCCCTCATTGATTCTGCCAAAAGCGACATGGCAGGTGCAGGAGTTAATGTCACCGACAAAAACTCAACTGCACTTGTTATGCAGGCAATCAAATTCTATTGCCGTGCTTATTTTTCGGTGACAGCTGATAGCGAATGGGCACGGCATTACGAAGAATTGCGTGATGCGATGGCGGCGAGAGGAGCACAAACAGAATGAATGCAGATACTTTGATTTCGCTTGTTTCGGGTTATAACGAAACAACAAACGATATCGGTGAAATCGTTCAGTCCGAAAAGCTCCGCAAGGTCTATGCTCAGCGGCAATATGTCAGACAATCCGAGTTCTTTCAGGCTCAAGCTAATGGATTAAAACCCGAATGTATGCTTGAAATTAATTCCTTCGAGTATCAGAACGAAGAATTTTGTTACCTCGATAATAAAAAGTTCAAAATCTATCGTGCATATCAAATCAAAGGAACAGAGCATACAGAGTTGTATTTAACTGATGTGGTAGGTGAAAATAATGTCTTTACCTAAAGCAGTCAAAATCACCAAAGACGGTGTTGAGATAATCAGCAATGTTGACCGCATACAGTACACACTTAAGGAGCTTGAGAGAGCCGCTCTGCGTGATGTAGGCAAGCTCGTATGTAAAAGAACACGGCAGAAAATAAAACGCAGGTCGGGGCGCTTAGCGAAAAACACGCAGTATTGGGTGCGTAGCAAGCAGGAAATACCCGATCTGCAAGTTGGGTTTAAGCCGGGCGGCTTTTATGGCTTATACCAAGAAATCGGAACGAGCAAATATCCGAAAATCGGAGCATTGAGCGACGCCGCCGAAAGCAACATCAAAGACATTATAAAAATTGAACAGCAATACCTCAGTGCTGTAGGCACGGAAGAGGCAGAGCGAAAACTTAACGAGGGGGAATACAGTGGTGAATAACATCAAAAAATTTTTGAAAGACTTATTCGCTGAGTATGCACCCTCTTATTTTTTGCAAGCTGACAGCGGATTTCCTCGCCTTGTATATGAGGTTAAACAGCTCTACACGGATGAGCCGTATGACAAGTTTGTTGTGACGGTTAATGTTTATGACAGGCAGACTACGGCAACTATTGATGATGTTGTGGACAAAATCTACAACAACATAGCAAAGGCTACATATTCGGTCAATGATGTTTTTTACAAATTTTATAATAACTGCGATAGGCAGTATATTGCCGAATCAGACAAATCAATAAAGAGAGTGATGTTCACCCTCGAAATGAGAAGATACAGAAAGGATGATTAAAAAATGGCAACAGTTAAGCCACGAAAAATAAAGCCGTACAGCGGATATAATGCCAAGACGGCTGACCATATGCTCCTTGATGCAGGTGCATTTTTTGCAAACTATGATCCAGCTACGGACACATACGCAAGCGCCAAAAAGGCAGGCAAGTGCCTTGGCGTAACGATAAAAGGCGGTGAATTTTCGGCAAAGCCGACACTCAGACGGCTTGAATTTGACGGAGTAAAAACCCGTACCAAAGGCGACACCGTAGTTGACGGTTGGGAAGTTTACATCAAAGCAACCCTTGCCGAAATGACTACTCAGAACTTCATTTACGGTCTTGGAATTGCCGACAAAGGCACAGACGAAAAGGTCGCAGGCTACGATGTAATTACGGGTAGAGATGTTATTCTTGACAGTGACTACATTCAGAATATCACTTGGGTAGGTTGTCTCCTCGGAGAGAATAAGCCGTGCATTATTCAGGTATTCAACGGCTTTAATGAAAATGGTCTTACACTTGCGATTGCTGACAAGGACAACGGCAAAGTAGAAGCTCAGTTCTACGGCAATCTTTCACCTGAGGTTTATGATTCAGAGGACGAAATCAAACCACCGTTTAAAATTTTCAGACCGACAGAAACAACGGAGGCATAATTATGAGAAAATTAAGCATTAAAGACGCATTCACTCTTGCTCGCATTATCAAAAGAGCAGACATCAAAGAGGAAATTGCAGACTTTGCAAATCGCATTGCTGTCAAAAATAGCAACAAAGATGAAACGGTCAACACTGAAGCAGTCGGTCTTGAATTTGTGATTACTCTGTTAACTTCTTTGGCAACCAAAGAAACAGAACAGGAATTTTATTCATTGCTGGCCGATATCAGAGGCGACATTACGGCAGATGATGTAAGTAAATTAAGTATCCCCGAAGTCCTTGACAATGTAAAGGTAATCATCAGGGAGAACGATATTAAGAGTTTTTTTACCTCGCTCTCAGCCTTGAAGTAAGAACATTTGGAATGCTCATGCAGTATTGTTGCGGCAATACTGCCATACTACAAAGGCTGTCTTTTTCAGAGGCTAATGAGATTATTCAAAATGCGATTAATGACCGTGAGGACGAAATGCTCTACAAAGCATATATGCTCACGATGACAGGCAGATTTACAGGTGTGTCATATGTTGATTTTGTAAACAAGGTTAAAAATCAAATGCAGACAGGTGCGGAAGAAACCGTAAATGTCGAAACTGTCGAAAGCAAGATTGCAGATTATCTTGATAACTACAAATGGGAGGAGGTGTAGCTAATAATGGCTGTTGAAATCTTTAAGTTGTTTGGCTCGATTTTCGTTAATAACGATGAGGCAAATAAATCAATTTCTGAAACTGACAAAAAGAGTAAAGGTGTTGCCGCAACCTTGGGTAACGGTATCAAAACTGCTGGCAAATGGGGAGCGGCAATGGTCGGAGGTGCGGCGGCAGGCGTAGGAGCATTGTCCACTGTCGCAGAGAGCACCCGAGAATACCGAACAGAAATGGGAAAACTTGACACAGCTTTCACCACCAACAAATTCTCAGCGGCAGACGCAAAGCAAACATATTCCGACCTCTATGCCGTAGTAGGTGACAGCGGACAAGCGACAGAAGCCGCAAACCACCTTTCTTTGCTTTGCAATTCTACCAAAGATTTGCAATCTTGGACAGAAATCTGCACAGGTGTTTACGGTCAGTTTGGCGATTCACTTCCGATTGAAGGCTTAACTGAGGCGGCGAACGAAACAGCGAAAGTCGGACAGGTAACAGGTCCGCTTGCTGATGCTCTTAACTGGATGGGTGTGTCTGAGGATGCTTTTAATGAAAAACTTGCAAAATGCTCTTCGGAGCAAGAGCGACAGCAGTTAATCACATCCACGCTCACATCGCTGTATTCGGATGCCTCTGCTCAGTATAAGAAAACAAACGGCGATGTAATGGAATCTAACAGGGCACATCAGCAGTTATCCGACACTATGGCTCAGATTGGTGCTGTCGCCGAGCCTGTCCTTAACTCTCTTATCGGTCTTGGTGGTAAACTCCTCGAACAGCTCTCACCATTGATTGAGAGCGTGGCAAACAACCTTGCCCCCGTTTTAATCAACATTTGCGAAGAGATAGCTCCGATAATTGTGTCAATGCTTGAGCAGATAATGCCGTTAATTGAGGAGTTACTACCGTTTATTGCTCAGCTTATGGAGCAGTTAGCCCCTATCATTGTACAGATTGTTGAACAATTATTTCCGCCACTTTTGCAAATCATTCAGGATTTACTTCCGTATTTTATGCAGATAATAACGGCGATTATGCCATTGTTTGGTACTCTTGTAGAGCTTTTAACGCCCGTTATCGAAATGTTTATTCAGCTTGCCAGCGTGTTACTCAACGGCTTATTAGCGGCACTCACTCCGATTATTGAGGATTTAGCGACATTCCTTAACGATTTGCTTACACCTCTTATCCCGATAATCAGCGATTTGTGCAATACGATTATTGAAACTTTACAGCCTGTTTTTGAGCAGTTGTCGCCTGTTATTACACAGGTTTTTGATGCGCTCCGTCCTGTTTTAGACTTGCTCGGCGAAATGCTTGAAACGCTTATTCCTGCGCTTGTACCGGTGATCGAATGGTTAGCTCAAATTTTCAGCAATGTTTTGGGCAATGCGATTGAGAGTGTAAAAAACTTACTCAAACCACTCACAGGAGCGTTCGAGGGAGTTATTAAGTTTATAAAAGGTGTTTTCAGTGGCAACTGGGAAGAGGCGTGGAACGGTGTTGTTCAAATTTTTAAAAATGTATTCAATATCTTACCAACGATTGTCGAAAACATAATCAATGGCGTAATCGGCATTATTAACGGACTGCTTTCAGGCATTGACTGGGCAACATCAATGATTGGCTGGGAGATTGACCCGATTCCCGAAGTTACATTGCCACGATTCAGGGCAGGCATTGACTATGTTCCCCACGATAAATATGCCGCCTATCTTGATGCGGGCGAGGCAGTTCTCACAGCTCAAGAGGCTGAGGAGTATCGTCAATCAAAGCGTGAAGGCAGAGGCTCAGTTTTTGAAAACGATTCAACCAATATAGTCAACAATATCAGTATTAACATTCCTTCTGTTGCGATTAATAACGATATGGACATTGACAGCTTGGTTGATGATATCAGCAACAGGCTTGCCGATGAAATAACAAGGAGGCAGAGAGCATATGCATAACTTTTATTTTGCAGACAAATGGCTGTCTTATTTTTGTGGCAGATTCGTACAAGCTCCACAGCACGAAATTTCCAAAAGGGATATTTCAGCAATTGAAATCCCATACAAGGACGGCGACATTCTCCTCGATAATGGCAGGTGGCAGAATGTGGAGTTTGAAAGAGAAATTTGTTTTCTGCCGTATTTGTCTGAGATGTCCGCACATCACCTTGCTAAGGCTGTTACTGAATGGCTGACCTTAAATCGGGGATATCAGAAGTACAAAGACACTTATAATCCCGGTTATTTCACTAATGCTTACATATCAAATATTGATAGCATTGTGCGGGAGTTGCCCTCGTTGCTTTCAACCAAAATCAAATTCAATCGTGTGCCTTGGTGGTACTCGGAGATTGGTGCTAAACCTATTGAATTAGAGGTTAATAAGGCGGTGAATTTGCGTAATCCCGAAAAATACATAAGTTTGCCGACTATTAAGATTACCAACACAAATACAAGCAGTAGCAGTAATGCTAAGGCTAATTTAACTATTAACGGAACAAAATATATTTTGTCTTGCGTTGCGGGTTATGATTACGCTCTGCTTGACGGTGAATCAATGCAGTATAGAGCGTATAAATCTGACGGTACATCGAAATTTATCAACGACACATTACCGCCTGAATTTTCCACCGGAAATAATCAGGTTACGGTTACAGCTGTCAGCAATGCCGAGATTAGCATTACCCCGAATTGGAGGCGTTTGTAAATGTTCTATCCCTTGCTTTATAAATTGCAAAACACAACCCACATCTTGAACCAAAGTGCAATGTTAAAAATCGGTATGATGACCGAGATTATAAGCGGAAAAGTTACCGAAGAACGCAACGGCGACTATTTGCTTGAAATTGAGCTTTTGGTGACAGATGACTGCGCCGATTTGCTTGATACACAACTTTTTGTCAAAGCAAAACCAAATCCGACAGACGAACCGCAATTCTTTGAAATCTATAATTTGCAGTACAAAGATAAAAAATCCGTTGTAATCAAAGCAAAGCATATCAAGCATAATTTGTACAATAATTTTTTGGTTGAAGTACAAAATCAGACAGACATAATGTGCACACCTGCGGAATGGTGGTATCGCCTTTGCACGGGGCAAGAGGAGGGATTACAAACGCAAATGACCTTGTGGGCGCACAACTTTAAATTTACATCCGATATCACCGCAAAATCCTCTATGACGCTCGGTTTTGTTACTCCGTGTACTCTCGGAGATTTTATGGGTGGGGCTGACGGCTCACTTATTGATGTTTTCGGAGGCGAGTATAAATATGACAATTTCAATGTGTCTCTTTTAAAAAACCGTGGAACAACTACTAAATATCATTTAAAGTGGGGAAAAAATCTGAGCAGTTTAACGCAAACACTTGATTCGGACGATATTTGCTCGCATGTGGCGGCATATGCAACTTGCTATGATACCTATGCAAAGCGCAATGTTGTGCTTTGCTCACAGCCACAGGAACTTAAAAGCCACAAATCAAAGTTAATTAAGGTTAAAGCTGTTGATGTAACAAACGGTGGTTCAGTGGATATTGGTAATACGACGGGCTACTGGAATTTTAATGCGCAGACGGGCGAAAACAAAGACCTGCTGATTCAGAAACTTAACATACAGGCTCAGGTGTTAAGGGGGCAGCTTGCAAGTACCAATGGAGCACCTACGCTTAATGTCAAGGTTAATTATCCCACAACGCTTGATGAGATGTTGGATTTGCATTTGTGCGATACAGTTTACATAGACACGGCTAATGACAGTTTGCAGGCAAAAATCATAAAAACAGATTATGATATTGTGCTTGAACGATGGAACAGCCTCGAACTCGGCACACCAAAATCAAAATTATCTGATTATATAGTAAAATGAGGTGAATAAAGTTGAACATCAACCATACGAAAATGACGCTCGAAATTAACAGCTGTAAAAACTACGAAATTTTAGAGGTCAGACAGGGTGACAAAGGTTCACGCATTATTGATTTTACATTTACGGTCAACGGCGAAGTTGTAGATTTAACATCTACGATGTCGGCAAAAGTCAATGCCACGGTTGACGATGTAATCGTTGCGGACAGTGTAGCCGCTGTCGTTGACACAAAAAATAATGTAGTCACAGTTACGCTTATAGACACAATGCTCGCATTATCAGGCATTTGTAAAATGGACATTGTGCTTACAGAAGGTGATGAGATCATAACCGCTGAAACCGTTTGTTTGCGTGTAGGAAAAAGTGTAATCAATGACGACAGCAAAGCCTTTCCAGGCGCAAGCTCTATTGCGGAAATTACAAAAGAAGTCGAAACCGCAAGGGGAAGCTCCTCAAGCCTCAACGCAAGGCTTAACGGGATTGATTCTGCCGTAACCAACAAAGCCGAGAAGAGCACTGTCAGTCAGTTGTCGGCTCGAATGCAGTCGGCAGAAACATCTCTTGCAGGCAAGGCTAATGCAACAGATGTAGCCAATGCTCTTAAAGCGAAAGAGGACAACGCAAACAAGGTTAGCTCAAAAACGGACATCACAGACAGCAGAGTTAATTTTCCAAGCGTTGAATATCTTGACGCTTATTATTACAAGGCGAACGAACTCTATTCATCGGAAGAAACAGACGAGCTTCTCGGCAACAAAGCTGACAAGTCAGATGTTGACACGCTTCTTTCGAGCAAATACGATTCTGCCAACATAGAGAGCGGTACTGCAACTCTAACACCGTATTCAACTGTCACCGATAAAATCAAAAATGCAAGCTGTACATATAAGACGATTGGTGACATCGTAATCGTCAGTGCAACGGTCAAAATGAACGCAGTATCTCTTGCCGGCAATAGCATGTGTCCGCTGATTGATTTGCCGTACAAATGTATTTCCGAGGACAATGTTTTTTGTGTCGGTATTTCAAACCTTGGCAAGCTCTTTAAATTTGCCATTCCGAAAAATAACACTTGGCTACAGTTTTCGACTCAGGATAAGACGGCTTACACATTTGCAGAAGGCGAGCAAATTAATGTGATTTGCTTGTACAAAATTAAATAACGGAGGTAAAAATTATGGAACTTAAAGAAAAAATCACACTCGATATGCTCACAAAGGACAGCGTGTCGGTACTCAGACAGCAGTTTTTGACCTTTAACGGTGAAGAAATGCAGGTCGGCGGAAACATCCGCAACGCATACATGAACAGCAAATCGGGCAGAGAACAGCTCAAAACGGTGCTGTCGGACGAATACTACAACGCTGTTATGGCTGTATGGGGAACAGAACCGACAGTCGAAGAGCCGATAGAAAGTGAGAGCGAAAACAATGCAGATTGACATTTTATTGCTTGCTGAAATCATATCGGCATTAACCGTTATCGGCGGTCTGATTTTCGGCATTTTTAAGTTTATCGAAAATAACAAAAAGCAGAACACCGAAATCAAGAAAATCAAAAACGAACAGACCTTGACTATGTACGCTCTGCGTGCTTGTCTTGACGGCTTAAAACAGCAGGGTTGCAACGGTCGAGTGACCGAGGCAATCAATAAGATTGATAAGTACCTCAATCAGTCGGCACACTCTGCCGATGATTTAAATTAACGAAAGGATGATATTTTTATGAGTAACAAGATTTATGACATTTTAAAGTACATTGCACTTATCGTACTGCCCGCCCTCGGCACGCTCTATTTTGCACTTGCAGGCATTTGGGGTTTGCCATACGGCGAACAGGTTGTCGGCACTATTACAGCCATTGACACCTGCCTTGGTGCATTGCTCGGCTTATCAGCGTATAAGTACAAAAAAAACGAAAGCGAGGAAAATTATGAGTAATTCAAAACTTGTTAATTACACAAAATTAAGCCCAAACCACAGCGGTAAGCGTACACACAGCATTGACCGAATCACTCCACATTGCGTAGTCGGTCAGTGTTCAGTTGAAACACTTGGAAACATTTTTCAGAATACAGCTTGTGAGGCAAGCTGTAACTACGGAATCGGCTATGACGGCAGAGTGTTGCTTTGTG
>OOCI01000680.1_pt1 | contig 30626 bp, 23 predicted proteins | sample 1671761 | NCBI WGS metagenome assembly OOCI01 (sample SAMN06348190, study PRJEB24527) | human gut metagenome | biome: human gut; feature: ankylosing spondylitis patient; material: feces | host: Homo sapiens | place: China | collected 2015-10
TTCTCGCCGGGACGGCCCTCGCGGCGGTTGAAGCTGCCGGGGATGCGGCCCACGGAGTACATCTTCTCCTCAAAGTCCACGCTCAGGGGGAAGAAGTCGATGCCGTCCCGGGGACGGGGGGCGGCGGTGACGCAGCAGAGCACCCGGGTGTCGCCGTAGCCCACCATCACGGCGGCGTTGGCAAGCTCGGCCAGCTTGCCCACCTCCAGCGTCAGGGGGCGGCCGGCCAGATCCAGCTCATACTTGTGATAGCCGGGGAACTGGCGCTTGGTAATGATCGTTGACATGGTTTTATCTCCTTTTTGAATTGGATTTCCCCCGGAGATAAACCCTTTAGCACTTGAAAGCGCGTCCCCGCACAGGGCGCAGTTTCAAACGCTAAAGGTGCCGTTTTCTCCGGCGGATGGATTGACGCGGCAGGTAAATGCGAAAACAGGGTGGCGCAGGGGAGCCTGCACCACCCGGATTCCTGAAATTATCGACGCAGACCCAGCTTGGCGATCAGAGCACGATAGCGCTCGATGTCCTTCTTGGCCAGATAGTCCAGCAGACGACGGCGCTTACCGATCATCATCTGCATACCGCGGCGGCTGTGGAAGTCATGGGGATGGACCTTCAGGTGCGCGGTCAGCTGGTTGATACGCTCGGTGAGGATGGCCACCTGGACCTCGGGGGAGCCGGTGTCGGTCTCGTGGGTGCGATTGGCCTCGATGATAGAGGTCTTCTGGTCTTTCAGCATCATGGTCGTGTTTCCACCTTTCTTGAAATACGCCCGCAGCCTGGGCCGTGGGAGAGATGGAACGCTCCGCAGGGCTAAGGCAGGGGTCGGACGCGCTTAGCGCGTACTTTGAGATGATACCACAGAAAATCACCGTTGTAAAGTGGTTTTTGCGGCATTTCCGGGGATTTTTACGCCGTTACCTGAATGGCGGCCACGGGACAGCTGTCCGCCGCCTCCTGCACGCCGATCTTCTGCGCGTCCGGGATAGGGTCCACCGTCACCCGGGCGGGCTCGCCGCTGTTCAGCGCAAACACCTCCGGGCACAGCCCCGCGCACAGTCCGCACTGGATGCACGCCTTTTCCAACACCATTGCCTGCATGGAACACACCTCCTTTTGATTGATGGAAGTATTTTCCCCGGTTTGCGGCGGGGTTATTCAGCTCTCCGCGATGTGCCGGGCGAAGGCCGCCGCCTGCGCCTCGATGCCCGGCAGCTTCACAAGGCTGCCGCGCTCGTTGGCCGTTTCCAGCAGGGAGAAGCGGGGCGGAAGGTAGAAGGACTTGTTCATATTCAGGGCGGAGATCAGCTGGCGGGCCAGCAGGTCGCCGCCGGAGTAGCCGGAGACGATCAGGCCGAAGATCCGCTTGTCGTACATACGGGTCTGGCGGAACAGGGCCGTGAGCCGGTTGACACAGGCGGTCAGATTGGCAGCCAGGGCGTCGTTGTAGTTGGCGCAGAGCATGACCAGGGCGTCGCATTTCCGCACGGCGGGATAGACCTCGTCCACCATGGGGCCGCCGTAGAAGCAGCCGCCCTGCTCACCGAAGTGGAGACAGGCGGTATAGCTGCACCCGTTGCAGTCGGCCATGGTGCCGTTGCGGAGGCAGATCTCCTGCACGCCGAGGTCCGACGGAAGACCGGCCTTCACCAGCTCCCACAGGGCCAGGGTGTTGGACGTGGCGCGCTGGGAGGCGTGGAGAGCCAGCACATGGCGGATGGGGGCGGGCTTTTCCCAGCCGTTCAGGCGGGAGAGCAGCTCCGCCACGGCGGCATGGAAGGCCGTGACCTCGTCGGTACCGCCGATCTGGGCCTGGGTGCGGAAATTCCGCAGGGAACCGGTGGCCTCCACCAGCGGGCGGCCGAGGAAGCCGCAGCCCGCCTGGTTGGCGGCGAAGACCATGTCCCGGGCCACATCCTTGGTGTAGAACTCGCCCACGCCGGTGACGATGCACGCGCCGATACTGTCGGAGAGCAGGTCTGTGCTGCGGCGCAGGCGGGAGAGCATACGGTAATAGGCCATATTGCAGCCGCCCTCGTCCAGCGCCACGGCGAACAGCAAACGGCGGCCGGCCAGGTCCTCCAGCCCGTCATTGGGGTCGCGGATATCGCTGCCCGGGGGCAGCAGGGGCACCAGCAGGTCCCGCAGGGCGGGGCTGCGGTCGTTTTCGGGGAGCAGAACGGTGAGCATGGCGGATACCTCCGTTATTCTATGGCGTTCAGCTTGGCGCGGGTGTCGTCGATACGCTTTTGCAGGGCGGGCGGCAGGGTCAGCGGCTCCGTCTCGATGCCGGCGGGGGTCAGACGATTGCGGCATCCCATGAACACCTGGCCGTCGTAGACGGAGGAATAATGCCACTGCCCCCGCAGCAGGGCCAGCAGGCTCAGCGCGCCGGAGGACAGGGCCGGGGCCACATAGGGCTTGTAGCCCAGCTTACGCATCTCCAGATTGGCGTGGGCCACCTTCTCCGTCAACTCACGGGAGAGGGCGTCGTCGTAGTGCGCAATGGAGTTGGCCAGCACCAGGTCCTCGCCGTGGGGGCCGAAGGCGCGGCCCTCGGTGAGGTAGGACGCGAAGCGAGGGTCCCTCCGGGCGTAGTACAGGGCGCGGGCGTGCATAACGCCCAGGCCGAAGCCCCGGACCTGGGCCGGGGACAGGCCGCTTTCACGCAGGACGGCACGGCAGAGGGGGTCCACCGGGTCGCTGACCACACAGAACAGGCCCCTGTACCGCCTGTCCCGGGCCATGCGGGCGTAGATGGACACCAGCTCCCGGTTCAGGCCGTACTGGGCCATGCGGACATCCCCCGCCGTAATGGAGGTATCCGGGATCATCCGGGAGGCGCAGAACAGGAACACGTCGCCGTCGAACAGCTGCTCCGGCGCGATGATGTCCACCGGGGGCAGCGCCGCACCGTCCGGGGACTGTATCTGGTTCAGCTCGAACTCCCAGCGCTCGGAGACGCCGGGGCGCACGTCGCAGATGCCGACGGAGCCTATCACGTCGCCGCCCATGAGCCGCAGGCCCATCAGCAGCGTGCTGCCCACATCGCCCAGGGCCAGCAGGGTGACGCGGCACTCAGACGGGATGCGCGGCAGATTGGTATCGTTGAGATCGATCATAGTAGCTTCTCCTGTTTCTATCTTTTTGCCTCCGGCGGGGTGCTGACGCGCAAATTTCACGCCACGGCAGGCCCCCTGAGGAGCAGAGAATGTGCCGGATCTTGCGTCCTGCGATAGCGGGACGGCACACGTCATGCCCGTAAAAGCGATGGATTTTGCGTCCTGCCGATGACGAGGCGACGCTGCTGTACTTTGTGTACAGCAAGCCGACTCGGCGATGGCAGGGCGCAAAAGGCGCGCTTTTACCTGGGGCGCATGCGTTTCAGGAGCTCTATATCTCCCTCCAAATACGTGCTGGCGGCGCGGGAGAGATCGTAGGTCATGCAGCCGCCCTTGTCGGGACAGAGGGGCAGGATGACCGCTTCGCCGAGACGGCTGAGGGTGAGGTTGCGGGCGTAGAGGGAACGGAACTCGGTCTCGAGGGCCAGAAGAATGTCGCGGGCGTTTTCGAGGCAGCAGAGGGAGAGCTCCCAGGCGGTCTCGTCGTCCATGCCGGTGTACTCGGGGGCGGCGTAGGGCAGGATGCGGTTGACGGCGGGCTGGAGGCCGCCGGGCAGGGCCTCGCTGCGGCGGACGGTATCGCCGCCGATGAAGGGATAGAGCGTGGACTCGACGAAGCGCAGGCGCAGGTTGGGCAGGTAGTAGATGGCGTCCACGTCGTAGCCCAGCTGCTCCATGAGGTCGCGGCCCATGCCGGTGAGGTAGCCCACCAGCACCTGGTCCACGGGGGTGTTCGTCTCGGCGAGCAGCGGGGCCAGGCGGCGGATGCGCTTGCCGTCGTGGAGCATATCGTCCACGAGAATGACGGGGCGGGCAAAAGCGTGGATGGTGCGGACCTGGTCGGGCAGGGGCGAGTAGTCCGGGTAGGCTTCGATGGAATAGGTGCTGAGGTCCGGCTCGTAGACCTTGTCGGTACGCAGGGTCTTGGTGACGGTGTTGGGCACGGCCACGCCGCGGAGGATCTTGCCGTAGGGGACGCAGATATCCGGGCCGAGGACGCGGGGCGTGGTGGGCTCCGCGGGGACGCCGTTGCGGCCGGTGATACGCTGGAGCAGCCGGTGGTAGATGACGCCGGCGGACAGGCTGAGCACCAGAGATCCGGGCTGCAGCTTTGTCAGCGCTGCCTGCAGGCGGCGGTGGGCGGCGGCGATGGCGGCAAGCACCCGGGGCGAGGAGCTGAAGGGCGCCTTCACCGCGGTGTCCACGTTGCGGCTGAGGACAATGGGGCAGCGCATATCCACGGCCAGGGCGTCCGTGCTGTCACCAGCCGGGACGAAGCCCTGGAGCGTCAGCAGCTGGCGGCCGTAGCCGGAGACGGCGCCCTCCAGGGGAAGGTAGAGGGCATAGGTGAACTCACGGCTGAGGGCCAGGGTCAGCACCTCGGTGATGAGCAGCTGGCAGAGGTCGCTCTGGCGCTCGCCCCGGGGCACGAACAGCCCGCTGATGAGCAGGGTGCGGCCGCCGGCGTTCTGGCGGACCAGGCCGGAGAGGGCCGGGTCGCCCAGGCGGGCGAAGAGGCGGGCGGAGTCCAGGCAGGCGTAGCTGGCCGCGCCCAGAATGGTGCCGTCGGTGTCCCGGCAGACCATCACGTCGTCGCCGCGGCTCTCGATCTGCGTCCGCAGCGCCGCGGCGGTGGGCACGGAGAGCATGGTGCGGAGGAATTTCTCCGCCGTCTCCGGCGAGGCGGGCAGGAAGCTCAGGTCCTCGGTGCGGAGAACGGGCTTGTCCTGGGGCTCGCGGAGGTACAGGCCGCGGCGATAGATGAACTCCTGCACCGTGGGATCGATGAGGTTGGAGATGTCGCGGTTGGCATCCACCGCCTCGCGGATGCGGGTGGAGCTGATCTCCTCCAGCTGGGGCGGGAGCGTCAGCTCCAGCACCTTGCCGGTGATGCAGCTGTAATCCGCCGGCTCGGCGTCCGGCTCGGTGCGGCGGAAGACCACGTGGTCGAAGGTGTGGATGGAGTCCGGCGTGACGGGCTTTTTGTAGGACGAGGCGTGGAGCACCACGTCGCTGCCCACCACGATGGACACGCTGCGGCCCGGGAAGGCGGCGCGCAGCTCGTGGAGGTTCTCCGGGTTGGCAATGTTCACCGGGAAGTCCTCCGGGAAAATGCTGACGTGGAACACGTCGGCCACGGCCATGGCGGCGATGCGCCGGCGCAGGCGGTAGGGCTGGGTCTTTTTGGACCAGGAGAACTCGTCAATGGCCAGCAGGACCTCGAAGCCCTGGTCGCGGATGGCCCGGACGATGCCCTTGTGGGACAGGGTGAAGGGGTCGAAGGTGCCGGGGAAGAAGGCCACGGGGCGGGGCGCGCCGAAGTCAAAGCCCTTGTGGAACAGGCGCTCCTCGGTGATGAAGCGGTAGAGCTTGCCCAGCATGGCGGCCCGGTAGTAGAACGTCAGGCCCTCGCCGGGGAATTCGTCCTGGGCGGAAAGCAGCTTGCGCTGGGTGAGCATAAAGGCGCGGCGCTTTTCGTGGCGGCCCAGCTCTCCGGAGCCGAAGACCCGGCGGCCCAACACGAACAGGGCCTCCTGCCGGGTGGCGCCGTCAATGCCGCTGAGGCCCCGCATCAGCAGGCCCAGCAGCCGTTCACGGCGGCGGCGGTAGGCGTCGTCCGTCTCCGGGAAGCGGGAGCGATAGGCATCGTACGCCTCATAGATGACGCCCACGGTATCCAGCACGGAGGCGGTAACGCGGCTGTCGGAGGAGCTGAGGTTCACGCGGAGGTCGTCCAGCACCTCATCCAGCTCCGCCGGGGGCAGCCACAGGGCAAAACGGCCCAGGTAGTCGGGGATATACTTGGTGAACTCCTGCTGGCCCAGCTCCAGGCCGCGGCACAGCTCCACCGCCACCTCGTTGCGCTGGTCGGCCGTCAGGCGGGGCGCCAGGGCCAGCAGGGCGTTGCCGGCGCTGTGGCGGACGGTGACGCGGTCGCTGACCTTGATGAGATTGGACAGGTGTGTGGCGATATGGAGGGCGGGGCTTTTGCCGCTGCGGGCAAAGTCCGTCAGCAGGCGCAGGTTGCCCTGCTTGGTGATCCAGGGGGTGGCGGTCTTCAGGTTGTCCAGGAAGATCTCGGAGACCACGTCCTCCGGCAGAAGAAGGGGCGCGCCCTGAGAGAGCACATCCTGCTTGAGATAGCGCAGGGTGCCGCTGTCGCCGTCGGGGACGGCGGTCACGGCCTCCAGCGCGCGGCCGTCCTCCGGGTACAGGCGGGCGAGACGGTCCAGCAGCAGCACGGCGGCCATGCGGATGGTCAGGTCCTTACGCAGGGACAGGGCGGCGGCGAAGGCCGTCATCTGCCGGGCGCGGCTGGCCGTATAGGCCGTATCCGGCAGAGCGGCGGCGGTATCCAGCAGCTGGAAGGCGGTGTAGTCGTCCAGATCCTCCGGCCTGCGGTAGTAGGCGAACACCGGGGCCAGGAAGCGCTCCTCCCGGCCGGGGCAGTGGCTCAGCAGGGAGCCGACGGCGAATTTCAGGGTATAGCCGATCCAGCGGCGGTGCTGGGGCATGAGCTTATGGTCGGGATACAGTATCTTGTCCAGATAGAGCCTCCACTGGTCCACGTCGGTGATGGCCCGGGGGTCCGGACGGATGTCGGCGGGGCGCTCCTTGGCGTAGCCGGCGTGGAAGCCGGCGATGATCTCGCCCAGCAGCGCCGCCGCCTGACGGCGGATATCGCCCTCGCGGTGCATCAGCAGCTCGTAGAGGAACGTCAGGGTCTGGACCTTCTGTGGGATATGCAGATAGAGGGAGTAGGACTCCATCACCGCCAGATAAGCGCGGAGACGGCGCCAATCCGTCTCGCCGCGGGCCTCCTCCAGCAGACGGGCGAAGCTGCGCTGGTCGGTGAGGCGGTGCATCAGCTCCATATTGTGGCCCACGCAGCGGAGCTTCAGGGCGCGGAGGGCCTCGTCATCAGTCATGAGGGCGGTGTGCTTCTCCGGCAGAGGAGACGTATCGCCGCCGGACATGGTGACATCCACGCCGCGGCTGACCATATACTGCTCGAAGTCCTCCAGCCGGGCGTAGACCCGGGTATAGCGCTTCTGCTTCTCGCCGTCCACGTCATCCAGCTTATCCAGGATCACCTGAAAGGCCTGAGCTAGGGTGGAGATACGTGTGATCTCCCGGCCCTGCGCATCGTGAAGCTGCTTGACGCGGAAGTCGGCGTAGATCAGCAGCAGCGCCTCCACGGAGAGGTAGTCGGGCTCCAGGTCCCAGACGGAGTGGTTGGCGGCCACATGGCCGATATCGGTCATCCGGCGGCGGCGGAACCACTGGTCGGTGTAGAAATAGTGCAGGTAGGGCACGCGCTCGCCGGGGCGGCAGCCGAACTTGCCCAGGTCATGGCCGGCGGCGGCGCCGGAGACCAGGGCCACGTCCACGGCCACGCCGCTTTTCCGCAGGGCGCGGGCGGCGGTGACGGCGATGTGGTGGACGCCGGCGATATGCTCCAGGGTGCGGTAGGGCGTGGTCTCCAGACCCAGACGCATCAGCTCATAGACGAACTCCCGCCTCCACAGGCGCAGGAAGCGCTGATAGGACGGGGCGCAGGGGCTGCCGGCCAGCTCATCATCGGTCAGGAAATCGAAGGTCCAGGCCGGGTCGTGGGGCAGCAGCTCCTCCTCGGCGGCAAACAGCACCTGCAGCACCGACAGCAGGAACACCGCACCGGGGGCGAAGGGCTCCGCATCGGTCTTTTCCGGGTAGAGCAGGCGGCGGGCATAGTCATAGGCATAGGCCAGCCAGCCCTCGGACGGTTCGCCGGGGCACAGCACCTCCAGCTCCGGGCGGCAGAGGGCCAGCACGTCGGCGCAGCGGAGGCGCGTGCCGCTGAACAGCCCAGTGAAGCGCTGCATATAGCCCTCGCTCTCAATGGCGCGGAGCAGGGCGCCCCCGGGGGCAAAATAGTCCGCGGCGGGACGGTCGGAAAGGCGGCGGCGCAGGGCCAGGTCCATCTGGCGGATACGTTTTTTGTTCATGGCAAAACCTCCTGCCGGTGGTATCGTACACAGACCGTGTCCGCCGGAAAGGCACCCGTACACCGGTAAGATGTCCGGGGTGGACACGGAACACCATAATAATAGGACACTCCCCCGCACGCTGTCAATATTCCGCAGGGCGTTTTGCCACCGTTTTGATACGGAACCTTAGTAAGGTCTTAAGCGTGTGTTCACGATTTGTTCACATTTTGAGGGCCAGGCGCATGATATGATATTGTCGGGGGTAGCGGCGGAACGGAATGACAATTTCTGCCGTCTAAGTAAATAGGCAAATCATCCCGCGGGCGCGCGGGAAGGAAAAAGGAGAACACAACATGAAAAAAGCGGCTTTTGTACTGGCGCTGGTGATGCTGCTGGGCTGTGTGTCCGGCTGCGGCGCAGTGGAGGGCGAGGCCTCCGTGCAGTCGGTGTCCATGATCTGCGGGCTGGGGTCCGTAGGTCTGGCGGACCGGTTCGCGGGCATCGTCAGCCCGCTGGGCGAGACGACCATCAAGAAAAACGACGCCATGACCATCGACACTATCAAGGTGAAGGTGGGCGACAGCGTGAAAAAGGGCGACGTGCTGCTGACCTATGACCTCAGCCAGATCCGCACCGACCTGGAGATGGCCCAGCTGGAGCTGGAGCAGCTGAACGCCACGCTGGAGGACCAGCAGGCGGAGCTGGAGAACATACAGAAGCTGATGGACAGCACCTATGACGACGCCACCAAGCGGCAGTACGCCCTGGACCTGCGGGAGCAGAACGTGAAGGTGCTGGAGACGAAGGCCAACATCGCCACCAAGAAAAAGGACATTGAGAAGCTGAAGGCCAACACCCAGAACGGCACGGTGACCGCGCCGGTGGACGGCGAGATCAAGTCGCTGAACCCGGACGGCGGCACGGACAACTCCGGCAACGCCCTGCCGTTCATGACCATCGTGGAGACGGGCGGCTTCCGCATCAAGGGCTATGTGAATGAGAACAACGCCGGCGTGCTGACTGAGGGCACGGCGGTTGTCATCCGTTCCCGGGTCAGCGACCAGACGTGGAAGGGCAGCATCAGCTCCATCGACTGGAACAACGCCCAGCAGACGCGCAGCGACTACGGTGACAGCGACACGGCCATGTCCAGCAAGTACCCCTTCTATGTGACGCTGGAGGGCGACGGCGAGGGCCTGCTGATGGGCCAGCACGTGTACATAGAGCCGGACTACGGTCAGGAGGACACCCAGGACGAGAGCCTGATCAACCTGCCCAGCTACTTCATCAACGACGCCGAGGGCAAGCCCTGGGTGTGGGCTCAGAACAGCAAGGGCAAGCTGGAAAAGCGGAGCATCACCCTGGGCGAGTACAACACGGAGACGGACACCTATCCCGTGACGGACGGCCTGACGGCGGAGGACTACATCGCCTATCCCGACGAGAGCCTGAAGGCGGGCATGACGTGCATCACCTATGACGAGGGCACCTTTGACCCCGGCGCCAGCGGCGGCGAGGTATACCCCGAGGGCGACGGTGAAAAAATCGACGAAAACGTGCCCATGGACGGCATGGACGGCGGCGATATGCCCGCTGGGAACGACCCCGTCACGGACGACGGCGGCACCGCAGCCGTGATTCCCGGCGGCGAGGCCGCCTCCGCGTCAGCGGTCATTCCGCCGATGGAGGGCTGAGCATGATTTTGGAAATGCGCGATATATGCAAGGACTACCCCATGGGAAAGTCCGTGGCACATATCCTGAAAAACGTGAACCTTGACGTGGAAGAGGGGGAATACCTGGCTATCATGGGTCCCTCCGGCAGCGGCAAGACCACGCTGATGAACCTGATCGGGTGTTTGGACGTACCCACCAGCGGCAGCTATCTGCTGGGCGGGCGGGACGTGACCACCTGCAACAACAAGCAGCTGGCGGAGGTGCGGAACAAGGAGCTGGGCTTCGTGTTCCAGAGCTTCAACCTTCTGCCCAAGCTGACGGCGGTGGAGAATGTGGCGCTGCCCCTGCTGTACGGCGGGGTGAAGAAGGCGGAACGGCTGGAACGGGCCCGGGCCGCGCTGGAGACAGTGGGGCTTTCCGACCGGGTGGATCACCGGCCGGACCAGCTGTCCGGCGGGCAGTGCCAGCGGGTGGCCATCGCACGGGCCATCGTGGGCAAGCCGAAGCTGCTGCTGGCCGACGAGCCCACCGGCGCACTGGACAGCGCCAGCGGTGCGGCGGTGATGGAGCTGTTCCAGCAGCTGCACGACAGCGGCTCCACCATCATCATGATCACCCACGACAAGTCCATCGCCAACCACGCCGCCAAGGTCATGACCATACGGGACGGCGTACTGTCGGGAGGTGACGACTATGAGTGAGAAGCTGACGCTGCGGGAAAAGCTGCATATCGGCGAAAAGAACCCCGATGGCGAGAAGCCGCGCATGAGCAAAAAGCTGAAAAGGGTCATTATCACCGCCGTGTGTGTGGTAGGCGTGTGCGGCGCGGTGTGGGGCGGACTGACCATCGCCCGGAACGCCCAGCGGGGCGACGTGAACGTATACGCCGTCAACGACTTCGCCATGACCAACTACTGGGGGGACACCTCCAACACCAGCGGCATGGTGACCACGGACAAATTGCAGAAGATCTACATCTCCCAGAGCCAGACGGTGAAGAAGGTGTGGGTCAAGGAGGGCGACAGCGTCAAGAAGGGCACGGCGCTGGTGAGCTATGACTCCACCCTGACACAGGCCACCGTGGAGCGTGCCAAGATCGACTATGACCGGCAGGTGGAGAATCTGGAGGTCATGAAAAACGAGCTGGAGCTGCTGAAGAAGGCGAAAAATAAGGAAACGCTGGAGGCGGAGCTGACCGGGTACCAAAAGCAGCGGGATGACATCATCAAAAAGATATACAATGACGAAGGTCTGGATAAGACGATAACCAGTCCCCACTTTCTTCCCTCTACCGACCCTAACACAGTCTCCAACGGTACGGAAAAAGCACCGTACTACTATCAGTGGATATCCAAGACACCGCTGACACAGGAAGATTTAATCGGTATGTTTACCAAAAACGGCAAATCAGGAGATGATCCCCTCTTCGTGGTGCTGGTATACCGTACAGACGACAAGGTAGGTGGTCTTGTAGAACGATGCTGGGGACTGAAGCTGACAGCCGTCACTAAGACCGAGGGTGCCGATCCCGAACCCGGTACTACCGCCACTGATCCCAATGCGCCTTCCGCGTCGGCCGCCAAGAAGACCATCGCTTCCGTGAGTATGGAACCGGCCGACCTAGCGCCCTATCAGGATAAGTCATTGGATTACGGCGACAAGAAAGAAGAGATCTCCAAGCTGGATAAGAAGATTGCCCAAATTCAGGAGCTGCTGGATGCCTCCATGACCCAGCTGGATCTGAACAAGGCCATTCTGGAGAAGGCTCAGGCGGTAAAGGAGCAGGAGGTCAACCTGAAGGTGGCGAAGCTGAAGCTGGACAAGAAGCTGGCGGAGCTGGGCGACGGCAACGTGTACGCGGAGTTCGACGGCACGGTGAAGGCCGTGCGGGACCCGGACGAGGCCTATAACAACAGCGAGGCCGTGGTGGAGCTGTCCGGCGGCGGCGGATATTACGTCACCGGCACCCTCAGCGAGATGGATCTGGGCAGCGTGCAGGTGGGCGACACCGTATCCATCAGCAGCTGGATGACCGGAGCGGCCTGCGAGGGCACCATCGTGTCCATCGACGACTATCCCACCAGCAACGGCAACAACTGGGGCGACGGCAACAGTAACGTGTCCTACTACCCCTTCAAGGTGTTTGTCACCGAGGACGCGAATTTGCAGCCCAATGACTATGTGGATATACAGTACCAGAAGGACACCAGCGCGGAAGAAAGCGGCAGCTCACTGTATCTGGAGAGTATGTTCATCCGGACCGACAACGGCAAGAGCTATGTGATGGCCCGGGGCGAGGACGGCAGACTGGAGCAGCGGTGGGTGCAGACCGGCCGGGATCTGTGGGGCAGCTACACCCAGATACGGGGCGGGCTGACCATCGACGACTATGTGGCGTTCCCCTATGGACGCGACGTGGTGGAGGGTGCCCACACCCAGGAGGCCACGGCCGACCAGCTGTACAACTACGGCATATAAAGGAGGCGGGATAACCATATGTTGGAAAATATAAATCTCGCCTTTCAGGGCGTGTGGAGCCACAAGCTGCGGTCGTTTCTGACCATGCTGGGCATTATTATCGGTATCGCAGCCATCATCACCATCGTGTCCACCATTCAGGGCACCAACGAGCAGATCAAGCAGAACCTGATCGGCGCGGGCAACAACGTGGTGCGGGTGACCATCGGCGCCACGGACAGCCAAAACTATTTCGACCTGAACTACTCGGCGCTGCCGGAGGGTATCGACCCAGTGACCCGGGAGATGCGGGATGAGATGGAGAAGCTGGGCAGCGTGTCGCTGGTGGGCATGTATCATGCACGGGAGTGGTGCGACAACGTGTACGTGGGCAATACGGCGTTCAGCGGGTCGCTGTACGGCGTGGACGACCACTATCTGACGGCCGTGGACTACGCGGTGAACTACGGACGCTCCTTCACGGCGGGGGACTATAAGAACCGGCGGAATGTGGCGCTGATCGACGCGAAGTCGGCAAAGTCGCTGTTCCAGGGCGAGAACCCCATCGGCGGCACCATCGAGATCAACGGGATGCCGTTTACCGTGGTGGGTGTGGTGTCCTCCCGGTCCAGCAGCGGACCGGTGATCAACAGCTTTAAGGATTATCAGATGTACGCGGGCAGCACAGCGGGGACCATTTTCATCCCGGACGTGTGCTGGTCGGTGCCGTACCGGTATGATGAGCCCCAGTACGCGGCGGTGCGGGCCACCAGCACCAACGACATGACCGCCGCCGGCGACAATGTGGCCAAGTATCTGAACGAGAACGCCATCCGCACCACGAAGTACAAGTACGAGTCCAAGGACCTCCTCCAGCAGGCCAGCGACCTGCAAAGCCTGTCGGAGAGCACCAACAAGCAGTTGATCTGGATCGCGGCTATCTCGCTGGTGGTGGGCGGCATCGGCGTGATGAACATCATGCTGGTGTCCGTAACGGAGCGCACCCGCGAGATCGGATTGAAGATCGCCATCGGCGCGCAGCAGAGCCGCATCCTCTGGCAGTTCCTGACGGAGGCGGCGGTGCTGACCAGCATGGGCGGCATACTGGGCGTGGCCACGGGCATCGGCCTGGCGGAGATGATGTCCCACATCATGGGGACACCGGTGGCCATCAGCGTACCGGCGTGCATCATCGCGGTGGCCTTCTCCATGGTCATCGGCGTGGTGTTCGGCCTGGTGCCGGCCATGAAGGCATCGAAGCTGAACCCCATCGAAGCCCTGCGGAGAGAATGATACGCAGAAAGAAAAGACCGGCTTTCGCCGGTCTTTTTCTCTCTGTCTGCTCCCGGCGAAGACACAGCGAAAGCAGAAAACAGCCCCCGGCAGGGGGCTGTTTCTTTATTTACTGCGGCAGCTCGCCGGGGGCGACCAGGATGATCTTGTCGGCCCGGTCATAGTCGCTGTACGCCTCCTTGGTGCTGCGGAGGAGCGTACCGTCGCCGGCGTAGACGTTGCGGTAGGTCTGGACGGCGTAGCCGTTGTGGCCGTACTGCTCCACCTCGGTGGTGCCGGGGGCCACGGACTCGGACTCCTGATAGACCGTCTTGCGCTCGGAGTAGGAGAGGAACTGGTTGGTCATCTCCACATAGTGGTCGTCGGTCTTGGTGCCCAGCAGGGTGATGGTCAGCTGGTTGGTCTCGTCGTTGTAGCTGGTGGTGATCTTGATGGGGTAGTTGGTGCTGTTGCGGAAGGCAAAGTCCGGGCCGCCCCAGCTGACCGTGGCGTCACAGCCCGTGACGGGCATATAGCCGGGGTCGAACATATGGGCGTAGCGCAGGACGATCTGCAGGTCCGCCATGAGGGCGGAATAGTACAGCGTGGAGGACACCTGGCAGATACCGCCGCCGATGGAGGTAACGGTCTTGCCGCCGGAGTAGGCGGCGGCGGGCTGGAAGCCCCGGGCCTCGGTGCGCTGGCCCACGGTGGCGTTGTACCAGAACTCCTCACCGGGGTTGTAGATGCGGCCATTGATGGCGGCAGAGGCCAGCTTGATGTTCTGGCGGCGGCCCCAGGGGCCGGCACAGGTGGTCGTGCAGGTGCCGATCACGTCCCGGAACATGGCCTGCTCCAGCTCCTCGGTGGCGGCGGGAGGGAACTGCACCTGGGCGTCAGCCAGGAATTCCTCGCCCGGCTGGGCGGCGTCCAGCTGCTTTTGCACCGTCTCTACGTCGAACTGGACACCCACGCGGGACTGGGTGGGCTTGCCGGTGGATTTGTCGCAGATGGCGGCGGCCATGGTGCCGGCGATCTCGTCGTGGAGCGCCTGCACGTCCATGGGCGCGGCGGTGTGGGCCGCGAACACACATTCCACGGACCGGGCTGCCGCGGACAGGTCGCGGCTCTCGAAGCGCTGCGCCAACTCGGCGCGCAGCGCCGCCGCGTCCAGCTTCTCGCCGTCCTGCGGCTTGGTGATGTACAGACCCTCACCCTCCGCCAGCCGGTAGCCGCCGTCCGTTACGCTGCAGCCCACGGTGTCGGACAGCTGTTCACAGGCGGCGGTAAGCTTCGCCTCGTCCACGTCCAGCTGGGGCGTGACGTCCACGGTCTTATACCAGCTTTCGATGAAACGCCAGCCGCCGCGGAGGAACGCGGTCACATCGCTGCCCCAGCCCCGGTCCTGCACGTCGCAGCCGGCAGCCTTGGAGACATAGACGGGCAGAACGGTGACGCCCAGGTCGGAAAGGGTGGTGCTGCCGATCTCCTGCCCGTCACGGGTCAGGCGGATGGTCATGCCGTCCAGCAGGGCACTCCCCTGCTCCGTCCAGCGCTGCTCGGCCTCCTGCGCCGACAGGCCGGACACATCCATGCCCAGCACGGAGGTGTTGGGAAACGCCGTGTGGGAATACAGCGCGTTGGCGGCCACACAGCAGCCCGCGTAGGCCAGCACCAGCACCGCAGCGATGATGCCGATGATCAGTCCGGCTCTTTTGCCGGGGGTCTTGGGAGGCTTTTCTTCCGGGGCCGCGCGCTTGCCGGCCGTCTCCGGCGCGGGATCGGCGGTAACAGAGGACATATTCAACTCGTCGCTCATGGTGTCCCCTCCTTTGTATCATCAGGTTTGGGCAATACCGGCAAAATGCCGTGCCGTTACTGCATTGTATCACGGTTTGTCAAGGAATGGGTTACAAAAGCGTTACGACACATCTTTCTGCGGCTTTGTGCGGGGAATGGTGACGGTGAGGCAGATGGCGTCCTCCGTGTCCCGGCGGGAGACTTTGGCGCCGACGCCGGCGGTCTGCATGAGCCGGACGCCCCGGTCCACGCTGTTGAGGAACAGCCGGACGTCTTTTAGGATATAGGTGCTGCGGCGGCGGATCGGCGTGGTCTGGTTCTGTGTGACCAGACGGTCTATGTAACCTTCGGCATCGGCGACGTTCAGCTGGTTTTTGCCGATATGCTCGACGGCGGCAAGGCGCTGCTCCGGGTCCTCCAGACGCAAGAGGGCACGGGCGTGGCGCTCGGTCAGGCCGTAGTGGTGCAGAGCCTCCGCCACCGGCTCCTCCAGCCGCAGCAGACGCAGCTTGTTGGCCACGGCGGACTGGCTGCGGCCCAGCTTTTCCGCCGCCTGCTGCTGGCTGAGGCCGTAGCGGCGGAGCAGGCGGGCGATGGCGGCCGCCTCCTCCATGTAGTCCAGGTCGCGGCGCTGGAGGTTCTCGATCAGGGCCAGCAGGGCGGCGTCCTCCTCATCCACCCGGGCCAGCAGACAGGGCACCTGCCGCAGCCCGGCGATCCGCGCCGCCCGCCAGCGGCGCTCGCCGGCCACCAGCTCGTAGACTACGCCCTGCTGCCGGACGGTGAGCGGCTGCAGAATGCCGTAGGCGGCGATGCTGGCCGCCAGCTCCTGCAAACTCTCCGAGTCGAACCGGCGGCGGGGCTGCTGGGGATTGGGACGGATATCGTTGATGGGTATGTATCGCACACGGGCAGAGAGGAAATCGGTCTTCTGGTCTTTTTTCATGGCGGTCGCCTCCTTTTTTCGCCTATTGTACGGCGGGAGGCCTGTCGAAAGCGGGCGAAGACCGTCGGGAAATAAAAAAATGCACCCGCCCCTGTCGGGGCGGGTGCGGCGGTCACTGCTTTGTGCGGATATCCTCGCCGAAGAAGGGCAGGATCTGGTAGGCGCCCTCGATGCGGGAGAGGATGGGCGCGCCATAGCGGCGGCCCAGCTCGTCCGGGGCCAGGTTGGTGCTGATGATGGTGGACCTGCCGGAGAGCATACGGCCGTTGACGATCTGATAGAGGGCGCTCTGGACAAAGGCGGTGGTCATCTCGGTGCCCAGGTCGTCCAGGATCAGCAGGTCGCAGCTCTCACAGCGGCGGACGTCGGCATCGCTGACCTCGTCGGGGCGGAACTTGGCGTCCTCATAGCGGGAGAAAACGCTGATAGCGGTGTCATAGACCACGGAGAAGCCGGCGTCGCTGACCTCCCGGGCGATGCAGGCGGAGAGGAACGTCTTGCCCAGACCGGTGCCGCCGGAGAGCAGCAGGCTGCCGCTGCCCCGGGAGAACTGGCGGGCAAAGTCCCGGCAGACGTCGAAGTTGCGCTCCATGTTGGCCCGGGGCGAAACGCCGTAGCTGTCCCACACGGCACTGTCGTACAGGTCGAAGCGGAAGGTGTCGAACCGGGCCTCGCCCAGCGGCAGAAGCCGGGAGAGCTCCGCCAACTGCTCGCGGGCATAGTACTGCTTCAGGCAGGCGCAGACGCCGGACCGGGTGTAGCCGGTGTCTCCGCAGAGGGAGCAGGCAGGCTTGTCCTCCAGATAGTCGGCGGGATAGCCCATGTCCTCCAACAGGGCGGCGCGCTCGCGCTGCAGGGAGAGATTTTCGTCCCGCAGGACCCGCAGGGCGGGCAGCGGGTCCTCGCCCTTTTTGGCGGCGGCGGCCACGATGCGGCTCATGGTGGTGCGGAGGGTGCAGTCGATGTCCCGCAGGCGGGGCTGGCGGGCAAAGACCTCCCGGCGGCGCTGGTCCAGCTCGGCCTCCCGGCGCTGGCGGGCCTGGTCGAAGCGGGCAATGGCCCGCTGCATGATGATACCGTCGTATGACATACTCTCACCTCTTGATATAACGGCGCATCCAGGCGTCCTTGTCCCCGGCGGGGGCAGCGGGCTTACTGGCAGCGGGCCGCTGGGCGGCGGCCTCGCCCTGCTCCACCTGGTGGGGCGTGTGCCAGCCGGCGTCGTGCCAGCGGCGCAGGATGCCGTTAAGATAGCGCCAGTTCAGGTCCTTCTTGTAGAACACCGTGCGCTCATAGGCCAGAGCCACCGTCTCCGGTGGGAAGCCCATGTCCATCCACTGGTCGATGTAGCGGCGTTCGGCCTCCACCGGCGGCCTGTTAAGAATTCGTAAATTCGACAAATAGGAAGTATACTTCCTATTGCGCTCTGCCCATTTTTTCAGGTATACTGCAGCAGAATTCTGGTCAAATATGCCAAGCTGTGCCCAGCGATAGCCCTCTTTTTCCACTTGGCGCATGGTTGGTCGTCTGCCCTCGCCCCACTGGCTGCGGGCCCGTTCGACACAGTGGCACACCAGGAGATAGATCACGTCGGCGGGCATACCCAGGTCATCGTAAAGACCGGCCAATATCTGCAAGTCGGCGGTGCGGAGCTTCTTGCCCAGCTGCTGCTCCGTCTGGGGCACCAGCAGGCGGAAGCCCTCGTTGTCCGTCAGCAGTCCGGCGATGTCCTGGGCGGTGTAGACCGGGCGTTCGTCCGCCGGATCGGGCGGTGCCTGGCGGGCCGGGCGGGGCAGCAGGTCCAGGTCCTGAAGGACCTTCTCCGCCGCGTCGATCCGCAGGCGGCTGATGGGCAGGACCTTTTCCAGCTCCTCCGGCGTGACGCCCCGGCCGAAGCGGCGCAGGGCCAGATACAGCAGGGCGGCGTCGCCCTGCCCGCTTTGCAGCAGCTTGTCGGCCGCATCGGCGGGCAGCGTCAGCTGCTCCTGCCTGTTCCGAAGTATATAGCCGTCCATGGCGATGACCTCCCCTCTCATTCGTGCTCTCCATTCTACACGAAAAAGGAGTCGGCGTAAAGCGGGGCGGGACAACTTTTTACAAATTTCCGCTTTTCGCCAAAATAGACTTTTCTCCGGCGGGTTTTGTGGTATAATGCTATTTGTATAAGTATATATACCCAACGAAATGAATTAAGGAGGGTTTTGGCATGGCGAACCGGGTAACGATGTCTATCTGCGGCACGGAGTATATCCTCGTAGCGGAGGAGGACGCCGCCTACATGGAGAAGATCGGCAGCATGGTGGATGCGGAGATGCAGAAGCTGATGGACAGCGCCCACATGAGCCGTGACGCGGCGGCGGTGCTGGCGGCGGTCAATCTGGCGGACCAGCTCACCAAGGCGCAGGAGGGCGCGGAAAATCTGCGCCGGCAGTTGAAGACATATCTGGACGAGGCCAGCCGCGCCAAGAACGAGGCCGCTGAGCTGCGCCGGAAGCTGCAGAACGCCCAGAACCAGAACAACCGCCGGTGATGATGGAGCTTTTGGCCCCCGCGGGGGGATATGAGGCGCTGACCGCAGCGGTGCAGAACGGCGCGGACGCGGTGTATATGGGCTTTGGCGCGTTCAACGCGCGGCGAAGCGCGAAAAACTTTACCGACGAGGAATTCGCGTCGGCGGTGCGGTATTGCCATCTGCGGGGCGTGCGGGTGTTCCTGACCCTGAACACCCTGCTGACCGACCGGGAGCTGCCCGGGGCGGCCGCGGCGCTGCGGAAGGCCAGCGCCATGGGCGTGGACGCGGTGCTGGTGCAGGACTGGGGCCTGCTGACCCTGGCAAAGGAGATCGTGCCGGACCTGCCTCTTCACGCCAGCACGCAGATGAGCCTGTTCACGCTGGGCGGCGCCAATGCGGCCGCGGCGTTGGGCATGGAGCGCGTGGTGCTGGCCCGGGAGCTGGACCGGGACGAGGTACGGGAGATCTGCGCCGGCTGCGGCGCGGAGATCGAGGTGTTCGGCCACGGGGCGCTGTGTATGTGCTACTCCGGCCAGTGCGAGATGAGCGCCGTGCTGGGACAGCGCAGCGGCAACCGGGGCGCCTGCGCCCAGCCCTGCCGTCTGCCCTACGGCGTGAACGGCCCCTGCCGGGACGCACATCCCCTGAGCCTGAAGGACGCCAACCTATCGGCCTATTTGCAGGACATGGAGGACATGGGCGTGGCCTGCCTGAAGCTGGAGGGACGGCTGAAGCGGCCGGAATACGTGGCCGTGGTGACGGGCATCTACCGCCGTCTGCTGGACGAAAAGCGGCTGCCCACGGCGGAGGAGTCCCGGGCGCTGGAGCAGGCCTTCTCCCGCAGCGGCTTCACCGACGGCTACTGGCTTGGTAAAAAGGGCAAGGCCATGTTCGGCACCCGGCCGGAGAACGTACCGGAGCCGAAGGCGCTGTTCGCTGCGGCCCGTGAGACCTATGAAAACGGAAAAGAGAACCGAAAGATACCTGTGAACCTCCGTCTGACAGTACGCCGGGGCGAACCGGTGCGGCTGAGCGGCGCGTGCGCCGTCCCGGGCGGCGTCACCATAGTCATGGCCACGGGCGATATGCCGGAGGAGGCGCGAAACCGCGCCGTGACGGAGGAGGAGCTGCGGCAGCGGCTGACCAAGACCGGCGGCACGGTGTTCGCGGCAGATCAGATCGAAATAGAGCTGGACGAGGGGCTGATGGTGTCCGCCAGCGCGGTGAACGCGCTGCGGCGGGAGCTGCTGGACGAGCTGGCAGCACGGCGGACGGACATCCCGAAGCGCCGGGAGCTGCCCGCCTCTCCCCTGCCGGAGGCCCCGGCGGGCGCGGCGGAGCTGGACTTTACCGTGTCCATCAGCAGGCCCGATCAGCTGACGGCCGAGCTGCTGGCGGAACGGCCCGCTATCGTGTATATCCCGGCGGAGCTGCTGGATAAGATGGACCTGACGCCCTATACCGGGCAGGCGGAGTTCTGCGCGGTGCTGCCCCGGATATTCCGCACGGCGGACGAACCGGTGTTCCGGGATATTCTGCAGCGGCACCCGGAGGTCGCCTCCGCGGCCATCGGCAACCTGGGCCATCTGGCCATCGTGAAGGGACTGGGCAAAACGCTCCGCGGCGACTTCGGCCTGAACGTGTACAACAGCCGGGCGGTGCGCTTCTGGCAGGAGCAGAAGCTATCGTCCGTGACGGCCAGCTTCGAGCTGCGGTGGCAGCAGGTACGGGATCTCGGCAAATATATCGACTGCGAGGCCATCGTCTACGGCCGTCTGCCGCTGATGATCACCGAAAACTGCGTGACGAAGAACAGCGTGGGCTGCGCCCATGGGGCGGGCAGCGTGCTGACCGACCGGCGGGGCGAGCAGTTCCCGGTGCTGTGCGCCTACGGGTGCCGGTGCGAGATCGAGAACGGAAAGACACTGGTGTTGGCGGACAAGCCGGAGGTGTTCCGGTGCGGCCTGCGGTACGGACGCCTGCGATTTACCACAGAGACGGCGGCGGAGTGCGCGGCGCTTCTCCGCGCCCACAGGGCCGGGACCGTCACCGCCGGTGACAACAGCACACGCGGGCTGTTCTACCGAGGCGTAGAGTAAAACAAATAGTATAACACTCGTTATAATTTACAAACCGTATTCAATTTCAGGAGAAAAAGGTGTTACTATGGAGCTGAAGATCAAAGCCCTGTCCCCCAAGATCGGGACGGAGATACCCCTCCCCCGCTTTGCCACCGCCGGTGCGGCCTGCATGGACCTGTGCGCCTGCATCGATGAGGCGGTGACGCTGGCAGCCGGGGAACGGCGGCTGGTGCCCACGGGCATCGCCATCGCCCTGCCGTCGGCGGACTACGCGGCGCTGGTGTTCGCCCGCAGCGGGCTGGGCATCAAGAAGGGCGTGTGCCTTTCCAACGGCGTGGGCGTCATCGACAGCGACTACCGGGGCGAGATCGGCGTGGGGCTGGTGAACCTGGGAAGCGAACCGTACACGGTGCAGCCCGGGGACCGGATCGCCCAGCTGATGGTGGTGCCGGTGGTGCAGCCCACGGTGACGGTGGCGGAGGATCTGGACGACACGGACCGGGGCGCCGGCGGCTTCGGCTCCACAGGCAGGTGACGTATATGGCAAAGATCGTACTGGCCTCCGGGTCCCCCCGGCGGCAGGAGCTTTTGCGTCGGATGGGCATCACCGACTTTACCGTCCGGGTGCCGGAGGTGGAGGAATACTTCCCCGCCGGGCTGACGCCGGAGGAGACGGTGTGCTACATCTCCCGGGAGAAATCCCAGGCGGTGGCGTCCGACGCGGACGAGATCGTCATCACGGCGGATACGATGGTGTTTCTGGACGACAAAAAGCTGGGCAAGCCCGCCGACGAGGCGGAGGCCCTGCAAATGCTGACGGCCCTGCAGGGTCGGCGCCACACCGTGTGTACCGGCGTGACGGTGCGGCAGGGGGAGAAAGCCCTGACCCGCGCCCAGCACACGGACGTGTATTTCCGTCCGGCCACACAGCGGGAGCTGAAGGCCTACATCGCCGGGGGCGAGCCCATGGACAAGGCCGGGGCCTACGGCGTACAGGGACAGGGCGCGTTGCTGGTGGAGCGCATCGACGGCGACTTTTTCAACGTGATGGGGCTGCCGGTGGTGCTGCTGGCGGAGATGCTGGGCACCTTCGGGATACAGCTGCTGGGATAATGCCCCTTTCGCTCCCTCTGAGAGGGTGCGCTGCCGCCTCCCCTGCCGGGGGAGACTTCAGAGAGGAACAAACGACACATGAAGCGATTTTTTACGAAAACGGGAATATGGCTGCTGGCCGCGGCGGCCACCATCGCGGTGGTGCTGTGCGTGGTGTCGGCCCTGAGCTCCGGAACGGGGCTGCTGCACAACGCCCTGGGCGTGATCGCCTCGCCCTTCCGGGCGGCGGGTTCCGCCGTGGCGGGCTGGGTCGGCGGCATCAGCCAGCGGTTTGAGGACGTGGAGACCCTGCAGCAGGAGAACGACGAGCTGCGGCAGCAGATCGCGGAGCTGGAGGAGCAGCTGCGGCAGATGGAGCCGGCGGCGACCGAGAATAAAGAGCTGCGCCAGCTGCTGGGCCTGCGGCAGCAGCGCAGCGACCTGGTGTTCGAGGCGGCCCGCGTCACCCAGCGCGACGTGTCCAACTGGGCCAGCACGCTGGTGCTGGACCGGGGCAGTCAGCACGGTGTGGCCATAGGCGACTGCGCGGTGGACAGCGCCGGGAACCTGGTGGGTGTGGTCACAGACGTGGGCCTGAACTGGTGCCGGCTGTCCACGGTGCTGGACACGGATTCCCAGTTCGGCGCGCGGGTATTCCGCACCGGCGAGACGGCGGTGGCCGGCGGTGACCTGGCCCTGATGTCCGAGGGCAGGCTGCGGCTGCAATACCTCAGCGACAGCGCGAACCTGATCAAGGGCGATGTGATCGTCACGTCCGGGCTGGGCGGCTACTATCCCGCCGGGCTGGTCATCGGCACGGTGGAGTCCGTGCAGACGGATGACGGCGGGCTGGCGCGGTACGCGGTGCTCTCGCCCAAGTGCGATGTGGCGGCGATACAGGAGATGTTTATTATCACGGATTTTGACGTGATCCAATGATGGAGGACGGCTATGACGCGGCGGGTGATACTGCTGAAATGGATATTGTACTGTCTGTGCGCGCTGGCGCTGGCACTGCTGCAGGGGCTGGTGCTGGTATACGTGCGGGTATGGGGCGTGCACCCCTTCCTGCTGCCGGCCATCGCGGTGATACCGGCCACGCTGGAGCGCAACGAGCAGGCGCTGCTGTACGCGGTATTTTTCGGGCTGGCGTGCGACCTTCTCTCGCCGGTGGCGGGCCTGCCGTGCTTTTATGCGCTGGCGTTTCTCATCGGCGCAGCCATTGCCTGGCTGCTGAGCGGACAGGTCATCATGGCGGGCGTGGTGTGCTCGCTGGTGGCGACAGGCGTATGTATGCTGCTCTGCGGACTGCTGCACATGGCGGTGCTGGCGGGACACAGCGGCGCGGGGCTGACCGCGGCGGGCCTGCTGCTGGGCAGAGAGCTTTTGGTATCGCTGCCCTTCGCGGCGGCAGCGCACCCGCTGTTCCGGTGGGCACGGCGGCGGACACTGAGCGAATGACCATAGGAGAACCAAGCTATGATGAAAAATCCTCACCCCTCCCGGCGGCGGGTATATGTGCTGCTGGGGTTTTTCTGTGCGTTTCTGGTGCTGTTTTTTGCGGGGCTGTATGACGCACAGGTGGTGCACGGCAGCGAAAATCGGGCCAGATCCATCACCAGCAACACCGCCAGCGAAACGGTGACCGCCTCCCGGGGCATCATCACCGACCGGAACGGCAAGGTGCTGGTAAGCAACCGGCTGGCCTATACGCTGGTGGTAGACAAGAGCAGCTTCGGCAAGGACGAGGCCGCGCTGAACGACGCCATCTGGCAGCTGATACAGCTGTGTCAGGAGCAGGGCGTCACATGGAACGACACCCTGCCCATGACCACAGGGTCCTCTCCCCAGCTGACCAGCAAAAGCCTGACCAAGAGCTTCCGGGAGTATCTGGACGACAACAAGCTGCCCACGGACGGCGGCAGCGCGGAAGTGCTGGCCGCTATGCGGAAGCTCTACAAGGTCGATGACAGCTATACCGACGCGCAGGCGCGTTTGATCGTGGGCGTGCGGTATGAACTGGACGGGCGCAGCAGCTACACCTTTGCCGAGGATGTATCCACGGAGCTGCTGGGCCGCATCACCGACGGAAAGTACCGGGGCGTGACCATCAAGACAGCGGCGGCGCGGGTGTACAACACCAAGCTGGCGGCGCACATTCTGGGCACCGTGGGCGCCATATGGCAGGAGGAGTGGCGCAGCGACGAGAGCACCGGCTATGTGGGCTACGCCGACAAGGGCTACAATATGAATGACCTGGTGGGCAAGGACGGCGTGGAGAAGGCCTTTGAGGAATATCTCCACGGCAAGGACGGCAAGCGGCTCATCACCACCGACGAGAACGGCAAGATCACCGGCGAGCTGTACACCCGGGAGCCCCAGCCCGGCGGCACCGTGGCGCTGACCATCGACATCGACCTGCAGCAGGTGGTGGAGGACACGCTGGCCAGTACCATTCAGGGCATGATCGACAAGGACAGCAACGAGCGCGGCGGCGCGGCGGCGGTCATTCAGGTCGGCACCGGCGAGGTACTGGCCATGGCCAGCTACCCCACCTACGATCTGGAGACGTTCAACCAGGACTATGATGAGCTTGTGAAGGACGAACGCCTGCCCATGTTTAACCGGGCCACCCAGGGCGTGTACGCCCCCGGCTCCACCTTCAAGCTGTGCACGTCCGTGGCGGCGCTGGAGGAGGGCATCATCACCCCCAGCACCATTATCGAAGACAAGGGTATCTACACCTACTATGTGGACCCGCAGCCCATGTGCTGGATCTGGCGGCAGGCCCACACCACCCACGGGCGCATCAACGTCAGTCAGGCCATCGTGGACTCCTGCAACTACTTCTACTACGAGGTGGGCCGGCTGACAGGCATCAAGAAGCTGGACGAGTACGCCACAGCCTTCGGCCTGGGGCAGTCCACGGGCATTGAGATCGGCGACGTCAGCGGCGTGCTGGCCTCCCCGGAGTGGGCGGAGGCCCACGACCGGGAGTGGACCGACGGCCAGACCATTACAGCGGCCATCGGCCAGTCCTACAACCTGTTCACCCCCCTGCAGCTGGCCAACTATGTGGCTACGCTGGTATCCGGCGGCGAGCACTATGAGGCACATCTTCTGAAAAACGTAAAATCTTATGATAATTCACGAGTTGTCGGCGTATATGGCAAGGGGCCGCTGAACGACCTGAACATCTCGGACAGCACCATGGCGGCGGTGACCAAGGGTATGCACGATCTGACCTACGACTCCCTGCGGAGCGCCTTTTCCCGCTGTGTGGTGGAGGCCGGCGCCAAGACCGGCTCGCCCCAGGTGGGTACGGATATCGCCAACGGCACCTTTGTGGCCTACGCCCCCTATGACGATCCGGAGATCGCCATCGCCATCGTGGTGGAGAAGGGCGGCAGCGGCAGTCTGCTGGCCAACGCGGCCGTGGACATCATCAACGCCTGGTTCACCCGGGATGGCACCGGCGCCACCGCCGCCGGCGAGGACGCGCTGATGCGGTAAATCTGTTATAGAGACAAGAGGCACACATGGGACCCTATTTCAATTCGAGAGACAAACATTATAAAGACCCCTTCGGCGCCGTCCCCTGCGGCGCCGAAGTGCGCTTTGCGCTGGCGGACGACACCTACTACGGCTGCGAGCTGCTGGTGCTCCGGGAGTTCGCAGGCACGGAGGACACGTGCGCCCTGCCGCCGGCGGAGGGCGGTTTCGCCGGCACATACACCGCGCCGGCTGGCGGTGAGCTGTGCTGGTACTGCTTCTGCCTGACGGACGTGGACGGGCACTGCGTGTGGTACGGCAAAAATGGCGTGCAGGACGCGCCGGAGAAGGCGGCACGCTGGCAGCTGACGGTATACGAGCCCTCCCCCGCCCCGGACTGGTTCGGGCGCGGCGTGACGTACCAGATCTTCCCGGATCGGTTCCGCCGTGTATCCATGCCGGACGTGAGCCATATGCCCGGGCACCGGTGGCTGCACCGCGGCTGGAACGAGCAGCCGGTGTTTCTTCCGGACGAGCACGGGCAGATCACCAACCGCGACTTCTTTGGCGGCTCGCTGCAGGGCATCACGGAGAAGCTGGACTATCTGGCGGGCCTGGGCGTGACGACGCTGTATCTGAACCCCATCTTTGAGGCCGCCAGCAACCACCGCTACGACACCGGCGACTACCGGGCCATCGACCCGCTGCTGGGCACAGAGGCTGACTTCCGCGCCCTGTGCACCGCCGCCCATCAGCGTGGGATGCGTGTGATACTGGACGGCGTGTTCAACCATACCGGCAGCAACAGCCGGTACTTCAACGCCGAGGGCTACTATCCGGAGCCGGGGGCGGCCCAGAGCCAGAATTCAGAGTATTACAGCTGGTACAGCTTCCACCCGTGGCCGTCGGACTACGACGCCTGGTGGGGCGTGAAGACCCTGCCCGCCGTCAATGAGGCGCAGCCGGCTTACCGTGACTTCATCTTCGGCGATCAGGACAGCGTGGTCCGGCATTGGCTGCGCTGCGGCGCGGACGGCTGGCGGCTGGATGTGGCCGACGAGCTGCCCGGCGACTTTATCGAGGGCATCCGCTCGGCCATCGACGCGGAAAAGCCCGGGGCTTACCTGCTGGGTGAGGTCTGGGAGGACGGCAGCAACAAGATCGCCTACTCCCAACGGCGCAGATACCTGCTGGGCCGCCAGGTCCACGGCCTGATGAACTACCCCTTCCGCACGGCCCTGCTGAACTGGCTGGCCGGCGGCGACGCCGCGGTCTTCCGCGACAGCATGGAGACAATTCGTGAGAACTACCCGCCCTTCGCCTTCTATGGCGCCATGAACTTCCTGGGCACCCACGACACAGCGCGCATTCTGACGCTGCTGGGCGCGGAGGGCACACCGGAAACCAAGGCGGAGCGTGCGGCGTACCGCCTCTCCCCCACTGAACTGGCCCGGGGCCTGGCAAAGCTCCGTCTGGCGGGAATGCTGCTCTACAGCTTCCCCGGCTCTCCCACCCTCTTCTACGGCGACGAGGCCGGCGTGCAGGGCTTCGAGGATCCGCTGAACCGGGGCGCCTTCCCCTGGGGCAGCGAGGACGCGGCGCTGACGGACTTCTTCCGCACTCTGGGACAGCTGCGGCGAACGCGGGAGAGCCTGCGCTCGGGCGCCCTGCGCTATCTGCTGGCCCGAGGCGGCGCTCTGGCCATCGAGCGTGAGCACGGAGGCGAGCGCACGGTAACGGCGCTGAACGCCGGGGACGCGCCGGCAGACCTGACGCTGGCCTGGGACGCGCCCACCGCGCAGGACGCGATAACCGGACAGCGATTTCTGGTCATCGACGGGAAAGCACACCTGACATTGCCGCCGCTGAACGGCGTGATACTGGTATAAGGAACGGGGCGGCTGTTTCACGTGAAACAGCCGCCCTGCTTTTGTCCCTTTATGTTTCACGTGAAACAAAAAGACGAAAATTTGCATTTTCCCTCTTGAAACCCTCCATACAGGTGGTATATACTATCATAATGAACTCAGACAGAAAGAGGAATTTGCTGTGGCGAAAATCATTGCGATCGTAAATCAGAAGGGCGGCGTGGGCAAGACCACCACCTGCGTAAACCTGGCCGCTGCCGTAAAAGCCGCTGGCAAGCGGGTGCTGCTGTGCGATTTTGACCCCCAGGCCAACGCCACCAGCGGCATGGGCGTGGACAAGACCACCAGCAACGGCATCTACGATGCGCTCATCAACGGCGCAGAGACGGCCCAGCTGATCGTGACCACGCCCTATGGCGACGTGCTGCCAAGCAGCAAGGCGCTGGCCGGCGCCGGCGTGGAGATGATCAACATGGACGACCGGCAGTTCCTGCTGAAGGCCGCGCTGCGGCAGGTGGCGGACAGCTATGATTTCATCTTCATCGACTGTCCGCCCTCGCTGGAGCTGCTGACGTTGAACGCACTGTGCGCCGCCAACAGTCTGCTGGTACCGGTGCAGGGCGAGTATTACGCGCTGGAGGGACTCAGCGACCTGATGAACACCGTGCGTATCGTGCGGCGCAGCATGAACCCGGGGCTGGACATCGAGGGCGTGCTGCTGACCATGTTCGATGGCCGCACCAACCTGTCCATTCAGGTGGCCCAGGAGCTGAAGCGGTTTTTTGCCGGGAAGGTGTACAGCACCGTGATCCCGCGGAACGTGCGGCTCAGCGAAGCGCCCAGCCACGGCAAGCCCATCACCGCCTATGACAAGACCTGCCGGGGCGCGGACGCATACACGGCGCTGGCGGCGGAATTTTTGCGGAAGAACAACTGCTGAAAGGAGACGCGGTATGGCGAACACAAAAGGTCTGGGCAAGGGACTGAGCGCACTGCTTGGTGACGACGTCATCGCCGCCAAGGACGAGCGCGCCTCCTCCCTGCTGCTGCCCATCAGCCAGGTGGAGAGCTGCTCCACCCAGCCCAGAAAGAGCTTTGAGCCGGAGGCCCTCAGTGACCTGGCGGACTCCATCCGGATACACGGCATCATCCAGCCGCTGACCGTGCGGAAGCTGCAATCCGGCTACTATCAGATCATCGCCGGTGAACGGCGGTGGCGGGCGGCGCGGATGGCCGGGCTGACACAGGTGCCCGTGGTGGTCATCGAGGCCGACGACCGCAAGGCCATGGAGCTGGCCATGATTGAGAACCTGCAGCGTGAGGATTTGAACCCCATTGAAGAGGCCGAGGGGTACAAGGTGCTGATGGAGCAGTACAACATGACCCAGGAGGAAACGGCCAAACGTGTAGGCAAGTCCCGTCCCGCCGTGGCCAACGCCCTGCGGCTGCTGAACCTGTGCGAGCCGGTGCGGGCCATGGTGGAGGACGGCAGGCTGTCCGGCGGGCACGCCCGTGCGCTGCTCCCCCTCCCTGCCAAGCAGCAGGAAACGGCGGCGGCAGCCGTGCTGAAAAGTGAGCTGTCCGTGCGGCAGACGGAGCTGTTGGCTAAGAAGCTGATGGCGGAGACGCCGGAAAAGCCGGCCAAGGACCCCTTGTCCGTCAACTACGCCGAGGAGGCCGCCCGAGAGCTGGGCGAGCGGCTGGGCCGCGGCTGCCGCATCGTCAGCGGCCGCAAAAAGGGCCGCATTGAGCTGGAATACTACGGCGTGGACGACCTGAATAACCTCTTGGACGCCCTGAACGCGCTGACGCTGAAATAAATTGTTTCACATGAAACAGAGAGGAAGTCAAAATGCTGGACATTAGATTTGTGCGGGAGAATCCCGACCTGGTAAAAGAGAACATCCGCAAGAAATTTCAAAACGCCAAGCTGCCCCTGGTGGATGAGGCCATCGCCCTGGATGCCGAGCGCCGCCAGGCCATTGCTGACGGCGAGACTCTGAAGGCGGAGCGCAACAAGCTGTCTAAGGCCAACGGGCCCCTGTTCGGCCAGCTGAAAAAATGCACAGACGAGGCCAAAAAGGCGGAGCTTCAGGCCCAAATCGACGCCAACAACGCCGCCGTAAAGGCTGATGCCGAGCGCATGGCCCAGCTGGAGGCCAAGAAGGAGCACGCGGAGGCGGCGCTGAACAAAATCATGATGGTCATCCCCCAGATGATCGACCCCGCCGTGCCCATCGGCAAAGACGACAGCTGCAATGTGGAGGTGGAGCGCTTCGGCGAGCCCAAGGTGCCCGACTTTGAGATCCCCTACCACACGGACATTATGGAGCGCTTTGACGGCATCGACATGGACGCCGCAGGCCGCGTCTCCGGCAGCGGATTTTACTATCTGCTGGGGGACATCGCCCGAATGCACGAGGCGGTGCTGGCCTATGGCCGGGACTTTATGATAAACAAGGGCTTCACCTACTGCATCCCCCCCTTCATGATCCACGGCAATGTGGTGGAGGGCGTTATGAGCCAGACCGACATGGACGCCATGATGTACAAGATCGAGGGCGAGGACCTCTATCTCATCGGCACCAGCGAGCACTCCATGATCGGCAAGTTCATCGACCAGATCATCCCCGAGGAGTCCCTGCCCCAGACCCTCACCTCCTACTCCCCCTGCTTCCGCAAGGAGAAGGGCGCCCACGGCATCGAGGAGCGGGGCGTGTACCGCATCCACCAGTTTGAAAAGCAGGAGATGATCGTGGTCTGCAAGCCCGAGGACTCCAAGGCATGGTACGAGAAGATGTGGCGCTGGTCGGTGGAGCTGTTCCGCAGCCTGGATATCCCTGTGCGGCAGCTGGAGTGCTGCTCCGGCGACCTGGCGGACCTGAAGTGCAAGTCCTGCGACATCGAGGCCTGGTCCCCCCGCCAGCAGAAGTATTTCGAGGTCTGCTCCTGCTCCAACCTCGGTGACGCGCAGGCCCGCCGCCTGAAAATTCGCGTCAAGGGCGAGGACGGCAAGATGTACCTGCCGCACACGCTGAACAACACCGTCGTCGCACCCCCGCGCATGCTGATTGCATTCCTTGAGAACAATCTGCAGGCCGACGGCAGCGTGCTGATCCCCAAGGTCCTCCAGCCCTACATGGGCGGCAAGACCGTGCTCATCCCCAAAAAGTAAATCCAATCTGCAATATTATTCCGTTTTTATACGATAAGTTTTCGTTTTTCGCACATTTTCAGCAAAGAGGTACTTCCCGTGAAGAAGTTTTTTGAAGAGTTCAAGGCCTTTGCCATGCGCGGCAACGTGCTGGATATGGCCGTCGGCGTTGTCATCGGCGGCG
>OOCI01000685.1_pt1 | contig 30417 bp, 27 predicted proteins | sample 1671761 | NCBI WGS metagenome assembly OOCI01 (sample SAMN06348190, study PRJEB24527) | human gut metagenome | biome: human gut; feature: ankylosing spondylitis patient; material: feces | host: Homo sapiens | place: China | collected 2015-10
GAGCAATCTGGCGGCAAGGACCGCACCATGTTGCCCACAAATCTACTACCAATGGGAGCTCACCATTCTTGTAGCTCTCAAAATTGTCATTTGTAATTGTTACTTCCATTTTATTCTATATTAATATTATTATAAATATGTCTTACTGCAAACCTTATGCCAATTTTATTTAATTGATATGGTATGACATTTTAGGATGCGCCTCAATATATTGTATCAGTTCCTTGCCCACATTGACAGTCTTATCTTGCGCCCGGAACATGATGAAGGTATTGCTCTCCACATCATGTATCTGAAAATACAATTGAGTTTTCCCTGCCAGATCATCTTTCAACATCGTATTGAAATCATTGATAACTGTATCATCAACGATATCACTATCCAGCGTAATCGTCAATTTCTCGATACGGTTTTCTTTAATCGTCTGCATGTAATCAATACTGTTGATCTTGAATTCCAGATAATTACTATGGGCATATCTTGGAGCGCATTTTGCAGTAACATAGACTGTACTTCCTTCTACGAGCATACCACGCCATTGTCCCCAATCTTCACCAAAGAGAGCCAATTCTCCAGAACCCTCAAAATCTTCCAGTGTTACAAATCCACAAGGCTTGCCAGTTTTGGTAAACGTTGATCTCAGCGCAGTAACGATACCACCAAAGACAATTTCAGCCTTTTTGGACAAGGCCTCCTTGTCGCCCAATTCTGTACAATGCGTATTGCACATCGAATGGAGAACGATACTATAATCATCCAGTGGATGAGCAGACAGATAAATACCTACCAGTTCACGTTCCTTATTCAATTTCTCGATCGTGCTCCATGGCTCTCCCTTAGGAATAGGAGGAGTTGCAATTTCTACCGCTTCCACTCCACCGAAGAGAGAAGTCACAGCCTCCTGCTGTTCACGCTGGTAGAGCTGTCCATACTTCACTAAAGTATCCAGGAAGACATTTCCCTTGGAATCCTTGGCAAAGAAATCCTCTCTTGGGATTCCGAAACTGTCGAAACCACCACTCAGCGCCAGACTTTCAAAAGCCTTACGATTCACATTAGAGAAATCTACTCTTTGGGCAAAATCAAAGATATCTTTATAAGCACCATTCTTCTCACGCTCTGCCACAATGGCATCAGCCGCTGGAGCACCCATACCCTTGATGGCAGAAAGACCGAAACGGATCTCGCCATGCTCGTTCACACCAAATGCACGGTAACTCTCATTGACATCCGGACCCAACGTCTTGATATTCATAGACTGGCATTCCTCCATCAACTTCGTAATCTCAGTAATCTGAGAAAAACGGCGAGTCATAAGCGCAGCCATATATTCGGCAGGATAATGTGCCTTCATATATGCCGTCTGGTAAGCCACCCAGGAATAACAGGTTGCATGCGATTTGTTGAAAGCATAGGAAGCAAACTTTTCCCAGTCGCCCCAAATTTTCTCAAGAACGGCTGGATCATGACCATTTTCCTGACCTTGCTTGATGAACTTAGGCTTCATCGCATCTACAATATCCTTCTTCTTCTTACCCATCGCCTTACGCAAGGCATCAGACTCACCACGAGTAAAGTTGGCAAGCTGACGGGAAAGAAGCATCACCTGCTCCTGATAGACCGTGATACCATACGTATCCTTCAGATACTTTTCCATACATGGAATATCATACCTGATTTCTTCCTGTCCGTTCTTTCGGGCAATAAATGATGGGATATAATCCATAGGTCCCGGACGATAGAGCGCATTCATCGCAATCAAGTCTTCAAAGACCGTAGGCTTCAACTCGCGCAGATACTTCTGCATACCAGGCGACTCAAACTGGAAAGTACCAATGGTCTGACCACGCTGATAGAGTTCATAAGTCAGCGCATCATCAATCGGTATTGTATCCAAATCAACATCTTCACCTAATGTCTGCTTTACTACCTTGCAGGCCTCCTTCAACTCGGAAAGTGTCTTCAGACCCAAGAAGTCCATCTTGATCAAACCGGTAGATTCAATCACGTGTCCATCATATTGGGTAACGGCAGTCTTCAGTCCAGGGAAATCCGGGTCATCAGCAGTTGAAACCGGCACCCAATTACTAATCGGGTCTCGACAGATAATGAATCCGCAAGCATGAATACCTGTACCTCGTATCGTACCTTCAAGCATTTTGGCATACTTGATGGTATTGCTTTCACGAGGATCAGTAGAAAACTCCGCATCCCTCAATGCCGGTGTATATTTGATGGCATTAGTCAAGTTCATCTTAGCTCCATCAGGCAATCGGTCAGGGATAGCCTTACAGAGTGCATTTGCCTTATCCAGAGGAAGTTTCTCTACACGGGCAACATCCTTGATGGAGTTCTTGGTTGCCATACTACCATAAGTGATAATATGCGCACAATTCTCATGCCCATACTTATCCATCACCCATCGGAGCACTTTTCCACGACCATCATCATCAAAGTCGGTATCAATATCAGGAAGATTGACACGGTCTGGATTCAAGAAACGCTCAAACAGCAAGTCATATTTCAATGGGTCTATCTTGGTAATACCCAAACAGTAAGCTACCACAGAACCTGCGGCAGAACCACGACCCGGTCCTACAACAACCCCCAATTCTTCACGTGCTGCACGAATAAAGTCGGACACAATCAAGAAGTAACCAGGGAAACCCATCGTCTTCATGACATGCAACTCAAAGTTGACATGCTCATCGACATTTTCCGGCAAAGGATCACCATATAATTTCTTGGCACCCTCGTAAGCAAGGTGCTTCAGATATTCCGCCTCAAACTTAATACGGTATATTTTGTCGTAACCGCCCAAGCGGTCTATCACTTTCTGTCCTTCTTCAGGCGGCAACTGGTTCTCCCCATTCTCATCAGAAGTAAATTCCTTGTAAAGGTCTTCTTCTGACACCTTCTCACGCAACTGTTCCTCGGTACCGAAAGTCTCTGGAATCGGGAAGAACGGCATGATAGGTCCATGGTCGATACTATAGATTTCCACCTTATTATATATATCGAGCGTATTGGACAAGGCTTCAGGAATATCAGAGAACACTTCATTCATCTCCTCCCGAGTCTTAAACCATTCCTGCTTAGAATATCGCATACGATTCGGATCATCCAGATCCTTACCTGTAGCAAGACAGAGCAAATGGTCGTGAGCCTCAGCTGTTTCCTTATCCTCAAAGTGACAGTCGTTGGTACAGATCAGTTTAATGCCATACTCCTTGGCAAATTCTATGAGCACCTTATTGGCACGCTGCTGCAAGTCGTAGGCCTCACGATTGGCAAGGATACGTGGATCATCAGGCACTTTGTGGCGCTGCAATTCCAAATAGTAATCATCACCGAAAAGATGATGATACCATTCACAAGCCTCGCGTGCACCTTCGATATCACCATCCAGAATCTTCTTAGGAACCTCGCCAGCAATACAAGCCGAACAGACAATCAGATCCTCATGATATTTCTCCAAATCGGCACGATCCGTACGTGGGCGCATATAATATCCGTCCACCCATGAATTGCTGACCAATTTGATGAGGTTTTTGTAACCATTGTAATTCTTCGCCAAAACGATGAGGTGATAACCACTCATATCACCCCTGTTTTTATCACGATCCTCTTTTCTTCGATGGGCTACATACATCTCACAACCAATAATAGGCTTAAAAGGTTCCAGACCTTCTTTTTTTCTACCCTTATTGACTTTTCCGCAATAATCGGTCAGTTCCTTGATGCCAAACATGACACCATGATCGGTAACGGCCATACCCTTCATGCCGTCCTTGACAGCCTTGTCAACAAGATGGGGAATCTTGGACTGACCATCAAGGATGGAATACTGTGTATGGACATGTAAATGTATGAAATCTTCCATTTTTTATACTAAAAAGCGAATTTTGAGTTCAAAGTTACTGCTAAAAGTTGACATAACCAAAAGAAATTGCGGAAAAATTTGCGAAAATGACAAAAATAATGTACCTTTGCACTGATAAAAACTTAATATCTCCATAATGGGACAGAAAATAAAGAAACTGAAAAAGATAAGATTGCACCGTGAAGGTACCGACCAGCTGATTTACGGTATCATTGCTATCATAGCAATTGCGGTGATATTGTGGAATGCCTTTGACAACAAAATACCATTTTGGTCTTTCTCTGTAGTCATGGGTGTTGTGTATTGTATCGTGCTTAACTTCTATCGTTGCCCTATACGTTACCTGAACGTAGAAGACACCGAAAAATTAGTCGTGGCTCCTGCCGATGGCAAGATTGTAGTCATTGAAGAAGTTGACCACGCACCTTACTTCAATGATAAGCGCATGATGGTTTCCATCTTCATGAGCTTATGGAATGTGCATGTCAACTGGTTCCCTGTTGACGGCAAGGTGAAATTCGTGAAACACGTAGATGGCAATTACCACAAAGCGTGGCTTCCTAAGGCGAGCGAAGAAAACGAGCACTCCGATGTCATGATTACTACTCCTGATGGCGTGGATATATTATGCCGTCAGATTGCTGGTGCCGTGGCACGCCGTATCGTTACTTATGCCAAGGAAGGTGAAGAATGCTATATTGATGAGCATCTGGGATTCATCAAGTTGGGTTCCAGAGTTGATGTCTATCTGCCTGTAGGTACCGAGATTTGCGTCAAGATGGGGCAATCTACGACAGGCGACCAGACCATCATCGCCAAATTGAAATAGTTTTCGGGCAAGTTGAGCCATTCAACTACTGATCATCATATATAAAAATGAATATAAAGAAACATATTCCTAACACGATTACCTGTTGTAACCTCGTATCTGGTTGCATCGCAACATCGTATGCTTTCGGAGGAGCACCCAAGATGGCACTTCTCTGGATTATCATAGGTGCAGTATTTGACTTTTTTGATGGCATGAGCGCCAGATTACTTCATGTTTCATCACCTATAGGAAAAGAGCTTGACTCTCTTGCTGATGATGTAACATTTGGAGTTGCCCCTTCAACCATCGTTTTTTCACAACTTTTCGTGATGGAGTATCCGGCAATCTTAGAGCCATTACGTTCATGGTTACCTTATACTGCATTCATCATCGCAGCCTTCTCTGCCCTAAGATTGGCAAAGTTCAATCTCGATGAGCGACAGACGACATCATTCATTGGTGTTCCGACTCCTGCCAATGCGCTGTTTTGGGGATCGCTGATAGTCAGTAGTCCTTCATGGCTAACCAACGACAAATGGTCTGTGGCTATCATCTTGGCAATGATTCTCATTACCAGTTTCTTGCTTGTATGTGAATTGCCACTCTTTGCTCTGAAATTCAAGCAATGGTCATTCAAAGGTAACGAAGTCAAGTATTTCTTTATAGGTCTGACCGTTATCATTCTTGCCGGCTCTGTATTCACAGAGGGCGCTATCGGATTTCTTCAGGCCTGGTGGATTATCATACTTGCCTATGTGATTCTTTCTGTGATTCTGTATTTAAAGAAGAAATAAAACAATAGCCTATAGTTTACTTATACGTGAAACTATAGGCTATTTTCATACAAGGAAAAGAATGGAATAAAGGAATTAATTGTGTACTAAGGTACCAATCTCCTCACCATTCATTACCTTTTTCAAGTTACCTACGACATCCATATTGAATACATAGATAGGGAGATTATTCTCCTTGCACATCGTTGTTGCAGTAAGGTCCATTACCTTCAATCCCTTCGTATAAATCTCATCGTAAGTAATATCAGAGAACTTAGTAGCAGTAGGATCCTTCTCTGGATCTGCAGTATATATACCATCCACACGTGTACCTTTCAGCATCACGTCTGCCTCTATTTCAATACCACGCAGAGAAGAACCTGTATCAGTAGTAAAGTAAGGGCTACCAGTACCAGCAGAGAAGATACAAATATAACCATCCTCCATAGCCTCAATAGCCTTCCACTTGGTATAGAACTCACCAATTGGTTCCATACGGATAGCCGTAAGCACTTTGTTCTTTACGCCCAAAGCTCCAAGCGCACTACTCAAGGCAAGAGAGTTGATGACCGTAGCACACATACCCATCTGGTCACCTTTGACACGGTCGAAACCCTTTTGGCTTCCACTCAATCCACGGAAGATATTACCACCACCAATGACGATACCTATCTGAACTCCCATTTCATGTACTTCCTTGATTTGTTTTGCATAATCACTAAGACGCTCCGGATCAATACCGAAACTCTGTTTACCCATCAAGCTTTCACCGCTCAATTTCAAAAGGATTCTTTTAAACTTAGCCATGTTTTATATGAATTAAAATTAATAATTTACGTTTTTTCCTACTATTCATAGAGTTGCTTTATTCCCTGACAATACTGATTTCGCCAAAAGCATACGAACGGATTCTTCCCTGTCTATCATGCAAAATCAAATGACCATCATCCTCAACTTCAACCAAGGCGCCTTCAAATTCACCATCTGCATCCCGATAAGGATGGAAGCCCTTTCTACGATACAGAGACAAATGATAGATTCCCGACACGTCCATATAGTCTGCACGGCGCAGCAATTCATAATACTTTTCGAATCCATCAAGGATTTTCTTCAAGACTTCATCACGATCCACCTCATGTCCAAGAATCTGAGCTAAGGAAACCGGATTAGGAGCATCACTATGAAAGACAAGCTGATTGACATTTAATCCTATGCCAAAAACACAACTCTTGATGCCCTTGGAGTCGATTGTATTTTCTATCAGCGTACCACTGATTTTCTGATCGTTCCAATAGACATCATTAGGCCATTTCAATGTGATGTTCTCCACATAAGAATCCAATGCATCCTTGACAGCAAGAGCACCAGCCATAGACAAGACAAACTGGCGACGCACAGGAATCCAATGAGGATACACCTTGATACTGAAAAGCAGGTTTTTCCCTTTTTCACTTTCCCAGGTATGCGTACCCTGTCCTTTGCCAGCCGCCTGATAGTCAGCAACAGCGACAATCATTTCTTCATCACCCTCCTCACGATAATTTTTAAGATACCGATTGGTAGAGTCAATCTCTTCTAATCTTATAATTTTTGTTTTCATTTCACCTTATATTAATAATAGTGGCATTTAGCTTTCAAGAGAGACAAAATAGTATAACCCATATTACTTATAGTAGTAAGGGGTTGAAAGCATCCTCTATCCAGTCAATACTCTCAACATGAGGACGCATACCGATAACAGAAATAATATCAAAGCGAATCTCGCAATCAATCATATTCTGTTTTACGTATGCATTAGCAGCAATAGCAATATTACGCATTTTGGTAGTATTGACGGCTTCCTCTGGTTGCAGATATACATCATTCCGGCGGGTTTTTACTTCTACAAAGACGAGTAATTTGCCATCTTCTTTCAAGGCGATGATATCCAAGTCTCGCTTCCCTACTCTCCAATCCCGCTCAAGAATAGAAAATCCCTTCCGTTGCAGGAAACGGGCAGCTTCATCTTCACCCCACTTACCCAATTCATTATGTTCTGCCATATCTATACCAATTCGTCATTTCATTCTTTTATATGCTGCATGAGCCATGAAGCATAATTTATTTGCAAAAATAACACTTTTCCTTTTAACGTCAAACTTTTTATTGCTTTTTTTTAAGAACAAAACGGTTTCTTTCAAAAAAGGTTTTATATTATTTTGTTTTATCTCGCTTTTCCATTAATTTTGCACCCAAAACAGCAGGGAAATCTTTGTTTAAAAAAAGAAAGCCTGTAAGAAATCAGATAAAAACAGACAGGAAATCACAAAAAAGATAATATGGAAGAACAAAAGAAAAAAGACGAGGAATACATGAAGAAAGCAATACTCGAAGCACAAAAAGCCTTCGAGGAGGATGAGATTCCGGTAGGAGCCATCATCGTATGCAGAGACAGAATCATATCCCGTGCCCATAATCTGACAGAAATGCTTTGCGATGTAACAGCACATGCAGAAATGCAAGCTATTACATCAGGAGCCAATATGCTTGGCGGTAAATATCTGAAAGACTGTACGCTCTACGTTACGGTAGAACCTTGCGTAATGTGCGCAGGAGCTATCGGATGGGCTCAAATATCCAGAGTCGTCTATGGCGCAACTGATGAGAAAAGAGGTTACTCCAAATTTGCTCCCAACGCTCTGCATCCCAAAACGACAGTCACTTCAGGTGTATTGGAAGAAGAATGCAGATTGCTCATGCAGGATTTTTTCGGAAGAAAAAGATAAAGAGTCGGTACAAGAAGCTGGACAAGAAGAATTCAACTGAAGAGATTCGTCTGAAAGAATTTCGATAAAAAGAACTCGAAAGAATAAAAGAACTCGAAAGAATAAAAGAATTCGGCATAAATATGGAAAACAATAACGCTTCCCACATTTATGCCGAGATTTTATGAATAACACGAAGGAATCAAAACTCCTTCATTTTCTGTATAATCCTTATTTAACAAGCACAACCAGATACTTGCTGGTGCTCCAGAAAATATGTGGATTAGTAATGCGCAATGTGTACTGCTTATTGGCATCACGTACCAGTGTATAACTGCTTGATGGATGAGCTGTCATCAATTTAGCAGACTTAGAGTAGAGCTTGATTTCTGTAGTATTACGGATATCAATCTTGGTGAAGTAATTCTTATTGAAATTACCATTCATCACCTTGCCGTTCTCTAAGATACGCTGACCCTTCAATTCCTTCTTTGTACCAAATACATACCAAGCTGTATTCAGCTGCTTGTCCTGTGCATTGATAGTCTCAGTCTTCTTCTGACTTTCTGTCTTCAAGTTGCTGACATTGGTATTCAAATTATTGACAGACTCATCGAGTTCCATGATATGAATATCCTTCTTGTCCAATTCCTCACGGAGAGTCTGAAGCTGCTTCTCCTTCTCTACCAACTGAGCCTGAAGCCCCTCGATAGTCTTCTTCAACTGAGTAGCGTTCAAAGAACTGCCTTCCAATTTTTTCTGAAGTTTTGCAATCAGCTCTTTGTTCTTTTTCATTTGAGCAGCGATGAACTGTATATCTTCTTTCATCTTCTGCTTACTGCTTGTACCCTCTCCGCTCTTAGCCAAAGCAACACGTCCCTCAGCCTCGCTAATCTGGCGAAGACCTTCCTGAACCTCATTGAAGGTACCCATCATGTCATTAATCTCACTATCTCTTTGAGCAATTACCTCATTGAGCGAATCTGCAAGATGCACATTAGTCGATTCTGGACTGTTTTTTCCATCCTTACAACCAGTTACTAACAAGGCCGCGCAGCAGACGATAAAAAATAATTTTTTCATAATCTTTCTCCTTTTAATTTTGATACTTATTCATTTTACGTTCTTCACGTCGCTTTTCTTTCATTTCTTCCTTAAGTTGCTTAGGATCCTTACCGGCAAGCACAATTACGAACTCGCCTCTTGGCTCCACTTCCTCAAAATGAGCAATCACTTCTGCCAAAGTACCTCTGACACTTTCTTCGTGTATCTTTGAGATTTCACGGCAGCAACTTACTTGTCTGTCTTCACCAAATACCTCAGCAAACTGCTGCAAGGTCTTTACCACACGATAAGGCGATTCATAGAAAATCATCGTGCGAGTTTCATTTTGCAAAGACTCCAGATAAGTCTGTCTCCCCTTCTTTTGGGGAATAAAGCCCTCGAAACAGAATCTGTCACAAGGTAAACCAGATGAGACAATGGCAGGAATGCAGGCCGTAGGACCAGGCAAAGTCTGAACGGTTATCCCCGCTTTAGCAGCCTCACGTGCCAGATAAAAGCCGGGATCGCTGATTCCAGGAGTACCAGCATCCGAGATGAGAGCTATGGTCTCCCCCGCCTTCAAGCGTTCTACAACAGAAGCCGAAGTGCCATGTTCATTAAACTTATGATGCGCCATCAATCTGTTTTTGATGTCGAAATGCTTCAGTAGGACGCTCGATGTTCGAGTGTCCTCGGCGAGAATCAAATCAGCTTCTTTCAAGACTCTGATAGCTCGCATTGTCATGTCCTCCATATTGCCAACAGGAGTCGGTACGATATATAATATGCCCATACGGGGTACAAATGTAGTTAAATAATCTTTCTAAGCAAAAAAAAAACGATTTTCTTTGCATTTTTTAAAACCTTATTGCTAATTTTGCCACGAAATGACAGAAAATCTACTTGGGGAGACACACCGTCCCGGCAGAATTGAAGTGGTGTGCGGATCTATGTTCTCTGGAAAAACAGAAGAATTAATCCGAAGAATGAAGCGAGCAAAGTTCGCCAAGCAGAAGGTGGAAATCTTCAAACCTTCCATCGATACGCGCTACTCAGATGAAGAAGTTGTGAGCCATGACCAGAACTCTATCCGGTCAACTCCAATTGAATCCTCTGGGTCTTTGCTCTTATTGGCTTCAGACATCGATGTGGTCGGTATTGATGAAGCCCAGTTTTTTGACAATGGCCTCGTTGAAGTTTGCAACGAACTGGCTAACCGTGGCATCAGAGTCATCGTTGCCGGATTGGATATGGACTTCAAGGGAGTTCCTTTCGGCCCGATTCCTGCCTTGTGTGCCATCGCAGACGAGGTTACCAAAGTGCATGCCATCTGCGTGAAGTGTGGCGCCTTGGCTTACGTAAGCCATCGTCTGGTGAACAATGAGCGAAGAGTTCTGCTCGGCGAAAAAGACGAATATGAGCCTTTGTGTCGAGAATGTTACCAGAAAGCACTGAAAGGAGAAGATTAAAATTCTCCAAGGAATCATGCCTAACTCTACATTATTATATAATACTTATGGCAAAGGAAATCACATTTGACAAATTTATCCGTTGGACAGGCATTGTGCTCATTATAGGAGCTGTGCTCTTTGTTACCAACTATTTAAGTAGCGTACTCTTACCATTCTTCATCGCTTGGTTTTTCGCTTACTTACTTTATCCTGTAGTCAAGTTCATAGAAAACAAGTTGCACGTTAAGGTGAGAGCTTTGTCTATCATCATAGCCATGCTGCTTGCCATTGGTGTCATCGGTGGAGTTATCTGGATGATTATCCCTCCTATGATTGACCAGTTTGACAAACTGGGCGATGTGCTGACTAAGTGGCTGCACCAGACCACCCATACCAACAACCTCACAGCGCTCATCAAGGACTGGATACAGGAGAATCAGGGGCAAATAGAGAAATTCATGAAGAGCAAGGATTTTTCCGATGCCATCAAGAGTGCCATGCCTAAGGTTTTCTCCGTAGTAGGACAAACAGCAAATATCATTCTGAGCATCATCGCTTCGATGATTACATTATTATATATGTTCTTTATCCTGCTCGATTATGAAACCCTTACCGCCAATTGGATACGAATCTTCCCTAAAAAGAGCCGTCCTTTCTGGCAAGAACTGATGAAGGATGTAGAACGCGAAATGAATAACTATATTCGTGGTCAGGGAATGGTGGCATTATGCATGGGCATCATGTTCTGTATCGGATTTACGATTATCGGTTTTCCAATGGCTATAGGTTTGGGCATCCTGATTGGAATCATGGACTTAGTACCATACCTCCATACCTTTGCACTCATCCCTACCGCCTTCCTTGCCATGCTCAAGGCGGCAGATACGGGCCAGAACTTCTGGTTGGTATTCGGATTAGCCTTCCTGGTATTCTGTGTAGTACAGATTATAACCGACATGGTGGTGACACCTAAGATTATGGGTAAGGCAATGGGACTGAATCCTGCCATTTTGCTCTTGAGTCTTTCTGTATGGGGTGCTTTATTAGGATTCATTGGCTTGATCGTAGCCCTTCCTCTTACCACACTTCTCATCGCCTATTGGCAGAGATATGTGACCAGAGAGAAGCCTCATTATGAAAACTACCAAACTCCGGAAGAAGCCGCCAATGAACTGAAAACGCCTTCCAAAGTGCCTTCTGAGGAATAAAAAGTAAAGAAAAACGAGAAAAATGCGAGTTTTTTACAAAAAATCTGCTTTTTATTTGGTGGATTCAAAAAAAAGCTATACCTTTGCACTCGCTTTTGAAACATAAAGTTGGAGATTGACTCGCTAGCTCAGCTGGTAGAGCACAACACTTTTAATGTTGGGGTCATGGGTTCGAGCCCCATGCGAGTCACAATCCTAAAAAAGACTTCCAATATTTTGGAAGTCTTTTTTGTTTTATCATCATTCTATTTTTCTGATACAGACTTATTACCATTCATTTATATCCGCTTTGGCTTCCACCTTATTCTCTATATTATCAGGCAATTTAGAGAAGAAATCGTAGCCAGTAATTCGCTCTACTTCATCGATAGAATTGACAAAGTCTGTCTTTTTCCTTCCTTTCTGAGACTGGTTTCTACAGATAAAGCCAATAGCTTGAGGATAATCCCCCATACGTAGGACTACCTTAAAGAAAGCCTCAGGAACAACGACTTTATTCTTTCCTATTTTGCGATGCTGCTGGTTCAGATAAATAGGACCACATACCACATAGACCTTCCCGTATTTTACAGCCCACGAACGGCATTGCTGCTCAATACTATTCCACATACCACGATTCAACCCATTATCCTGTGGACACATATTGGTAATCAAGAAACAATCTTCCATAGCTTTCTCACTCCATTTATTATCAGCAGCAGGACACATGTGACCTCTATCATACCCGCTATTATAATAATCAGACAGATAGCCCTTTGGATCAGGCATATCTTCATCATCCTGAAAAGCCATACGCTGTACTTTACCAGAAGCATGCTCTGCAGAGATTGTCCAAGCTACCCAATTAGGATTTTTCATCTCATGATTGTAAGAAACGGTATAGGAATAGCGCTTTCTGATGGTTTCCGACAAGGCGCCCCTCGTATAAACAGGAATTTCCAAACCATCAAAATTACCTTCTGCTACAGAAGTTCCACTTGTTTTCGAGGAAGACTGGTTTGCTTCAGAAACCACCTGATTTATTTCAGAAACCGCCTTGTCTATCTCAGAAGCAGTCTTGTCTATTTCAGAAACCGTCTTGCCTGCTTTAGAAACAATTTTATCAAACAAGACTTTCTGGTTTGACTTGCTCTCTCCACAACTCACAGCAATAGAGAATGCAAAGAGCAATACAAGAGATTTCAACACAAACTTATTTAACTTTTTCATACTGATTATTTTAGTTTACCTAATTATTAAAAATATCATTTACCGAAAAACCACAAGTCCCCAACTACTTTTATTTTCCTTTTTCTATGATTTTCAATGCATAAGCAGGAATATACGTTGTGCAGACAGCAAGTCCTTCTACCACACATACCACACACTTGTCCTTGAAGGGTCTGGCATAATAACCACGTACCCCGGCAAATCGTCCGGAAATAATCTCTACATAATCGTTCTTTTCAAGATTATCAGAATAACGTCCATCTACAAAACGGCTGAACTGATCATTGCAAACCCTGATAAAATCTTCCATCTGCTTGTCTGGAATGATAATGGGACGAGTATGATGAACGGAATCCATGCGAAGCATGACTGGTATTCCCAAAGCTTCGAGTGCAGACTTTGCTTCCAACATATTTTCATAAGAAGTCTTGACAAAGACCATATTTCCCATGACAGGAACATCCATGAGTATCTCTTTTCCATGAATTACCCTCACGACTTTATGCATAGGCACAAAACATTCTGTCCCTCTGCTGTCGAAATAATCTCTCACCTTCAATTCTCTCCGGCAATTGGGGCGAAGATACAACCAATAATTTTGTGTTGCGCTATAATCCATGTTTACTCAATTCTTATATCTATAAGCTTAGGTTTACACTACCATATTATTACACATGCAAAGGTACATAATGTTTTCTAATTAAGCAAGAAAATAGACAGAAAAATATTATTAACATTAATTAACCACTATCTAATGCAAGATTCTTATTATTTGGGGTTTATAACAATGGAAAGAATAAAAAAGAATCATATATTCCCAACCAAATTCTTTATCAAAAAAGTAGGAAAATAGTATAATAACAATTAAACATAAGAAAATGAAAAAAATTACATTGCTATCTTTAGTTGCTGTATTGTTCACAGCACTAACTTTCACTTCATGTAATACAGGTGATGATAACGGCTACAGCTATCTTACAAAGGAGCAGCAAGATGCTTACCAAACGAAAATGGCAGGTCCTTATCGTAATCTGGTACTCTTATTCGATCACAAGAATGATGCTAACGTTAAGAACCAGGTAGATTCTGTAGAGACATCATGCGATTTCCGTAATGATAGTACATTTACCATCAACAATTTCCCTATCAAGGAACTTGCTGAGCACATCTCTAATCCTGAATTGAAGGAAGCTATCAGTAAGGTAGAAGATAAGACTGTGGTGACAGGAAAGTACATGGTTTTACCAAACAGTAAGACAAACCAAGCATATTTTTATGCTTGTCCAAGTCCTATCAACCTCAATCTTACATACGGTTCAGATGCTAAAGAGCATAAGGTTGTATTGGTATTCACTACCTCCTCTTACTATACAGGCGGCTGCATTTGGTCAACCAGGCAAATCGGTTTCCCATTCTATCTTACCTCCATCTTTGTAGATGGCGCACAGACCAACTACATTAAGAATTCAACACATTCAGGTAACTATGTAAGTTTTGCTTGCCGCAATAAAGCGACATCAAAACAATAAAAATATTATCAAGAAAAGAATTAAACTATCAAATATATGCATAGTTAATACTCTCTTATATAAAATATAAAAACGTAAAGAGGCGCAACCATCGTGAAGATGCTTGCGCCTCGTCTTTTACAGATTATAAATGTTTTAAAGCCATCTTTACATTAAAACACTTTACTTTAATGCATTGTTTCCTCTAAAGTATTGTTTCCTTTATAGCATTATTCCTTTCTCCAGAGTTTACTCATATCCTCCAGGCTCTTTCCCTTTGTCTCTGGCACAAGTTTCCACACGAAGAGGGCTGCACAAATACAGATGGCTCCATAAAGACCATAGGTAAACCAATGACCGAAATCATCTCCTTCTACCAAATGCATATTAAACAGCGGAACGAAGGTTGAGCTGACAATAAAGTTGAAGATCCACTGGAAGGCAACTGCGATGGCAACAGCAACGCCACGAATGGTATTTGGGAAAAGTTCTGCAATGAGCACCCAAGCAATTGGTCCCCAAGAGAACATGAAGCTGGCGCTATAAACCATAATACTGAGCATCGTGATGGTTCCTAAAGAAGGATTTCCGAAGGTCAAAGCCACACCAAGTGCTCCTATTGCCATACCGATAGAACCAAAGATCAGCAAAGGTTTACGTCCCCATTTCTCTACATAGAATACAGCAACTAAAGTAAATGAAATATTCACTATACCCATAATCACAGTCTGAACCATCGGATTGCTCATGCCCATATCCTGGAAGATACGAGGAGCATAATAGAGCACGGCATTAATGCCTACAGCCTGCTGGAAAACAGAGAGCATAACACCCACAAAGATACACATAAAACCATAGGAGAATAGCTTTTCTGTCTTCACCGTTACCGTATTCTTAATATCATGGATTATCTCATGAGCCTTATTACTTCCATTGATTCTTGAAAGAATACCATAAGCCTTCTCTTCCTGTCCTACCATGACGAGATAGCGAGGAGTCTCAGGAACAAAACAAATCAGGAAAGTGAACAAACCGGCAGGCACACATTCACTTCCGAACATATATCTCCAACCCGTTTCAACCGTCCATTCCGCATCAGCCCAGTTGGCAATAGCACCCGCAGCATCATAAATCGGATTAGCATGATCTCCCATAATGATGAAATTGACAAAATAGACCACCAACTGACCGAAGATGATAGCAAATTGATTCCAACTTACCAGCATGCCACGTATATTACTTGGTGCGATTTCTCCAATATACATAGGACAAATAGCCGAAGCCATACCAACACCAATGCCACCCAAGACACGATAGATGTTGAAAACAACAAGCAAAGTCCAGTCTGGCTTTCCCTGTGGCAGGATGTAGCTCTCCGGTTCCATTGATCCCCATGCAGACAGGAAGAAGCAGACACCCGCAAAAATAAGCGAGCGCTTACGTCCCAACTTACTGGCGAAGAGACCAGAAAGAGCACTACCGATGATACAACCAATCAATGCACTTGAGGATGTAAATCCGTGCATGAAATCCGTGTATTCGAAATCACTTGCGCCCTTGAAAAAAGCTTGCAAACCTTTTTCGGCACCCGAAATTACAGCGGTATCATAACCGAAGAGCAAGCCACCCAATACAGCGACCATCACAATTGAGATAAGATAGGCTTTAGAGCCATTTTGATTCTGTTCCATATTTTTTTTTAGGTTTAATTGTATCTGTTTTAGAATAGTTTGTAAAACTATACTTATTACGCAATTTTTCCACAAATATTACACGATTCTTATAAAATATTACGTTCATCTTTCGTTTTTCCCCATATTTTTTCATTTTTGGTCTTTATTTTTTCGTTTTGCTCCTTATTTTTTCGTCTTTCAGCCTATTTTTTTGTATTTTTGCAAACAAATAGGGCTATACGCTTTGTCATCCGCAAAAGTAAGGTCCTCAGAGTCTATTCAACATTCAAATTACACCCTACATTACAAAAAGAAATAAAGAAGATGAACATAACAGAATTTCTGAATAACGGGGCCCAAGAGAAAGGTTTTTCATTTGAGGTTCTTCCTCCATTGAAGGGAAATGGTACGGCAGCACTCTTCCGCACCATCGATGCCCTGAAGGAATTTAACCCTCGATTTATAAATATCACCACGCACCACAGCGAGTTCGTCTATAAGGAGTTGGACAACGGCTTGCTTACCCGCCAGCGTGTGCGTCGCCGCCCAGGTACAGTTGCGATTGCAGGTGCCATCCAAAACAAATACGACATTCCGGTTATTCCTCATGTCATTTGTAGTGGAGCCAGCAAGGAAGATATCGAGTATGAACTGCTCGACCTCCAGTTCTTAGGCATTTCAAATCTCCTCGTACTGCGTGGAGACAAGGCGAAGGATGACCGCCAGTTTACACCGACCGCAAATGGTCACATGCATGCTACAGACCTCTTGAAGCAAGTCAACCAATTCAATGATGGCTTCTTCATGGATGGTACTCCTATCAAACACCCGGGAGAAAAATTCTGCTGTGGCGTAGCTTGCTATCCAGAGAAGCATGAGGAAGCTCCAAATCTGGAGATGGACATGCAGCACCTCCTGGAGAAACAACAATTGGGCGCAGCCTATGCTGTAACCCAACTCTTCTACGACAATCAGAAATTCTATGATTTCGTGGAAAAGGCAAGAAAAATGGGTATCACCATACCTATCATTCCTGCCATCAAGCCTTTCGCAAAACTGTCACAACTTACCGTTGTACCTAAGACTTTCCATTGCGACATTCCAGAGGAACTGGCACAGGAAGTCTTGAAGTGTAAGACTGATGAAGACGCAAAAGAACTTGGTATTGAATGGACAACTGCTCAAGTGAAAGACCTCTTCGAGCACGGTTACAACAATGTTCATTTCTTCACCGTCTCCGCTGTGGATAGTGTAAAACAAATCGCAAAGACTCTGTTTTAAGCGAGAGATTTCAAAAAACGCTAAAGACGTTTTGGAAACATGAACTAAATAATAAAATCCTTTATATAAAAGGAATTGGTTAAAAAAGAAGTCGGTTTAAACGTTTTAAATAGAAAAGATATAAAATAAGAAAACGGAGTTTACTCCTACAAAAAATACTATAATATGAAGTTTAGCGAAGTAATAGGTCAGAAAGAAGTATGGGCACGACTGATGCAGATGGCCGAGGAAGAACGTATTCCTCATGCCATCATGTTCTGCGGTCCTAAAGGCTGCGGCAAGATGGCTGTAGCTTTGGCTTTCGCCAGCTATCTGATGGGAGAAAAAATGGAAGAGAATGCTTCTACTCCTACAGACGCTGAACGCCGTACCAGTGCCATGCTCAAGAAATGGGAACATCCAGACCTCCATTTCACCTTCCCTACCATCAAAACATCTGATATGGGAAGTGAACACAAGCCTATCAGCGACGACTTCATTACCCAATGGCGAGAATTGCTTGCCGAAGGTCCTTACTTCCAGATCGACCAATGGATGAGGAAAATGGGGAAAAATGATGCTGACTTCAACAAGCAGGCTATCATTACTGTAGAAGAGACTGACGAAATCTCCCGCAAACTCAATTTCAAGTCGGTACTCGGAGGCAATAAGGTAAGCCTCATCTGGCTTCCTGAGCGCATGAATATTACGAGTGCCAACAAGATATTGAAACTTCTGGAAGAACCGCCTGCCAAGACCTACTTCATCATGGTGAGTGAAGAACCGGAATTGCTCCTCGAAACCATCAGAAGCCGTACTCAAAGAATCGATTTCAAGAAGATTTCTGATGAAGAGATGGAAGAAGCACTCATCAGCAGAAGAGGATTAGAGCAAGAGAATGCCCATCGCATCGCACGCATCGCACATGGCAACTGGAATGCGGCGATCGAAGAACTCAATGCCGGCAATGAGAACAGGCAGCATCTGGACATGTTTATCATGCTCATGCGACTTGCCTACATGCGCAATATCCACGACCTCAAGAAATGGAGCGAAGTAGTAGCTACTTTCGGACGAGAAAAACAGAAACGTATGCTTGATTATTTCACGCACATGCTCAGAGAAAGTTTCATGTACAATTTCCGGCAGGAAGAACTGATTTACATGACGCAAGAGGAAGAGAATTTCGCCAAGAATTTCGCCCGTTTCATCAACGAGGCTAATATCATCGATATATTCAACCTCTTCGATGAATGCAAAAGGGATATTGGGCAAAATGCCAATGCCAAAATAGTCTTTTTCGATCTGGCTCTCAAAATCATCGTATTGCTCATCAGAAAATAATGGTTGAAGAATGCGGAATCAAGAGTCAGTAAAGACGATTATCAGATAAGAAATATTCATTGTACATAGAGAATTTGTACAATACAACATATACATCATAAAATATACACTATTAAAATCAGATTATTGTGGATTACAAGGATATGAAATTCAGAATGTGGAATGGTTGCGACCGAGGTCTCTGCTGCAAGGCAGTAGGACGCCAAGACCGACAACTGAACACATACGACTGGCTTGCCGATGTGCCTGGCAATGCCGAAAGCACAGACCTTGTGGAAGTGCAGTTTAAGAACACCCGAAAGGCATATTATCACAACGTCAACAACCTCGACCTGAAAAAAGGGGATGTCGTGGCGGTGGAGGCAAGTCCGGGCCATGACATTGGTGTGGTTACTCTTACAGGAAGATTGGTGAAATTGCAAATCAAGAAAGCCAATCTCAAATCTGCAGATGACATCAAGCGCATCTATCGAATTGCCAAACCTGTAGATATCGAGAAGTGCAAGGAAGCCAAGAGCCGTGAGCACGGCACCATGATTCAGAGCCGACAGATTGCGAAAGATCTTGGACTGAAGATGAAGATTGGCGATGTGGAATATCAGGGAGACGGCAACAAAGCGATCTTCTATTATATTGCCGACGAGCGTGTCGATTTCCGACAACTCATCAAGGTTTTGGCAGATACTTTCCATGTGCGCATCGAAATGAAACAAATCGGAGCAAGACAGGAAGCAGGACGCATCGGTGGTACAGGACCTTGCGGACGCGAACTCTGTTGTGCCACTTGGATGAAAAACTTTGTGAGTGTAAGTACAAACGCAGCCCGCTTCCAGGACATTTCTCTCAACCCTCAGAAATTGGCTGGTATGTGTGCAAAACTCAAATGCTGTCTCAACTATGAGGTAGATAACTATGTGGAAGCAGGCAAGAAAATTCCTGCCAAGGATATTGTTCTGCAAACAGCTGACGGAGATTTCTACCAGTTTAAGACAGATATTCTTGCAGGTCTTATCACCTATTCTTCAGATAAGAATATGGCTTCCAACCTCGAAACGATTACAGCAGAACGAGCTCAAGAAATCATAGCAATGAACCGTCAGGGCGAAAAGCCTTTGAGTTTATTGGAAGATGGTAAGGTAAAAGAGAAACCAAAATCAGCAGACTTGCTTGCAGAAGCAGACCTAAGCCGTTTTGACAAGGCAAAGCGAAAGAAAAAGAATAATAAGAATCGCAACAAAGCCGTTAATGGCGAAAATGCTCAGCAGCAAAATGCGCCACAGCAGCAAAATGCCGATATTCCAAATACTGCATCTGCACCTGAGGAACGTGACGGAAATAGAGAGAATCGACGCAATGATAATCGAAACCGCGGTCAGAGACCTCAGAGAAATAATCGCCAGCAGGGAGAGAGACCTCAGAGAAATAATCGCCAGCAGGGAGAAAGACCTCAGAGAGACAATCGCCAGCAGGGAGAAAGACCTCAGAGAGACAGAAACAACAACCAAAGTGGCCATCAAGAATAACATAAAGTAAGGAATGATAATATAAAAAAGGTAAGAAAGGTAATATAAGATAATGAAGAAACTATTCTATACCTTATTAATAATAGGTACATTCACTGCTTTAAACTTTTTCTCATCCTGTAAGGATTCAATGGTTTACGATTCGTATTCTCATACTCCTATTGCTGGATGGGAAAAAAACGACACCTTGTCGTTTGATATTCCACCATTGGCAGCATCGGGGTACTATCAGGAACATTTAGGACTTCGCATCACAGGTGCTTATCCTTTTATGGGACTGACCCTCATCGTAGAACAGAGCATCTACCCCGACAGCCACAACAGGAAAGAAAAAACGGTGAAGATAGATACCATCCAATGCAAGCTCATCGACAAAAACGGAGCTACGACAGGACAAGGAATCAGTTATTATCAATATAACTTCCCCATCAACGTTTATCAGTTGAACAAAAACGACTCTATCCACGTCACCATCCGCCATGACATGAAACGAGAAATTCTGCCAGGCATCAGTGATATTGGATTAAAAGTCGTGAAACATTAAAGAGAAATCCCCCTTGAAAGTTCTCAACATCACAGAGGAACTTCAAGGGGGACTTCTCTTTTACGTTTTTTTCACGAAGATTTCGCAGAATACACAGATTTTATCTAATACTTCGCATTTTTACCAAGTTTAATCTCTGCTTTTTTCCAAGCTTATCTCTGCTTTCTTTCCAGTTTAATCTCAACATTTTTTAGTTTCTTATCAGATTTCGTCCTGCATCAATCCTTAGGAAAATGAAAAGCAGGATGGTGAAACCCCAAAGCGAACTACCGCCATAACTGAAGAATGGCAAAGGAATACCAATGACAGGAGTGAGACCCAGCACCATGCCCACATTGATAAACAGATGAAAGAGGAACACACTCAGAACACAATAACCATAGACTCGCCCAAACTTGAAGGGTTGTCGCTCTGCCAGATGAATCAACCTCAATATCAATGCCAGGAAGAGCAGAAGCACACAGGCCGAGCCGAGGAATCCTTCCTCCTCTCCTACCGTACAGAAGATAAAGTCAGTATCCTGTTCTGGCACGAACTTCAGCTTAGTCTGCGTTCCGTTCAGAAATCCCTTACCTTGCAAACCACCAGATCCGATAGCAATCTCACTCTGATGAACATTGTAACCTGCACCAGCCAAGTCTTCATCCAAGCCTAAAAGTACATTGATACGTACACGCTGGTGAGGTTCCATCACATTGTTGAGCACATAATCGGCTGAGTAGAAGAAAGCTATAGAACCCAAGGCGAAGGCAGCTATGAAATAATAACTGCGCAATCGGGTTGCCAATGCCTGATAAACGATATAGCCAATCATGGCTGCACACAAACCGAGTTGAACCCAAACGATGTCGAAAGGAATCACATAGGTGGAGAAGAGCAGGAAGATGAGCGTAATGCCGACAGTGTATGCAAGAATCGTATAACAATGTTTCTTATTACCCGTATAGGAACTGACCATACCTGCCGTAAATATCTGCACCAGCAAAAGCACCACAAACTTACCGATGGAAGTATAGGAGTCCCACATCATCACATTCTCATACTTGATGCCTACTACGAAATAGACCACCATGGCCACAGCCGTAAAGAGGATGCTTCCGGGCATTCCCTCGCGATAGAGCATGAGGAAGAAGGCTGAATAGACCAATGCAGAACCCGTCTCTCTCTGTCCTACAATGCACACCATTGGGAGCAGGATAATACCCACAGCAGCCATGAAATGCTTGATGTTGTGGATATTAAAACCATAACTCGACATAAACTTAGCTACGGCGAGTGCCGTGGCAAACTTACCAAATTCGGCGGGCTGGAGTCGGAGCGGACCTAACACAAGCCAGGAATGCGAACCCTTGATGCTATGCGGATTGAATATCGTGGCAAAAAGCAACAATATCAAGACAGCATAAATCACATACGAGAAGGTATCGTAAAACCTGTCGTCGAGCATCAGGAGTACAAAGCCTAATGCAATCGAAGTACCTATCCAGATAATCTGCATGCCCGAACGAGTACCCAGACTGAAAATATCATTGTCACCATAAGTGTAGCTGGCACCACAGACACTGATCCATCCGAATGAAAGCAGTGCAAGATAAATACCTATCGTCCACCAGTCGATGGAACGAAGCACACTTGGTTGTCTATTATCTGCTACTTGAGCCATAAGCGATTCTTCTATTTTGCATTGCCGTCGCCTGACTTTCTGAAGCTGGCGACAATTTACCTTTCAAATATTGTTCCATCATCAATCCGCCGATAGGCACACCATAATCAGCGCCCCATCCACCATTCTCTACATATACGGCAATGGCAATCTTTGGATTGTTCATTGGTGCGAAGCCCATGAATACAGAGTGGTCATGACCACGGTTCTGCGCAGTACCTGTCTTACCACAAGGTTCAAAGTCGTATCGGGCAAGCATCTTACAGGTTCCTCTCAAAGCAGAACTTCTCATACCTGCCACTACGTAATCATAAGCCCTTCGAGTAGCCATCGTCTGATGGCGTCGGGTATAAAGTGTATCGAGCGGTTCGCCCTTTACCTTACGTACTACATGAGGCACATAGTAATAACCACGGTTGGCTATCGTTGCACCCAGGTTGGCTATTTGCAGAGGGGTCAGGTTGACCTCCCCCTGTCCGATGGAGATACTGATAATGGTCAATCCATTCCATGAGCCTTTATAAGCCTTGTCATAATAGGCAGCATTAGGAATAAGACCTCGCTTTTCACCAGGCAAGTCAATGCCCAACTTATATCCGAATCCCATACTCTTCATATAGTCGCGCCAGGTGTCCATAGCGGTCTGTACGGAATGGTACTTACGCTTATTACCCATCATATAGTAAAGTCCCCAACAGAAATAACCGTTACAAGAAGTACTGATAGCATCCACCAGAGCGATAGGCGATGGATGGCCGTGACAACCTACGTGGAGCCCCCTGTAAGAGAAACCTCTATGGCAAGGGAAAGCCGTACCTGGCGTGATAATTCCCTCAGAAAGGAAAGTAAGCGCCTGCGTAGTCTTGAAGGTAGAACCCGGAGGATACTGACCCATGATACTACGGTTGAGGAGTGGTTTCCACGGATTGTGAGACAGCCACTTATGCATCTTTCCACGCTGTTTGCCCACCAGACGACGAGGGTCGTAAGTAGGAGAAGAAACCATAGCCAGCACCTCTCCCGTGCGCGGATCAATAGCTACGATACTACCGATTTTACCCTGCATGAGTCGCTCACCCAATGCCTGTAATTTTACATCAATACCGAGCGTCAGATCCTTACCTGCGATAGGTTTCTGGTCGAACTTTCCGTTCTGATAACTGCCTTGTATTCTACCTCGGGCATCACGAAGCATGATTTTCACACCCTTCTGTCCGCGCAATTCTTTTTCATAATGCTTTTCCAGACCGAGTTTACCGATGTAGTCACCTGGCTGATAATAGCTATCATCCTCTATATCGCTTTCCGAAACCTCTCCCACATCACCCAGCACATGGGCTGCATAAGGATAAGTATATTCTCGGATGCTTCGTTTCTGCACATAGAAGCCAGGAAAACGGAACATCTTTTCCTGGAACACGCTAAAATCCTTATCGCTCAACTGAGTCATGAAGAGCTGTTGCGTATATCTGGAATATCCCGGATTCTTACTTCTGTCCTTGATATCTTCCATACGCTTGATGAAAAATTCCTTGGTAATACCTAAGGCATTACAGAAGTCCATTGTGTCGAGACGGTTCTTCTCTTCGTTCATCACTACCATGATGTCATAGGAAGGCTGGTTGTAAACCATCAGCTTGCCATTGCGGTCGTAGATGGCACCTCTCGAAGGATATTCTATCTGCTTGAGGAAAGCATTACTATCGGCATTTTTCTTATAGTCGTCGCTCATAATCTGGAGCGTAAAGAGACGAATCAGATAGGTGACCACTATTACTATGGCCACACCACCTATCACAAATCTACGCTTTTCGAGATTATAATCTATCATATTTCCTATCCATATTGATTGTCCTGAAATTCAGGAGATTCAAGATTTGCACAGTGAACCCCTGAAGTCCTTCTATTTTTTAATACTTTCCAATGCCATAACCAGCAAGTAAGTGAGCAGGGTACTGCCCCCAATACACTTGAGCCACTGGATCCAATTGAAGAAATTGAAGGTCTCCAATGTGAAGAATACCAAGCAATAGAGCAGAATCATGATGAAAACATACCAGAAAAAGGAAGAAACACCAATGCTGCGGATGGTTGGTTCCAGATCGTCAGCACTGTCTCTCGGTATGAAAAGTTCGAAGAGATAAGGCTGAACCAGTCCCATGAGCGTCATAGAAGCAGCTGCCACACCTGGGGTATTGGCAAAAACATCAACACAGAGTCCGAGGGAAAAACTCCAGAGAAGAGCCGACCATCTGGACTGGTTTCTGCGAAAATGCAGCACCAGGATGATGTAGATCAATGGTGTGGCACAATCGAAGAGATGAATATGATTGAGCACCAGTCCTTGTACCAACAAGAGTACTACAAACAGCACAAATCGTCTTACTTGTTCTATACTCATTAGTTAAAATTAGAAATTTAAATATTTGAATAACCATTTCCATTTTGCCTCATTCCATGCATCAGGAATACAGGCTATTTTAATCCGGTTTGATGGAATCCTGAGCCGCTCTCATCAGTTCGAGACGCTCACGCATAGGCGCATCATCGATGACACAGACGTCACGCAGCTTGGCAAAATCAGTAGAGAGTTTCAACTGAACCCGATACGAAAGACCATCCGCGGAATTGAATACGTGCAGTACCTTTCCTACCAACACACCTGGAGGGAAGACAGCAGAGTAGCCACTCGTCACTACATAATCGCCCAACTTGAAATGAGCATGACGAGGAACATCCTCCATATAAGCATATTCAGAAGGACCACCCTTCCAACGAAGATAACCAAAATAACCTCTGTTCTTGATGGTGCAACTGATGTTAGACTTTATATTGAGTACAGGAATCAGCACGCTATAATGTTCTGCTACCAGATACACGATGCCAACCACACCCGTACCGCAAACCACACCCATATCCTTGCGTACACCATCAGCCCTACCCTTGTCGATAGTCATCAGGTTGCCCGGCTTATCTATGCTATTGGCAACCACCTTGGCAGGAATCAGATGATATGACTGCAACAAACTCATCTGGCTGCGCTGCGCAAAGGTACTGTCCTTGGTAGCATCAGTCAATTTCTCGGAGAGCTGCTGCACCTGCTGTTCCAGGTAAGCATTGCGTTGGGTCAGTTCCTGATTTACCTTGGTGAGTGAGAAAAAGGTTTCCACATTGGAATCCCATTCGTAGAGTTTGCCCGTCACGGCATTAGCCGATGAGAACCATACGCTACCCTGATAACTGTTGTACTGAAACAGGAGCACGAAACTCACCACCTCAAGAATCACAAAGACAAACCAATGGTTATATTTTGCCAAAAACTCTAAAAGGTTGTGCATACTTTTAGTAAATTAACATGTAAATGAAAAAACATGTAGAATATCAACATGCAGGAGAAAAGCTATCATAAGACTCACCCATGATGAGTCAACCCATCCTGCTTTAATTCATTTTACGCCTTAATCCGCTCAATGTATTAAACCATTATGACTTAAAAAGAGATGATCTCCTCCTCGAGCGAGGAGGATTCCATCTCTTTATCTATCTTTTCACCTTATATATTATTATCTCTCTTTGATGAAACTATTTATCGCATCAAGAAAGAGAAACGATCTACATTTTTCAATGCAATACCAGCACCCTTAGCTACACTGTGCAATGGGTCTTCTGCGATGTGGAATGGGATATTGATCTTATCCTGGAGTCGCTTGTCAAGACCACGGAGCAAAGCACCACCACCAGAGAGCCAGATACCATTCTTTACGATATCAGCATAAAGCTCAGGAGGAGTATTTTCGAGTGCAGAAAGCACAGCATTCTCAATCTTCGCTACAGTCTTATCCAAACAGTGAGCAATTTCCTGATAACATACAGGAACCTCCATTGGAAGAGCTGTAATACGGTTAGGACCATGAACGATGAAATCCTCAGGAGCCTCATCACCAAGATCTGTCAAGGCAGAACCTACATGAATCTTGATACGCTCAGCCATACGCTCAGAAACCTTCACATTGTGCTGGCGGCTCATATATTCCTGGATATCAGCAGTAAGATCATCACCTGCAGTACGGATAGAATTGTTGGAAACAATACCACCCAGAGAGATCACTGCAATCTCGGTAGAACCACCACCTATATCAACTATCATATTGCCTTCAGGTGCCTCTACATCGATACCGATACCGATAGCTGCAGCCATTGGCTCAAAAATCAAGTAAACATCACGGCCATCTGCATGTTCTGCAGAATCGCGCACTGCACGAAGTTCCACCTCAGTAGAACCAGAAGGAACTCCGATAACCATACGGAGTGATGGGGAGAACAGACGACTACCCGTGTGAACCATCTTGATGAGTCCACGCATCATCTGCTCGCAAGCGGTAAAGTCGGCAATAACGCCATCGCGCAAAGGACGGATTGTACGGATGTTGTCATGAGTCTTCTCGTACATCATCTTAGCCTTCTCTCCCACCGCAATCATCTTGTCGGTACGACGGTCAAGTGCCACAACAGAAGGTTCGTCCACTACAATCTTATCATCACTGATAATGATGGTATTGGCGGTACCTAAGTCCATTGCGATTTCCTGAATAAATGAAAAAAATCCCATTTTCTAATGTAAAATCTATTATTTTAAGCTTAAAATCTATCTTTTGTAGCCATCTTCTCGCCTCACAAGATGAGGACAAGAAGAGAACCTTTTTTACTTAGCAAACCAAGCGTGGATTGCAGTATCATAGTGAGAACTTACACCAAAGGCACGCTCTGCGAACATCTTGCGGTCTTCGATATCAGTCTCTGCACCCTTCTGCTTGAGAATATCAAGAAGTACGTTGTACTCAGCCTTGCTTGGAACGATGACTACATCCTTGAAGTTCTTTGCACCTGCACGGATCAAAGAAATACCACCGATATCAATCTTCTCGATAATATCAGCATCGCTGGCACCACTTGCTACAGTCTGCTCGAATGGATACAAATCTACGATAACGAGGTCGATGCTTGGAATTTCAAATTCCTTCATCTGTTCCTGGTCACCCTCATTGTCGCGGCGAGCCAAGATTCCTCCAAATATTTTTGGGTGAAGAGTCTTCACACGACCACCAAGGATTGATGGATATGTGGTAACATCCTCTACTTTCTGACATTCATAACCCAAAGATTCGATAAATTTCTGAGTACCACCAGTGCTCAAGAATTTAACACCCTCTTCGTTCAACTTGGCGAGCAACTCATCCAAGCCATCTTTGTGGAAGACAGACACCAACGCTGTCTTGATTTTCTTTGTTTCAGCCATTAATTATCTATTTTGAATTCGACTTCTTTCTAATTATAAAACGCTGCAAAATTACAAAAAATAATCGAAACCACCAAATTTCAAGGCGAGTTATAGGAATATTTTAGGTATATTTGCGATAAATCAAGTCTGATTGCTAATAATATTACCAGTTTTGGTTAACATTACGAGCACAAGCTGATGCCGTCCATAGTTTCTCATTCACACCATTTCTATCCGATAATCCTCTGCAATTCAAGAAGTTACACTTTACTTTACATATACTTTCTCTCATCAACGGATGCTAATATTACAATTCCGGTCATGGTCATTTTCGGTCAAAATGAAAGAGAAAGTATAATTAACTATTTATCACTAAAAAAGTACAAGCTTTTAATGAATCCCGAAAATAAAAATGACCGATAATAACCATGACCGGTCATTCACCCTTCCTTTCCAAAAAGCAAAAAGCTTATTTTCTATGACAGGTAGAATGAAGCGTCTATTAAGACCAAAGCCAGTCGTCTATTAAGACCAAGGCTGGTCGTCTATTAAGACCCAAGTTGGTCGTCTATAAAAGTCCTGAAGTTATCCTCTTTTAAAAGACTCAAAGTTCGCTCTTTAAACCGACAATTTGACACATAAAGCACCCAAAAACACATCTAAAATCGCCCTATTCGTGTCAGAATGTCAGAAAATCACATATCGGCACACTATTCGCTCCTTTGGCAAGAGAAAGCTGAATAATAATTCATAAAATCAGAATTCACTAAAAGAAAATAATAATCCCTATAAATAAGAAAGGAGAATAAATATGACATTCGACAAATTTACAATCAAGGCGCAAGAAGCGGTGCAAGCCGCTGTGAACATCGCGCAGCGTAATGGTCAGCAGACCATAGAACCGGTGCATCTTCTCAGTGGTATCATCGAGAAAGCACCTGATGTAACCAACTATATCTTCCAGAAGTTAGGCATGAATGGCAATCAGATTGCCATGCTCTTACAACAGGAGATGCAGCATCTGCCTCGTGTGCAGGGTGCCGGGCAGCCATATCTCTCGGGCGACACCAATCAGATTCTTATCAATGCTGAGGACATCGCCAAGAAGATGGGCGACGAATTCGTCAGCGTGGAACCAATCCTCCTTGCCATCCTCAAAGGTAATTCTACTGCAGCACGCATCTTGAAGGATGCTGGTGCCAACGAGAAGGATTTGACAGCTGCTATTCAGGCCCTCAGACAAGGACAGAACGTTAAGAGTCAAAGTGCTGACGAGAACTATCAGAGTCTCGAAAAATACGCCAAGAATCTGGTTGAACAGGCCAGAAGCGGCAAACTCGACCCAGTAATCGGTCGCGACGAAGAGATTCGCCGGGTACTTCAGATTCTCTCTCGTAGAACCAAGAACAACCCTATCCTTATCGGTGAACCAGGTACGGGTAAAACCGCTATCGTAGAGGGACTTGCAGAGCGTATCGTACGTGGCGATGTGCCTGAGAACCTGAAGAACAAGCAGCTCTATTCGCTTGATATGGGTGCACTGGTTGCCGGTGCCAAATACAAGGGTGAGTTCGAGGAGCGTTTGAAGAGCGTCATCAAGGAGGTAACCAATGCCAACGGCCAGATTATCCTCTTCATCGATGAGATTCATACCCTGGTAGGTGCTGGCGGTGGCGAGGGTGCCATGGATGCAGCCAACATCCTGAAGCCAGCCTTGGCTCGTGGTGAATTGAGAGCCATCGGCGCTACTACCCTCAACGAGTACCAGAAGTACTTCGAAAAGGATAAGGCACTGGAACGTAGATTCCAGACCGTCATGGTCAACGAGCCTGACGAAGTAGATGCCATCAGCATCCTCCGTGGTATTAAGGAACGTTACGAGAACCATCATAAGGTACGTATTCAGGATGATGCCTGCATTGCAGCCGTCAAGTTGTCTGAAAGATACATCTCCGACAGATTTCTTCCGGACAAGGCCATCGACCTGATGGATGAAGCCGCTGCTAAACTCCGTATGGAGCGCGACTCTGTACCAGAAGAGCTGGATGAAATCACCCGTCACTTGAAGCAGTTGGAGATTGAACGTGAGGCTATCAAGCGTGAAAACGACCAACCTAAGATTCAGCAGCTCGACAAGGAGATTGCTGAACTCAAGGACAAAGAGCATGACTTCCGTGCTAAATGGGAAGGCGAGAAAGCACTCGTCAACAAGATTCAGCAGGACAAGCAGGAGATGGAGAATCTCAAGTTTGAGGCTGAACGCATGGAGCGTGAAGGCAATTACGAGCGCGTAGCTGAAATCAGATACTCTAAGCTGGTAGCTCTCGAAGACGACATCAAGAAGATTCAGGAGCAACTGAAGAGTACTCAGGGCGGTGAGGCTATGATCCGCGAGGAAGTTACTGCCGACGATATTGCTGAGGTAGTAAGCCGCTGGACGGGAATTCCAGTAAGCCGTATGATGCAGAGCGAGCGTGAGAAACTGCTCCATCTGGAGGAAG
>OOCI01000697.1_pt1 | contig 30113 bp, 28 predicted proteins | sample 1671761 | NCBI WGS metagenome assembly OOCI01 (sample SAMN06348190, study PRJEB24527) | human gut metagenome | biome: human gut; feature: ankylosing spondylitis patient; material: feces | host: Homo sapiens | place: China | collected 2015-10
CTTCGCTGTCGGCTCTCCCTATCCTGGTGGTGCAGCAGCTGCCAAGGGTGGGGTTGTTCGCCCATTAAAAGGGATCGTGAGCTGGGTTTAAAACGTCGCGAGACAGTTTTGTTGCTTTTTGATGGAGGTGTTGGTACCTGATGAGAAGGACCCTTTAGTACGAGAGGAACAGGGGTTCGTCGCCTCTAGTTTATCAGTTGTCTGACAAGGCATGCTGAGTAGCCACGCGGCAGTGGATAAGAGCTGAAGGCATCTAAGCTCGAAGCCACCTTAAAAAAGAGGTACCCATAGGACGCTCGTAAATGACGAGTTTGATAGAAGCCGGATGTAAGTACCGAGGTTCGCCGAGGTATTCAGTCCTGGCTTACTAAAGTTCTTTGAACGTCGCTGGAGTGTGATCTAGCAGTTAAACAGGTTTCGTATGAATCAAAATCTCATCCTCCGAAGAAACCCCCTTCTTTTTTCTCATATTTCTCTTACAGCTTCGGCTCTATGCTTAAATAAGTCCAGCCGTTAGCCTGTTCGATGACCATCCATGTAATCGATTCGGGAATCCCATTCGATTCCAACATCTATCTGGTGGTGGCCGAGCGCACGATGCTCGTCGATGCGGGGACCGGGCTCGGGAGTGATCGTGTGATCTCCGGCATCCGCAGCATACTGGCCGATCGCCGGCTCGACATGATCGTCGCCACCCACTGCCACTTCGACCACGTGGGTGGGCTCCATGACCTGGTTTCGGAGTTCGGATGCGAGGTGTACGCCGGGGAGCTCGATGCCCCCAGGATACGCGATGCCGATGACCGCTATACGCTGGCTTCGGCCTTCGGCGGCCTCATGGCACCCGTCGACGTCACAGGGCTCTCCGACGGCGACGTAATCGACCTGGGCGACAGGAGGTTCAGAACGATCTGGACCCCAGGGCACACCGAGGGCGGGATCTGCCTGTACGACGAGTCGTCTGGCACATTGTTCTCGGGGGACACCCTGTTCGAGACGGGCGTCGGACGCACGGATTTCGCCGGCGGGTCGATGACGTCCCTGCGCCGCTCCATCGGGTTCCTTAGTAATATTGACATAAGGGAACTGTATCCGGGACATGGACAAACATGTGAAAACTATGATCCGGCTATGATGGCGAGGATCATGACACTGGTAGGTATGTGAATGAAGATCATCAAGTGCGATTACTCCCACGGCTTCGACGCCCATTGCGAAGAGGCCGTCGCCGCCGCGGCCGAGGACGTCGCGGCCGGCAGGCTTATTGTCTACCCCACCGAGACCGTGTACGGGATCGGAGCCGACATCTACAACGAGTCGGCGATCAAGAACCTGTATGTTGCGAAGAACAGGCCCTTCGACATGCCCCTCTCCGTCGCGGTTTCGGACAAGGCCATGCTCGAGAGCGTCGCCGTTCTCAACGAGAACGCGGACAAGCTCATCAAGGCGTTCCTCCCGGGTCCCCTGACGATCATCATCAAGAAGCAGCCCAATGTGCCAGACATCGTCACCTCGTCATCCCAGAAGGTCGGCATCCGCATACCCGACAACAGGTTCGCCCTGGAGCTCATCAGGCGCACCGGCCCCATCGTGGCCACCTCCGCCAACCTCCACGGACGTCCCGACGCGGTCGACGTGGACGCCGCCATCGCGGACTACGGGGACGCCGTCGACACCTACATCGACGCCGGACCCTGCACCCTCGGACAGCCCTCGACCATAGTCTGGCTCATGGACAAGGAGGTCGAGATCGTCCGTCAGGGTGCGATCCCGGTCGACAAGATCAAGGAAGTCTTAGAATGCTGAACGAGGATCAGTTGGCAAAGCTCCGCACGGCAGGCAAGGTCGCCGGGGCTGCGAGGGAGCTGGGCCTCTCCATGGTCAAGGAGGGCGTCAAGCTGTACGATGTCGCTCAGGAGGTGGAGGGTTACATCCGCGAGCACGGATGCGGCCTCGCGTTCCCCTGCAACATCAGCATCAATGAGATCGCCGCGCACTACACCCCCAGCTGCACGGACAAGTCTGTGTTCCAGGTCGGGGACGTCGTCAAGGTGGACTGTGGCGCGGAGCTCGACGGATACGTGGGAGACACCGCCGGCACCGTGGAGGTCGGAACCAACACGTACAGGGACCTGGTGGAGATCTCGAAGACAGCCAGGAATACCGTGGCCGAGTTCATAGGCGACGGGGTCCCCCTGGGGGAGATCGGCCGCGCCGTGGAGATGACCATCACCGGGAAGGGCTTCCAGCCCATCAGGAACCTCTGCGGACACCAGATCGAGCAGTACAAGCTCCATGCCGGCATGTCCGTGCCCAGCTTCGCCAGCGGCGAGGAGACGCAGATCAAGGCGGGGATGACGGTCGCGATTGAGCCCTTCGCCACCAACGGCAGGGGAGAGGTGAAGAACGGGAAGCCCGGGAACATCGTCAGGATCCTGAGGGAGAGGCCCATCGCGGACCCCAAGACCCAGGAGTTCTTCGAGTATGTGAAGGGCGAGTTCAAGACGTTCCCCTTCTGCGCCAGGAGCTGCGACTTCCCCGATGCCGAGAAGCACGTCAGGACGCTCATCAGGCACGGCGTGCTGTCAAGCTACGCCCAGCTGGTGGAGGTCGAAGGCGGCATCGTGTCCCAGCACGAGTACACGTTCTACATCGACGGGAACCGCGGAGAGGTCACCACCCTCCCGTAAAGGTTTTCAACCAAACCCCTTTCCTCATCCTCCAAGCTGGGGTAGCCGAGCCTGGTCAAAGGCGAGGGACTCAAGATCCCTTACCGTAGGGTTTCAAGGGTTCGAATCCCTTCCCCAGCACCATCTTCGTTATTTTCCAACACCATCTACCACATCGTCCGTAGGTGTGTTTGAACTACGGAGGGAACGTGAAGATCGTCAACAACAGCGAGATCACCACGGTCATCAACCATACACAGAACCTCTCTGTGGTGTCCACCACGATCTCCATCCCCTACGAGGGGTCCCTCGCAAGGGTCGAGCTCGTCATCCGCGACAACCTGGACATGATCAGGAGGAACATCCGATAGTGGAGGGGCCGTTCTACAAGGGTGTGACCGCGCTCAGCGCGCCCAGCGTGGACCTGCTCTTCATGAGCAACTGCCGCGAGGAGGACTACTTCCCCGTCGGGAGGGCGATGAACAGGGAGTTGAAGCTGCTGTTCGACGAGAACGGCATCGAGATCCCGTACAACCAGATCGTCGTGCACCAGGCGAAGGAGCAGGAGGCTCACGACGCCACCTGCAGCGAGGCCAGGGAGGCCAAGAGGTTCGTGGACGAGCAGGCCGTCTTCTCTAAGGACCTGGAAGAGGAGAACAGCTGAGACCCGCATCCGGCATGGACGGCGTCCCGATCGGATCGGTTCCGCAGCCTTGGCCTGGATGTCTGGCACCGGAGGGATCCTCGGAAGATCCCAGCAGGGTCCGGCTCGGGGAAACCTAGGATCCACTCAAATGTTGCAGGGCCGCATCGCCATCATGGTTATTAGCTGCCACAACCTAATCCAGCCACATGACCGGAGAACCTGGGATCTCGAACACCGGGAACATACTCGGAGATCCGAAGAGATCCCTCATCGTCATGGTGGTGCCAATCGCGATCGGCATGCTCGTCCAGGCTCTGAACAACCTGGTCGATGCCATCTGGGTCTCCAGTCTGGGCACGGGGGCGTTGGCCGCCACAGGCGTCGTGTTCCCGTTCTTCTTCATCCTGGTGGGCATCGGCAACGGTCTCGGCGTCGGAGCCTCGCAGGCCATAGCCAGACGCATAGGCGTCGGTGACAGGGCCGGCGCGAGCAGCGTGGCGGCGCAGGTCATGGTCATCGGCCTGGTCGTCGGTATCGTGATGACGGCGGTGTTCGTCCTCGTGGCCGAACAGATCTTCGCCGCAGCAGGAGCGGGTCCGTATCTGGAGGAGACGCTCGCCTACGGGATCCCCATCATGGTATGCTCGCCCATCTACATGGTCAGCTTCATCTTCAGCGCACTGCTCAGGTCGGAGGGGGCCGCGAAGAAGTCCATGTACATCCAGGTGGCGGGCGTGGCCGCCCATATGGTCCTGGATCCCATCCTGATCTTCGGTCTCGGCATGGGGATAACCGGAGCCGCGGTCGCCAGCGCCATGGCGATGGTCATCGCCTCCCTCATGGCGGTTCGCTACTACACGTCCGGGGACATGTACGTCAGGTTCAGCTTCCGCGGATTCCGGTTCGACAGGGAACTGGACCGCGACATCCTGAGGGGCGGCATCCCCGCCTCTCTGGAGATGGTCCTGCTGTCTCTGTCCAGCATGCTGATGAACCTCATCCTCGAATCGGTCGATCCCGTGAGCGGGATAGCGATCTACTCCTCCGGATGGAGGATACTGAACATCCTGACCATGATCGCCGTCTCGTTCGGTTCCGCACTGGTCCCGATCAGCGCCGCCGCCTACGGCCAGGGAAGCTACAGGCGCATACGCGAGGTGTACCTGTTCGCGTTGAAGCGCGGCGTGGCCGTCATGATCGTCGTCGCCGTCTTGACAGAGTTGGCGGCGCCGCTCCTGGTGACGCTATTCACCTACTCGGAATCGTCCGCGGCATTGGCGGATGAGATGACGCACTTCCTCAGGATATGCGCCCTGTTCCTGCCCTTCTATCTCATCGGCGTGGTGACGTCCAGCATGTTCCAGTCCATAGGCCACGGCCTGTGGTCCCTGTGCGTGGCCACTCTGCGCAACTTCATGAGGATCCCCCTGTGCTTCGCACTCTCCTTCACAATGTCCCTGACCATGGTCTGGTGCGGCATCACCATGGGGGAGGTCATAGCGTCATCCATCGTCACCGTGGCAGGGTTCATGGTGCTGAGGAGGCTGAGGCGCGAGCTCGGTGACGACCGCTCCGTACAGGATTCGGGCCCATCCAATCCTTTATAAATAAGAAGGCCATCGCTCGCGTTACGTAAACTCAGGACCCGCTCTCGGCATACGTTCCGGGGGATGAACACTGAGAGCTCCTCCCCATGGGGACCGGAGCTTGTGCGTACCCCCACGCGGGGAGGCATTTACGGAGGTTTAGCGCAATGGCTAAGAAGAAAGAGCAGCAGCAGACGGAGGACGAGAACTTCAACTTCATCGTCCGTATCGTCAACACCGACATCGACGGTCAGAAGAAGACCGTCGTCGGACTCCAGAGCATCAAAGGCGTCGGTAAGAGGGTCGCTCAGATCGTCGCCAAGAAAGCGAACGTCGATCCCGCCATGAAGATGGGATCCCTGTCCGACGAGAAGGTCAAGGAGATCGAGGCCCTCGTCAAGTCCTACGTCGAGTACGCCCCCAGCTGGGCCATCAACAGGCAGATGGACTACGAGAGCGGAGCCGACATGCACCTCTTCGGAAACGACCTCGACATCATTCAGAAGGATGACATCAACAGGATGAAGATGATCCGCTGCTACCGCGGAATCAGGCACGAGGGACGTCACAAGGTCCGCGGACAGAGGACCAGGTCCAACGGAAGGCACGGACTCACCATGGGTGTCCAGAGGAAATCCTGAGGTGGTTTGAATGGGAGACCCTAAGTTTTCACGCAAGACATACGACACACCCTCCCACCCTTGGCAGGGCGAGAGGATCAAAGCAGAGGTCGAGGTCGTTCGCGCCTTCGGCCTGAAGAACAAGACCGAGGTCTGGAAGGCCGAGACCATCCTCAGGAACCTGAGGAAGCAGTCCAGGGACCTCCAGGCCCGCCTGAGGACCGGAGACGCCCAGGCCAAGATCGAGGCAGACGCCCTGCTCGCCAAGTGCGGCCGCCTCGGATACCTCCCCGTCGGATCCAACCTGAACGACATCCTCGCTCTGAAGGACGAGGACGTCCTGTCCAGGCGCCTTCAGACCATCGTCTACGAGAAGGGACTGGCCAGCACCATCAAGCAGGCCAGGCAGATGATCACCCACGGCCACATCTTCATGAACGGCCACAGGGTGACCGTCCCCGGATACCTGGTAACCAGGGCCGAGGAGTCCTCCATCGAGTTCAACCCCGCATCCCCCTTCACCGACGAGATGCACCCCATGAGGGTCTCTGCCGAGCAGGCCGCCGCCAACGCAGCGGTCAGGGCCCAGGCGGAGGCGGACCAGGCCGCAGCCGACGCCGCGGCCGCGAAGGCAGACGCCGCCGAGGCGGGAATCACAGCAGAGGACGGTGTTCACTGATGACAGCGAAATGGGGAATTGCCAACATCTACGCCAGCTACAACAACATCATGATCACGCTGACCGACATCACCGGTGCCGAGACCATCACCAAGGCCACCGGCGGAATGGTCGTCAAGCAGGCCAAGGACGAGTCCTCGCCCTACGCGGCCCAGAAGGCAGCCGAGAAGGTCGCCGAGGTCGCCAAGGAGAAGGAGTTCGTCGGTATCCACGTCAGGGTCAGGGCCCCCGGAGGCAACAAATCCGTCTCCCCCGGTCCCGGAGCCCAGGCCGCGATCCGTGCCCTCACCAGGGCCGGCCTGAAGATCGGCAGAATCGAGGATGTCACACCCATACCGCACGACGGTACCAAGAAGAAGGGCGGACGCAGGGGACGCAGGGTCTGAGGGGGATCTCCTATGGACATAGAGATTCTCGAAATGGCAGAGAGGAAGGCCAAGTTCATCCTCAAGAACTCCTCCCCTGCCATGGCCAACGCCCTCAGGAGGACACTCCTCTCCGACATCCCGAAAATGGCCATCGACAAGGTCGAGTTCCACCTGGGACCGATCATGTACGATGACAAGGAGTACGAGAGCGTCACGCCCTTGTTCGACGAGATCATCGCCCACAGGCTGGGAATGGTCCCTGTGCCCACCGATCTGGACCTCTTCGTCCCGCAGAGCGAATGCACATGCGGCGGAGAGGGCTGCCCCAACTGCACCATCATGTACAGCCTGAACAAGATCGGGCCGTGCACTGTGTACTCCGGAGACCTCGAGCCCCTCGGGAACCCCAACCTCAGGGTCAAGGACGAGTTCATCCCCATCGTTGAGCTCACCGACGGACAGGCCGTGCTCATCTACGCCACCGCCGTCATGGGAACCGCCAGGAAGCATGTCAAGTGGCAGGTCGCCAACGGCGTCGGCTACAAGTACATGCCCGGTGTCGATGTGGACCCGTCCAGGGCCGGGGACGAGGACGTCCTGAACTGCGCGGAGATCTGCCCCAAGAAGGTGTTCTCCGTGGAGGACGGGAAGCTGGTCGTCAAGAACCCGCTGGACTGTAGCCTCTGCAGGACATGCGAGCGCTCCCTCGGGGAGAAGGGCGGGGTCACGATCACCGCCGACGACACGAACTTCCTGTTCAAGTTCGAGACGGACGGATCCCTGACCGCCCAGCAGACCCTGGACAAGGCGCTGGAGGTCCTCGCCGACGAGGCGAAGGACTTCAAGTCCCAGCTCGAGTCCCTCTGAACAAACCATTCAATGCCCCTCCTCCGGGAGGGGTGAAACCCCTCATTCTGAACCATTATCATCTTGTTCGCCGTTGACGTGGTCATGAAGAGATGCCCCTCCTGCGGCAAGGTCGCCGAGGATGATTCACTTGATTTCTGCACGCACTGCGGCGCGTACTTCGTCGTGAGGCAGGACGGATCCCCTCCGCCGGACACGTCCGTGCTGCCGGACGACCCCCTGGAGCGCGGCGAGGTCCTCCTGGCGGCAGGCAGGTTCCCGGAAGGGGCGGCGGCGTTCAGGGAGGCCGCGGAGCCCGACATTGACGATGTCACCTACGGGAGGATGGTGGATGCGCTGGCAGGGTGCATGCTCGGGTCGGTCCTGCAGCCGCAGACCTACAGGAACGCCGACATCCCCGGGCTGGCGAGGATCATGGCCGACAGGGAGCTCGTCCTGGACCTCATGCGCAAGCTATCGGGCAGTCTGGAGGTGTGCACGATACAGAACGGGGTGCTCGGTCTCGCGAACTGTTACATGTTCCTTTTCGTGGACGCCTTCGTCGTGTATCCGGACATGAGGGACCTCAGGGAGATCTGCGATTCCGCCCTGAACGACGTCAGGGCGATGGTGGACAAGGCCGTCGGCCTCGTCAACGCATATCCCGGAAAGGGCCCCGGCCCGTTGGACTGGCTCGACTCCTACAGGTCGTTCGTCGAGGAGATGGTGGACGCCGTGGCGGACATCGTGTCATCCACCCCGAAGGAGAGGCTGGACGAGCTGTCGGCCAGATGGGCGGACGTCCAGCGTCCCGCCTACGCGGCGATGGTCAGCAACGCGTTCGTCCTGAACACGCAGTCCACGGCCACCGGGAAGTTCGCATCCAGGATCCTCAGGAAGACTGGCGGGTCGCAGCTCAAGGGCTTCTCCAAGACGTACCTGTCAGGTCCCAAGGGCTGATCCAGCGCATCCTGCGGAGCCACGGGGCGCATAGGTATATAGGGGCGGGTCATCCGCCGTCTCATGAAGACCTGTCCCACCTGCGGCTACGACTCGCCCGACGACTCCGAGTTCTGCATGAGATGCGGAGCCTACTTCCCCGACAGCAGGGGCCAGCCATCGGAGCCGGCCGCCGTCCCGCAGGTCGAGCAGAAGCCGACCGAGGATGCCGAGCGCGCCATGGAGCAGGGTTTCCAGGAGATGACCGGGGACGACTTCGCCGGGGCCGTGGCCAGATGGTCCGAGGCCATCAAGGCGGGCATGGAGGTCGACGACGCCACATACGAGAGGATGCTCTCCGAGTGCGTCGGGGCGATCATGAGGTCAGTCTCCAAGCAGGGCGTCCAGAGCCGCACCGGTGTGGGCGACCTCGCCGTCCTTCTGGACGACAGGGACCTGGTCACAGACATCCTCTCGGGTCTCGATTCGAGGGCGGAGCATCTCGGGTTCCAGCGGGAGCTGATGAACACCGCCAACGAGTACATGTTCCTCTCCATCGAGTCCTTCTCCGTGTACACGGATCTGAACGACCTCATCGCCATCTGCGACGAGGCGATCCGTGTGTTCACGGGCATGGCGGACAGGGTGGAGTCCCTGGAGCCGGTGGAGTCCAAGTACGATCCCAAGACGTTCCTGCTGAACTACATCCAGTTCTTCCAGGTCCTCAGGGACAGGCTGCAGGTGGCCATCGACAGGACCCCGGCTTCGGAGCTGGAGTTCCTCTCGGACTACTGGGCGGACAAGTCCGGGGCCAGGTTCTCGGACATGATCATGGGGGCTTCCAACATGAACGCCCAGCTCATAGCTGCCGGATGGCTCGGAAACAAGCTCGCCACCAAGACCCGCGACATGCAGATCGACGCCTTCCTGACGACGTACCTCGCGCCGGCGAAGCAGAAGTCGAGCTGATCAGAAGAAGTCCGACAGCTTGCACTTCTTCACTTTGTCGTTGTTGAAGACCGAGTCCATGCTCATCTCGAGGATCTCGACCCTCTCCTTGGTGTAGGTGTCCAGGCCGTACTTGTCGCCGATGACCTTCGAGATCTCCAGGTACTTCTTGACGCTGGCCTCGTGAACGGTCAGCGTCAGGGCGTTGCCGCACTTGGTGCACTTCCCGGCCAGGGGCATTCTGCGGTACTTCTCCCCGCACTTGGTGCATCTGACCGTCTGGGTGGAGAACGACCTGAGGTTCCCGATCATGTCCGGGAGGAAGTGCTTGTTGAGCACGCGTCTGGCCACGTCCTGCTCGTCGACGGCGCGGATCTTCTTCCCGAGCATCAGCTGGGCGTCCATCTTGTCCATCATGGTCTCCAGGGTCGTGTACGCGGAGTACTTGGGCCCGTCCGAGATGTCATGGGTGTCGTGGGTGAATCCCAGATGCTCGTACTGGTCGGGCGTCCCGATCCTGCCGGCGATCAGGTCCATCTTCTTCTCGATCTCCTTCGGGTCCTTCATCTCCATGGCTGCCCTGTAGAGCTCGATGGGGTACTCCCTGCGGCAGTCCACGTTGTGCGCCTCCTTGTCGATCTCGTTGGGGTCCAGCCTCGTTGTGAGAACGAGGGGGGCGTCCATCAGTCCTCCGCGTCTGTCGGGAAGGAACGTCCTGGAGAAGTTGAGGAGCCCGTCCATCGCCAGGATGACGCAGTCCTCGTCCCCGTCGCAGTTCCTCCTCTTCGCGGCGTGGAAGAACGGGTGGCCGTAGCATCCGCGCAGGTCGGCGTAGCCTATGATCCTGCAGAGGATGCCTCCCGAGGTGTGGGGGGCGAGTCCGAACGTTATGTGGCCGATGAGGTCGTTCCTGTTGCTGACGTTGTAGTACCTCGGCAGGTGGTAGAACTCCTCCAGCTCGTCGTCGACGAACTTCGCCACGTTGACGAGGTAGTTCCCGCAGTCCTTGGCGGGGATGATGTCCTGGACCTTCAGCTCGCAGATCTGCTCCGGGTCCGTGAGGGGGTCGCCGTTCCAGTCGTGGGTGTATCCCAGCTCGTGGGCCTTCTCGATGCTGAGGCCTATCTCCCTGGGCTTGAAGTGGGTGAGCGGGATGTCGGTCATGTCGAACCTGACGGTCCCGTCCTTGAACGTGCTGATCCCGTTCTTCTGTCTGAGGATCCCCTTCTCGAGGGGCTCGCAGGTCTTGATCCTGGAGATCAGCGTCTCCAGGCACTTGAGGTCCGACGGCGGCTTCTCGTGGAGGCTGTCGCAGGCGGCCCTGAACTCCTCGTCCAGGTTGATGTTGATCGGCGCAGGGCCCATGTTCCCGTACTCGTTCTGCTTCGGGGTGTACGTGGTGTGCGACCCGCATTCCCTGCACCAGTTGCGGTAGGTGTAGTTCCTGCACACGGGGCAGAACCTGTTGCCCACCTCCACGGTGACCTCGGGCTTCCCGCCCCTGCTCTTGGAGGCGTTGCTCTTGGACACGGCGATGGCGGCTATCATCTCGTTCTTCGCCTCCGCGTCCTTCCCGATCGGGAACAGGGCATGGACCTTCGGGGTCATCTCACGCTCCTTCGCCTTCTCCGGACGGGCCATCCTCGTGCCTATGCGGGTCATCGCCCTGGCGCGGACCTCGTATCCGGCGGCCTTGCTTATCGCATCCAGGGTGCTCGCGCCCTCGAGCTCGGTGCCCGGCTCCAGGCCGCTGTCGGTGATGCGGATGCCGAGGCAGTCCAGGATCGGTCTGGAGTACCTTTCGTCTATGACGACCCTACCGTCGATGATGCGGTGGAGGGCGCCGAGGTCCTCGAGCATGCGCTTCGACACCGGCTCCCTCTCCACCGAGAGGTTGGTGCCGTCGTAGGCCCCCGTGGCCAGGACATGCTCCCGGAGGGCCTTGATCCTGTCCAGCGGCCAGTCTGACCAGAACAGGTTGAACTTCGGATGGAGCGGGACGCCCAGCTGGGCGCTCATCTCCTTGGCGCGGTCGTACGTGGGGTCCCTCCAGTCGTCGGGGAGCTCGCCCTTCTCCAGTATCTCCAGGCGGTGCCACTCAACAGGGTATCCGCACGGGACCAGGGTGTGGTTGTTCTCGCAGAACTCCCCGAACGGGACCAGGATCTCCCCGTTGTCCACTATCTCGGACACCATGTTCCTGACCGCGAGGACCTCGTCCTTGGTGTGGCAGTAAACGAGGTCTCCGTTCTTGAGCAGCAGTATGGGGCCCTCCAGCTGGTCGCAGGGCGTGACGACGCACGCCTTGCCCGGCCTCTCGATCTTGACCTGGGTTCCCAGGGCCATGAACTCGTCCATGGCGTACATGCTGCCGGTGTTGAATGCGAGGGCGGCGAGCCCGGACGTCCTGGCCCTGCCGTACCTGAGCCTGAACCCTCCGACGGCGCACGGGTGTCCGAAGATCGGACGGCCCGCGACGATGTCCATGAGGTACTTCTCCTTCGGCTCCACGGTGGGCTTCTTGACCTCCCCGGGTTCTTCCTTCTTCGGGGGAGCCTTGTGGGCGTCCAGGAACTTCCCGATGAAGTCCCATCCGTCCAGACCTAGCTTGTCCACGTGCTTTTTCAGCTTCGATGCCTTCTGGCACATTCCCTCGGCGATGACCAGGCAGGCTCCTCCCCTGACCCTGTTGGTGTCTATGCGGGGGAGGTCCCTGAATCCTGAGATCTCCATCTGCTCCGTGCCTTCGCCGTCGACGCAAACGGGGCAGTTCCTGACGATGAGGTCGATCTCCTCGGATGTGGGGGTGTACTGAAGGTGCTGACACTGCTTGTAGAGGGGGATCTCCTCGTCGAACCTTGCGATCTCACCCTCGGTCGGCTGGTACTTCCCTATGCCCAGCTCGGTCCTGACGACATCAGCGATCAGGACGCTCATGGCCTGTCCGGTTCCTCCGGCGGCCCTGATGGGTCCGGCGAAGACGAGGTCGACGTAGTTGGACCCGTCGGAGTTCTTCCTGATGCGGGTGTCCGCGATACCCTCCAGAGGGGCCACGAGGATACCCTCGGTGAGGACGGCCAGTCCGACCCTCACCGCCCTGTCGAGCGCCTTCTCGGTGCTCTCCGCCGGCCTCTTGGCCATCTCCTTGGAGACCATCAGGGCGACCAGCTCACGGTTGCCGTACTCGGCGGTGAGCCTGCGGATGTCCTCGGCCACCCCTTCGACGTGGTAGTCCTGCAGGAGCTTCTCCACACGGGATGCGAGGTCCTCCGCCTGGGGGATCTCCACGGAGGTCTCCGGGTCGAAACCCATCGACCTGGCCTTCTCAGCGATGGCGTAGCACTCGTCCTTCTTCGCCGAGAGCTCCGCGAAGTACGCGGCCATCTCGGGGCTGGTGGCTGGACCGTCGGTCATTCTTCCTCGGTCTCCGCCTCAGCCGCCTTGCGCTTGAAAACAGCCCTGAGCTCCCTGAGGATGGTGTCTGTGAGGACGTCCATGTTCTCGCCGGACTGGGCGGAGAAGCACAGCCTGCCGTTGTCCGTCTTCAGGACGTCGCATTTGCTCTCCGCGATGATGATCGGGACCCCGGGGAATCCCTTCTTGACGGTCCCGAGGAGCTTCTCCTGCATCTCCAGCGGGAACCCGCAGGTCTCGGAGGGGTCGATGACGAACAGCATCACGTCCGTCAGGTACCTGAGCGCGAGGACCGCCTGCTTCTCGATGTCGTTCCTCTCGTCGAACTGCCTGTCCAGGAGTCCTGGGGTGTCTATGATCTGGTACTTGCGCCAGTCGTCCTCGATGTGGCCCACGATGACACCCTTGGTGGTGAACGGATAGGGGGCGATCTCGGGCGCGGCTGACGACAGCACGGTGACCAGGTTGCTCTTCCCGACGTTGGGGAACCCGGCCACGACGATCGTGGGCATGTTGGGGTCCACCGCGGGGAGCTTCCTGAACTTGTTCTTGGCCTCCTGGAGGAACAGAAGGTCGTCCGCGATCCTGTCGACGTAGGAGTTGAGCCTCCCGTAGAAGCTCCTCCTGGTGGCCTCGACGATCTCGGGATCCTTGGTGCGGCGGATGTCCTTCAGGGTGTCGTTCTTCAGCTTGTCCGCCTTGGAGGCGCACCAGTTGACCGCACCAAGGGCCTTCTTGTAGCGGTCTATGCCGATGACGATGTCCACCAGTTCGGGGAAGAAGTCGTCCTCCTTGTCGAGGCGCGGGAAGCGCTCCACGTAGCCCTGGAGTGCCGTGACCACGATGTCCCCGGAGGCCGTGACCTTCGCCAGCGCCGTCTTCTTCTTCGAATCCAGGGCGTTGGTCCCGTTCTTGCGGATCTTGGAGGCCCTGTGGAAGGCCTTCTCCATTAGCTCTTCCGACGTCAGCACTGTGGGGATCTTGAAGTCCATTCCGGCCATGGCTGACCCCATCGTTTCCCCCTTTATAATAATAGGGAGTAGGGACGCGCGGGCGCGTAGCATTCGCATCCTGTCATCCGAACCTGACGGTCATCAGCATCAGCCACAGGTCGTGGTCCATCCCGTCCTTGGGGTTCAGCCTCGACGGAATCGCCAGCTCGGGGCAGTCGATCGCACGAATCCCGAACTGCACCTCCGGCCGCCCGGTGTCGGAACCGAGGACGCGGGTGATCCCGGCGAGGTTGGTCCTGAACGTGACGCCGAGGTCCATCTGCGGGAGCCCGTCGCCATCATAGAGAAGATCTGGGAAGCCGACCCCTGCATGCACCGTCACCTCCAGGTCCAGGTTCTCGGTGAACATGCCGACCGGATCGATGGAGTACGGGTTGTCCGCCCGGAGGACGATCTCCATGATCTTCCCGGTGATGTACCTCAGGACGTCCTCGACCAGGTCGCCGTCGGTCCTGAGCGCGATGCGGACCCCTCCCTCGGCGCTTCCTGAGACGTCCCCGACGTCCACGTTCACGAACACGGAGGCCTCGACGATCCTCCCGGAGATGGTGTCTATCAGCCCCTCCAGGGTGTACCTGACCATGTACTGTATGAACGACTGGAGGGATTCCAGGTCCGTGATGGTGCCTATGCGGTCGAACGATTTCTCCACGGCCGTCCAGACGGTCCCCTTCATCTCCTCGGCGGACACCAGGCTGCTCCCCGGGTACGGGCTGTTGGTGCGGCCCTGTGTGGCGTCCGCGAACACCCATTCCGTGGAGCCGTCGAACGTCCTCTGCCAGGTCTGCCCGTCGTTCGACCCGTCCTTCTTGGTGGGCGTGCGGTCGATCTCGTTCCCGTCAGGGTCCTTGAGGACGATCGCCTCCCCGTTCTTCGTGTACTTCCCCGACGAGTTCACAAGCGTGAACTCCGGGTATATGACAAGGAACTCGCCCGGGGCTATCGTCCCCGAGAGCTCCATGCTCTTTGTCCTCCGATCCGAGGCGGCGAGCAGCGTGTATCCGTCCAGGTCTATCGAGGTGGCGGAGTTGTTCAACAGCTCGACCCACTCGTGCCCTCTGTCCTCGCCGGCGGGGTTCGTCTCGAACTCGTTGACGATGAGCCCGTTGTCCATAGGGTCCGAGTACTTCAGGCTGAACCCGGCGTCGAGGCCTATCCTCACCCCTCCGACCGGTATGTTCCCGATGACGTCCCCCAGGCCGGGGACGTCGCTCAGGGCGATCCCCATCTCGTGGTAGTCCTCTAGCTTCGGCGCGACCAGGGAGATGTCGGTGTCCCCCACCTCGCCGTCCACCGTTATCAGGTACTTGCTCCCCTTCATCAAAGGGTCAAGGGTCAGGTCGACGCTCCAGTCGTCCCCCTCTATGCCGCCGGAGCCCGTGATGATGAGGTTGTCGGCCTCCAGGTCTCCCCTGACCTTCGCGGTGATCCCGGCGGTGACCACCAGGCCCGCCACGGGCATGGTCAGGGTCACGGACAGGAGCGTCTTGGTGTTGGCGGCCCAGGTGACGGCGTCCGTCGAGAACTCCAGGGTGCATCCGAAGAACTCCAGCGTGACGGTCTGCTCGTCGAGGCCGATGCTGACGAGGATGTCCAATGCGGCCTGGCTCAGCGCCCCCTCTATGGCGGATTCGAACCATCCCTTGAGGTCGCTGAGCGGTCCGATGATCGCCTCGTAGATCCTGGTGAGCTGCTCCGCCACGAAGGACAGGGCCTCCATGAGGGCCTCCGACAGCTCGGTGAGGACGCCCCTGACGGCCTCCATGACCTTCCTCAGCGGCTCTATGATGGGCTCCAGCATCTCGAGCAGGAGCGCCCAGAGGTCCGAGAGGAACGTGGCGCTCTGCCCGTAGTCGATCCCGGCGAGCGCCCATCCGCTGGCCACCGTGATCTCGACCGTGGTGTCCAGGGCCACCGAGTCCTCCATGACCGACGAGGACGTCCCCATCGCTCCCGACATGGCTCCGCTCCCGACGACCCTCACATCGATGAGGTCGGACACATCCACGACGATCACAGTGGCGTATGCGGCGCTGGAGTCCTCCCTGAATCCGACGGTGTGGACGCACCTGGATTCGTCGAACGAGATGCTCCTGACGACGAGGCCGTCGGATATCTCGGCGTCCAGGGTCTCGACGGTCACGTTCCCGCCCCCGTCGTCCAGACGGAAGGACTCCGCGCCCGGGAGGTCCACCAGTCCGCCGTGGGGGTTCATGCCGTTCATCGAGAGGATCTCCTCGCACATGACCTCCGCCTTCTCGGGGACGGGGTCGGTGATACCCAGGAGGTCCAGCCCGTAGGCGCATATGTCCCTGAGGACCCCCTTGACGAGCCCCTCCCCGTCCGCCACCTCCCTCAGAGCCTCGAACACGCCGAGGTCCGTCCTTACGGACAGCTCGTACGCGTGGACGGCCCTCTCGAGCTCGCCGGACGCGTACAGCGCGTCAACGGTGACGTCCGATCCCTCCGGGATGGCGGCGGCGAATGCCGAGACGAGGCTGCTCCTGAGCGCGTCCGACAGCATAAGCTCGGATGAACGGGACAGGATCTCGTCCGCGATGGCCCCGTAGAAGGGATCGTACACCTCCGAGGATTCCAGCGAGGCTGATACCGCGGACTCCACGACCTCCCCGGAGCCGTCGACGGCGCTCTCGAAAAGACGCGCCAGGGTCTCGATGAACGTCTCTCCGTCATAGGGGTCGACCGCCGCCGACACGGTGCCCAGGCCGCGGTCCTCGGATATCGCCACGGACGCTCCCCTCAGCACGTCCATGATGAACTCGGTCACGAAGTTCGAATCCTCCTGGTACCTCTTACTGAAGTCCTTGAGCCAGGGCATGTCCAGGACGTCCGCCGTGGGGTTTGGCACGGAGACGGTTATCCCCGAGACCGACACGGTCGTGGTCCCGGCGCCCGGGTTCCTGTACTCGTCGGGATCGTAGCCCGCCAGGGCCATCATGTCCTCGATGTACGGCACGGCGCTGTACACCGTCTCGTCACCGAGTATGAATGCGGCCAGGGATTCGATGGCGTCCATCACGGGGAACAGCACGTCGACGAGCCCTTCGGTGAACTCGAATCCGCAGAAGTAGTCGAACCACCTCAGGGCGATGTCGTCGATCACCGACATCAGCGCCTGGGCGTAGACCGCTGACAGGTCCAGGTGCAGCATGCCGTCCTCCGAGGCGACAAGGTCCGAGAGGTCCACGGAGTCCCTGCCGGCGAAGCTCCCGTCCGGGTCCCGGAAGCATATCTGGGACACCGCGTCCAAGGCGTTGCGGTACGCCGCGACCACGTCGCTCTCGGTTATTATCGAGGACGTCCCCCTCTCGCCGTACTGGGACATCGCTCCGTACCCGTTCATCACGCGGTACTGTGCCAGACTGGTCAGTTGGTAGGTCATCATCTGGGACACAGACACGCCACCCGATCCTGCCATGCTCTCGAACAGCGACTGCCTCTCCGCGGAGAGCGGAAGGGCGTACGTACCGTCGGTGGAGATGTCCATGTCGATCTCGCCGGAGCCGTCCTCGGTCTGGACCCTGAGATGCAGGGTGCCAGTGCCTCTGAGGTGCGCCGGGGTGTACCCTCCGACGGAGTCCGAGGATTCGAACGCCATCGCGTCCGCCGTGAGGTCCAGCTCGTAGCTGATCAGCTCCGCCCTCACCTGTCCGCTGCGTATCGGGAACTGGAAATCGAGCCATTCCCTCGCCTTCGCGCGGAACGTCTCCGCCCGCTCCTCCAGCGTGTCCCTGGCATCGGACACACCGTCATCGGCGTTGGAGAGGCCCCTGACGACGTCCCCCAGCCCGCGGTTGACGTAGACCTGTATGTCGGCGACGGCCATGTCCGCATCGTCCATGCCGTCCAGGACGCCGCCCGCGTCGTCGTCCGTGTCGGAGTAGCTGTGCACCGTCGCCACCAGGGCCGTGGAGGCCAGAAGGAGGGCGACTGCGATGACGGCGAAAGGCATCCCGGCCATCCTGTCGGTGATCATGCGGGTCGTCTCGACGGCGGTCTTTATAAAGAGGGGACCGTGCGGCCACGTGACGGGCGTCTCGGGACCTGTCCTTCGTCTAAACGCCGTCTGGATACGCTGTTCCTGACACACCTTTTTTAATAATAGAGAACTCTCCAACCCTCAGTAACATGACGGTAACAGCGACTAATTATGCAGTGAAGAAGGGTCTTCCCAAGAAGACCCAGTCCATCTGTCCCGAGTGCGGGAAGATCATCGAGGCGAACATCTTCGCAAAGGACGGGAAGGTCTACATGGAGAAGACTTGCCCCGATCATGGATACTTCTCCGACGTGTATTGGTCCGACGTCGACCTCTACCTCAAGGCCGAGAAGTACGCCTACGACGGGGTCGGGGTCCACAACGCGATGGACCGCACCATCGGTGACGATCCGGATGACACCGTTCACATCGTCATAGACGGCCAGAGGGTCGACATGCTCTCGTGCACGGCCCTCGCCAACCTGGACCTCACAAACAGGTGCAACATGAACTGCCCCATCTGCTTCGCCAACGCGAACGATGCGGGATACGTCTACGAGCCCACCTTCGACGAGGTCCACGACATGATGGTCGCCCTCAGGTCCGAGAAGCCCATCAAATGTACCGCCATCCAGTTCGCCGGAGGCGAGCCCACGGTCTACCCCAGGTTCGTCGACGTCGTCAGGGACGCCCACGAGCTGGGATTCGCCCAGACCATGGTCGCCACCAACGGAATCAAGTTCGCCAAGGACTACCAGTTCCTGAAGGACTCCAAGCTGGCCGGACTGAACACGATCTATCTCCAGTTCGACGGCCTCACCGATGACGTCTACCTGAGGAGCAGGGGCAGGAAGATGATGCACATCAAGATGGGCGTCATCGAGAACTGCAGGAAGCTCAAGGAGGAGGGAATCAAGCCCCCATCCATCGTGCTGGTGCCCGTTGTGGGAATGGGAATGAACGATGATAAGATCGGAGACATCATCAAGTTCGCCTTCGAGAACTCCGACGTCATCAGAGGTGTCAACTTCCAGCCCATCTCCTTCTCTGGAAGGATCACCCATGAGGAGCTGGAGACCGGAAGGTTCACCCTCCCCGACCTCGTCGACAGGGTCGAGAAGCAGACCGGCTTCGCCACCAAGGACGACTGGTACCCTGTGCCTGTCGTAGCACCCATCTCCAAGTTCGCTTCCATCATCCTCGGCCAGAACAAGGTCACGTTCACGACTCACCCGCACTGCGGAATCGCCACGTACCTGTTCCAGGACGACAAGGGCAACGTCACGCCCTTCCCGAGGTTCGTGGACATCACGAGGTTCTCCGCCGGTCTCAACGAGATCGCCGACAAGGCCGAGAACTCCAGGTTCAAGAAGATGTACGTCGCCAAGCTGGTCAAGCTGCTGAACAGCTGCGTCGACGAGAGCAAGATGCCCGAGGGTCTGACCAAGATGAAGTTCGTCAACCTCATCAAGGATGTCATGTCCGACAAATCGAAGGACACCCTCGCCCAGTTCTCCTGGAAGATGATGCTCATCGCTGGAATGCACTTCCAGGACAACTACAACTACGACGTCGAGAGGGTCAGGCGCTGTGGAATCCACTACGTCACCCCTGACCTCCGTGTCATACCGTTCTGCGCCTACAACACCGGACCCGAGTACAGGAAGGAGGTCGAGGCCAAGTTCTCCGTGCCTCTCGAGGAGTGGAGGAAGACCCACGCCGAGGAGGCCAAGGAGCTGGCCGCCGCGCTGATCGTCCCCAAGGAGGAGCAGGCGGACTGAACCCATTTACGGCAACGGAGTGATGTGAATGAAGGTAGATGTGAACAAATGCCTCCACTGCGGAGGATGCGTGGGCTCCTGCCCCAAGAACGCCATATTCCTGAACGACTTCGTTCTGGAGTTCAACGACGACTGCATCAAATGCGGCATCTGCGTCAAGCTCTGTCCAGTGGCCGCGCTTTCCCTGGAGTGATCACCCATGAAGACATACGAGTGCGACATAGTCGTCGTCGGGGCCGGACCCGGCGGAAGCATGGCCGCCAGGTACTGCGCCCAGGGCGGTCTGAAGACCATCCTGATCGAGAAGAAGGCCGAGATCGGCGCCCCCCTCAGGTGCGCCGAGGGAGTCTCCAAGAAATGGCTCGAGGAGGTCGGCATCGAGCCCGACCCCACCTGGATCCGCGGGGACATGAAGGGCGCCATCATCAAGTCGCCCCAGGGAACCACCTTCCAGCTGGACGAGTCCAAGGCCGGGTCAGAGGTCGGATACGTCCTGGAGAGGCACCTCTTCGACAAGGCCCTCGCCAGGGACGCCGCCGAGGCAGGCGCCCAGATCATGCTCAGGACCTCATGCACCGGGGTCATCCGCGAGGGCGGGAAGATCGTCGGAATCAAGGCCAGGAGCATGGGCGAGGAGATCGAGATCCGCGCCAAGTGCATCGTCGCCGCCGACGGATACGAGAGCCAGGTCGGAAGGTGGGCCGGAATCGACACCACCCTCAAGCTGAACGACATCGACTCCTGCATCCAGTACAGGATGTGCAACATCGACTGCGCCCCCGACTACTGCGAGTTCGTCATCGGATCCGTCGCCCCCGGAGGATACATCTGGATCTTCCCCAAGGGCAACGGTATCGCCAACGTCGGTATCGGCGTCATGGGAAGGCTCTGCAAGGGCAACGGGGATGCCAAGTACTACCTGGACAAGTTCATCGCCGAGGACCCCCGCCTCAGCAAGGGACAGTGCCTCGAGATCATGGGAGGCTTCGTCTCCACATGCCCCGGACTGGACTGCGCCGTGGACGACAACATTGTCCTCGTCGGAGACGCCGCCAGGATCATCGACCCCATCACGGGCGGTGGAATCTGCCACGCCTGCAGGACCGGAATGTACGCCGGTAAGGTCCTGACAGAGTGCGCCAAGACCGGAGACTTCTCCAAGCAGGCCCTGATGCCCTACGAGAAGATGTGGCGCGACAGGATGGAGGACAAGCTGTTCAGGAACTGGATGGCCAAGGAGAAGCTGGCATCCCTGGACGACGAGACCATCGACGAGCTCATCAAGATGATCAAGGACTCCGACATCGGCGAGGTCAACGTCTACAACCTGCTGAAGGTCGTCAAGGAGAAGTTCCCCAAGGTCGTCGAGGGCTTCGAGGACCTCATCTGATACTCAAACGAGGGGGCCAGCCCCCCTCCAACCCTTTTACAGTAACGCGGTCGCCGTGTTCTCTTTTTATTGTACCGCGTCGATTACATCCCATGTACTGCAAGAACTGCGGTAGGGAGATCGATTCCGACGCCAGGTTCTGTCCCGTATGCGGTTTCGACCAGACCCGTGGGAGCACCGCCTACAGTCACGTCGACCCAGCGCCGGTGAGGGACAGCGCATCCGTCCAGGAGGCGAAGAGCGGCGCGATGAAGCTGACACTCATACTGTCCCTGGTCGTGTCGCTGATCCTCGGACTCTGGGGCGGTGTGGTCGTCCTCGTCATCATGATCATCTACTACGCCGTCATGAAGAAGGAGGACAACGACGTCGTCATGGGCAGCATCATCGGAGGAGTCATCGGAGTGGTGGTGGGATACATCATCAATCTGCTGCTTGTCACGGTGCTGATGGCCTCGTTGGTCTGAACCGAAACGGCTTCACTTCCCCGGGCCGTCCCTTACGGGCGGTGCCGGTTCTCACACCAATCTGTGCTGTCCGAGGGACGAACCGTCTCCGGAGGCCATCGCGACCAGCTCGGCGATGTGCACCGTCGGGATCCCGTCGGGTTGCGAATCGAACTTCACGAGGCACATGGGGCATGCGACGACGATCCACTCGGCCCCTTCGCATTCCGCCTCCCTCTCCGCCATCAGCGGTCCGGAGACGGGGGTGTTCTTCCCGCAGCACCCCATGGTGCGGTTGACGACCTCGCATCCCATCGCCTCTACGACCTCGCGCATCATGTCCGCGTACCTCATCACGGAGCAGCCGGGCTCCAGGCCCACCCTGACGGTCCTGCCGAATCTCGGCAGGCGCTCCATGTGGTCGTGGAGGAACTGTACGATGTGCATCGCCGGAACGTCCGCATCGGTCAGCTCGTCGCTGCATCCCCCGCAGAGGGTGACTATGTCATCCCCTCCGGCGGAGTCGCCCATCACCCTCTTGTAATGGACGCGCTCGTCCTCGGTCATCTCGCGGAACTGGACCGGATGCATGCAGCACGTGTTCCCGGGGAGCTCTCTGGATCCGAATCCCATGGCCCTGAAGGCGACCGATGCCGCGTACAGGACATGGGGCACCTTGGCCTTCACCACGCATCCGGGCATCACGTAGATCCCGTCGCCGGACCATGCCGGTTCGAGGGTCTGCTCGGCCGCGGGCATGGCGTACCCCGTTTCCCTGAAGACCTTCGAGACGTGAATCCCGCCGTCCCTGGCGATGAGGTCCTTCATGACGATGGCGGGGTTAGTGCGCGGGCACACGGAAGAGCAGTTCCCGCACCCTATGCAGGTGTTCAGGTCGCCTTCCCCGCCCATCATGACCTCCATGGGGTTCAATCCCCCGTGCTTGAAGGACGGGCAGACCTTGGTGCAGAGGCCGCACCCTATGCATCTGGCGCGGAGCCTGTCTATCTCGAAGTCGATGCTCATGCTGCCTCCAGGCGTCCCCAAGGGGCAGAATCACGGGTGGAGCATGGCGCCCGGGACGCCGGTCCTGACAACGTAGGGGGTGCCTCCCCTGGACCTTATCGCCTCGCAGACCTTCTCCGGCTCGTCGGTGAGCGCGACCATGCAGCCGCCGCCCCCGGCACCGGTGAGCTTCGCACCGTACGAGTAGGGCAGGGACGCGTTGACGAGCTTGTTCAGCTCGTTGCTCGACACCCCGAGGATCGACAGGAGCTTGTGGTCCTCGGTCATGAGCCTGCCGAGCTCCTCCACGTCGCCCTTGGCGATCGCCTGGTTGCCCTGCAGGGTGGTCTGCTCGATGTCGTCCACGATATCCGCGGCGAAGCTGCTGCGGTCGAGGTACCTTTTCACCTTGCTCACGAGCGGACCGGTCGGGGCCTTGATCCCCGTGTTCCCGATGACGAACGTCATGTCGGGGACGTCGACGTCCGAGACGCTCCACGTCCTCTCCCCGCGGGTGACGGTCCATAGGTGCCTCCCCTCGCATTCGGGGAGGTTCACGGCGATACCGCCGCCGTGGACGCAGGCGGAGGCGTCCATGGGGCTCCCGATCCCCTGGGCGTAGAGCTCCGCTCCGTATGCCTCCTCCACGAGGTCGTTCTCGGTCATGTGCCTGCCCTCCTTCTCGCTCAGGGCGAGGGCGAGGGCGGCGGACAGTGCCGCCGAGGAGCCGAGACCGGATCCGACCGGGATCTGGCTCTCGGTCTCGAACTCCAGGCCGCTGCTGACGTTGCGGGTCAGGTACCTGAGGTGCGGCTGCCTGCGGAAGTCGATCCTCTCGCCGTTGATGGTGTTGAATCTGGAACCGCGCACGGAGATGGTCATCCTGAGGTCGACTGCCAGGACGATGGCGGGTTTGCCGTAGACCACGGCATGCTCGCCCAGGATGACGAACTTCCCCGGGGCGGAGGCCCTGTACCATTCGGAGTGGCTCATTCGTCCAGACCGTACCTTTTCATCTCTTCGCGGATGGCGTCGTCGGGGGTCCTGCCGTTCAGGATGGGCTGGGGGATGGACCACCAGGCCTCCTCCATGTCTCCGAGGCGGCGCTCGTAGTCGTCGTCGCTCTCGTTGGCCTCCTGCTTCACGGTCATGAGCGCCTTGCGGAGCTCGCTCATCAGGTCCACCTGGTTCTTCATGTTCACCATGCACATGCCGATGTACCCATCGACGCATGCGGCGACCTCCTCCCTGGTGTCGGGGGAGAGGGACTCCATGATGATGTCCAGGACGCTGTTGGCTGTCATCTTGAAGATGAGGTGCTTCTTGGCCTCGTCGGGGAGCTCCTCCTCCGCCTCGACGGTCTCCAGCATATCCTTCAGGAACAGGTCGGAGAACGCGGAGGTCCTGTTGGGGTTCTTCCCGAAGGTCTCCTTCATATGGGCTTCCTCATCGCTCATCTCGGGCTCGTCGCCACCGAAGAGTGCCGCATTGGGGTCTAGTTCGTCTGACATGTTTATCTCCTCTCCTTGATGACCTTCGCCAATATATCCATTCCCGAATCGATCTTGGACTCGTCGGCGGCGTAGGAGAACCTCAGATGTCCCTCGCCGTATGTGCCGAACGCCGATCCCGGGGTGCAGATGAGGCCGTTCCTGGCCAGCTCGTTCGCGAGGTCCGCGGAGCTCATGTCCAGGTCGAATGACGGGAACGCGTAGAAGGCCCCGTGGGGCGCGTCCAGATGCATTCCGGGGATCTCGTTGATCCTCCTGGTGATGAGGTCCCTGCGCAATCTGAAGACCCTCCTGGCGTTGTCCAGGTAGGGGCCCATGTGAGGGAGTGCGGCCAGTATGCCGTACATCGCCGGCATGGCGGGGCTGGCGCACACGTGGTACTGCATCTTGATCAGGGTGTCCATGAGCTCCTCCTCGGCGCAGAGGTAGCCCATCCTCCATCCGGTGACCGCCATCATCTTGGAGAATCCGCTGGCGACCACCGAGCAGTCCAGGCTGTCGAGGAAGGAGACCGGCTCCCCCTCGTAGATGAACTCGTTGTAGACCTCGTCGGCGAGGATGGTGATGTTCCTGTCCCTGGCGATGTCGCAGAGGGCCCTCTTGTTCTCCTCCGTGAGGACGCCGCCCGTGGGGTTGGACGGGGTGTTTGCCACGATCATCGTGGTCTTGGGTGTTATCTTGGACTGTATGTCGTCGATGTCCGGCTGGAACGAGCCGTCGTCGGTGAGCCTGTACTCGACAGGCCTGCCTCCGGCGAGCTCCGCATGCGGTCCGTAGATGACGAACCCGGGGCTGGGGACGAGGACCTCGTCTCCAGGGTCTATCATGCTCTGCGTGATCTCCAGCAGCGCGGTCGAGCCGCTGGGTGTGATCATGACGTTGCCTCCGCCGATCCTGGCGAATTTGGAGCAGTAGTCGGCCACGGCCTCCCTCAGCTCCATGATCCCTGCAGTGGGTCCGTACTTGTTGCGCCCTGCGGATGCGGCGGCGTTCATTCCCTCGATGGCCTCCTTCGGAGGCTCGAGGTCGGGTTCTCCGAGGCCCAGGTTGATCGAATCCGGTCCGGCCAGGTCGAACATCTTCCTGATCCCGGACATGGGGATCTCCGAGATTCTTCTGGACGTCTTCATGCGTCGCAAATCGCTCGCAATTTATTTATTGGCACTTGTGCCCGCGCTACCCCTCTTAAATATGTGGTAAGCAGATATGCGCATGGGGAGAAAGGGATGCAGGAACTGCATTCGGATGATTCCGAGGAGCTGTTCATCGCCTCGGTGGACGAGGGGATGCTCAGCGAGGACTACGAGCTCGTCGGGATCCAAGACAGCGGTCCCGGAGAGGATTCCGGGACGGATTGCGAGCTTTTCATCGTGTCAGTGGGCACTGAAGTGTGAGCCGCGGCACCGCCAGGCATCTTAGCCTGTCATCTCAGCCGCATGGCGCATCCGCAGGATGTCTGATGCATCTGGAATTACAAGGATAAAGACAATTACAACAATTACAATTTAAAGTAATTATAGTGACGACCAGGATTTCCATCCAGCATACGGACCGGATAGGATGGAAGGATATCGGATCCGGATGCGACCTCATAGGAGGTATGGATCTGAACAAGACAACGAAGATACTGGTCGGGATAGTCGCGGCGGTGGTCCTGATAGCCGTGCTGGCTCTTGCCGTCGGCGGATCGGACGACTACGACTACGGGTCCCAGGCCAAGCAGGAGATAGACAAGTACGGCTACGACTCCGAGGAGCTGGAGTTCGATGTCGAGAAGGGGGTGAACGCCCTCGGAGTCAGCATCATCAAGGTCGAGGGGACGTTCTCATCGGATGGGACCGTCCACGGCTTCACGATGACCACGTTGGACGACCACGAGCTGGTCACCCTCACCATAGACGACTACACGTTCTGGGGCGACGACATGGGGAATGCCTCATACAACTACCGTGTGGAGGAGATCGGACCGTTCGATTACGATTCCTACGGGTACACGTTCACCGAGAGTCCGGCGGAGGGGATGTCGTTCGCGCTCGTGACCCTCGCCATCAGGAACGTGGGGCACGCGGACGGTCTGACCGTGTCGGTTCCGGAGTTCGCCAACTCCCTTGGGAACAGATACACCTACGATCCGTCTGCGACCTTCAACCACGACAGCACGTACTCCGACCTGATGCTGTCGTCCGTGGGCCTCGGCAACACCGTGGTGTACACCCTGATCTACGAGGTCCCGGAGGGCACCGTCGAAGGCGGGGAGCCGGTGTGGTCGAACATGGACCTGGATGTCTACGGCTATGTCCTGGACGAGACACTGGAGCTCCCATGAGCGAACCGCAGGGATGTCCCCAGGCGGACGATGGGGAAGACGAGGTATGCGAGGACGGTCTGGGTCCCAGGCTGGAGGTCCTCAGGGACGTGATGACCAGCTACGACTGGTCTACGATGCTGGATGTCCGCGACGCCCTATTCGTCTCACGTCTCAGGGAGGCCCTCGACTTACTCGGCATGGACCTGGCCCTCACCGTCACCGCCTCCGGAGGCGCGGAGCTGACGATCAGCCTCGGGGACGAGTCCGAGGTGTACCGTGTCCCCCCGCACGAGTCTCCGCCCCTGTACGCGCTCCTCATCTACGCCAGAGAGGTCTTCTCAGAGGCGGGGCTGATGCCTCCGATCGCGTCCCCGGACGACGGGAGAGGCATCGACCTGAGGCTGGGCCGCGTGTGAAACGCGAGGGGCACGCGCCCCTCCTTTAATTATAAGAATCCCATCATCGCGACGATTATTATGCCGGCGGGATTCGACAACGACATGTACCTCAGGACGCAGTCAGAGCACATCAGGGAGCGCATAGCCAGCTCCGGAGGTAAGCTGTACCTCGAGTTCGGCGGGAAGCTCTTCGACGACTACCATGCGTCCAGGGTCCTGCCCGGGTTTATGCCGGACAGCAAGATCCGCATGCTGATGGAGTTCGGGAGCCAGGCGGAGGCCATCGTCGTCATCAACGCCGAGGACATCGTCAGGAACAAGGTCCGCAAGGACATCGGCGTGGGGTACGACCAGGAGGTCCTGAGGCTGGTCGACTCCTTCCACGACAGAGGCATAGGGGTATGCGGGCTCGTGATCACCCATTACAACGGCCAGTCCGCCGCGGATGCGTTCCAGAAGAAGGCGGAGGCCCTCGGCCTGAAGGTCTACAGGCACTATCCCATCGCCGGCTATCCGTCCAACATCCCGCTCATCGTCTCCGACCAGGGGTACGGGAGGAACGAGTTCGTCGAGACGACCAAGCCTCTGGTCGTCGTCACCGCCCCCGGTCCGGGGAGCGGGAAGATGGCGGTCTGCCTGTCGCAGCTCTACCACGAGCACAAGCTCGGGAACAAGGCGGGATATGCGAAGTTCGAGACGTTCCCGATCTGGAACCTGCCGCTGAGCCACCCCGTCAACGTGGCCTACGAGGCGGCGACGTCCGACCTGAGCGACAGCAACATGATCGACCCGTTCCATCTCGAGGCGTACGGGAAGACGACGGTCAACTACAACAGGGACATCGAGATCTTCCCGGTCCTCAACGCTATCCTCTCGGAGATCTCCGGGAAGTCCCCGTACAGGTCCCCCACGGACATGGGCGTCAACATGGCGGGGAACTGCATCGTGGACGACCAGGCCGTAAGGCGCGCCGCCAACAATGAGATCATCCGCCGCTACTTCGCAGCCCTCAGGGACCGCAGGGAAGGCAGGATAGACGAGGAGTCCGTCTTCAGGTCGGAGCTCATAATGAAGAAGGCGGGACTTTCCATCGAGTACCGCAGGACCGTCACCGCGAGCAGGGCCATGGCCAGGAGCACGGACAGGCCGGTGGTGGCCGCCGAGCTATCGGACGGGACCATCGTCATGGGTAAGGCCTCGCCCCTCCTCACGGCCTCGTCGGCCATGATCCTCAACGCGTTGAAGATCCTGGCGGGTATCGATGACGACATCCTCCTCATATCCCCCGATGTGATCAAGTCCATGCAGAGGCTGAAGGTAGACTACCTTGGGAACAGGAATCCACGCCTGCACATAGATGAGATGCTGGTCGCCCTGTCCATAGCGGCGAATACCGACCCTGTGGTGGAGAAAGCGATCGCAAAGCTCCCCGAGCTCAGGGGATGCGATGTGCATTCGTCCGTCGTCCTCTCGCAGGTGGACGAGGGCCTCTACAAGAAGCTGGGGATGTACGCATCCAGTGAGCCCGAGCATCAGACCAAGTGTCTCTTCCACGGGAATTGACGTTTCATATCCTGACGGCCGATGGTTCCATGCCATCGGCCGATCTTCGTCAAGTGCCGATTCCGACACCAGTGCGAAGCAGGTCGTCCTGTTCTCATTATGCAATATGTACATTTTCATGGAATCAACTTTACATCTGCACAGTTATGCAAAGTTTCTAAGAGGTATTAATCACTGAAAATAACTTTGCAATTTTAATCATTTGCAAAGTTATGGACACGGAACTTTGCATTTTGCTCACTTTTCAAATTCAACTTTACATCTGCACAGTTATGCAAAGTTATGCAAAGTTTCTAAGTGGTGTTAAGAATCAAACGGAACTTTGCAATATGTAAAGTTTCACGGGACTAATTTTACAATTATTCAGTTATGCAAAGTTTCAAAGGAGTACTCATCTCTGAAAACAACAAAGGGAGGAATGCCCCCTCATTGGCATCACAGTTTAAGAGATCCTATGTACTTGTAGAGTTTTTTATGTCCATCATTACCAGACACTGCTACAAGATCCATATCCATGAGAAGATTCAGGTCTCTACGTACGGTGTACGAAGATATCTGGTATTTCACAGACAGTTCATAGGCAGACGCAGGTTCTCCGGATGACATCAGGTCTGCCAGAATGTCCGCCTGACGCTTTCCAAGACCCAAATCATGTGCCATTTCGGAGACCCTTTCGTGGTCCTCCATCTTTTTATGAAGGTAATCCGAGAAGATTCCTATCGATTCGATGATCCTCTCCAGGTTGTATCTTATGAAGTATGTGATGTCATTATCATCGGTTTCCGACAGCTGATACGCCTGATCATATTTTCCACGATGGTTCATGATCGCCTTGGATATGGCAAGATATTCCACGATGTCATATCCTCTTTTAATGAGGTACCAGTAAAACAGGGATCTGGACACACGTCCGTTACCGTCCATGAACGGGTGGATGTACGCTATGACGAAGTGGATCACTATCCCTTTCACCACAGGGTGGATCTGATGATCGTCGGAATTGATGAAGTCGCACAGCCCCTGTATCATCGAATCGATGACTGTGTAGTCGACCGGTTCATGGTAGGTCTCCCCAGTTAGAGGGTCTCTGACAGCTATGGAGTTGTCCTTGCGGAATGTCCCTTCGAACTCGGATCTCTCCATGGTGCCCTTGGAGATGATTGCATGCACCGATCTGATCAGTTCGGGCGTGAGCGGTTCATCGGCACGCGTTTTGATGTACTGCATGGCGTTGTAATTGTTCCTGATCATCAATTCCGACCGGTCTTTGGGTTCACGGCCGTTACGCAGCATGTTTTTGGCAACCTTGGTGGTGGTCACGGCACCCTCTATCTGACTGGAAGCGATTGATTCCTCCATCATCGAACTGATGGCGTACATCAGTCTCTTGTTGGAATCCAGTGGATCCCCGGGCATGAATCCGACGGACAGATTCATATCGATCTCATGCAACATCATGTTCACACAATTCGGCATGCTGTAGCTCAGGACTTGGTCTGGTAGCTTGATTACTGTGGATGAACCCATGCGCAGTAGTTTCATGAGTGCCCAAATGCGTTCCGGTTCTGATGTACCGCAGTCACGATAGCGCAATTCGTTCCAATGGAGGTATGATTCGTTGTACTTCCTTGCTAGAGTCATCTCCGTGTTGTCGAACGAACGGTCTTCCAAACTTATATCCAGAAGCGAGAACGTCGGAGGAGAACTTGATCTGCGTGGCATAGACGAATCACTCCTGCAGATAATCAATTTTACAATTTTTAATATTTGCAAAGTTCATGGATGTCAGATGGCTTCCGCTATCGATGGGGAAGGTATGTTCCGAATGACTTCTCCTCATGCTCGTAACTTCCTTCTCAGAGGATATAAGGGGTGTACCGTGCGGTCACGTGACGACGACCACGGATGAACGAGGGTCGCATCGTTTGTCACTCATCCGTGACGATCTCGCACGAGCACTCCATGACCTGGTCGCCCAGGACG
>OOCI01000725.1_pt1 | contig 29122 bp, 20 predicted proteins | sample 1671761 | NCBI WGS metagenome assembly OOCI01 (sample SAMN06348190, study PRJEB24527) | human gut metagenome | biome: human gut; feature: ankylosing spondylitis patient; material: feces | host: Homo sapiens | place: China | collected 2015-10
TCTCATCCATCTTCTCCAACCAGATACCGTCCTTGTTGATCTTAGCCTTGATGTTACGGTCGGCAGAGCAGCTTACACCCATACCGATAGGGCAGCTTGCACCATGACGTGGCAAACGGATCACGCGGATATCGTGAGCGAGATACTTACCGCCGAACTGTGCACCCAAGCCAATTTTGTGAGCCTCTTCGAGGAGCTTGTTCTCCAAGTCGATGTCACGGAAAGCACGACCCGTCTCATCACCTGTTGTAGGCAACTCGTCGTAGTACTTGATAGAAGCCAACTTCACGGTGAGGAGGTTCTTCTCTGCTGAAGTACCACCGATAACGAAGGCGATGTGGTAAGGAGGACATGCTGCTGTACCCAGACTCTTCATCTTCTCTACGAGGAATGGGAGCAATGTGCCCTCGTTCTGGATAGTAGCCTTGGTCATAGGGTAGAAGTAGGTCTTGTTGGCAGAGCCACCACCCTTAGCTACCATCACGAAGCGGTACTCGTCGCCCTCTGTAGCCTCGATATCAATCTGAGCAGGAAGGTTGCAACGGGTGTTCACCTCATCATACATGTTGAGAGGAGCGTTCTGAGAATAACGGAGGTTGTCCTGTGTAAAGGTGTTGTATACACCCAGGCTCAAAGCCTCTTCATCCTCGAAGTCGGTCCATACACGCTGACCCTTCTCGCCGTGGATGATGGCAGTACCTGTATCCTGGCAGAATGGGAGGATGCCCTTCACGGCAGTCTCTGCATTGCGGAGGAACTGGAGTGCTACATACTTGTCGTTCTCTGAAGCCTCTGGGTCGCTGAGGATCTTAGCTACCTGGAGGTTGTGCTCACGACGGAGCTTGAACTCTACGTCGTGGAAACCCTGCTGTGCCAGCAAAGTAAGAGCTTCCTTAGAAACCTTGAGGATAGTCTTACCCTCGAACTCTGCTGTACTTACGCCTTCCTTAGAGATAAGGCGATACTCTGTCTTGTCCTCTCCAATCTGGAACATTGGAGCATACTTAAAATCTGGAGTTTTTGCCATAATGTTTTTTGTTATTTTAAACTGTTGAAATATTCAAGTCTAATTAATTCTCGTATTCTATTTCCTGGTCGAGGCTGTCGACGAAGTTGCGGAAAACCTCTTCCTCCACATCGCCCATGGCAAATTCTTTCTCAGCATCCTTTCGGATTTCTGCTATCCATGAGCGGCGTGCCTTGATATAATCTTCGTGTATGCGGTTGGCATCTTCGAGTGTGATTTCACCGATGCCGTAGTAATCGCAGATCATCTGGTAGGTCCATGCCCACTGGTAGTCGCGATAGTTGGCATTGATTTCTTCAAACCGGTCGAGCAACTGTTCTATATTCTCGATAGTTCCTTCCTTCACATCCCTAACGATGCGCTCCTCTTCAGAAACCGGGAGTAGGAGTCCCGAAAGATCATCCCAATCGCCCACGCCGACATGGCTGGCTGGAGGGGTGATGGCTGGGTCGCGCTTCAGTACACGCTTCAATACGGCACCCATGTAGATGCGGAGGGCGATATCATAATATTTGATGCCCTTGTGGAGCGATGAAGCCGGTATGATATATTCGTGATAGAGATACTGCGAAACATTATCGCCCGTTACCTCGCGCAGGTTTTCAAGAATCTTCTTACCCTTCAGAATCTCGCCAACAGAATAAGGTGAAAGCCAGTCGAAGTTGACGATGCTCTTGCGGTTCTCCATAGCACGGAGATCACGCTTAGGCCATTTCTTGATGTCGCGGTACAGACCTACGGTAGTGATGTTTCTGCCCGGGATGAGGAACATCTTGTCGCCATCGGCAATGAGGTAGGCGAAAGGCAGGTTGCGGGTGTTAGGGTGATGCATCAGCTTGCCGAAGCATACTGAGAAGGAACCCAGAGTGGCTGGCATCAGGAGATAAGCACCGCTGGCTGTCTTGGAACCGCGCTCCAGAATGCCCCAGTGCATAGGTCCCATCTTGTAGGCATGGTTGCTGAAGTTGGTGGCAGAACCGGCGTTATAGAAAGAGAACATGCCTCCGATAAGCAGACTGCTCTTATGATGAGAAGCGGTGAAAGGACCGCAGAAGGCTGCACAAGCCTCGCCATTGCTCATATAGGAGTTGGCGAAGAATACGGAGGCTGAAGCGGTAAAGCCGTTAGACAGCTGGCAGGCTTCGCCTACGAAGCAATCCTGTATCTTTACGCTGTTGATGACGCTGGCGCCTTCAGCGATGATGCTGTTTTCTGTAATAACGCCTGTGCCGATATATACGTTGCCATGAACAGAGCCCAATAGCGTACAGTCGCTCAGACGGGAAGCACCGTTCACTTCGCAGTAATCATTGATTACGCAGTTGGTAATCTCCTTGGTATTGATGATCTTCACATTATTGCCAATCTGGCCCCGATCCGGCATCTTGTTGTCGATGTCGGTCTTGATGAGCTGGCGGATTTTCTCCTTCATTTCCTTGTCAGGGAAATGTTTCACCATGAAGGCTGCCAGCTGGCTGTTCAGATCGCTGAAGAGGATTACGTTGCCTTCGCCCACCTCGTTGAGTACGCTCACAAGATTTCCTTCGCCGTAAGTAGCTCCCTCGGTGGTTTCCATGGTCGAGATGTTTGAGATGTAGCAATCATCGCCAATGGTATAGTTGTTGATGAAATTGCCTACGTTTTCTATCAGACAGTCATCGCCTATGGTTACATTGCGCAAGGTGGCATTGTTGATGCCCGAATGCTTTACGAAGCCCTGGCTCACCTCCACGTTCTTGTTGAAGGATCCGATGTTTATTTCGCCATAGAGCATCACGCGGTGCATGAAGTTGGGCTTGAAATCTTCTGATACATTGACTGAGGTCCAGTCTTCGGCCCAGCAGTCGTTATGTTTAAGCACCTCGATTTCCTCGGTGGTTAAAGGTCTGTAATCATTCATAACTTACTTGTTATTGATATTTATGTTCTTACTCATAATCCTGGTACAGGAAGTCGTTGTATGGATACTTCTGTACGTGCAACTCTCTTACTTTCTTGTAGAGTATCTCGCGGAATTCGTCGATGTTCTCCTTGTTCTTTGCCGAGATGAAGAGGCAGTCCTCATTGAGTTTTGCCATCCAGGTCTTCTTCAGGTCTTCCAGCGGGATGTTCTCTTTCTCCATCGGTGTGAGGTCGTCTTCCTCTTTTTCTACCCATGAGTAGTTGTCTATCTTGTTGAAGATAATCATCGATGGCTTATCGGCGCAATCCAGTTCCTTGAGCGTATTCTCTACTACCTGGATCTGCTCTTCGAAGTCGGGATGTGAGATGTCTACTACGTGCAGAAGGAGGTCGGCCTCGCGTGTCTCGTCAAGGGTACTCTTGAATGAGTCGACCAGGTCGGTTGGTAATTTGCGTATGAATCCTACGGTATCGGCAAGGAGGAACGGCAGGTTGTCTACCACCACCTTGCGTACAGTGGTGTCGAGGGTGGCAAAGAGTTTGTTCTCTGCAAACACCTCGCTCTTGCTGAGCAGATTCATGATGGTAGATTTACCTACGTTGGTATAGCCCACCAGTGCCACGCGCACCATTCTGCCTCTGTTTTTTCGCTGTGTAGTCTTCTGCTTGTCGATTTCTGCCAGTCGCTCTTTGAGGAGACTCATTCTGCCGAGGATGATACGGCGGTCCATCTCGAGCTGGGTCTCACCCGGTCCACGCAGACCAACAGATCCCTTACCGCCACCAGATCCTGAACCACCGCCCTGTCGTTCCAGGTGAGTCCAGAGTCTTTGCAGACGAGGGAGCATATAGCGGTATTGCGCCAACTCTACCTGGGTTTTAGCCGCAGCGGTTTGCGCACGCATGGCGAAGATATCGAGGATGAGAGAGGTGCGGTCCAGAATCTTCACCTGCAGTTCCTGTTCGATGTTACGGATCTGTTTGGCAGAAAGCTCATCATCAAAGATGACCATACCTACTTCTCTATCTTCCTCTTCTTCGTTTTTGATATATTCTTTGATTTCTTCGAGTTTACCCTTACCCACATAGGTGGTCTGGTTAGGAGAAACCACCTTCTGCGTGAATCGCTTTACGGTGACAGCCCCCGCAGTATCGGCAAGAAATTCCAACTCGTCGAGATATTCTTTTGTCTTGGCTTCATCCTGTGTCTTGGTAATCAGACCCACGAGTACAGCGGTTTCCGCCTTGACTTCTGATATTACAAATTCTTTCATCTAATTTCTTTATATATATAATAATGTGAAAAGATAGTGCAAAGGTAGTGTAAAATACAGAGAAAACAAAATATAGCATCAATATTTTAACTTTTTTATAAATGTAGCAGAAAATAGTCAAAAGACACAAAATGCACAGCTGTATTTTAGCCACAACAGCTCACAAATGGTCTTTTTGGTGCGCAAAAATTGTAAACGTTTACGTGGTTTTTTGCATAAAAAATCGAGATTTATTTGATTTATATCAATATTTGTCTTAATTTTGCACCCAGAAAAAGAATTGATTTTCAAAAACGAACAAATCATAACTACATAAAAAACACAAACTGCTGAAACATTCAAAAACTTCAAAAGCCTCGACGTGATGTCGGGGCTTTTTGTTTTCTTCTAATTCAGGAGCTTCTCCTCCCATTTATTTTTCCCGTTTTTGTATCTTTTTCGTTAGTTTTTACGAAAAAGAATGCCTTTTGAACAAAAAGTACACCCCTTTCTCACTGGAATAGCTTATCTTTGCAGATGATTTTTGTTGTACGCTACAGTAACAGAAGCTGGAACGTCGGCTGTACTGCGTTACATCACAGAGAAGATAATAATTTCAACCTAACAATAAAATGAAAATGAAGCAAAAATTTTGTATTACTGGTATTTTGTTGCTCGGCGCGGTTTGTGCGCAAGCCAACAATTATGAAGTGACATCACCTGATGGCGGATTGGCGGTCAAGGTGGAATGTGTAGATGGAAAGGCTTTCTATTCGGTTGAACTGAATGGCAAGCAGATGCTTAAACCTTCTGCCTTGGGACTGGTAGCCAACTATGGCGATTTCTCCCAGCATCTTACCATGGGTGCGATGAAAGGAACAGAGAAGCATCTTTCTTACGACATGACCCGCATCAAGAAAAGCCACATCGAAAAGGATGTTTATGAGGCTACCATCGGATTCCTCAATGCCAAGAAGGCGGCTTTCGAGATGACGATGCATCCTTTCTCGAGAAATGCCGTAGCCAGCTTGACTGGGGTGGTGTGATGATGAACAAATATCTTTCAAGAGATAACAAGAGCCGCCATCAGCGTTATACAAGTGATATATTTGAAATGGCTACTGCCATCACCAATCAGAGCAGCGTAAACTGTGTTTGTCTCTATCCTAACAATCTGCAGGATGTTCCTCAATGGGAATTAGACTGGTTGAAGGGCTTGCCGACAGCATGGGACGATGTGAAGTTTATCGCAGGTTATCCTACCCGGTATGCGGTTATAGCCCGTAAGGCGTCTCAAGAGAACGGCTCTGGTGCAGTAATCAATAACGGAAAATGGATTGTTGGTGGTTTGAATGCTACAGACAAGCCGCTCACCCTGACCCTCAACCTGCCTATGTTCGCTGGTAAGACTGTGGAATATCTTACCGACCAGCCAAAGAAGCAGGGTGAGAAGTTCTACACTTCAGTAAAGAAGACCTTGAAGGTAGGCAAGAATGGTAAGGCAAAGGTTGTGATTCAGCCAAATGGCGGTATTATCATCAATTAGAAAGCTGTTCATCTGCCGATAATGAATCCGCAGAAACAACACATAATAAATAAAAAGGGGTGATTACAAGATCATCCCTTTTTTCGTCTTAAAACTAAATTAAAAACTAAACGAATAACAATAATGATGACAGCAAACTACAGCAGAAAGTGGATGATGGCAGGTCTTCTTGCTTTTTCGGCCTTTACCTCCCCAGTCATGGCACAGCACAATGGACTGGTAGATATGAGCCACAGCAAGGAAGCCAGAATGGTAAATATGCCTTTGGGAAGTACCCGTTGGACAGGTGGTTTTTGGGGTGATCGATTCAAGGTCTTTTCAGAAACCTCACTTTGGGATATGTGGAAAACCTGGGATACCCCCGAGGTGTCGCACGGTTTCCGTAATTTCGAGATTGCGGCGGGCGATGCTGAAGGCGAACATTGGGGACCACCTTTTCATGATGGTGATATGTATAAATGGCTTGAGGCATGTGCTTCTGTTTATGCAGTAACTCATGATCAGAAACTGGATGCTCTGATGGATCGCTTTATTGCCGAAGTGGCTAAGGCGCAGCGTGTTGATGGTTATATCCATACCCCTGTGGTGATAGATGAGCGCCATAAGGGCATCGATACGCATGCTCTCAAAGACCGGAAGGATGAAGCCGAAATCGGTATCACCGTAGGCGGAAAAGATGAGAAAGGTGCTTTTGCCAGCCGTCTCAACTTCGAAACCTATAATCTGGGACATCTGATGACTGCCGGTATCGTACATTGGCGTGCCACAGGCAAGAAGACACTCTTCAACTGTGCACTCAAGGCAGCCGATTTTCTCTATGATTTTCTGAAGAACCAGCGCGATGAGTTGGCGCGCAATGCAATCTGTCCTTCTCATTATATGGCAGCTTCAGAGATGTACCGTGCTACCGGCGATCAGCGTTATCTGGAACTGGCAGAGGGGTTGATAGCCATTCGTGATGAAGTGAAGAATGGTGAAGATCACAATCAGGATCGACATCCTTTCCGTGAGCAATATGAGGCGATGGGGCATGCGGTGAGAGCCAACTATCTCTATGCGGGTGTAGCTGATCTCTATGCCGAAACAGGCGAGAAACAACTCATGAAGAATCTGTCCAGTATCTGGGATGATATCACCTATCGCAAGATTTATATCACAGGTGGATGCGGTGCCCTCTATGATGGTGTGTCACCTGATGGAACCACTTACGATCAGCCAAGCATTCAGCAGATTCACCAGGCATACGGCAGAGCATATCAGTTGCCAAACGAGACTTCTCATAATGAAACCTGTGCGCAGATTGGTAATATCTTCTTATCCTGGCGTATGCTCGAAACCACAGCTGATGCCCGCTATATGGATATGGTGGAAAACGAACTTCTGAATGGAGTCTTGCCGGGCATTTCGCTCGATGGTACCCGATATTTCTATACTCAGGCTCTGCGCCGTACGGGCGATTTCCCTTATGTGATGCGCTGGCCGAAAACCCGCCAGAAGTATATCAGTTGCTTCTGCTGTCCACCTAACACCCTTCGTGCACTTTGCGAAGCGCAGGAGTATGCTTATGCCGTGAAAGGTGATACTTTGTGGGTGAACATGTATGGTGATAATCATCTGAAAACAAAGGATGTTGATATAGAGATGACTTCTGGCTATCCTTATGATGGCAAGGTTTCCATTCGCATCAACAAGGCTAAGAATATCGGAACCTTGATGCTCCGCGTGCCGGGAGAGGGTAGATATGAGGCGATTTCTGCTACAGATTCAAAAGGCAGACAGACTGGTTGGAAGAAGGGAACCCTCGTAGAACGAACATTTGATATGAAACCTCGTCTAGTGGAGGCTAACCCTTTGGTTGAAGAGAATAAGAACCAGATAGCCGTGATGCGCGGACCTATTGTCTATTGTTTGGAAAATGTGGATATCGATGCTTCTTCTGTTCCTGCTTCCTGCAAAGATAAGTATGGTAGGGTAAGCGTGAATGATATCGTGATTCCTGCTGATATCCAATGGACAGAAGTAAAGAAGACAATCGATGGTCACGAGTTTGTTGCGCTCCAGGGTGAGGCGCTGCTTGCTGAAAAGGGAACAGCAGCATCCTGGCAGAAGAACCAGCTTTATCGAACACTTGCTCCTGCCCGTAAAAAGGTAAATGTTACGCTCATTCCTTATTATGCCTGGGATAATCGGGGTAGTGATGTGGAAATGTCGGTTTGGCTTTCAGTTAGAAAATAATTATTTTTTAGTTATGAAATTAAGAAGAATCCTATTGCTGGGAATGCTGGGCTTCAGCCTCGCTCTCTCTGCTGAAAATAAGAAGATAGGCTATGTTCAGGTATCACCCGATTCTTCTCTCGCTGATGCGGTTCGCAAGGCTCGCGAGATGAGAAGATTGGGACAGGCTGATTCGGTAGTAGTTAAAATGCAGGCAGGTCAATACCGACTCTATGAACCTCTGGTGCTCCGTCCGGAAGACAGTCATCTCTGTTTTGAGGGAACGCCTTCGGTAAAGCATTCGGCAGGTACGGTGCTTACAGGAGCCGTATCGGTTACCGGATGGAAGAAACAGGGCAGATATTGGGTGGCTGATGTGCCTGATTTCAATGGACGTCCTATGGATTTCCGTCATCTATGGGTGAATCATTCGCGGGCTGATAGGGCGCGTAGCGTGAGTGATTTTAATCAGATGCCGCGCATCAGATGGGTAGACAAGAAGAAACGCATCATCTGGGTTCCGGCTTCAGCAGTTCGTCAGCTTCTGACGGGTGCTAAGGATAAGGCGGGTAACAGTATCATCCGACCGGATGCAAGATATGCAGAGATGACGCTGCATCAGATGTGGGAGATAAGCTATCTGCGCATCAGAAACATCCGTATTCAGGGCGATTCTGCTGCCGTATCTTTCCACGATCCCGAGGCTAAGATTCAGTTTGAACGTCCTTGGCCTTCACCTATGTATAATTGTGAGCACAATTCACCTTTCTTTATCTCGAATGCACTGCCTCTTCTGGATAAACCGGGCGAATGGTATCATGATATCCGTACGCATAAACTGTATTATATGCCTAGGAAAGGGGAGCGTATGGATGTTGCGGCGCCGGCTTTGGAAACGCTGGTGAAATTTGAGGGTACCAGAGAAAAAATGGTGGATGCTGTTACTTTCAGAAATGTAAACTTTGAAGTTACAACATGGAACCGCCCTTCTTACAAGGGACATGTGCCTTTGCAGGCGGGAATGTTCATTACCGAAGGTTACAAACTGCGCCCTAGTATCGACCGTGTGAACAACCATAAACTGGATAACCAGGATTGGCTTGGCAGACCCGCTGCTGCAGTTGAATTGCGCTATGCAAGCAGAGCGGTTTTCGATTCATGTTCTTTTGGACATCTGGGTGGCGATGGTCTCGATTTTGTTGAGGGGTGCCAGGATGGAGCGGTACTTAACAGTACCTTCGAAGATATAGCGATGAATGGATTGGTATGTGGCAGCTTTTCGCCTGCCGGTCTGGAGACGCATCTGCCATATCGTCCGCAGGATTTGCGTGAGGTGTGCAGCGGACTGCATGTCAGAAACTGCGAGTTCTCTGATGTTACAAACGAGGAGTGGGGTACCTGTGCCATTGCTTTGGGTTACGTTAGCCGCATGAACATCGAACATAATTATATTCATGATGTCAGTTATTCGGCTATCAGTATGGGATGGGGTTGGAACCGCGATTGGGTTGTGATGCATGATAATCGCATTCATGCCAATCTTATCGAGCGCTATGCTGCCCATATGTACGATTGCGCTGGTATCTACACGCTTGGCAACCAGCCAAACACGGTAATTTCAGAGAATGTGGTGCGGGATATCTTCCACCCTTCCTACGTACACGATCCTCATCATTATTTCTATCTCTATACTGATGAGGGCTCTTCTAATATTCTCCTGAAAGATAACTGGACGCCAGAAGAGAAATTCCTGAAAAACGCCTGCGGTCCTAATAATGTCTGGCAGAATAATGGTCCGCAGGTGGCTGATGAAATTGTGAAGAAGGCAGGAAAGATAAAGGACTGAACTTTTGTATGTGGTTCAAGAACGGGCTGAAGGGCCAAAAACTCCAGAAACAGCACGCCTTGAAAGGGCATGTGGGACAATCTTGCAAAAGTTCAGTAAAGTTTAAGTTCAAGGTTCAAAGTAAAAAGCTTATGAAATTTATCGGAATATGGATGGTCAGTATGATACTGCCATCTGGATTACATGCAGCCACATGGCTGAAGAATCTGAAAGTGGAATACCGGAATACTCCACTGGCAGTAGGTGTCATGCATCCTCGGTTTGCCTGGCAGATGGAGGTTGATGACAAAAGTAGAGGAAATCAGCAGAGTGCTTACCGGATATCTGTTATTGACGAAACGGGTAAGGAAGTCTGGAATACGGGTAAGGTGAAGAGTACCGAATCGTTAGGCATACAGTATGCTGGCGAATCGCTTCGCCCTTCTGCACGCTACCAATGGCATCTTACCGTCTGGAATCAGAAAGACGAAGAGCTGCAGGCTTCTTCTGCTTTTGAAACAGCTTTGGTGCTGGGTACAGACTATAACCATCCTGTCGCGACAGCCGGAAATGGAACATATCTGGCTTGGGAAGGTGCTAAATGGATAGGAAGAGGCAATGCTCCCGTGATGTTCTATGCCCCTTATTTTCCAACCTTCCGACTTCATTACGAACTGCAACTCGATAAGAAATCGAAGTCAACGGCAGCTTCTTTCATCTTCGGTGCCAACGACCCCCGACTGATGGATCGCAATAAAAATCTCTTAGGGGTATCCAATGTGAAGGATTCTTCTTATATCCGCGTAGAACTTGATATTGCGCCTCTCAGAAAGTCGAAGCCTGCCCGTATCAATTTCTATCGTCGGGGCTACAAGGTTGGCGAGACGGATGCCGCACCTTTGGCTTCCTACGATATTCCTGCTGCGGTTATCAACAGGCAGAACCAGTATGCTGCCCATCAGATAGATATCTCGATGGATACCGGTGCTGCTACTCTCTTCCTGGATGGAAAGGAAATTGTTGGTGAAAAGGTAGAAATCGATACAGATGGCAAACGGCATTCCGTAGGAAGTCTGATTCTGAATCCTACCGGAGAACAGGGTAATAACTATATTGCCTATCCGATGCTTGCCGATTGGGGATATTATGTAGCTAAAGGTCAGAAGGCTACTTTCAGTCATGTTGAGGTTAGAAACTTTAAGTCGCCTCAGAATGTGGTAGCTGCTCCTTTACAGCAACTCTCTGCCAGCCAGCTCTCTGTAGATGGAAAGAAAGAGGGTGCGCTTGGCATCTTTGCTTTCAAGGAGAATACTGCACCTATGCTTCGTACTGAGTTTGCTACCTCAGGCAAAAAAGTCAGAAAAGCCCGTCTTTATGCTACAGCACGCGGAATCTACGACATCTATATAGATGGTAAGGCAGTAAGTAAAGCTTATTTCAACCCTGGTACTACAGAGTATAACCATACTCATACTTATCAGACCTTCGATGTAACGTCTTTGCTTCAGCAGTCGGGTGAGCATGCTATCGGAGCCGTCCTTTCCGAAGGATGGTGGAGTGGTGGTGCCACCTATGTAACCGGAAATTGGAATTTCTATGGCGACAGGCAGTCGATAATGGCAAAGTTGCAGATAACCTACGAGGATGGTTCGCAGCAAACCATCGTTACCGATCCTGCTACCTGGAAAAGCTATGATGATGGAGCAGTAAGATATGGCAGTTTCTTTATGGGTGAGGTGTATGATGCACGCAAGGAACAAGACTGCAAAGGATGGACGATGCCTCATTTTGATGACAGAAATTGGCAGGCTGCGGTAGAAGTGAAGGAATCTGATTTCAAAACTTCTGAGGATTTCCAACTTCTTCCGGATATGGCAGAGGCAATCATGCCTGTTGATACCTTAACGGCTCTCAATTGTGTAGAACCGCGCAAGGGTGTTTATGTCTATGATCTCGGACAGAATATGGCGGGTGTTCCGCTGGTACATTTCTCGGGCTTGAAACCTGGCACAGAGGTAAAGATCCGTACAGCCGAAATCAAATATCCTGATTTGCCAGCCTATCAGGAGCATGTAGGCATGATTATGACTGAGAATCTGCGTGTGGCAACTTCGCAAGATGTTTATATAGCCAGGGGAGGTGAAGAGACATTCTCGCCAAGATATACCCTTCATGGTTTCAGATATCTCGAGATTACGGGTGTTGATGCTCCGGTAGCGCCCGACCAGGTAAAGGCGATAGTAGTGAGTTCGATGAATGAGCAGGCTTCGCAATATTCTACCTCCCGTTCTGATATCAACCGCTTGTGGCTCAATTCGGTATGGTCTACGCGTTCTAATTTCATGTCTGTTCCTACCGATTGTCCCCAGCGTAATGAACGTTTGGGCTGGATGGGTGATATTTCTGTATTCGGGCGTTCTGCTACGTATATTACCGATGCTTCCCAGTTCTTGCGCCGCTATCTTATCTCGGTCCGTGATTTGCAGAGTGCTAAGGGGCAATATCCTGATGTGGCTCCAACCAATTGCGGTTTCGGTGGCTTGTTATGGGGAAGTGCCGGTATAACCTTGCCTTGGGAACTCTACCAGCAATATGGCGATAAGGCTATGCTGGCTGAACATTACGCATCGATGAAGCGCTATATCCAGTTTGTGCTGGATGAGTATGTGGATAAGAAAACAGGACTTATCGTACAGCATCATCAGTGGGGCGATTTGGGCGATTGGCTCAGTCCGTCTTATGAAAAAGATGATAAGTCGCTCGTATGGGAATGTTATTTCATATTCGATCTGGATATTCTTTCTCAGATGGCAAAGGCATTGGGCAAGACAGAGGATGCGGCATGGCTGACCAGGTTGGCAAACGAGCGCAGGGCATTCTTCAGGAAAACATTTGTGGATGAGGCTACAGGTAAGACCATCTGTTCGTGGTATGATGCTGAGCGCAAGGGACAGTTGATTGATACCCAGACATCTTATGCTCTTCCTTTGGCATTCCATGTGGTAGATGGTGACTTGCGTAAGAAGATGGCGGCTCATCTCGCTGCAGCCATCAAGACTCCGATGGCCGGTTATCCTGCTTATTCGCTCCTGACGGGCTTTATCGGTACCGCTTGGATCAGTAAGGCACTTTCGGATAATGGTATGTCCGACGAGGCTTACCGTTTGCTGCAGTATGAGGGTTATCCTTCCTGGCTTTATCCTGTAAAGAATGGAGCCACGACGATTTGGGAGCGTTTGAACTCTTATACGGTAAAGGATGGATTTGGCGAGAACAACAGTATGAATTCGTTCAATCACTATTCTTTTGGAGCTGTGGCATCGTGGATGTACAATTACTCTCTCGGTATCTGCCGTGATGAGAAGTCGCCTGGTTTCAAGCATTTCATCCTGAAGCCGGAGGTTGATCCTACGCGTGGCATTACTCATGCTGAGGGCTATTACGATTCAATGTATGGCAGAATCAGCAGCCGTTGGCAATATACAGATTCTGGTATCCGTTATGAGTTTACGGTTCCGGCTAATACGACAGCCTCTCTCTACTTGCCTGCCCCTGCCGTCTCTTTCATTTCAGAGAATGGTAAGCCGTTGAAAAAGGCATCGGGAGTCAGATTCGTAAGTGCTGATAAGGAACTCCATCATTTGGAGCTCGCCTCTGGATCTTATCAGTTTGATATAAAACAGAAATAACTTGCTAAAGTTCTGTAAAATAAAAAATGGGTGGCAGATTTGATATCTGTCACCCATTATCTTTATGATTAAAACCAGTTTCCTGCGGATAGATTATCTGCTGGGATTATTGGTTTTTGAAGACCAATCCATCTGCATCTGTATGATCGATGGTAATTGGCTTCTCTCTGCTAACCTCTTCTGCAAGAATCTTCTTACTCAAGTCGTTCAAGACATAATCCTGGATAGCGCGCTTTACAGGACGGGCACCAAACTCAGGGTCGTATCCTACCTTTGCCAGATACTGGATAGCTGCAGGAGTCCAGCGAAGTTCAAAGCCCTGAGGCTCCAACATCTTCTTTACTCGCTTCATCTGAAGTTCTACAACCTCGGCAATCTGCTCCTGGGTCAACGGCTTGAAGGTAATGATATCATCAATACGGTTCAGGAACTCAGGACGGAAGGTCTTGCGCAACATCTCACGGCTTGCGTTGGAAGTCATGATGATGATGGTGTTCTTGAAGTTGACTACACGACCCTTGTTGTCAGTCAGACGACCATCGTCCAATACCTGCAACAGGGTATTGAATACATCAGGATGCGCCTTCTCAATCTCATCGAAGAGAACCACACTGTATGGTTTGCGGCGTACAGCCTCGGTCAACTGACCACCTTCATCGTAGCCTACATACCCTGGAGGCGCACCGATCAGACGGGTTACGCTAAACTTCTCCTGATATTCACTCATATCAATTCGGGTCATCATCGACTCGTCATTGAACAGATACTCAGCCAGCGCCTTGGCAAGTTCCGTCTTACCTACACCGGTAGTACCGAGGAAGATGAAGCTGGCGATAGGACGCTTAGGATCCTGCAAACCGGCACGGCTGCGGCGAACGGCATCACTTACAGCGGTGATAGCCTCGTCCTGTCCGATGACTCTCTTGTGGAGTTCTTCCTCCAGATGGAGCAGTTTCTCACGCTCGCTCTGCATCATACGGCTTACTGGTATTCCGGTCCAGCGGCTTACAACCTCAGCGATATCATCAGCAGTAACTTCCTCTCTGACCATCGCTGCACCACCCTGTGTACTCTTCAGCTGCTCCTGAATCTTCTTGATGTCATCCTCGAGCGCCTTCAGTTTAGAATAGCGGATTTCAGCTACGCGTTCGTAATTGCCTTCGCGCTCCATGCGTTCAGCCTCAAACTTCAGGTTTTCTATCTCCTGCTTATCCTGCTGAATCTTGTTGACGAGCGCTTTTTCGCCTTCCCATTTAGCACGGAAGTCATGTTCCTGATCCTTCAATTCTGCAATTTCCTTATCCAACTGCTGAATCTTAGGCTGGTCATTCTCGCGCTTGATGGCCTCACGCTCAATCTCCAACTGCTTCAAGTGGCGGGTAATCTCATCCAGTTCTTCTGGTACAGAGTCACGCTCCATTCTCAGTTTGGCTGCTGCCTCATCCATCAGGTCGATAGCCTTATCAGGGAGGAATCTGTCAGAGATGTATCTCTCTGATAACTTGACGGCTGCGATGCAGGCATCATCCTGAATACGTACCTTATGATGGTTCTCGTAGCGCTCCTTGATACCACGGAGGATACTGATGGCATCTACCTCGTCAGGCTCATTGACCATGACGGTCTGGAAACGGCGTTCCAGCGCCTTATCCTTCTCGAAGTACTTCTGATACTCGTTGAGGGTAGTAGCACCGATGGCTCTCAGTTCACCACGAGCCAGGGCTGGCTTCAGAATGTTGGCTGCATCCATGGCACCTTCGCCACCGCCTGCACCTACCAGCGTGTGAATCTCATCGATGAAGAGGATAATCTGGCCGTTGGCGTTGGTTACCTCTTTGATGACGCTCTTCAGACGCTCCTCGAACTCACCCTTATATTTGGCACCGGCTACCAGCGCACCCATATCGAGAGAATAGAGTTGCTTGTTCTTCAGATTCTCCGGTACATCGCCACGTACAATACGCTCGGCAAGACCTTCTACGATAGCGGTCTTACCAGTACCAGGCTCACCTATCAGAATAGGGTTGTTCTTGGTTCTTCGTGACAGAATCTGGAGCACTCTTCTTATTTCCTCATCACGTCCGATAACTGGGTCCAGCTTGCCGCTTCTTGCCTGTTCTACAAGGTTTTTCGCATATTTCTCCAAACTCTGATAGTTATCATCAGCGCTTTGTGATTTTACGTTCTGTCCCTGTCTCAATGCCTGGATGGCAGCGAGCATATCTTTAGCATTTGCACCAGCATCCTTCAGAATACGTGCAGCAGTAGAGTTGCCCTGTACGATAGCCAACAGGATAGGTTCTACGCTAACGAACTCGTCGCCCATTTTCTTGGCGGTATCCTCGGCATTCATCAGTATCTGGTTAGTCTCGTTGCTGAGGTACGGCTGACCGCCGCCCTGCACACGAGGCAGATGTTGCATCTCCTGACGCAAGAGCATGGCGATTTGCTGTCCGTTCATGCCCAACTTCTGGAAGATGTAGTTGGTCACATCGGTAGCCTTTTCAAGAATACCGCTAAGCAGATGCACCGGTTCGATGGTTTGCTGACCATTTCGCTGCGCAATGTTTACGGCTTCCTGTACCGCCTCCTGCGCCTTGATTGTAAATTTGTCGAATGTCATATTAATATCTCCTTTCTTATATTATATATTCATATTTGTGTTATTTGGATGAGCGCCGGAAACTTCTCTTTGGAAACCTCCCGGTGCGTTCCTCCCATCCTTTAGCGAAACTTATGCCTATTCGTTGAAAATCAATGATTTACTGACAATCTGTCTTGTTTTGGGTAGATAAAAGATAGAAATAAGAGATATTTCCGGACAGAATGACAGAAGAAGGCGGTTCGAGTACGGGCTGAAGGCCCAGGCTCCTTTCAGGGCGTGTGGGGCTTACATGCCAAACTTGAGTTGCTTATTTCTTGATTTCTCTCAATTATCTTTTAAATATCCTTTAAATAATGCTATTTTATGGGGGGAAATGTTGTGTAATCAAAATAATCTTCGTACCTTTGCACCATCATAAATTATAATTTATAAGTTCAATGGCTGAAACAAAGAAAATCAAGACAGCGTTGGTGTCTGTCTTCCACAAGGATGGCTTGGACGAATTGCTCGCCAAGTTGAATGAAGAGGGTGTAAAATTCCTGAGTACTGGTGGTACCCAGAAGTTTATCGAATCTTTGGGTTATGAATGCGAGAAAGTTGAGGATGTCACTACCTATCCATCTATCTTGGGTGGTCGCGTAAAGACTCTTCATCCTAAAATATTTGGAGGTATCTTGGCTCGCCGTGACAACGAGGGTGACCAGGAGCAGATGAAGGAATACGAAATCCCTTCTATTGATCTCGTCATCGTAGACTTGTATCCTTTCGAGCAGACTGTAGCTAGCGGTGCTAGCGATGCTGATATCATCGAGAAAATCGATATTGGCGGTATCTCTTTGATTCGTGCAGGTGCCAAAAACTTCAAGGACGTGGTGATCGTTCCTAGCAAGGCAGAATACGGCGTATTGCTCGATATCCTGAAGAAGAAGGGTGCTGAGACTGATATCGAAGACCGCAAGATGTTTGCAGAGCGTGCATTCGGTGTAAGCTCTCACTACGATACTGCAATCCATGCATGGTTTGCTAAGTAAACTCTCGGAAAAATAAAGTAGTTAAGGAGTTAAGAAGTGGAAGAAGTCAGGACAAGTGTCTGTGGGGATTCCATCCCTGGTATATGACAGACTGTTGCCGTGGCTTCTATGCTCCTTTAACTCCTTAACTCCTTAAATAAAAAGAAAATTTTAAGCTTAAAATAATTTAGAAACGAAATGGGATTTTTTTCATTTATTCAGGAAATCGCAATGGACTTGGGTACAGCCAATACCATCATTATCAGTGATGATAAGATTGTAGTGGATGAACCTTCTGTTGTAGCCCTTGACCGCCGCACCGACAAGATGATTGCTGTGGGCGAGAAGGCTAAGATGATGTACGAGAAGACTCATGATAATATCCGTACTATCAGACCGTTGCGTGATGGCGTGATTGCCGACTTTACTGCCTGTGAGCAGATGATGCGTGGATTGATTAAGATGGTTCATACTGGTAGCCGTCTCTTCTCTCCTTCACTCCGTATGGTTATCGGTGTACCTTCTGGTTCTACCGAGGTTGAGCTTCGTGCTGTGCGCGACTCTGCCGAGCATGCCGACGGACGTGATGTATATTTGATTTTTGAGCCAATGGCAGCCGCTATCGGTATCGGTATCGATGTTGAGGCTCCAGAGGGTAATATGATTGTTGATATAGGTGGTGGTTCTACCGAAATCGCTGTCATCTCATTGGGTGGTATCGTATCGAACAACTCAATCCGTACAGCCGGTGACGACCTTACTGCCGATATCCAGGAATATATGAGCCGTCAGCACAACGTGAAGGTTTCTGAGCGTATGGCTGAGCGTATCAAGATTCATGTGGGTTCAGCTCTGACCGATCTGGGTGATGAGGCTCCAGAAGATTTCATCGTACATGGTCCTAACCGTATTACAGCGTTGCCTATGGAGGTACCTGTATGCTACCAGGAGATTGCTCACTGTCTAGATAAGACCGTGGCAAAGATTGAGAACGCTGTGCTCTCAGCATTGGAGAACACACCTCCTGAGCTCTATGCCGATATCGTGAAGAATGGTATCTGGCTCTCTGGTGGTGGTGCTTTGCTCCGCGGTCTCGACAAGCGTTTGCAGGATAAGATCAATATCCCATTCCACATCGCAGAAGATCCATTGCATAGTGTTGCCAAGGGTGCTGGTATTGCGTTGAAGAATGTAGACCGTTTCTCATTCTTGATGAGATAATCAGAACTTATTCTAATAGTAAGAATAAAGTATGCGCAACCTTTTAGAGTTTTTAGCGAAATACAACCATTGGTTTGTCTTCCTGATTCTTGAGGTGGTGAGTATGGTGCTGTTGTTTCAGTATAACAGCTATCAGGGCAGTGCCTGGTTCTCCTCGGCTAATGCCGTAACGGGTAAGTTGTATGAATGGGATGCGAATGTAGAAACATTCTTCTCACTTACCAAGGTGAACCAGGAACTGACACAGCGCAATGCGTATCTCGAACAGGAGGTGCAGAAACTTTCCGACAGTCTCGTGAGCGTGACCAAGGATAGCAGCATCTACCATCGTGACCAGTTTGCATTGCTGAGAAACTATCGTCTGATTCCGGCTAAGGTGGTGGCGAATAGTATCGATAAACCCGGCAACCTGATGACAATTGACAAGGGTAGCGCGGATGGCATCCACAAGGATATGGGTGTAATCAGCGGTACGGGTGTTGTGGGTATCGTGTATCTGGTGGCAGAACATTACGCTATCGTGATTCCGGTATTGAACACGAAGTCGAACATCAGTTGTATGATTCAGAATAGAGGCTATTTTGGCTATCTGCGCTGGAAGGGTGGTGTGTCTGACCTTGCCTATCTGGAAGAGGTGCCACGTCATGCTCACTTTAAATTGGGTGACTATGTGGTAACGAGTGGCTATTCTGCAGTATTCCCTCCTGGAGTGAGAGTAGGCAGGATATTGCACGTGTTCAACTCCGCCGATGGATTGTCGTATCGCGTACAACTTCGCCTCTCTACCGATTTTGCCCGTCTGCGTGATGTATGTGTAATTGATGATGCCGCCATGAAAGAGCGGTTGGAGATTATGCGTGCAGCACAGGATAGCATCGCAACAAATGGAGACAATAATCAATAATGACGTATAGTAAGAGGATATAAAAAGCAATGAGTATAGATTTAGTGAAAAGACTAGCTACCTTTGTGGTGCTCGTGCTGGTACAGGGATTGGTGTTTAATCATATTCATCTATTCAATTGTGCCACCCCCTTGCTGTATATCATTATGGTACTGCATTTCCGCCGCAACCATCCTAAATGGGCGGTGTTATTGTGGTGCTTTATGATGGGGCTTTGTGTGGACGTATTTGCCAATACGCCAGGTGTTGCAGCAGCTTCGATGACTGTCGTAGGACTGCTACAACCTTATTTGTTTGAACTTTTCGTACCGCGTGACAGCGCCGACGATCTGGAACCGTCCATGCGTTCTATCGGCGTAGGTGCATATTGCTGGTACGTATTCTTCATCATTCTCGTTTATAATCTATTGTTCTTTACACTCGAAACATTCAATTTCTTTAATTGGGTTCACTGGTTGGAATGTATAGGCGGAAGTACGGTTATCACTTATATATTGGTGATGGCGACAGAAAGTTTCAGAAAGTAAGATTCCGGATAAGTGATGAGAGAGAATAGAACACGATTTTTAGTTTGCTATATATAATAAGGTATGTTGGATTACAATCTTGAAAAACGTAGATTCGTTATCAGTGGAGTGGCCATAGCTATTGTGGTCATTTACATGATTCGTCTGTTTACGCTTCAGATTATGAGCGACGACTACAAGAAGAATGCCGACAGTAATGCCTTCTTGAAGCATATTGAGTTTCCCGCCCGTGGTGCCATTTACGACCGTAATGGTAAGCTGCTGGTGTATAATCAGCCGTCTTACGATCTGATGGTGGTCATGAACGAGGAGAGCGGCAGGCTTGATACGATGGATTTCTGTAATTCGCTGGGTATCACGAAAGAGTTTTTTATCAAGCGAATGAACGATATCAAGGACCGCTCTAAGAACCCGGGCTATTCGCGCTATACCCAGCAGCTTTTTATGGGACAGCTGAGCGACCGGGATTTCAGTGTGTTCCAGGAGAAGATGTTCCGATTCCCCGGTTTCTATGTCCAGAAACGTACCGTCAGAGAATATACCTACCCTTATGCAGCCCATGTGCTGGGTGATGTGGGTGAGGTTTCGCAAAGCGATATTGAAGATGATGACTACTATCAGGCTGGTGACTATATCGGAAAACTGGGTATCGAGAAGTTTTATGAGAAGCAGCTGCGTGGTGAGAAGGGTGTGAAGATCATGCTGAGAGATGCCCACGGAAGAATACAGGGTAGCTATCAGAATGGTAAACTCGACCAGAAACCTGTGGCCGGAAAGGACTTGACGCTGGGATTGGATGTCAAGTTGCAAGCCTTGGGCGAACGTCTGCTCCAGGGTAAAATCGGCAGTATTGTTGCCATCGATCCTAGAACGGGCGATGTGCTGGCTATGGTTTCTTCTCCTTCTTACGATCCAAGACGTCTGGTGGGTAGAAACCGCGGCAAGATGCACAAGTGGCTCTCGCGTAATCCTTGGAAACCGCTCCTGAACCGTAGTATTCAGGGTCAGTATCCTCCGGGTTCTACCTTTAAGACCAGTCAGGCGCTGACCTATCTTACTGAAGGTATCATCACACCGGGAACAGCATTCCCATGTAATCATGGTTTCTCTTATAAGGGTCTGCATGTGGGCTGTCATGGTCACCCGTCGCCTATTTCGCTGGTTGATGCCATCAGTACCTCTTGTAACGGTTACTTCTGTTGGGGTCTTTACTATATGATAGGTAACCGCAAGAAGTATGGCAGCGTACAGAATGCGATGACCGTATGGAAAAATTATATGGTGAGCATGGGATTCGGCTATAAGTTGGGCCTCGACTTGCCTGGCGAGAAACGCGGTCTGATTCCGAATGCACAGTTCTATGATAAGGCTTACAATGGTTCATGGAACGGACTGACGGTAATCAGTATTTCTATCGGTCAGGGTGAGGTTAACCTTACGCCGTTGCAGATAGCCAACCTGGGTGCTACCATTGCCAACAGGGGATACTATTATGTGCCTCATGTAGTGAGAAAGGTGAAAGGCGAACCGCTTGATACGCTCTATACCCGACGCCATTATACCAAGGCTTCCCGACGGGCTTACAACTATGTGGTAGCCGGTATGAGAAGTTCGGCGCTGAAGGGAACCTGTAAGCTGCTCGGCCGCTACGATTTCGAAGCTTGCGGCAAGACGGGTACGGCACAGAACCGTGGCCACGACCACTCTGTATTCATGGGCTTTGCTCCGATGAACAACCCGAAGATTGCCATTGCCGTGTATGTAGAGAATGGTGGTTGGGGTGCTGACTATGGTGTGCCTATCGGCGGTCTGATGATGGAACAGTATCTCAAGGGTAAGTTATCTCCTGATTCTGAGCGCAGGGCTGCAGAGATGCAGGCCCGTAGAATCGCCTACGGATTAAGCAGTAGATAGTTTTCAGTTAATAGTTTATAGTTGATAGTTTATAGATTATGATCGATAATAAACAACCTAGTGTGCTTGCTTCACTTGACTGGTGGACGATAGGTATTTATCTGGCACTCCTCATCTTCGGATGGGTGAGCGTCTGTGGAGCCAGCTATAACTATGGTGACAACGAGATATTCAGTCTGGGTGCCCGCTCGGGTATGCAGATTATATGGATTGGCACATCCATAGCACTGGGATTGGTAATCCTGCTGCTTGATGACCGGTTTTACGATACCTTCTCGTATGTCATCTATGGCGTCCTGATACTCTTGCTCTTTGCTACGATATTCAATCCGCATAGCATCAAGGGCTCCCACTCCTGGCTGGTGTTGGGACCGCTCCGACTGCAACCGGCTGAGTTTGGTAAGTTTGCTACGGCTCTGGCGGTAGCCAAGTTTATGTCAAGCTATGGTTTCAGTATGCAGAACCTGAAGCATTTCATGGCAGCCGTAGGCATTATCGTTCTGCCGATGCTCTGTATCGTAGGTCAGCGCGAAACGGGTTCTGCCTTGGTTTATCTTTCATTCTTCCTCATGCTTTACCGCGAAGGAATGCCGGGTGCCATTCTCTTTACCGGCGTGTCGATGGTGGCTTACTTCGTAGTGGGTGTGAAGTATGAGAACGTGATGATGTGGGATACCTATACTTCTGTGGGTAAGTTTGTTGTGCTTCTGCTGGTGCAGATTTTTACGGCTGGCATGGTGAACTCCTATACGGGCGATAGGAAACAGGCACTGATGATCCTTTCCTATTCGGTAGGCATTACGCTGCTCTTCGTGCTCTTTTCTACCTATGTCATTCCGTTCGACATTGTGTGGATTCAGCTCTTCCTGTGTGCCATGATGATCGGATTCCTGGTTTATCAGGGTCTGAGAACCCGATTCCGGAATTACTTCCTCATCTCAATCTTTTCGTTGGGAAGTATCGCTTTCTTCTATTCTGCCGATTATGTGCTGAATCATGTGATGGAACCTCATCAGAGAGTGCGTATCAACGTACTGCTGGGACTGGATGAAGATTTGGCAGGTGCGGGATATAACGTGCATCAGAGTGAGATTGCCATTGGTTCCGGCGGACTTCAGGGAAAAGGTTTCCTGAATGGAACGCAGACCAAACTGAAGTTCGTGCCTGAGCAGGATACAGACTTTATCTTCTGTACGGTAGGCGAGGAGGAAGGTTTCCTCGGTTCGGCAGGCGTGCTGCTGCTTTTCCTGGCTTTGATATTGCGGTTGATGCATCTGGCTGAGCGGCAACCTTATAAATTCGGGCGTATCTACGGCTATTGTGTCCTGTCGGTATTCCTCTTCCACCTATTTATTAATGTGGGAATGGTGCTGGGTTTAACACCGGTTATCGGTATTCCGCTGCCGTTCTTCAGTTATGGTGGTAGTTCGTTATGGGGATTCACCATCCTTCTTTTCATCTTCTTGAGAATTGATGCGGGAAGGAACTTGGTGAGAAGTTAAAAAAAAGAGTGAACAGATTGTTGATGAATCTGTTCACTCTTTTTTTTATTGTATCTTTGAAATCTTGATGCCGATGTCACTCACACCGGGCAGGATTTCTCTTTTCATATCATGTCTGATGGCTACGTGTATGGAATCGCCCTGATGCATCTGATAGATGTTGATAGGGAAGTTATACTGATAGTAGCTGATACCCTGTCCTTTACTCGCGCCGTTTTTGTCAATCAGCTGGCAGTTGACCGTATCTATCTTGCATTCGCCAGGTATCTTTCTCTTTCGGTGATAAACCGTCTGTTCTACGATGAGCGTAAGTCCCATGAACGGATAGGCACCTGTAATGCGAAGTCCTAAGCTTTGCCTGTAATGCCCGGCTTCGAGTAGAGGTGATACTTCGAATGATAGGGTGTCGTTCTTCTCCCATCCTGCAATCGGTGTATGGGCATACTCATCGTATACGGTCGAACCGCTGCAGGCAGAGAAAATGTGAACGATCGCTGTCAAAACGATGAAATAAACAGTCTTTTTCATCTTTTTCTAGCTCCTATACTTTATTCTTGTGGGGCGTTATTGCCTTGTGGCTTGTTGCCATTCTGAGGGGCGTTGTTGCCTTGCGGCTTGTTTCCACCCTGTGGTTTGTTGCCATTCTGCGGCTTGTTGCCCTTGTTAGGCCGTCTGTCGTTTCTTGGCTGGCGGTTGTCACCCTTAGGATGATTGCCCTGATTACGGTTGTCGCGGCGCTGGTTGTTTGGCTTGCCTTCATTCTTCTGAGGTTTGTTGTCACCATTCTGCGCGCGGTTCTCGTTCTTCTGAGGCTTGTTGTCTCCCTCCTGCTGACGAGGTCCCTTGTTCTTATTGTTCTTCTTCTTCTTTTTCTTAGCCTTGTCAAAGCGGCTCAAATCAGCTTCGGCAAGCAGGTCGATTGGCTTGGCTACAGGTTTGGCCTTACCGTCTTCCAGCAGACTCAATGGCTTCTCGCCCTGACGGTTCATTTCGATGATAGCCTTGGCACGCTCGATGCTGATGGTTTCGAGGTTGGAAGCAAGGTTCTTGTCAGAAGAGTAGGTGATAAGACCTGCCAGGATATCTACCTTGAACTGATGGAAATCACCGTCGGCAGTCTGCAGTACGGCATCCTTAGGAGGCAACTTTCTGCTAGCCTCTACATAGCTGTCTACCTCGTAGTTGAGACAGCACTTCAGTTTGGCGCACATACCGGCAAGTTTCTGAGGATTCAGAGAGATGTCCTGGTAGCGTGCTGCATTGGTGCTAACGCTGATGAAGTTCTTCATCCAGGTAGCGCAGCAGAGTTCTCTGCCGCAAGGACCCGTTCCACCGATGCGGCCTGCTTCCTGTCGCGCACCGATCTGTTTCATCTCAATGCGCACATGGAAGGTATCGGCAAGAACCTTGATAAGCTGGCGGAAGTCCACACGTTCGTCAGCGATGTAATAGAAGATAGCCTTGTTGCCGTCTCCCTGATATTCTACATCACCTATTTTCATCTTCAGTCCGAGATCTTTGGCTATCTGGCGGCTCTGGATCATGGTGCCGTGTTCACGGCTCTTAGCCTCCTTGCATTTGTCAAGATCCACCTGCTTGGCAATACGGTAGATACGCTTGATATCATCCTGCGACTTGAGGTTTGCCTTCTTAATCTGGAGTTTTACCAGTCGTCCGGTCAGCGTAACCACACCGATGTCGTGACCCGGGTTAGCCTCTACCGCCACTATATCGCCCTTCTTCAGGTCGAGGTTATTCACATTGTGGTAATATCCCTTACGGGTATTCTTGAACTGTACCTCCACGAGGTCAGTACTTTCAGCATTGCCGGGTACATCGGCAAGCCAGTCGTATGTGTTGAGCTGTCTGTCCTGTCTTCCTACGCCCTTAGCGCACAGACCACGGTCGCAGCCGTTACACATCCTGAATTTCATATTTTTGTAATCCACGATCGTCTAATTTATAATGTATAATTTATAATGTACAATGAATAATGAACAATGAACAGAACTTTCGCAAGTTTTGCCCCATACGCCCTGTTTCGCCCCATACGCCCTGTATTGCCCCATACGCCCTGAAAGGGCAGAAGCTCCTAGCCCAGGGCGTGCTGCTTCCTGTCTTCACTTCCTCAACAGGAGGACGATGATTTTGAGCGCCATATCGAAGAAAACGATTTTGGCATTGGCATTTTGCGAAATCATGCGCTTGCTGTCTTCGAAGAGGTTGGAGATGTCAATGATGTTTGCCTCGTTGATGAAGCGGGCAAAGTTCTTGGCAAAGTTCTCCTCATCCTGCGTCATGTAGCTCAGTTCCGGATTCCGGAAGTTGTACATGAAACTTTCTCTGAGCATGTGCATAAAGTAGTCGAGCATGCGTTTCTGCTTTTCTCTTCCGAAGGTGGCTATCACATCGGTCCACTTCTTGAGGTCACCTATCTTGCGCATGTAAGCCAGTCGCATCAGCATGATGAACATGTCGAGATGCTGCCGGTTTTCGTTTCCTGCATCCAGTTCTTCGAGTGCGAGGTTCCAGTTGCCGTTGGCGATACGGGCTATGCGGTGTGCCATGTCTGGCTCCAGCGCCCTCCGTTCCGTCAGTGCTTTTTCCATCTCAGCTGTTTCTATCTTCTTGAAGTCGATACGCTGCGTACGGCTTCTGATGGTTTCGAGCAGCAGTTCAGGATTCTCGCTAACCAGCAGGAATAGCGTCTGGCGTGGCGGCTCCTCCAGCAGTTTCAGTATCTTGTTGGCACTCTGGATGGTCATACGTTCCGGGAGCCATATCAGACTTATCTTATATCCGCCCTGACTCGACATCATCATCAGTTCGTGAGAGATGGCGTCGGTTTCTTCTACAGTGATGATAGCCTGTTTGTTATAGTCGGCATCCGTCTTGCCCATCTTCAGCATCCAGTCGCTAATCTGGATGTAGGGACCTTTAGAAAGCAGCAGCTCTCTCCATTCCTTGATGAAGTCGAGGCTCACCGGTTTGTGTTCGCTGCCCATATTGGCGGTCTTGATGGTAGGAAAGGTGAAGTGGAGGTCCGGATGTTCCCATTTCCTGAGCATCGGTGAATCGCCCAGAAGATAGCTGGCAAAAGCCAGTGCCATTGCCAGTTTGCCGCAACCCTGCGGGCCGCAGAACATCAGCGCATGGGGCAAACGGTTCTCCTGAACCATCTCCATGAGACGGTTCCATACTTCTTGCTGACCTATAACTTCATTTCTTTGCATTTAAAACAGAATTTTTGCTATTTGCTTGACGCTGTCTACAGCCGATACGGTGAAGAAGTGAACATTGTTGTAACCATGTTCGAAGAGATCTTGCACCTGAGCGGTGGTCCACTCGATACCGAGCTGCTTGGCATCATCGTCAGTTTTACATTTCAATACTTCCTTTGCGAGTTCTTCAGGAATATCGCAGTGGAAGGTTTTCGGCACTACAGTGAGCTGGCTCAACTTGGCGAAAGGCTTGATGGCAGGAATGATAGGAATAGTTACGCCTATCTGCCGAGCCTTTTCAACGAAAGCATAGAACTTCTCGTTGTCGTAGAAGAGCTGGGTAACGGCATACGCTGCGCCCAACTGTTGTTTCTCCAGAAGATGCTGCATATCCATTTCGAGGTTTGGCGCCTCTTCATGCTTCTCCGGATAGCAGGCTACACCGCAGCAGAACTTGTCGCCCGGGTGCTTGATGGGAGTGCCGTCAAAGAAGAAACCGTCGTTAAACTGATTCACCTGCTTCAGGAGGTCGGTGGCATGGGCATGACCGTTCTCGGTTGGTGTAAACTGCCGGTCTTCTTTCGCCTTGTCTCCTCGCAGAACGAGAATGTTGCTGATGCCCAGAAACTGGAGGTCGAGCAGTTCGTACTCGATGTCTTCCTTCGTAGCACCGCTGCAGATAATATGAGGGATGACAGGTATGTCGTACTTGTTCTGTATAGCGCCTGCGATGGCCACGGTGCCCGGGCGGCGGCGCACACGCTGGCGAGTGAGGAGACCGTTTTCCAGTTCCTTGTAAACATACTCGCTATGGTGCGTAGTGATGTTGATAAAGCGAGGACCAAACTCGCTCAGCGCATCGATGGTACGGAAGAGTGCTGCTGTTCCGTTACCTTTCAGCGGAGGTAAAACCTCGAACGAAAAGCCTCGCTTATCGCCCTGCTGATGTAGAAAATCTGCTATGTTCATATTACCTAAATTCTATGTTTCTTCTTATTTTGGTGCAAATTTACAAAAAAATAGGGGAAAACCGCATGTTGAACGTAATATTTATAAAGAAAAAACGTATATTATTAGGTGGAGATTGATTTTTGGCATGAAAAAAGAAGATTTCCTGCCGGTAAATGCTACGCTATTCTACAGAAAATTGATTAAAATTTAAACCTAAAAAATAATGGAACAAAAACAAACAGGCTCTAGAGCCTATCTTATTTCAATTGTGATGGTAGCCGTTTTGGGCGGCTTGCTTTTCGGTTATGATACCGCGGTAATCTCGGGAGCCGAGAAGGGTTTGCAGGCATTCTTCATGGGTGCTGAGGATTTCACCTATACCGATTTCTGGCATGGATTCACTTCTTCCAGTGCCCTGATTGGTTGTATCATCGGTTCGGCGCTTTCGGGTGTGCTGGCTTCTAACTGGGGCCGTAAGCGTTCGCTGATCTTTGCGGGTGTGATGTTCTTCATCTCTGCATGGGGATCTATGTGTCCTGAGTCTTTGGTGCTGCCAAAGGGCGAACCTAATCTTACGCTTCTCATCGTGTTCAACCTCTACCGTGTGATTGGCGGTATCGGTGTGGGTCTGGCATCTGCTGTGTGCCCGATGTATATCGGTGAGATTGCGCCTAGCAACATCCGTGGTATGTTGGTCAGCTGGAACCAGTTTGCCATCATCTTCGGTCAGCTGGTGGTTTATTTCGTCAACTTCTTCATTCTTGGCGATCATATTGCTCCTGCTATCCAGAGTGTGGGCAACGGTATGAACCAGATTCTGAATGGTGGCGAGGCTGCCTGGGCTATCGAAACCGGATGGCGCTATATGTTTGGTTCTGAGATGGTTCCTGCGGGTTTGTTTGCTCTGCTTATCTGCTTTGTTCCTGAGACTCCCCGTTATCTTGCCATGGTTGGTCAGGATGCGAAGGCTGAGCGTATCCTGGCTCGCATCAATGGTGCTGAGGAGGCTAAGAAGATTTTGGATGACATCAAGAATACGGTTACTGAGAAGAAGGAGAAACTGCTTACTTACGGTGTGCTCTGTATCTTCGTAGGTGTGATGCTCTCTGTTTTCCAGCAGGCTGTAGGTATCAATGCCGTGCTCTATTATGCTCCTCGTATCTATGAGGCTATGGGCTTTGACAATCCGATGGTATTGACCGTATTCAATGGTATCGTGAACCTCGGTTTCACCTGTGTAGCCATCTTTACGGTAGAGAAGTTGGGACGTAAGCCTTTGCTCATTACCGGTTCTCTGGGCATGGCATTGGGTGCCATCGGTGTAGCCATCACCTTCGGTAATCCTAATCTGCAGTTGCTGTGCATGGTATCCATCATGGTTTATTCAGCATCGTTCATGTTCTCTTGGGGACCAATCTGCTGGGTACTTATCGCCGAGGTATTCCCTAATACGATTCGTGGTGCTGCCGTAGCGATTGCCGTAGCCTTCCAGTGGATTTTCAACTGGATTGTTTCTACCTCTTTCGTTCCGATGGCTAACAGCCTGGGCTATTGGTTCACCTATGGCCTGTATGGTGTTATCTGTATCCTCGCTGCCATCTTTGTATGGAAGCTCGTTCCTGAGACCAAGGGTAAGACACTGGAGGATATGACCAAGCTTTGGAAGAAAAACTAAGTTCTTATTCTGTGAAATATCAAGACCGCCAGGCGTAGAAAGAAACGCCTGGCGGTTTTTCTTTATGCCCCCGGCTCGTCAGCTTAATCCATACCATGATATGACGGCGCGCTGTCGCCCCGTCGGTTGTGTCGGG